>Ga0105239_10002433_pt1 | contig 23720 bp, 13 predicted proteins | sample KBSC44metaG_FD_92761 | JGI IMG/M metagenome (GOLD analysis project Ga0105239, IMG submission 92761) | Corn rhizosphere microbial communities from Kellogg Biological Station, Michigan, USA - KBS C4-4 metaG | ecosystem: Host-associated > Plants > Roots > Rhizosphere > Soil | place: Michigan, USA...
CCGGAGCTTTAGGTTCACAGACCATACACTAACTCGTCTTGGTACAGACGTCCTTGGAATTACTGCTTGGTAACTCTCCCACTATGAAGATACCCCGATTTATCCCTCTGGACGTTTGATCTTCACCACTATCGTGGCTGGGCTAGCAATTATATGCGCCACTATATTGCTGTTTGCATGGGCATCCATGCCGAGATTCCTGCTGGCACTCAACAACCTGGTATTCGCCTTGGCATTCTTTGCGGCATTTGGTGCCTTCAACGAATTTGACTGCGAAGATAATTGGCACGGTTGGAGCACCACCGTCGGGAAGGACTACCTCGCTTGCTGGAAAGCCGTAGAAGCATTTTGCTTCCTAAGTGGCCTCTCGTGGTTTGTCAGCGCAATCATGGCGTGTCCGACATATAGCAACAAACTAGTTAAGCATCCCGACAAAAGAATCAGCACTGGAAGTGAAGAGACTCAACAAATAAATAGGTAAGTATTTCCAGGACTTGAATGACTGTCGCAGAATTAAAGCCCATTGATTTGCAGTGCAGTGTAACAGGGCCCTGAAAGACTGCTCCATATAAGACGAATCATCTAACTTTGGAGCTCGGGGGCCTGGAGTGAACTGCTGGTCCTGATTTGGTGGATGTCTTCTCTTTTATGTCATCGATTTACATCCCTTTCATCTCCTTCTAGGTGCAAAATTTTGGTTGGGTGAGACTTCTGACTGCTCAAGAAGAAGAATAATAATATATGGAATGGCCGTCACCACGTAAGCGATTGAGAGCATTCATGACTGGGTAGATGTTATGGACACATGGTTTTCTATTAGAAAAGTATATAATCCTGTGGGTTTAATAATGATAATTTAATATTACTAGTTACAGTTAATGTGACTATTGTTTGAGGGTTAGAAAGAGTGAATGAATCCTGGATTCCTGGCATCCTAATTGCCTGGTAAAAGGTTAAGTTCGGGGGCTCTGGGATCCTGATAAGTCGACTGCTAGCAACTCTGGTACTTTAACCCTAACCCAAATCTCAGGTAGCGTAATAATCATAATCCTCGCGAAATTCTTTATCCTGAGGTTCCTTGCACAGCACATTGGGGTGGACAGTTGTCTAATCCTCATAATGATCCAGATTGCTACCCTCGCACGAAATATCTAGCGAGGGCAGGTGCATGGGTGATGCCCTTGTCGTTGCCTCGAATCCTTGGTAGCTTTTACTCGTATGAATTTGTTGGACGGGGGCAGATGGGGCTAACACAGGCAGAGAATATAGGGCAAGACCGCCCTGAAACATTGCGGACTGCGGATACAGTCGGGAGATGTTTGCTTTCACGGCATCTTTTACCGATTGAATCGAACCTGTTCCAGTATCATCTGTTGTTTTCGAAGCCGGTGCTTTGCCAATATAGTCGCGAATCCCAGGTTGCGGAATTTCTTCCCTTTGGAGAGCTTTCTCTTCCTCTTTATCCTCCGGCATGTCTGGTGTATGTGAAACGTGGTATAGATGGGCGACGTCGGCACGAAGCTTTCACGCAGGGGTTCAGAATCGGGTGAGTACTCGTTCCTAGGATAAATATGGCAACGTATCCCTGGCTAGAGTGTTGAATATGGAGTTGTTTGCCTGTTTGCATGCCGAGAGTGGGTGTCTAGATTAGTTGAGTGTTTGAATCCTAGAAGGAGGATCCTTATGCCCATTTCTGATTTCCATAGACAGGAAGAATCCCCGTTGACATCACCTGAGACAGTTGGCATTCGTATAATGCAAGACTAATGATCCCAAATGAGGATGAAATCACGCCACATCGTGCTGAAATCAGCCTCGTATCCCAATAGACTAGTTCCTTTACAAAGCCACGTCCTGCTAGAGTACCTGTGCCGCCCCTTCCTGGGGTTCCAATTTCTTGTTAGCCATAAAATAACAATTTTGGTCAATATCCCCCCTGCCCGACTCTGATGCGAGCGTCCTGCCAGTGTTGCTGCGGAACCGAGGTGGGTTCGATGGCCGAGGAAATGTAGCAAATACTGTTCAAATCTGAATTTCCCACCGAGAATTCTTTAGATTCACCAGTATAACCGAATTTATGTGGACTTCATTGTGATTTTTTGAGGACTTGAGCGCCGGAGGACAGTCGAGAAGACAGCCAAACTACATAGTGCATCTCTATGTTAAAGTCTCGGCGTTTAGCAGCGTCGATCCGACCATCCTAATTCCTTAGCCTCGATGCGAATGGTTCAGCAGCCCATTTTGGGCAGAGATCTATACTATATTTGTCCAAAACTCAACTGTTTGTTGTTGTTGGATCACACCTGCCCGCATATGATTCCCAGTGGATGGATTAATCGCAGCTTCAAGCACGTCGACCATTGGAAGTCTCGCGGGAACATCTATTCAGGGTATCAGCAAGCAACAGTATCTGGGCGCATTGGTATTGGGACCTGACCGATTGGGCTGCTTCTCTTGAAACTCTCATCAAAGGAGTAACCTAGACAATTAGTTCGATTCCCATTCGTCGGAAGGGGAAGGCGCAAGACGCGCCAACGCTTATTGGTCTGGACAGCGCCAAGAAAATTAGGAACCCAAATAAATGCCAAGCCGCATCCGGCGAGATTTGTCCGAAATTATCATGCCACGTTCGTAGGATCAGGAGACATGGGGAGGCGTCAGTTACTTGCTCACTCAGATGGATACCACAGCTCTGGCATAGGCTAGAGACAATTAACTCGGGGAATCCAACGTCATTGAGCTTTTACCACCGTGGCGTAAAACACGAGAGCGCCGGGCATGCTATCCTTGCTGGCAGCGCAAAGTCAAATGCGATTACGGAACTCCGTGTCACAGGTGCCTTGAACGAGACCGTCCAAGTCTTTGCCACTACCAGCCGACATCGAAGCGACGGAATGTCGAACCTCTTTCTTTGCACAGCCATCTCGCTTTGGACCGCGATCAACCAACCATAGGAGAGTGGAATCAGCCCTGGTTAAAACTAGTGGACATCGAGGCTCTGCTTCGAGAACTGAAACATGAATTGAAGGTCCAAGGGCAAGCAAGCAGTGACACGACTGTGATCGTGGATGGACTAAAATCCGGGCCCTCTATCTTGAACGATACAACGAGTAGTTCTAGAGAGGCACATACAGGCACAAGCGGAATCCAAGCAAATACCCGGTTGGAAGTAGAGTTCGTACATCGAGGAACTAATTCAGTGCCTGCAATGGTTATCACACTGGGGCGTGGCAACAAGCAATCCCTCCAGTGTATATCATCGGTAAGAGTGTCTTAACCTTATTTAGGTTAGACAGCGAAAGTACTATATACCTCTTTGTCGATTTCTGGGGATTACCGCCTAGATCGACTAAGGAGAATTGAGCTCCATAAGCTAATCCTTACAGATGCCGATTGCCGCCAGATTCTTCGACACTACCGCGACATTGGCCACATAATCTACCCAGGGGTCGTGGACATTGACCAATTATAATTAGACTTGACTCAATATCTCATTGAGCGATCAAGTTAGAGTATCCACTCTGACAATGACGTCGTTGAATCGTCTGATGTGCACCTTGCCAGTTGCTCGTCAACGACGTCTTTATATCGGACACTGTGAATGAATCCGGCGTTCCCGAGGCCTGTTAATAGGCTAACAGGCGATGTTCACACTTATCAGTTTCATCGAATAGTTCGTCATCACAAGGTGAATCGAGCCACTCAGGAGGGCACGGCATGAACGGTCTTTTCTAGGACCAGGTACCTCTGTAGGGAGAGCGGGATTAGCACGCCACGTGACGGCCCTTGGAACGAGCGGTAACACCAAGGATTTGACGATGAGGCTCTATAAGCCCAGCCTCGCGAGGCTGGCAGCAACTGTGAGGTTGTTGTTGCGAAACACAGCAATCTTGCCAATACGAGAGACTCGTATCAAATCGGCGTCGGAACTGAGTGGCGTGCCCAGAGACAATCTGCAGCTGGTTTGAGAAGAAAATATCTATCATCCAAAGGTTAAAGGTTAAATTCCCGCCACAGAAAACGTTGCCGGAAGCAGGAAAAGAATTCTAAAGATGCGGAAGGCTCGAGAAACCAACAGGCTAAAAGTGAAATGCAATACATCATTATTTCACTCTCGTGAACGTAGTCGTTCAGCTCGTCCTAGAGGCCCCGGAAACAGGAAGCATCAATCGCAGGATAAGGGTTATCCTATCCCGCTGACAAATATACCGCCGTTACAATACCCCCTGGGAAAGTGAAGTTGCGTCAAAGCTGTGCCCTAGCTTCAGTGCGCCTTGATGACTTGGAAGTGTCTGAGAGAACAGGCCATCACTGTCGTACGCTGTACTGGAAGATTCATCCCACGCCATCACTTCCCACTCTGGATATTGCAACTCCGCATCCGCATTAAAGTTCCACAGTGTCCCGTTCTCTGGCAATGAGAATGGAAACTGCACAATTTGCCCATCCGGTATCGAGGGAGTAGATGGCCCAAAGAACTCGGAGCTACCACCATCGTACCACAACGACGACGCCTCCGTCGGCTTGAAAAGACCAAAATCTGGCTCTACAGCCCCTTCAAAGCTATTGGTTGGGCTGTTGTGGGCTTGAGGTGGGTGCGATAGGCTCAATCCATTGACGGTGGATCGCAGTCTGAAACTCTCGTTGCTTGAAGGCGAACATGAGGATTCAGGGAAGGACTCTTCGCCATCTGACTCCAGGTTCTGCGATGGTTGTGCCGAGGGTTGGGATATATCGACATTGATGGGTTCGAGTCCCAAGTACCCAAATATAGCGTCTAATGAGTCTTTTGACTTTAAATCTGCTGCAAGGTTTTGATCTCTGTTCGCAATCTCTACACAGAGTTGCTGGTAAAGCTGCAGTACACATTCGACCAAGGAAACTTGCTGACGACCAAGTAGCTCGGCATAGCTGCGTCAAGCAAGCGTGTGATTCAGCAAGATATCTTACCAGTTCGAAAGGGGAACGACATACGCTTTAATCGTTTGTGGTGAGCTGTTTGACCGTCTCATCTTGTAGGTGCAGGAAATACCACTCTGCATGCATTTTATGCATGGATTCTGCCCGTTGCACTAAACGTCGAAATTAAGTCCAACGTGGCTCAAGCGACGTACATACAGGAATCCCACCTTCGCTTTCTTGATTTTGCACCGGTCGCATGCCCTGAGCACCCGCGATCCTCGCTTGACTTTCTTTAGATCGTATGGATGGATATAAAGTGCAGACATTAGGGCTCACAGTGTCGCGCAGTAATCGGTATTGTTCTTGGAAATGGTAAGGCAGCGGTGATATCTGAATTAGACCGTGGAGTTCAATGCTCAACAGATCTACATTGATAGTTGCTCCAGGTTAAAACAAATTTCATGTGCTGGTTTTATTGTGCCTTCCTAATTAATGTCACGACTACGATAGGCTGCATGATATGGCTAGGTAATAGCTAAGTAAGACCGCACGAGAGTCATACGATCGTGCGTCCCCCTGAAGCGCTTTTCCTATGCGGGTTTAAGGGAGATTTGAATCCCTGGTACACACGCGCCGAAATCTCGTGCACCGAAAGCTCCATCACTGGAAAGTTTTATTTAGAGTTTTGGTCTGCTGGCCTGCAATGCGGCTCGATTGGAACGCTGGTAATGAAGGTATGGATTCATTAATTGTGAGCAGCAACTGCCTGCAACATTGAAGCCAAGCTTTTACTCTGTCCTGGCATCGTTATTACCGTGTGGCCTGACATCGTGTTTACTGTGACCCCGCTCCCTTGTGTGAGATTGCAGGGATACAAAGTTTGGTTGGAGTACGGAGTACTCCGTCCTCAGCGAGGAGATCCAAAACCCGAATCACCGCGAAATAACTTCAAGAAATCAGTTCGTATAGAAGCATTGCTCACGTGTTTTCTCCTCTGATTAAGGTAGGTGTATTGTCACCCTGCCATAGGTACGGAGGAGAGTGACTGGTGTTGCCAGAAAGCAGTCATGCTTCTTCTCTCTTGGTCCGTCTAACAATCCCGTCTAGCAATTCCTACTTCGATAAAGCCCAATGACCTTGAGTTACATACCCATAGCCCATGAAGCTGATAATTAAGTCTTTGTCGACGAATCCATCTGTCGCCAAAAGATATCTTTTTCAAGGGATGGGATGCATACAACAACCGTCGATTGAGATACAATTAAACTATGGCGAAGATATCGGGGGCTGGCACCTCGCGTAGCCTAAGCTACATCGTAGCCGAGGGGCTTCGACTAACTCTCCTGAAAAGTCGGGGAAGCCTGCGCGAAACCGTCCCTAAATCGTAAGATTCTTAGACCTCTGGGCTTGATGATTCGGATCATACCACGGTTGCATAACTCGGGGATTGAGTTAATTCTTCCAAGGACTACCCTATGCTTTCCTGATAACGTAGAGTCTTCTATATAGGACTTCGCTTAGTCTCTAGAAACAACTATTCGAGAGTTAAAGAAATATCAACCTATCTCAATGTGAAGATTGCTTGTTTTTCAACGTAAATATCTTATACACATATCGAATAGTACGGTACGACCTAATCGAGCCCCCATCAGAACGACATAGGCCGTCCAACTACCCTGAGCATTTTAATATAGTTGTGATATCACTATACTTCCCTCCAGATTGAATCTACCATTGATGTCTCTATAGTTAGCATCAGTTTCTGCGCCCCCGACACTGTGGGCCAATAAGCAACATAGTCCTGCTCTTACTGTCATAATAGGTATCTTGCGACATCCCATGGTCCCTCTATGTAGATGGTAATGTAATACAGATAAATCTGGCCTTGCCCAACAAATTGCGCAAGAGTTCGAGAGGCGTCATAAGGCAGACCGTATCATAGCAGGAATACGTAACGAAAGCATTAAACGGCAAGCCAACACTCGTGAATGTGCGCGGCGGTTAAAATGGACCCGAGACACCACAATATAGTAATATTACCGTGCGATGCGGTAATAATACTGGATAGCTCGTTAAGCTGGGAATGTACCAACATAAGTTATATTTCAATTAGTAACACTCGTCAAGTGCACTGGCGGAAATCTTAGGAGTAACGAGGCTTTTTTCTTGGCAAGATGCCTTGACTTATGTTTCGCTAAGAGAGCGTCACCTAAAGAATGCCAATTATCGAGGAACAGACTTGGATAGACGCCATCTCAAGGTAGGAATATGTTCAGGTAAACCGTGAACGAGGATCTGATCCTACCATCCTTGTCGAGTTAGATTTAAGAATGTGATGCGACGGTGGAATCCGTGTATGTGCCCGCTCACCCAACTACACGAGAGTCTAGAATCCTTGGTCACGAGTACTACCATGGTGAGTTGGTCCAAGCCTCGGTCGAAGCATCTCGACACCAATAAAACACACTGGTATCGGGATTGCAGCTGCCTGTCTCTCTAAACGAGGGCGCTCTGAGGAGTTGATCCCCGAAATTGACATGTGACATTTGGATATAGAGTTTCGAGCACTAAACAGATATCTCGCTACATAGATTGTTGAGACTCCATCAACCACCGTAATCTCCTTGAGAACCTTACGTCTTTGTTAATAGAATAAACAGAAGGCTGTACCTATGATACTCCGGTATGGCGCAGGCAACTTGGCAGGTACGTAATCGGGGCTCTTCAGAACATTTCGGCAGAGAATAGATTGTAACTGTTTCTGGTAGGCGGATTGGGCTAATGGGGCTTTCAACATTTTTCCGTCTGCTTCCTTCGACGGTGGCTTCAGTGCTCCTAGCGATTGGCAAACCATTGAAGATTCGAATTTTTCATATCTCGATTTTCTCGAGCCCTCAGCATTTGCTCCATTTAACGATATCACGGAACAACATCGCTGGGAGAATCTCTCACCAGCGTCACCCACGGATCAGCTACTCAAAAATAGCCATGAATGTTATGGCCTATCTGCGAGTCCGACGACCATTATTCAAGATCCATCATTGGACAGTGGCAACTCTACTGGCGTGGAGATAGTCCAACCTAGAGGCCAGCTGAGCGTGATTGAGCCAGGGGTTTTCGAAGTTCGAACGAAATCCCAACCAGCTGCCGATTGCATGGATATGCCTCCATCGTCCGGGACCGGAAGTCGATCAGCAATGCGCCATGAATCACGATCTCCTTCCGTGAAACCTCGAGGGTGGAGAAGACGGCAGACACGCCTAAATAGCAAGGAATCCAGAAGCTCTTCCAGCGATGATGATTCGGACACCGTTAGAGCCAAGCATGCACACTCGATTATAGAGCGTCGCTACAGAGACAATCTAAAAAATAAAATGATGCAGCTTCAGCTTATCTTGGACGCCACCGAACGAACCACGGGTCACCCAAGATCACCCTTCCAGACGCTTGTACCGCACCAAAGTGGAAAAGTCCGAAAGGCCGCCATTATCACGAAAGCGATCACCTATATTCAGCAATCCGAAGTCAACATCAGATCTATGTCGGACAAGATACAGTACTTGCAGTCTAGGATACATCTGCTCGAAGGACTTGTCAAGTGTGGAGACTGCCCATTGCTGGAGAATGCTGTAAGGACACACTCCCACCCACAATAACATGATGCCAGGGACTACCATGGTGGTCTCTGCCAAGTCTCGGCTCTTAGTAGACCCTTCCACCGTCTCAGATTATCCAGTTGCTCTAACAAGCATATTTCTATCTGGAAAGGTGATGGAACGTGAGGCTAGTTGGCCTATTAAACCAAACAGTCTTCGAGAATTAAATCCTAGTTCTTCAAACAAGTATATAATCTGACTAACTCCTTGTTCTCCTGGTCGCCCTTGTCAGTCAAGAGGCGAAGCACTGTTTCAACCCCCTTAGAAAAGAGCGGTGACCTTACAGACGTACAAAGTTCCTATGGTTGTTATCTAGGTCATCCCTATTGGTATCCGGGTCGTGCGGGATAACAAAAGTGGAAGCAGTATTATTTAGTATTCGTAATAGGGAGACTAGATCACCGGACTTCTTAATCATCGAAGACCATGCTTAGCTAACAATATTACAGTTACTTTTGGAAATTGAATACTTAACTTTGCTAGATGTCAAGAAAAGATTACGGTTCAGTACTTGCAGACCTTCGGCGCATCGCACTCCCTGACCTGTTGATTAGCTATGCTTCCGTTGAGGCGGGTTCCTAGAGACGGACGAGGGACTTTATAGATCTTTGCCGAGGCTCTGAGGCTTGAGGTAGGGTCTTATTGGATTGCTTGGGTGGAAGGAGTATCGGGGGAAAGTATTCAAGAACCATCATTCATCGTGTTTGGTAGAGGAACACACGCGTTTGAATCTAGTGGTCACATTGTTCCAGAGAGGTAGCCAGCTCGCCTATCACGAATATTATCGATTATTAATACCCTTTTAGCACTTAAGTAGTCTCGACTAGCGAGTTAAACCCTCCCATACATACGGTTTTGAACCCTCCATTTAGGTTGACAACGTCGAATCCGTTCTGTTCCAATATCCGATAACCCAGATACCCGCGGTATCCCACCCAACAATAAATCAATACTGGCTTGGTTTCGTCCAGAGACGCCAGAGATTTTCGAAGATTGCCAAGCGGAATGTTGATGGACCCAACCATATGGCCTTGTCGGAACTCTTCTGGAGATCGTACATCGATGACTTGATACTTCTCCAAGCCACCGGGACCAATGTCGCCGACAAGATCTTCAGCATTGGCCGTCAGTACAAGGCCTCTCAGCATGTTTCCACCGACGAAACCAGCCATGTTGACCGGATCTTTTGCTGCACCATAGGGAGGAGAATATCCAAGTTCCACATGTTCCAAATCTTCGATGCTCAGGCCTCCTCGAATCGCCATTGCAAGTACGTCGATCCTTTTATCAATACCTTCCTTCCCGACGATTTGAGCACCAAGTAGATGACCTGAACCAACCTCAAAAACAATCTTCATTACCATTGCCTCGGCTCCAGGATAGTATCCAGCATGTTGTGCAGGATGGATTATGAGATATCTTATCTCATCCCCACGCCCAATAGCCCTCAATGCTTCGACAGAAAGACCAACGGTACCAACAGTCAAATCGAAAACTTTGCATACAGCGGTCCCGACATTTCCACGATAGCTGACATTCAATCCACAGATATGATCAGCGGCGAGACGACCTTGTCGGTTTGCAGGTCCAGCAAGTGCGATTTTGACCTTTTGGCCGGATACTAAGTGCGGAGTTTCCACCATATCACCAACGGCGTAGATGTCGGGATCGGATGTCTGCATCGTGTTGTTCACGACGACACCTGCTTTGCCGACCTGGATGCCCGCAGCCTCCACAACAGCTGTGCGTGGACGCACTCCCACGGCGACAATGATGAGGTCCGCATCAACTGGGTTCGTCCCGTCCAATAGAATATGGGAGGAGGTGATTTCGGCAAGTCGAGCATTCAAGATAAGGCGGATGCCATTGCGTTCCATTTCCTTGTGCAGAGGTTCTGCCATGTCACGGTCAATCGGAGGGAAAATATGCGGTAAATACTCTAGGACTGTGACGTTTGCACCCAGCAGGCGCAGGTTCTCTGCCGCTTCAAGTCCAATAAATCCTCCTCCGATGACTGCCACATTCTGAAATTTGTTTGTCGCAATGTAGGACTGGATGTGTTGCAGATCCGGGATTGTTTGGAGCGTAAACACATGTTCTGAGTCGATTCCTTTGATCGGTAGTCTGAAAGACTCTGCGCCGAGTGCCAGCACGAGCTTATCATAGCTGATACTCTCCGTATCCCCTGTAGGTCTGCAATCTCTGTTCACACCATATTTCACCCGAATGAGCTTGCTCGTTCTTTCGATGGCAACGAGTTCCGCATCGGTCTTGACATCAATGTTGAACCAACTCGCAATCTTCTCGGCCGTTTGGACGTGCAACTTGGCCTCATCCTTGATCACATTTCCTAAAGCGTAGGGAATCCCACAGTTGGCGTAGCTCACGTATTTGCCCTTCTCTAAAACTATGATGTTTGCTTTCTCATCCAGACGTCGGAGTCGAGTGGCGCATGACATGCCCCCGGCGACGCCCCCAACAACGACGATGGTTTTGGGTTGTTGGGCAGAAGGCATGACTGTCTTCGCAAAGCTTCCCGATAATGCAGATAGTACAGATAATATTCTTGTTTGTAATACCATATGTGTATAACAGAGGAAAGAGTGGATGGAATTGGATCAAACTGATGGACCACGATACATATACCGATAAAGCATCCATAGATTGAGGTAATCCTGACAAGGACAAATTTATGATCACCGAAAGCCTTAAAAGCACAGTACACCATCTATCCCCGGTCTTCCCGGGATTTGAGACCGGGTTTGAGGAAGCACTACAGTCTACGTGTGGCGACGCCCACCGCCATCCTAGTACCATCGATTATTCGAAGTTTCATATCGCAGTGACATTATCCCAAGCAGTTTGTTGCTTTAATCCGCAACTATGCAAGGCAAGGTGTGTCACCGAATTCGCGAGATTTGTCGTTGTGGTCGAACTGGAATCCGAACCCGAAGAGCCCGAATGTTGGTCGTCACGCCACATCACACTACACTATGCATCGCCGGTGACCTCGTGCGCGGGACGCAACAGGCGCCGAGGAATTGTTTATCGAAGGAAAGAGAACTATTGCTGTAGAACCACTCCAACTGGACTTTTGCGGCCCCCTAAAATAATTGAAAGAGTTTGAAGATGGGGAGCAGATATGTGTCCATTACCACTTCCTTTTAAGCTTTCGCAACCTGAGACTCGTAGGTCCCTGTCGCTTCCGGGCGGGAGTTCCAGTCCGCCGATCTCATTACGGAAGCCGAGGTCACCAAAGAGAAAGTCTCTTTTCGAGAGAAGCGGTAATCTAGATCTGAGGTTTGTGTTCAGGATGTTGCCTCGGAAAGGAGCCAACATCGAAGAGCGGAGTATTCCGGTCGTCCCTCCGCAGTTGGACACTTTGCAGATCATGGTTCGACTCTGCATTCTCCGAAAAGCTCGACTTCCGGGCGTTCCTTGCCAGCCTTGAACTTTCTCCACCGCGGACAGAGTGAAATCCTCGTTGTCCGTAAGCCGCAAATCGTCACGAATGCGAGAAGAGGTATCAGTGCAGTGTTGGGTGTCTAGATGCCGAAGCCTATCTATCATTCGCATACCTATCATCGGCCCTTGTTCGGCCTTGTTCGACTTGCTTGAAATACCTTTTCCAAAAGTCGCTTACTTCAGACCTTTGTCGGCTCCACCGATAATTGATAGGGATGCTCAATAATACCGACATAGATGCTAGGACTAGTGTTTTAGGGAAGCGGGCAGGGGAAGAACCGGGGCTAGCGATCAAATATATGCCTCTGCCTTGCACGTAGATCGAACAGGAGACGAATATTATTGGTCGAGATGGAAATGCCACTTTATCTAACTACTACTCCGTAGCCTGATGAATGTCTCATCATTCTTCTGTGTTGTCGACTTGAGGCAAGTTCTGTGGCGTACATCGATCTTTGACTTTCTTATTGACGATGTGCTCACCATATCTAAATCTCCGCCCTGGAGACTTCCGTCTCCTGGCCGGGGTGAAAGGAGCGCACGATCGTGACTTACGCTTCCAATTCATACAGGCTATTCCATCACAGACTCAGCAGTACACCGCTGTCTCGTACACGTGGGGTAACGAGGCACAGACCGAGACCATCCACGTCGATGGACAGCCTCTCCGTATCGCGCCAAATCTCTGGGCTTGCCTTTACACTCTGCGTCACTGCTGGCAGTACATATGGGCTGATGCTGTTTGCATTAACCAGGACGATGTAACCGAGAAAAATCAGCAAGTCCGTATGATGGACCAAATCTATCAGAATGCTACTGTTGTTTCGGTTTGGCTGGGTCTTGTCCCGTTACCAGACTGGCTCAACGTTTCGGGGCCAATTGTCACTTTTGAAGTCGACGACTTTGACTGGGCAGAGTCGATGGAAGAGCTAGCAAATCGACCATACTGGATGAGAAGCTGGACCATTCAGGAATACATGCTGGCCCGCGAAATACACGTCTACTGCAGCAACAGCCGAGTCGATGGCCTGTTCTTCCAAGAGCTGCTCTCACGAGCAGCAGGCATCGATCTACTAAACATCCAAGACCACGACCTCGCCGCACAGCCAGATCTGATTCGAAAGTGGCCCGCTCTACCGATGAATGTCGGACGACACGTTGACCGCATGCCTGAGCTTTACCAACCACTCTATGACCTCCTCATTCGGCACGTGAATGCCCAAAGTAAGGACCCACGGGACAAAGTCTTTGCTCTGCTTGGACTAGTCCCACGTGAAGAGAAATCTTTCCTTCTGAGGAGTTTCCCAAATTACAATCTGAGCATGGAGCAAGTAAACGCTATAACGCTTTCGCATGCGCAGGTTTTCGCCGTTGGCCAGCCCCTCGAGCCAATCTTCGGAGCGCTGCGCATTCCCAAAGGCAGAGACAGACGGCGACTACTGCAAATCCTCGGCAGGATGGACTACATTGATACGGACGATCCGGCAGCAGAGGTCGCCTTGATATCGACCTATTTGCTTCCACATATGGACGACGATCCGGAGGCTGCAGTCGATCAAGACGTGTTTAACAGTGCTGTCACGTCTGATGTGGCACAGAGCCGCAATGTAAGCGGGATCACAAAGTGTTTTCGTGGAGCTGTTGTGGGCACCACTTTACTCTGTGCAGTGGCGATTTTCTTGTGGCGATAAAACCAACCTACCACCTTTTCATGAAAATAATATTGCAAGAATTGCTATGGTATATCTCAAGCACTCGTGGGCTATCGTGTAATAGATGCTCATCGACGTGGGAGTGGATATCGATGCCGAAGGAGGGTTGTATGGCAAGGCACTCTGTGCAGCATTGTATGGTGGTCACGAGAAGATGGTGCAGATGCTCGTCGAGGCTGGAGCAGATATCAATGCCGAAGGAGGAGACTTTAGCAATGCACTCCAGGCGGCATCAGCAGGTAGTCACGAGAAGGTAGTGTAGATGATACATAGCAAGGTACTATTAAACTAATCAAGAAGCTTCAAGAGGTTTCATCCACGCGAGAGCTACTTCACTATCACTTGTCATACTAAATGCTGCCGAAAGTGTCAAGCTATAAGATCGCAGGAGCTCCGGCGACTGGAACTCTTCCTTTCCTCGCTTGAGGCCCTTCTTCATCTGCTTTCTCAGGTCGTTGGCGAGGGCGATTGATTGGGTTGCATAGAGTGCACCAACACGGTCCTTCCCTAGGAAGACACAGCTACAGCGATAACTCAATAAATTGCATAGCATGTACGGATGGGTCCTTACCGCTTTTCTTGAAGTCCTAAAAGCTTGAGCTTGAGCTAATTTGTGTAGGTCGAACAGCTTTCTCGACGTCAAAAACAGTGTTGACAACTTTCTTCATAGTGCTATCATAGACACCAGCGCAGGTAACAGCACAACGCCAAGATGCTCATTCCCCGGGATAGAGACATCTATACAGCGAGCACTTTTGGCAGCGACATTTGTCGAACAATAGAGTCTTATTTCTGTTGGACTGGGGACCGGTGATTGCCAGCGCTTCCGGTCAGATACGAAGTGACGATGCTGGGAAATTGTTACAGTAAAGATATGGTTTCTTCCTTGAACTCGCTGTGAAATCGCTCCAGGGGAATACCTTCAAGGGTTCCTCTTCGAGCGGTATGGTCAGTCTCTAGAAGGCCAATCCTGGTAAACGAGCCCGAGCCCTCTTCAATCTCTGTCAGTAGTAGATAGTGGTCAATCCAATACGAAAATGGGTGGATCACAGAATCTTCTGTAGCACACAGTCGCATAAGAGTAATAGATTGGGAATCAACCTCATAGTCAAGATTGGGGTCTTCGGCCAACAGCTTCTGTCCGTCAGGAGCGCGATAGAATAAACGCGGCTTAAGTCCCCCGGACATGGACAGCATCACAGGAAGAATGAGACCGGAAACCTGTAGAAGGCCTCGGGTAACTCGTCCGAACGGATCAGAACCTTCAAGCTCGATGTTGGAACCGACAAGGGTGATGTATGGTTTTGCCTTTGAGCTTCTGAACGGTACCGGCCATCGTGCTTCGAAGTCATGTGCAGCCCATGTCCACGATGGGACAAGGGGATATGCTGGTCTGGGAGGAAGGTTATCGCAAGGCGACGACAACCGCTGAAAAGATAGACCGAATGAAATATCCTGTGCGAAGATACCGGCCAGGTACTGCGACTGAATCTGCCAATGTACTGCTCGAGCAATAGCACTGACCGCAGGCAGCTTGTCGGATCTGTACGTCAAGTGCCGTTTAGAATAATCGGCTAGTATTCTCGAGTACCAAAGATATACTCCGGCCCATAGCGCATCAGGTTGGCTGGAGCGAATTTCGAGAAGTTTTGCCGTAGACGGCGCTGTTTGGCAGTGGGGATCGGCTCCTTCCAGTGTGATCAAACTCATTAAGTTTACCTTGCCCTGCTCAGAGTAGCAATCCTGTCGGCATTCCCAAAAGAGACCGTGGTCTGTGTAATGCAGTAGCCTGGGGGCCATGATGTGTTCCTGGAGAGTCCACCCTCGCATTGTCAAAGGCGTGCGGAGAATGGACCGGCTTGCTAAAATGCGCTTCCGCACGGTCACAAGAAGAGTACTTGACTGGCCGTCTTGTTGCGTGTTTGTAATCTCTCGAGAAAGGTAGGTGCGAAAGGGGGGATAATTTTGTACGAAACAACCACTTTCTGCATCACCACCGCACCCAGCAGCGATGGTCAATATGGATCGTGCGTATATCGCGCCCATTTTGGATGCTTCCTCATTCCAATCAGCGGTTGAGTCCTGTAAGATGCACAATGAATCGATCCACAGATATCGGACATCTAATCTTCGAGTAATTTGGATTGCGTCCCGGAAGTTTTTAGGTAGCGACAGATATGGGATATGTGACTCACGTTCCGCAATCGTGGCCACAGTAGTTTTGCAATTAAGAGGTAAACCACGCGGACCCCAGCAATGGCTCAAAGCTACAAAACTTGGTAATTTGGCCTGCTTGTCAAATTGGACGAGCTTGATGCTGGTGGGGTATAGACCAACGTCAATCAATCGTCTCGGGTCCCCGGTGGTGGTGTCATCGAAGCCGAGGCGTTGTGAGCAGCTGTGGTGCGACTTACAGTGTGAGAGCCAGCTTTCCACAAGCTGGAATGAAAATGGGGAGGCGGTGTCAAATGAATTCTGTGCAGTTGGGACGCCGTATACGGCGGCTGGATCGCCTATGAACATGTGAGATGGAACACCGGAAGATTGCGGGATAGGGAGCTTCTTACCATCATGCACTCGAACTAAGAGATCTCCCAAGAGTAGTAGCGGCTTCCCTTTAAACCTAACTTCGACGTTTGATTGAATGGGATTACGCTGATCAACATTTCGGATCAAGTGCAGTGTTATCGAGCCTATCGCCTGTCCTGGACTTGCAATGATTCTGGCCCATTCATTGCAAAATGCTCTCGGAATAAACCTAGGACAGAGTTCGCATGTAGAAAGGCAATTCCAAAGCATCGACGGGGATGTGGCATGTACGTAGCCTGCGGGATGAACCAACATTTCAACAGAAATACCAGCACATTGTTGGCACAAGTCTTGACCGATTGGCCTGGGAATATTGGGGAATTCCGGCGGAGTGTCGAATTGATCATCGTCAAGACCCGAGTCGATGTCCAGAGAGTTCCCATGGAAGTCTTCTTCACACGAAGGAGAACGTGCAAGCAGAGACCGAGCAGGATCTTGAGTTAGCGTCTGATGATAACTCTGAAATGAGGGTGTATGTTTGGTGTCCATGGTCGCATAAATCACCTTCGAGGTACTTGTGGCTGATGATTGTATAGATCAATGGCTTAACATTTCTACTAGGACTCATTAATATCTTCTCATAGATAGCTCTGTCGTCTGTCGACCTAATAGAAGAAGCGCACCACAGGTGACAAAGCTGAACAGGGTCACAGGTGATGATCAAGGGGCGTTTTGGATCGCTGATGAGAATGCGGGGTGTGAAGCTTCAGCTGAAAAGCATAACCTGCCCACTTATGTACTGTTGAGGCTGGGCACCAAGGTTGAGTCTTCATGGATACATCGCAGCTTCTCAAGTACATTTTCAAGCAGAGCTCAGAAGTCATCAGCCTTGTGGATCCCATCAGCCATCCTTTTGAGTTGTCCACGAATGGATCAGCCTTTAGATCACAAGAAGGACAGCAGTAATACAAACCTTACCTCTCAAACCCCCACCTTTGAATGTTGAGATTTCTTGTTTTTCACGAAGATGTTACCGATTTCAACGGTGCCAGACTTAGGCAGAAATATCGAGGCGCCTGGCGCCTCGAACCTGGGATTTCAGCCAACCTCAGAGCGCCCAGAAAGCACTGCTCTAGTGTCTTACCCCCACTGCTGCAGCCGGGATTCTAGTTAGAATACGAGCCAATCTTGCTGGACTTGGTCACAATACGTGGCATCGCACTTTCATGGAAAGGGTTTGGTTGGTGCTTCCGTCATTAGAGAACCATCGGGGTTCGGGGTCCGACAGGCGGGGATAGAATCATACTACATGGTGCATGTTGGTGTGGAAGTCGCTCCAGGGAGGCAGAATTGCCTCCCCGTAATGCCTATCATAACTGCTGATGGGGAGAAGGCGAACAGGACTGCTATTTCGGTACGTACTGAACTTTGTTTTCGCCGACCGACGACTTCCGTCGAAGTGCTCGACTATATTGCGCTAGAAAGCCCTTATCACACTTGTGACAGGTGAATCTCGTGTGGTTCGACGCGGTGCGATGGACTAGAAGGTACAATGGGTGCGGGAGCTGACAAGGTGAGGCTGAGAATTCTGAATCTAGACCTGTCGAGGCAGATGGCTGTGCGAGGCCTGAACTCTGCAACTTTACAACCTGCAGGTGGTTGTGGCCGAAATAGGTTATTTTGTTGAGAGGCGGGTTTGGGCGACCTGGGAAGGGTTCGAAGGGAAAATATTTTGTTTGATAGCGGAAATGGCGGGTGATAAAGCGCCTGGTTCAAGACTTGAGAACGCATGATCACTGACCTAGATAAAAGTTCTGATATTGAACAGCTAGCTCTACGGTGACGGGACCAGATGAACGACGTATTTTTCCAATGATTGAATAAAATTCCTGCTATGTATCTACCGCTAGTTGTCCTCTATTGGTACAATTTCCATTGGCAGTCTGCAGTACAAATAAAGGTGTTTGAAGACTCCGCCGCTTTATCAACGACTGATGAGATGCGTGGAAAAGCCCAAAAAAAAAAAACACAAACCAATACCAGTAACCAATATCAAAAAACCAAACGACGTCAAAATTCATCAGGTTGCCTATCCATCAAAACCCGGTACTCTGGTGACTGTTCGTTCGTTCTTTCCAATTTCGCATAATGCTCTCGTTGTCATTCACCCATAACATGCTGCACAGGGGATATCAGTGTCAAAACCGACTGCGCGCGCACATTTTTCGTCACGCCCGATACATTTTCTCGTTGCTTGCCCTGAAACACACAAAACGATATGAAGTGCCGCCCGATGTAACATTTTTGGATTCAAATCCGCTGTGTACTTTTTGTTTGAGAAGGGGAGATTGTCATATATATGGCGTTGGCTCTTTAAGCGGCGACCTTGACTTCCTTGCCGGCTGGGACGGTGTCATGCTGAGGACGTCTAACAATACCGCCAGTAACCGGAAGAGAGGAGCCTGTGCCCATGAGGAAGGTGTCCACTTGACGCGCACATTGTCGGCCTTCGTTGATACCCCAAACGATGAGGGACTGTCCACGACGGCAATCGCCAGCCGCAAACACACCTGGAAGGTTGGTGTTGTACTGATTCTTTGGTGTCTTGATATTCTTACGTGGGTCGAGCTCAACCTCTGCATTGAAAAGGTGCTCGTCAGGTCCAAGGAAACCCATCGACAGGAGAACAAGGTCAGCAGGGAAGTACTCCTCGCTACCTTCCTTGGGTTTCATGTCCCAGCCACCAGTAGAATTCTTGGTCCATTCAACGCGAGTCGTATTGATACCCACAACTCGGCCATCCTTGACGTCGAAGTCCTTGGTCATCACACAATACTCACGAGGATCTTTGCCGTAATGCTGCTTGACCTCGGTGTGTCCATAGTCGACGCGGTAGATTCTGGGCCATTGGGGCCAAGGGTTGTCTCGAGCGCGCTCTGGTGGCGGTTGGGGCAGCAGTTCGAAGTTGGTGATCGACTTGGCACCGTGTCGGAGCGACGTCCCGATACAATCATTCCCGGTATCTCCACCACCGATGACGATGACATGTTTGTCCTTGGCAGAAATATACTTGCCGTCTCCTAGCTCAGAGTCCAACAGTGACTTGGTATTGGCATGCAAGAATTCCATGGCAAAGTGAATACCTTCGTTTTCCCGGTTCTTGATCTTCAAGTCACGGGGGACTTGGGCTCCTGTAGAGATGACAACAGCATCGTGGGCGCTGCGCAGAGACTCGAGGCTGATTTCTTCCTTGGGTCCGACAAGAACGCCGGTCTTGAAAACAACCCCCTCGGCGGCCATCAGATCCACTCGGCGTTGAACAATGCGCTTGTCGAGCTTCATGTTGGGAATGCCATACATGAGCAGACCTCCAGCTCGATCGGACTTCTCGTAAACCGTAACCGAGTGTCCGGCACGGTTGAGCTGGTCCGCAGTGGCAAGACCGGCCGGGCCAGATCCAATCACTGCTACTGTCTTGCCGGTCCGCTGGGTGGGTGGAGTGGGGACCATCCATCCCATCTCAAACCCTTTGTCGATGATGGCACATTCAATGCTCTTGATGCCGACAGGGTCCTCATTGATACCAAGGACACAAGCACCCTCACAGGGAGCCGGGCAGACGCGACCAGTGAACTCGGGGAAGTTGTTGGTCATGAGGAGCCGGTTCAAGGCATCCTTCCATTGGTTCTGGAAATTTTGAGTTAGCACTGAATAAGTAGTAGAAGTGTGGGTCGGTTACCTGGAAAACAAGTTCATTCCACTTGGGGATAATGTTGGAGATCGGACATCCCGTATCAGATTGACAGAAAGGAACACCACAGTCCATGCATCGTGCGGATTGATATTTGAGTTCATCCTCATTCAGACGAGAAGACAGCTCGGCCCAATCTTTCGTCCGTGTCTTGACGTTGCGGTATTTCTCACTGCGACGGGTGTATTTCATGAAGCCACGAGTCTTGTCGAGAACGAGGGCGGCCTTTTGTTTGGCCTTTTGAGCATCGCCGTTGACGCCCTCCTCGATGTCAAGCATGTCCACCTTCTTCTGCTTGGCTTCCTTATCCTGAGCGGCGTCGCGTTGCTCTTGATGAAGGGCCCTGACCGGATTTCCGGGAAGCAATGGCAATGGGTATTCAGCCTTCTTTGCTTCTTCGGCCTTGGCAGCACGTTCGGCCAGTACACGCTTGTAGTCGGTGGGGAGAACCTTGACGAAGCGAGGCAGTGCTCGGTTGAACTCCAACAAAATGCGAGCTGCAAGCTCGGACCCGGTGTAGTGGTGATGATCTTCGATCATACCTCGAAGGAAAGCAATTTCAGTGGGGTCCTCGACGCCCGAAACTTCCACCATCTCCATGTTGATCTTGGAATGGAAGTCTTGGTTCATGTCGAGAACGTAGGCAATACCACCAGACATACCAGCCGCAAAGTTGCGGCCGGTGCTTCCGAGGATAACGACACGACCACCGGTCATGTACTCACACCCGTGGTCACCGACACCTTCCACGACAGCGTTTGCTCCCGAGTTTCGGACGGCGAAACGCTCTGCCGCCACACCTCGGAAGTAACATGTGCCCAACGTCGCACCATACAAGCAGACATTGCCGATCAAGATGTTCTCCTCTGCTTTGAACACGGCGCTGCGTGGAGGGTAGATGATCAAACGACCTCCTGAGAGACCCTTGCCAACATAGTCATTGGAATCTCCCTCAAGCTCAAGCGTGACACCGGGTGCGAGGTAGGCACCGAATGATTGACCTGCAGATCCTCTGATGTTGACATGGATCGTATCTTGAGGCAGACCGGCTTCACCATAACGCTTGCTGATGTGATACGAGAGCGTGGCACCGAGCGTTCGATCAGTGTTCACGATGTCAGTTTCAATACGGCAGGGAAGACCCTTTTCGAGGGCAAGCTCAGACTCGGAGATCAGCTTGTTGTCGAGACGCGTGTGCAATTTGTGGTCTTGCTTTCGAACGTTGTATGTTGCAACGCCTGGGCGGATGGAATGCGCCGGTGTGAGAATCAAAGAAAGATCAATGTTCTCGGTCTTGGGTGTACGGAGGTCCTCCCGGACCTTCAACAGTTCGGCATGACCAACCATTTCATTCACGGTTCTCAAACCGAGGCGTGCCATGATGGCTCGGAGCTCGTTGGCAATATAGTAGAAGAAATTGATGACATGTTCAGGAGTTCCTTGGAATTTCTTCCTCAGCAATGGATCCTGTGTCGCAATACCGACAGGGCATGTGTTCAAGTGGCACTATCATACAGTCAGTCAACGTTAATTGTGAGAGTGTGAATTCCGGGAATTCGCTTACCTTCCTCATCATGATACAGCCCATCGCAATCAGGGGTGTGGTTGCAAAGCCCCATTCTTCAGCACCGAGCAAGCAAGCAATCGCAACATCACGGCCAGTGCGGATCTGACCATCGGTCTGGACAATCACACGTCCCCGAAGATCGTTCAAAACTAGGGTTTGGTGAGTTTCAGCAAGACCCAGTTCCCACGGGAGACCAGCATATTTGATACCGGTCCATCGGGAGGCACCAGTGCCACCATCGTGGCCAGAAATCAGGATGTGATCGGCTTTGGCTTTGGCCACACCAGCGGCGACAATACCAACACCGACCTCAGACACCAGTTTGACGGATACTCGAGCCCTGGGGTTGGAGCACTTCAAATCATAAATGAGTTGTTTGAGATCCTCAATGGAGTAGATATCGTGATGGGGAGGAGGAGAGATGAGACCGACACCCGGTGTCGAGTGTCTGGTGCGTGCAATGGACTCCGATACTTTATGCCCGGGCAGTTCACCACCCTCACCAGGCTTGGCACCTTGAGCCATCTTGATTTGTAGCTCATCCGAGTCGGCAAGATAGTTGGAGGTCACGCCGAATCGGCCGGAAGCAATTTGCTTGATGGCCGAGCGCATCGAGTCTCCGTTCTCCATCTTCAAGCTTCGCTCTGGATCCTCACCACCTTCACCCGTGTTTGATTTTCCACCCAGGCGATTCATGGCGACGGCAAGTGTGGAATGAGATTCCATCGAGATAGAACCGTAAGACATGGCTCCCGTCACGAATCGCCGCACGATTTCCGTCCAGGGCTCAACCTGATCAATGGGCACAGGATTTCGCTGATCGAAATCAAAATCGAGCATACCTCGCAGGGTACAGTTCTTGATCTGCTCGTACTCGGAAAGAGAATAGGCTTCGTAGGATTTATCATTCTTCGTCCTGACGGCGTCCTGGATGTTGGCAATGCTGACGGGATCATTGATGTGAGGCTCTCCGCCATCACGCCAATGGTATTCGCCTGATTCCGGCAATCCAGGGATTTCACGAATATTGCGTGAGGGATATCCCTTCTCATGGAAAGCAAAAGCATCCTGGGCAATGAGCTCAAATGTCATACCTCGAACACGAGTGGCAGTACCTGCAAAGCAGCGATCAACCACGGAGTCATCGATACCAAGAGCCTCGAAAATTTGAGCACCCTTGTAAGATTGAAGGGTAGAGATACCCATCTTGCTCATGACTTTCAAAATACCGCCATCGCAGGACGCCTTGTAGTTGGCGATGATTTGCTTGTCTGAAAGCTTCTTTCTGAAGAGTCCCTCACGGTTCATCTTCAAGATGCACTCCATGGCCAAGTAGGGGTTGATGGCATCAGCACCATAACCGACAAGGACACACATGTGGTGAACTTCTCTGGCTTCGGCGGTCTCCACAACAAGTGCTACTCGAGATCTCCACTTGTTTCGCACCAGGTGATGATGGACCAGGCCAGTGGCCAGAAGTGAAGAGACCGGCACCCGGTCAGCGGATGTGGCACGATCGGAAAGAATGATGATCTTGTCACCTTCTTCGATGGCTTGAGTGGCGGCATCACAGATGCTGTCCAGAGCTTGCTTGTAGCCCTCGATACCCGACCACTTATCAAAAGTGATGTCAATGGTCTTGACCGTCCATTCCTTTTGATATCGAGACATATTCTTGAGGGCGTTGAAGGTCTCGATCTCCAGGATGGGTGAAGGAAGTAGTAGTCTACCACACTGTGACTCTTCCATCTCGAGCAAGTTGCCTTGAGGTCCAATGTAACACTCCAGAGACATGACGATAGCTTCTCGAATGGGATCGATGGGCGGGTTGGTGACCTGGGCGAAGAGCTGCCGGAAGTACTCGAACAACAGACGAGGCTGCTGTGCGAGACATGCAAGTGGAGCGTCGTTGCCCATTGAACCTAGAGCCTCTTTCGAATCGGCCGCCATAGGCCCAAGGAGCAAACTGACCTGTTCGAAGGAATATCCAAAAGCACGCAGTCTGACGTCGTCCTGGATGGTGTCGTCGTTCAGCTTGAAGTCTAGGTCAATCTGCTTGCCAAGGGCCTCGCTGACCACGGGCATCTTCATCAGATACTTGTCTAGCCACTGTTGGAAAGGCTGTCGCTTGGCGACGG
>Ga0105239_10002436_pt1 | contig 23713 bp, 25 predicted proteins | sample KBSC44metaG_FD_92761 | JGI IMG/M metagenome (GOLD analysis project Ga0105239, IMG submission 92761) | Corn rhizosphere microbial communities from Kellogg Biological Station, Michigan, USA - KBS C4-4 metaG | ecosystem: Host-associated > Plants > Roots > Rhizosphere > Soil | place: Michigan, USA...
ACCGGAATCGCCACCGAGGTCGAAGAGGCCGTGCTGGGTGAATGTGCGGTGGCGGCAACGGTTTTCGATTCGTCTGATGAGGCCACCGGCGCGATCGGGCTGGTCGTGCCGTCCGCGCGTTGGCCGCTGGCGTCCGACGCGATCGATGCGCTGCGCGACACCGCCCGTACGGTGTCACGCGAGCTGGGCGCGCCGGTGTGGCCGCCGCGCCGCTATCACTGACGGTCGGTTGGACGCGGGTGATGGCCCTGCGGTGGCATCCTGGCCATGTGGGATTGATATTCCGCCTCGCGGAGCTGCTGATCGTCCTCGTGCCACTGGTCGGGGTCATCATTGCGGGGTTCAGGGCCTTTCAGCGGTACGCGCAGTCGCCCGACCGAACGCCAACGCCGTACGACGACGCGCCCGCCGCCTCGCCGGACCGCGCCAGCACGTCGCCCGCCGCGCAATGGCGGGCCATCACCCGCACGCTCGACGAGCACGCCCGCATCGACGAGCGCTGGCTGGACTACGAGCTCGACGTCACCAAGCTGCTCGACTTCCCGCTCATGACCGACATGCGTGATCCGCTGATGACGACGTTCCACAAGGCGAAGCTGCGCGCCGAGGTCCTGCGGCCGGGCAAGGCCGAGGACCTGGTGGACGACAGGGCGTCGTTCGAGCGCTACCTGAGCGCCGTCGAGGACTACGCAGGCGCCTTCAACACCGCCGAGGCGGAGGCAATTCGCCGCCGTCGCAACGACTTCTCGCGGGAGGGGCGGCAGCGAATCGCGCGTGCGCACAGCCTGCTGCGGGTCGCATCCGACGTGAGCGCGACACCGCAGGAACGCGGACAGGCCTACGACGTGGCGGTGCGCGAACTCGACGGCCTCATCGTGCTTCCCGCCACGACGCGCGCCGGGCTCGAACGCGGGATCGCCGGGGAGATCGACGGTTAGCCCGGCTGGTGGCCGTCGACGTAGGCCAGCAGGCGCGGATCGTCGGAGCTGAACCGGTCGACCTCCTCGCCGCCGTCGCAGCGCAGGAGAGCGATCGTCACGCCTCGGGCCGTTCGCGAAATCACCTGCCAGGTGGCGCCTGCGTCCTCCCACCGGACGAGCTCGGCAACACGATCGCGATCCACGCCTCCCAGGATTCCACGCCCCCAATCCCACGGCGTGCTGTCGTAGGCTGCCGCCGTGGACGCAAGCTGGCGGTTGGCGATCGCGGCGGTATTCATCTGGCTCGGCATGGTGCTTGCCATCTCGTTCATCGAGGCCCCGCTCAAGTTCCGCGCACCGGGGATCAACCTCAAGCTCGGACTGGGCATCGGCAGGCTCGTCTTCCGCGCACTCAACGTCTGCGAACTGCTGCTCGCCGTCGTCATCGCCGTGGCGCTGTTCACCCACGAGAGCACGGTCGGCCTCGACGCCGCGCTGACGGTGGCCGTCGCCGCCCTGCTCATCCAGATCGTCCTGGTGCGTCCGTTTCTGGGGAGGCGCACGTCGTCCGTGCTGACGGGGGAGGGCGAGGGACGTCGGTCGCATGGTCACTACGCCTACGTGGCGCTCGAGGTCATCAAGGTCATTGCCTTGATCGCCGCGGGCATCCAGCTCACCACCACGTGAGGCCCGCCCACCTGCGATTTGTGCACCCGCACCCGCGCTCACCGCGGCTCAGCGTGCACGAGTCGCGCCTGGAGGTCACGGGTTGAAGCGCGCCAGCGTGGTACCGCCACGCCGGTTGCCGTCGACCGAAACGAGCGCGGGTACGAGTTCACTGGTCACCACGCCATGGCGGGTGGTCAATTCGTCGATCACGTCGAAGCTCGCCGCGATGCGCTCGGGACTGTCGACGACGATCGTCGTGACCGGCACTTGCCGCCCGAGCTGAAACAGCTTGTCGCCGTGCGGCTCGTGGTCTCCGTGAAACCCCCAGACGCCTCGCAGCACGGTGGCGCCGAGGCCCTCTTGGGGTTCCCGCAGTCTGCGGACGATTGCACGGTGAATCGGTTCGCCGTCGTGCAGGGTGTCCTCGGCCGTGTAGATCATGAGCTTCTGCCAGAGCGGTACGCCGTGGTCGTCGGCTGCAGGCAAGGCTGGGGGGCGCGTGAACAGTTCACCGTCACGTTTGCACAGTTGCACTCGCTCGACCGTCAGCAACGGCTCTTGCACCAGCTGCCCGATTTCGTCAAGCGCCTCGGACACGTCGGCACCCGAGCCGATCGCGATGACCATTACGGGCACGTCGACGTTTCGGCTGAAGAACCGCGCTCTGCGGCGTTCCCCGCGCGAGGTTCCGTCGACGCCGAGAAAGGCTGCTGCACAGGAGAAACCGCGGGCGCGCAGAAGATTGCACACGGCGCGCACGGCGGGTTCGCCCGCTAGCCGCTGGTGGCGGTCGACGTACAACGTCAGCTTGGCGGTGGCGGGAATCTCGGGGGTCCCCGTGCCGACGAGGTGAGCGCGTTCCAAGGTGACGAGCCCGCGTCTGGTCAACGCGACCACCTGATCGGCCAGCCCCGCGATCTTGGCTTCGGTGTCGACTGCCGCGATGGCCACGGGCAGATCTTCCGAGCCACTGAGCGATTGGTCGCTGCGGAGCTGGTGCCGCGGGCCGAAGCCCGCGATCCCGCGCAGCACCACGCTGGTCGCCACGGCGTTGCGCGCGTAGAGGTCCAGAAGCGCGTCGGATGCGAAGCCGGTTTCGCAGCGCAGACGTTCACCGAAGTACGTGGTGAGTTTCAGGCAGTCGGTCACAGGCTGCTCCCGATCCACAGTCCGAGTGCGGCGGCGGACAAACCGAGTATGACGCTGACGACGATGTTCGCGGCGGCGGAGACGACTTGCCGCTCCTCTCCGAGGCGTTGCGTCTCCAGCATCCAGGTGGAGAAGGTGGTGTAGGCGCCCACGAACGCGGTGCCTGCCAGTAGGGCGACGATGTGGCTGAGGCCGAGGCCGCCCAACAGGCCGAGGAGGAACGCGCCACTGAGGTTGACCGCGAGCGTGCCGAACGGGAAGGAACCGTTGAGACGCGCGGACACCGACCGGTCGACAAGAAATCGCAGTACCGCGCCGATGCCGCCGATAAGCACGACGCCGGCCCAGATGGCGACTGTGGTCACCTGACCTTGACCCGTCGTGTCAGTGCGGTGGCGAGATAGACCGCCAGCAGCCCGCACCCGATGCTGACCACGGTGTACGTCACCGCGAGCACGACGTGGCCGTGCTCGAGCATCTTCACCGTCTCCACTTGCATCGTGGAGAACGTCGTCAGGCCGCCGCAGAACCCGGTGCCCAGCAGCGGGCGCCGATAGCTCGACGCTGGCAGGCGCTCCAGAAGACGCGTGGTGACGTAACCGAGCACGAACGCGCCGACGATGTTGACCGCGAACGTGGGCCACGGCCAGTGGTCCGGGGTGCCGTCGCTGAGAAGCGCAGAGGCGGCACGCGCAACCGTGCCCACGGCGCCGCCGACGAACACTGCGGCCAATTCTCGGTTGTCGTGGCCGAACACAAGACAAAAGTATGGTGCCAAGTCGGTGACCGCCCGACGGCGGGATTGACCGAGGAGCAGAATCGGTAACCATGGCGGCCAATCCCCGCGCCGGACAGCTGGCGCAACCAGACGACCTCATCGACGTGGCCCAAGTGGTCACCGCCTACTACACGGTGGTGCCCGACCCCGACGACGTCAATCAGCAGGTCGTGTTTGGCACGTCAGGGCATCGGGGCTCCAGTCTCGACGCGGCGTTCAACGAAGCCCACATTCTGGCCACCACCCAGGCGATCGTCGAGTACCGCGCCGCGCAGGGCACGACCGGCCCGCTGTTCATCGGCCGGGACACCCACGCGCTGTCCGAGCCCGCGTGGGCGTCGGCGCTGGAGGTGCTCGCGGCCAACGACGTGGTGGCGATGATCGACGCCGCAGACCGGTACACCCCGACCCCGGCGGTCAGCCACGCCATCCTCGCGTTCAACCGCGGCCGCGGCTCTGGCAGTTCTTCCTCCTCGCGTGCGGGTGACTTGTCCGACGGCATCGTCGTCACCCCCTCGCACAACCCGCCACGGGACGGCGGCTTCAAGTACAACCCGCCCAACGGCGGCCCCGCGGACACGGACGCGACGGGGGCAATCGCTAAGCGCGCCAACGAGATCCTGCGCGGCGGCCTGGCCGACGTGAAGCGGATCCCACTGGCGCGGGCGCTGCAGACGGCCCAGCGGCACGACTACCTCAACGCCTACATCGAAGACCTGCCGAACGTCGTCGACGTGCACGCGATCCGCGCCGAGGGCATCCGGATCGGCGCCGACCCGCTCGGTGGCGCCAGCGTGGACTACTGGGGTGCGATCGCCGAGAAGCACGGTCTCGATCTGACCGTCGTCAACCCCCTGGTCGACGCCACCTGGCGGTTCATGACGCTGGACACCGACGGCAAGATCCGGATGGATTGCAGCTCGCCCAACGCGATGGCGTCACTCATCGCCAACCGCGACTCCTATCAGATCGCGACCGGCAACGACGCCGACTCCGACCGGCACGGCATCGTCACCCCCGACGGCGGGCTGATGAACCCGAACCACTACCTGTCGGTGGCGATCGACTACCTCTACACGCATCGGTCGTCGTGGCCGGGGTCCACCGCCGTTGGCAAGACGGCGGTGAGCAGCTCGATCATCGACCGGGTGGTGGCTGGGCTGGGTCGCAAGCTGATCGAGGTGCCCGTCGGGTTCAAGTGGTTCGTCGACGGACTCATCGGCGGCACAATAGGTTTCGGTGGTGAGGAGAGTGCAGGGGCGTCCTTCCTGCGCAACGACGGTTCGGTGTGGACCACCGACAAGGACGGCATCATCCTGGCGTTGCTGGCCTCCGAGATTCTGGCGGTGACGGGGTCGACGCCGTCGCAACGGTACGCGGAGCTGGCCGAGAAGTACGGCGCGCCAACGTATGCCCGCATCGACGCACCAGCGAATCGGGAGCAGAAGGCGCGGCTTGCCAAGCTCTCTGCCGATCAGGTGACGGCGACGGAGCTGGCCGGCGAGCGGATCACCGCCAAGCTGACGACAGCACCGGGTAACGGCGCCCCCATCGGCGGGCTGAAGGTGACGACGGAGAACGCGTGGTTCGCCGCGCGGCCGTCGGGCACCGAGGACGTCTACAAGATCTACGCCGAGTCCTTCAAGGGACCCGAGCACCTCGCGGAGGTGCAGGCGGCGGCCAAGGAAGTGGTGAATACAGTCATAGCGTGAGTTCCGTCGCGGAGGGTGACTGTACGGCGCCCGAGAAACCGAAGCTGCCGAGCGAAGTCTGGGTCCTGGTCACCGCCAACGTGGTGATCGCGCTCGGCTATGGCGTCGTCGCCCCGGTGCTGCCGCAGTACGCACGCAACTTCGGCGTCAGCATTGCCGCCGCGACGTTCGTCATCACCGCGTTTGCGCTGATGCGGTTGTGCGCCGCACCGGCCAGCGGCCTGCTGGTGCAGCGGCTGGGGGAGCGCCGCATCTACCTGACCGGCCTGGTGATCGTGGCCGTGTCGACGGGTGCGTGCGCGTTCGCGCAGACCTACTGGCAACTGCTGGTGTTCCGGTCACTCGGCGGGTTCGGCTCGGCGATGTTCACGGTGTCCTCGCTCGGGCTGATGATTCGCATCTCGCCGTCGGATGCGCGCGGACGCGTGGCTGGCCTGTTCTCGAGTGCGTTCCTGGTCGGCTCGGTGGGCGGCCCCGTGCTCGGCAGCCTGACCGTCGGACTCGGCCTGTCGGCGCCGTTCGTCATCTACGGGGTCGCCCTGCTGATCGCGGTGGCCGTGGTGTTCTTCCGGCTGCGGCACTCGTCGTTGGCGGCGCCGGACGTGGAGACCGAGCCGGCGATCTCGGTGCGCACGGCACTGCGCAACCGGGCCTACCGTGCGGCACTGCTGTCCAACTTCGCCACCGGATGGACGGCGTTCGGGTTGCGCATCGCATTGGTGCCGCTGTACGTCGTCGAGGTGCTGGGGCGCGGCGCCGGGATGGCGGGTCTGGCGCTGGCGACGTTCGCGATCGGCAACGTCTCTGCGGTGATCCCGAGCGGCTACCTGTCCGACCGGATCGGCAGGCGCAAGCTGATGATCTGCGGCCTGACGGTGTCGGCGCTCACGACCGCGTTGGTCGGATTCACCGACTCCCTGCCGCTGTTCTTGGCGGCCGCCTACGTCACGGGGGCGGCGACCGGCATGTTCATCTCGCCGCAGCAGGCGGCGGTCGCCGACATCATCGGCAGCAAGTCGCGTGGCGGCACGGCGGTGGCGACGTTCCAGATGATGTCGGATTTCGGGGCGATCCTCGGCTCGCTGGCCGTCGGTCAGATCGCCGAACACCTGACGTTCGGGAGCGCGTTCGTGATCAGCGGCGTGATCCTGCTGATCGCTGCCGTCTGGTGGATCTTCGCGCCGGAGACGAGGCCGCCGACCAGCACGGAGCACACACCGGCCCGTCCGCTCGGCCCAGAAGCCGGTGGAGAGGTGCCGTGACCAGCGACTTTGAACCACGTGAACGCGTGGTGTACCGTCGACCAGCACGACATACGGGGCTATGGCGCAGTTGGTAGCGCACCACACTGGCAGTGTGGGGGTCAGGGGTTCGAATCCCCTTAGCTCCACTTTTGGGACACCCTGGTGTCCTTACTCGACCCTACTGCGCCGGTTCCAGCTTGGTTGAACGTTTCTCGCGCTCCAAGCCAAGGCTGCGATTCTTAGCTCCAGCGCGTAAACAGCGTCGGCAACCGCGGACGTTCGAATTTCAAGTTCGGTGCCGATCGCTTTTCGTAGTCATCCCGAAACTCAGGCCGGCTCGCGCGTCTCAGGCCGGGCGCGAAACGTCCGACGCGGCGGTCAATCCCAGCCATCGGGGCAGGGCGCGCCGGACCTCGGGCGGGCCATCGACCGACACTGCACCGTTGAGAACGGCCCGTGACCAGGAGATGTCACCCCGCCAGGCCTCGGTAAGGGTGCGCAGGCTGGTGGTGATCGTCGCACTGACCGCGTAGCCCGGATCAACGTCGCACACGTCGGCCTGGCCGTCGACTACTAGTAACCACCAATGCGACGCTTTCGGGGCGACGCCGGACATCCGGAACGCCAGCACCGTAGGCGTGCGTGGCCATGCGTCGATCATCGCTCCGCGGCGAATGTCCCACGTCAGCAGTTGCAGGTCGAGGTCGTCGTCACTTGGTTTACCGGCCCAGTTCATGCCCCATTCGCTCAGGGACCGGATCACGTCGCTGAGTTCGAGTCCTCGCGGAGTGAGTTTGTAGACCGCACGTCCGTTTTCCTCGCGGCGTTCGATGATTCCGGCGCGGTTGAGCGTTCGTAGGCGGGTGGACAGCAACCCTGGAGACATCTTCGGAACGCCGCGGCGTATTTCGTTGAAATGACTGCTGCCCAAAAGCAATTCGCGGACCACCAGCAGCGTCCAGCGTTCGCCGAGCAGTTCCATCGCCTTCGCCATCGGGCAGTACTGGCCGTAACCCGACACCCCGCAGCCCTCCTCGATCTTTGGTCGGTTCAACGTCCAGTACATCGCGTTTCGAGCGCTGCGACTAGTACAAATTTTGAACTGCTACTGGTTCGATTCTCGCACTGGATGCCGCGCACGGATCGGTCTGACGATGGTCGGGTAACGACTTGAATCGGAAGGTTTGGACTCAGATGCGCACTACCTATGACTACGTCGTGATCGGGGGCGGTACCGCCGGATCGGTGCTCGCAGCGCGGCTTTCAGAACGGGGGGAGACCGTTCTTCTCCTGGAGGCGGGCCCGTTGACCCCGCCCGATGAGGTGTATGCCGTGGAGTCGTTCCCTGCGCGCCTGTTGGGTTCGGCGATCGACTGGTCCTACCCGACGGTGCCGCAGTCCGGCACCAGCGGAGGGGTCCACGTGTGGCCGCGTGGGAAGGTCCTCGGGGGGACCAGTGCCATCAACGCGATGGCGCACATTCGCGGGCACCGGGCGAACTACGACGGCTGGGCCGCGGCCGGAGCGACCGGATGGAGCTACGACGAGCTGCTCGCCGACTTCAAGCGCAGCGAGACCGCACCGGGACGTGACCCGGCCTTTCGTGGAACGGACGGACCTCTGCGCGTCGGGCCGCCGAATTCTGAGTACTTTGGAGCGCAAGCCTTCTACCGAGCGGTGATCGAAGCCGGTCACCCGACAAGCGACGACATCAATGGCCGAGATCAGGTGGGCGCCTTTCGATTCGACATGAACGTGGTCGACGGGCGCCGACAAAGCGCCGCCGACGCATATCTGTCTCCGGTCCTCGACAGACCCAATCTGGACATCGTGGGCAATGCGCTGGTGCGCCGTATTCGTGTTCGGCGCGGGCGTTGCACAGCTGTGGAGTTCTCGCTCAACAGCGCTCATCAGGTGGTGGAAGTCGGTCGTGAGGCAGTTATGGCGGCCGGCGCGATCGGTTCTCCTCAGCTGCTCCTCCTGTCCGGGATCGGTCCGGCAGACCAGCTGCGCCGTCATGGCATCGATGTCGTCGCCGACCTGCCCGGGGTGGGGGAGAACCTGCAAGATCACGTCCAGAGCCGGCTGGTCTATTCGGCCAAAATGCCAATGCACACCGCCGTCAACGGTTTCTGTCCGGTCGGGGCAGTGCTGCGCAGCGACTTCTCTCGCGAAGCCGCACCGAATGTATTCCTGCTGTTGATCGACTTCCCGGCACCTCCGATGGTCGCCAACCCCGACTTTGCGTCGTTGCTTCCCGAGACGGGCTACACCATCGCGTTCTCCCAGCAGTCGCCACCGGCCAGTCGGGGAACCATCCGCCTGGCCGGTGCGGACCCGGAACTTCCACCGATCATCGACCCGCGCTATTACGCCGAAGATTCCGACCTAGCCGAAATGATCGACTATCTGAGGGTCGCCCGCAGCGTCGGTGACACCGAGTCGCTCAGCCCGTGGCGCAACGCCGAAGTCCTGCCTGGCCCAGACGTCCAGGACGAGGATGCACTCGGCGACTACATCCGCCGATCCTCAGGATCGTCGTTTCACCCCGTGGGCACCTGCAGGATCGGGACCGACGCGCTGGGCGTGGTCGATGCCGATCTCACAGTCCACGGCGTGCAAGGACTGCGAGTGGCCGATGCGTCAGTCATGCCTGACATCGTCAGCGTCAACCCGAACGCCACCGTCGTGGCGATCGCCGAACGCGCGGCCCAACGGATCCTTGCGTCCGCGTAACGATTCCCAAATACCACTGGAAAGGCACATCTATGTCTACCGACGATTTCTCGGTGATCGACTTACCCCGAGTCGACTCAGTTCGTGACCCGCGGGCGTACTTGCGCGCCCCGATGCGCTGGCACTTCGGCGCGGATACCGGCTCGCCGTTCTGGCTGGAGAAGGCCAAGTCGCTCGACTTCGACCCTCTGACCGATGTGAAGTCGTTCGACGATTGGCGTTGTTCCCCAATTTCGTCGACGAACTGCGCGAGGTGGCTGTTCGTGACCTGGTCCCTGCGGGGTACGGACCGATCCTGTGGCGCCGAGGGCTTTCGAAAGCACTTCCTGATGCGTAACAAGGGTTTCATCCGCACAGCGCACAACGGAGGATGAAAGGCTGTGCGGGCGAGGAGGACTCACGACGATCCGCTATCGAAGGCCTGGCCAGGACCCGTCGGTGGCAGTTGTGCCATGGACTGGTTTGATCGTGAGATCGTCGGCTACGTCGTGCGATGGGCGAACGGCGCGATGTGGGATGAGGACGTATATCCCATGTTCGGCATGAACGTCGACCAACTGATCCGGCGCTTCCACCAGATCATCTCCAGATCGGTGCTCAACCTCGACCAACTCGGTCCGACAGATCGCAAGCTCATCGGCGAAGCCAGCTGCCTCCATGAGCCCACGGATGGATGCGACGCCACGAATTCGCCTCCCCACCATCATCTCGTCGACGTCGATGTCGATGTCGATGCCGCCGGCGGCGACGATCGGATCTGCTAGGTGAGGACCAGCCTGGCTGACAACGACTTCAATTGTGCAACAAGGGGAAACGCGGGGCGAATCATGCCGCACAATCGCATCGACGTGCACAGCCACTACCTCGGAGAGGCTGCTCGACAGTGGCTTTCCGGACCGCTCGGGTTCCCGATACCAGCGTGGACAGCCGACTCGGCGATCGCTTTCATGGACAGTCACGAGATCGCCGCGCAAATCCTGTCCGTGCCGGTGCCGCTGACCGACGACGGGCGCGAATCTGGATCGGCCAAGCGCGCCGCGCGCCAAGTCAACGAGGACTACGCCGCACTTGTGCGCGAACGGCCAGACCGGTTCGGGGCATTCGCGTCGATCTCCACCGGCAACGAAGAGGACTCGCTGGCCGAGATCGCCTATGCCCTTGACGAACTGCATCTCGACGGGGTCGTTCTCACCTCCAACAGTCGCGGCAAATACTTCGGCGACGACCTCTTCGCGCCGATTCTCACCGAACTCAATCGCCGGCGAGTACCGGTGTTCGTCCATCCGGCCGACAACCCCGGCATCGCCGGCATCGAGCGGGGACGAACCTGGGCCATTTGCGAGTTTCCGTTCGACACCGCGCGCAACATCATCGATGCCATTTACCGCGGCGTGTTCGCGAAGTACCCCGATCTGCGACTCATCCTCGCCCACTGCGGAGGTGCGTTGCCCACTCTGGGATGGCGGATCCAGAGCCTCAACGTCTGGCGCGCCCCGGACGACGTCGAACTGACGGAGACAGAGATCAAGGGCATTCTCCGCAACTTCTACTACGAGATCGCGCTGGCGGGCGGCCGGCAGTCGCTGCTGCCGACCCTCGACATCACCGACGCCAGTCACATCCTCTTCGGGACGGATTTCCCGGCAGCGCCGACACCCGCCATCGACGAGAACATCGACAACTTCACCGAGCTGCAAACGCAGCGCGAAACCGCTCTGGCCGGAGTCGATCGCGAAAACATCCTAGAGCTGTTTCCGCGCTTCGCCGCGGCCCCGACACTGCAGGAGCCGCGGACTGGTCTTACACCGAGCTGTGCTGAGAGCTAGATCCAGCCTGGTCGCGGAGCGCCCTGGCCACACGGGTCTTGGAGATGCCGTAGTGCGTGCCGACCATCCAGTGCCGGGTCTGGAATGGCCAGACTGACCACAGTGGCCTGTGTCTGCGCCGGGCAGAAAGTTAGCCGCCGTAACGAGTTTGGCTGCCTCGGCGCGAACGTCCGGGTGAGTTCATCGCGCGTAGCAGAGCAAGTTCAGTCGCGACGCTTACTCGCCCTTGATGTGGTGCGCGATCGCGGTCTCCACCGACGCGGACCGGGACCGCGCCCTCGCGTCCGCCGCTTCCTGTTCCGCGGCCGTGACGACGACCGCGTCCGCGCCGGGGATCACAGTTGCCACATGGCCGGTGGTGAGCCATCGCACAGTGTATGGCGGCGAACCGTCCGCCGAACGCACCTCGGTGATCACCGCGCGCTGATCCGGTCGCTCCACTGTCGTGCCCTTGATCACCAACCAGTCGCCTACCTTGGCCTTCATCGCCCATTCCTTCCCATCCGTTTCCATGGTGCGCGCACCTAGCCGCTCCTGGGAAGGGCATGCCGCTGTTCGATTCCCCTAACCTGCGGTGCTCGAGAATCGCGAGACGGCTACGACAAGTCCAGATCGATGCCATTCCGCAGATCACCCATCGAAAAGGGCACTTTCGCGTGGCCGATGTCCACCGTGTATTGGCCTTCGCCGGGCTCTATCACCGGTGCTGAAAACTTGTAATGGCAAGTGGCCCACGATGATTCCCAAGGTCCACCGCGCCTTGTTCCCGGTCTGAGCTCACCTGTGGACAAGTCGCCCCCTCCGACGGCGCGCCCGTTGAGGCTGATGACGACCGGAACTCCTTGCCTGACATCGATGCCTGCCTGAACCGAGTTGGCAATGCAACGCTTGGTTCGACGGCTATTCACGTCGTCGCCGGAGATTGCCACCGTGATCTGGCCGTATGCCAGGAAGCCGTACCGCCATCCGTCTGATTCTCTGGGTTTTGACACGACGAACGTTGCGGCTGCAGCAGCAGTCGCTAGCAGCAGGGAACCGACCAATATTGAGTTCCACGCGCCGGGCCGGCTGAGTCGAACCATCGGGATTCCTCCGAGGAGACGATGAAAGTCTACAGCGGTTGCGCTCAGCGAGAACCGGCTTCGTATCTCGTCGGCCTCCTGAGCCGACGGCCGGTGGCGGCATCACGTGAGGGTGACGCCGGTGAGTTCCTGCGACAACGTCCACATCCGTGATGCGTTTTCGGTGTTGCGCAGCGGTGCCCAGAGCTTCTGTTCACCGGGAGGGCCGCCGACGTTCCCGGGCCACTGGGGTCCGTAGAACCCGCCGTCTTTGGACTCGGGAGAGGTCGCGGCCACCAGGGCTGGGAGCGTTGCGCTGTCCACGGTTCCCACGACGAGGCCACGTACCGAGAGCCAGCGGATCATTCGCACACCGCTGGTGTCCTCGGCCCGTCCGACCTCCGGGCGCGCCGCGAGAAGGCTGGTCGGAGCGACACCGGGGTGAGAGATGTTGCTGGTGATTCCCCAGCCCGCGGCCGTGCTGCGGCGGCTGAGTTCGAGCCCGAACAGTCCCAACGCGATCTTGGACTGCCGATAGGCACGCATGCCGTCATACTCGTGCTCCCAGTTCAGGTCGCCCCAGTTGATCGTGCCGCTGCGCGCGGCGACACTCGTCTGCGAGACCACCCGTGCACGTCCTGCCTTGAGTAGCGGCAGAAGGCAGCCGGTGAGTGCGACGTGGCCCAGGTGGTTCGTGCCGAACTGCAGCTCGAAACCGTCGACGGTGGTCTGCCGGTCAGGCGGGGTCATGACCCCCGCGTTGTTGATGAGGAAGTGGATTGGAGCTCCCTCGTCACGCAACTTGTCCCCGAGCGCCGCCACCGAGGCCAGCGATGACAGATCCAACGCCTCCAGTGACAGCTTCGCCCGCTGGTGCTCGTCAAGGATCTTGGCGACGGCCGCCTCACCCTTGCGCGGATTCCGGACCGGCATGACCACTTCGGCACCTGCACCGGCGAGCCGTGTTGCGATGCCGAGTCCGACGCCGTCGCTCGCGCCCGTAACCACCGCTCGCTTTCCGGAGAGGTCGGGGATCTGGATGTCGTACTGCCTCCGTGTCATGAGCCAAGACTTCCCGGCAGGATGGGAAGTATCCACGGCCTGGCGATCCCTGGCTGAGCGATCCGGCCCGAGAGAGGATGCACGCGTGATCGATCGAGTTGGGCTGGCCGAGTTCCTCTTCCGACGGCGGGAGGCGTTGCAGCCGGAGGACGTCGGACTTCCCCGCGGCCAGCGCCGTCGGACGAAGGGGCTGCGGAGGGAGGAGGTTGCCGCGCTGTGCCACATGTCGGCGGACTACTACTCGCGTCTGGAACAGGAGCGCGGCCCCCAGCCCTCGGAGCAGATGATCGCATCGATTGCGCAGGGGCTGCATCTTTCTCGCGACGAGCGCGACCACCTCTTCCGTCTTGCCGGGCACCAGCCGCCGATTCGAGGTACGGGCACCGATCACATCAGCCCCGGGATGCTGCGGATCTTCGACAGGCTCACCGACACCCCGGCGGAGATCGTCACCGAACTGGGGGAGACGTTGCGGCAGACGCCGCTTGGTGTCGTACTCGTCGGCGACCTGTGCCGGTTCACCGGCCCATCGCGCAGCATCGGGTACCGGTGGTTCACTGACCCGGCAGCACGCGACCTCCACCCTCGCGAGGATCACGAGTTCTATTCGCGGATGTACGTCTCGGGTCTACGGGGAGTGCTGACTCTACGCGGACCCGGGTCCAAGGCTGCCGGCCTCGCGGAGCTGCTCACCAATCAGAGCGAGGAGTTCCGCACTCTTTGGAAGGAGCACGAGATCGGCATCAGACCGCGAGAAGTCAAGCGTTACCAGCATCCCGACGTCGGACGCCTGGAGCTCAACTGCCAGGTCCTTCTGGACCCCGACGAGTCTCAGGCGTTGTTGGTCTACACCGCGGTGCCGGGCAGCGAAAGCTACGACAAGCTCCAGTTGCTATCGGTGATCGGTGCGCCATCGTCTGCGTGAATGCTGCAGCCTCGGGGCCTCAGGCGATTGGTCGTGCTCACGCCGCCTGGTCCTGACGTGGCCATCTACCCATCAGGCCTTGATCAACCGAAATCCTTCCACCAGAGGGCATTTGGTCTTGAAGCGGTCCGCTGTCCACCCGCGCCGGGCCCGGTTGGCCGTTCCGGGGTTGGCGGTGTACGCCATGACGAAGGGGCGCGGCCTTCGGCTCCGCTGACGTGGTTTGGCGGACGCCCACAGCGTAAACTGCATGCGTGACAATCGGTTTGATCTCCGCCATCCCGCAAGAGCTGGCGCATCTTCGCGGTGCGATGCGCAATGTCCACGGTGTCAACGTCGCCCACACCCGGTTCGACACCGGTTCGCTAGACGGTCATGATGTCGTGCTAGCCGAGACGGGTATGGGCAAGGTCAACGCCGCACTGGTGACGACAGCGTTGGCGCATGGTTTCGGTTGCCGCGCAATCGTCTTCTCAGGGGTTGCCGGTGGTTTGGATCCGGATCTGAACGTGGGTGACGTCGTGGTCGCCGATCGACTGATCCAGTACGACGCGGGCGTGATCGAGAATGAGGAGTTGCAGACCTATCAGGCCGGCCACGTTCCTTTCATCAACCCGACCGACCGCCTCGGTTACGACGTCGACACCGCGGTACTCGACAAGGTCAAGAATGCGTTGCGCGGCCTCGATCTGCCGCCGCTCTCACCAGAAGCGGGTGGGCGGGGGAGACCGGCCCAGATCGTCTACGGCACCGTGCTGTCCGGCGATCAGTATCTTCACAGCGAGCCGACGAGGGCTCGCCTGCACAGCCAGTTCGGCGGTCGTGCCATCGAGATGGAGGGCGGCGCGGTGGCACAGGTCTGCGAGGCGTTCGGGATCGGCTGGCTGGTGATCCGCGCCCTGTCGGATCTGGCCGGCCAGGATTCCCGGTTCGAGTTCAACCAGTTCGCCAGCGAGGTGGCCGCGGCATCGGCCACTGTCCTTCGCAGGATCCTGCCGGTGCTCTGATCCTCGCGACTTGAACGTTTGTGTCCCCTCCCTCGTTTAGATCTGTGTGTCGCTAGCACCGCAGACCATCGCAACGGACTGGCACTCGTGGTTGGGCTTCCTTACGGTATCGATCGTGGTCGCATCTTCTCCAGGTGCCGGCGCGATTCAGGCCATGTCATCGGGGATGACGCACGGGCTGCTGAGGACCTACTGGAGCATCGTCGGGCAGGAGTTGGGACTGCTGTTTCAGCTGACGCTGGTCTCTCTGGGGTTGGGCGCGGTGGTTGCCCAATCGGTGGTGGCATTCACGGTGATCAAGTTCCTTGGTGTCGCCTACTTGCTCTACCTTGCCGTTCGGCAATGGCGCGCCGCAGGCCACGATCTGCGCGAACGGTTGGGCGGGACGTCACACCGGGGCGGGCCACGGCTATTGATGCGGGGCTTTCTCGTCAACGCCACCAATCCGAAGGCATTGGTGTTCTACCTGGCAATCGTGCCGCAATTCGTGGTGCCGTCCGCACCGTTGCTGTCGCAGTACGTCGTGATCGCGGCGACGTTCGTCGCCGTCGACATCCTGGTGATGAGCGTGTACGCCGGTTTGGCGGTGCGGCTGTTGAAGCTTCTTGGCGCCCGTCAACAGCGACTCGTCAACCGGTTCTTTGCCGGCATGTTCGCGACTGCGGCCACGGTTCTCGCGCTGGTGCGCCGGGGCGCCACCGCGTGAACGGGCAGGTGCTGCAGGAACTTCATGCGTCAGCTGATCACTTTCGGATCAACTCGAGCGCCGTGCGCGCAGCAGCGAAGTAGCGGGGATCGGGGCGCAGCGCGTGTTCCCGCATGGCCGCCTCGCACAGTTTGATCGCGTGCTCGTCGCCGATGTCGACGGCATCTGCGGCCAGTGCCGCAAAGTCCTGCCCGGGATCCGATTGGATCTCGTTGCGCGTCGTCGACTCGTGGCCACCGAATGCGGCGAAGAGTCCGCGATTGACCGCGTCGATCGTGTGCAACGAAATCCCGTGTAGCTCCGCGGGCAGTTCCTCCAGCGCGAGGCGCATCGCGGCGGGGGCGGTGATCGTGTGGATCAGCGGTACGGGAAACGACGGCATCGTGGCGGTGAAGTGACCGGCGTATTCGGCGGTGAGCTCGCTCAGCGCCGCGCCGACGTCACCGGCCGTCATGTCGGTGGGCTGGCGTAGTTCGGCTGGCAGTGGACTGTATCCGGTTGCCCAGAAGGCGAGTCCGCGCGCGAGCTCGTCGATCTGCAGGTTGCTCGGGGTGTCGACGGCTCCCAGGCTCCTGACGGCGTGCGCCGTGCGGATGAGTCCATGTGTCAGCGATCCGGTGCAACCGGGAAGCAGGCTGGGCCACCAGCTTTCGAGCACGGAGCGCCACGGGGCCTCGGCCAGTTCACGGCGAAAGAGTTCGACCCAATCGCCGCCGCGCTTGCGATCTCCCAGGGCTGGCTGCCAGTCCGCGCGAGACGCGGCGTCGATTGGCTGCGATGGTTCGGGCAAGGGGCCGTACATGCGGTGGTGGATGTTGTCGTCCACCCAGTCGTCGACCGCGTCGCAGTAGCCCAGTCGGGCCAGGGCCTCTGCCGCCATCGGACCGTGGTTGGCGAAGGTGTCGCCAAGGTAGAAGCCAGTGGTCTGCAGGCGGTCCAGCGCGCCATTGACTGCTTGTGCGTATGTCGTCGAAGTCATGATGCTCCTCGGAATCGACGCCCGTCGTCAGGTCCTCCTTCGATGGCGAATCCGATCGGCGCCATGTCGACGAAGTCCACGCAGCGACCGTAATCTCTCAACAAGGGTTGAGGTCAAGCGTTATGCCCCCGCCAGCCGAAACCGGTGCTCGGAGCGCTGGGTGCCGGCTGACCGATTCCTTTTTGAACTTGGCCGGGTCTACACGGGCATGGACATACTCAATGACGTCGCCCGCGATGTACTGGACGGACCGCACATCGCGGCCATCGCCACGTCGAACGCCGACGGCCGGCCGCAATCGTCGGTGATCTTCGTCAAGCGCGACGGTGACTCCGTGGTGTTCAGCACCATCAAGGGCAGGCTCAAGACTCGCAACATGGCGCGTGACCCGCGGGTCAGCCTGCTGGTGATCGACAAGGCCAAGGGGCGCTACGTCGAGATCCGTGGCGCGGTGGAGATCACCGATGACCCCGAGAAGCGACTGCTCTTCGAGATGTACGACCGCTACATGGGCGGCACGGCGCCACCGCCCGAGCCCGACGCGGAGCGGCTGATCGTGCGGATCACGCCGCAGAAGGTCTACCAGTTTCCGCCGGCGGCGGCATGAGCGACTTCACCCGCGAGACCGAGCCGTACCGACGTGAACTGATCGCGCACTGCTACCGCATGCTCGGGTCCGCCCACGACGCCGAGGACGTCGTGCAGGAGACCTATCTGCGGGCGTGGCGCGGATACCGGGATTTCGAGAAGCGGTCGTCGGTGCGGACGTGGCTGTACCGCATCGCCACCAACGCGTGCCTGACGGCGCTCGCTCACGGCAGCAGACGCATGCTGCCGTCGGGCCTTGGCGGGCCTGCCGACGATCCGCATTCAGAACCCGAGTCGGCGCCGAATGTCGCGTGGCTGCAGGTCATTCCCGATTCCTGGGTCGACGATCCTGCCGCCGTCGCCACGTCTAGGGAGAGCCTGCGGTTGGCATTGGTCGCCAGCCTGCAACACCTTCCCGCCCAGCAACGCGCGGTGCTTCTGCTGCGCGACGTACTGGCGTTCCCGGCTGCCGACGTCGCAGCGATGCTCGACATCGGCGTGGTCGCCGTCAAGAGTGCGCTGCAGCGGGCGCGCAAGAGGATGCAGGACGTTGCGCCCAGCGCCGACGAGGTCCTCGAGCCGACCGAGCCGCGGGCCCGCGAACTCCTGGACGCATACATGGCGGCGTTCGAGACCGCGGACGTCGCGCTGCTCGAGGAGGTCCTGCGTCATGACGCCGCGCTGGAGATGGTCGGGTCGCGAACGTGGTTCGCCGGCCGCGCGACCTGCCTGCCCTACCTCGCCGGAGTGGTTGGCGTGCCGGGTGATTGGCGGATGGTGGCCATCGCCGCCAACGGCCAGCCGGCGGCCGCGGCCTACCACCGCGACGAGGACGGGGTGTTGCGGGCGTTCGGGATCGCGGCGCTCGACCTCACCGCGAGCGGGATCGCCCGCATCGTCGTGTTCGGCGATCCCGGCCTGGTCACGCTGTTCGGTCTGGCACTGGTCGATCCGCCCCTGGCGGTGACACGCTAGTTCGAGAACGTCCCGACTACTCCGGAATGATCAACGCGTGCTTGGCTTCCCAGCCGAAGGACACCAACTCGCCACGATCGCGGGGCTCTTCGCCGTCGTAGAGCAGGGCCGTCGTCCGCCCCAGCCGTTCCGACTCGACCACGATGCCGCGGCTGTTTCCGAGGAACGTCGACTCGACGATCACACCGGAGTCGACGTGCTGAATGCCCGGCCGCGGCGCGGAATCGTCCGGCCGCCATACCCACACCCGCTCGGGCCGGACGGCTGCGACCAGTGCGTGGTCCATTCCGTGAATGGTCGGAGCGCACGATGCGGTGAACGATGCCGACCCGGCGATCGTCGCCGTCGCAGAAGAGCCGGCGCCCGCCTCCGTCGTGACCGGCCAGAGGTTGACCTCCCCGACGAAGTTGGCGACGAATGAGTCGCTGGGCCGGGTGTACACCTCCTCGGGGGTTCCTACCTGTCGAATCTCACCGTGATTCATCACCACGACGCGGTCCGACATCGTGAACGCCTCTTCTTGATCGTGGGTGACGTAGAGCGTCGTGATACCCGTTTCCCTTTGTACGCGCCGGATTTCGTGCCCCAGCTGCTGGCGTAGTCGACGGTCCAGCGCACCGAGCGGCTCGTCGAGCAACAGCACTTCCGGCATCGCGGAGATGGCACGACCCACGGCCACACGCTGCTGCTGGCCGCCGCTGAGCTGGTCCGGCCGACGATCGGCCAGCGCCGTCAATTCGACGAGCTCGAGCACTTCCGCTACCCGCGCGACTGCCTTGTCCTCTGGAGTCTTGCGCACGTTGTGCGGGAATCGAATGTTCTCCCGCGCGGTGAGATGGGGGAAGAGTGCGTAGTTCTGGAACACCAAGCCGATCTGACGCTTCTGCGGAGGCAGCCGAGTGATGTCGCGTCCCCCGATCGTGATCGTTCCCGACGTGGGGTCGATGAGTCCGGCGAGGATGTGCAACATCGAACTCTTGCCGGAACCGCTGGGTCCGAGCAGCGTGACGAACTCGCCGGACCGTACGTCCAGAGACACACTGTCGAGCGCGGTGATGCCACCGTACTCGTGATGCAACTGCCGGATTTCGATGAATGGCAGTTCGGTATTGGTCATCTCGGCGTCCGCCGTCTTCGGCTCAATGGTCATGTCGGCCTCTTCACTGGGTCGGGCTGGCGGGTGGGGGAGTCTTGGCGCGGCGACGGGAGCGCACCGACTGAACGGCGAGGAATGCGGCCCCGAGCAGCAGGACCAGCAGCATCAATAGGGCGCCGATCGCCGCGATCACGGGGCTCGAACCGCTCTTCAACGATGCGTAGAAGTTGACCGGCAGGGTCTTGTCGAAGCTGGTTTGGAACAACGCAACGACCGCCTCGTCCCACGAGCTGATGAATGCCAGCAGAGCAGCGCCCGTGATGGCCGGGAGGACGGTTGGCACAACGACTTTGCGGAGCGCGTACAGATGGCTTGCACCCATGGTCCATGCGGCCTTCTCCAGGCTCGGGTCGACGTTGCCGAGCGCGGCGGCGACCACCAGATAGGTGAAGGGGAGCGCGAGAATCGTCTCGACGAGGACCAGCCCCCACCAGGTGCCCAGGATGCCGATCTGATTCTGTACGTCGAACGTACCGATCGCGAGGAGGATGACGGGCACGATTACCGGTAGGTAGATGATGCTCACCAGCGTCGACTGCAACCGTGGGTGCCCGTCCAGCGTGCGTACCCAGCGGGCGATCATCACGGCCAGGACGACACAGAGGACGGCGACGGCCAACCCGACGGTGATGCTCTTCTGCAGGGCCGCCGTCCACGTCGGGTTGGTGAGCGCGACGTGGTACCAGTCGAGGGTGAACCCTCGAGGCGGCCAGACGATCGTGGCGTCCACGCCCCAGGACAGCGGAAAGACGAAGGCGATGGGGGCGAACAGGAACGCGATCACCAAGATGGTCACGGTCCATAGCCCAACCTTGGTGGGGCCGAAGGGTATTGCCTCGTCGCGAGATACCCCCTTGGCGCTGGTGACCGAGATGCCCGATGCGGCGGTCAGTCCGGTCATGCGACCGGCGACGGCGAAGCCGATGCAGCTGGCGATGAGCAGGACGACGCCAAACGCGCTGGCCGGCCCCCACTGGTAGTTCTGTACCTGGGTGGCTATGTAGGTGGAGATCGTGACGTCGCGTGGACCACCCAGGATGGCGGGTGTCAGGAAGAAGCCGGTGGCGATGATGAAGTTGAGCAACAGTGCGCCAACGATGGATCCACGGATCAGCGGCAGATAGACCGACCTGAACGCCTGCCAACTCGAACAGCCCAGCGACTTCGCCGCGCGCGTCAGGCTCGGGTCGACCCCACTCATGGCAGCGAAGAGCACCAGAATCATGTACGGCAGAAGGTAGTTCACCATTCCGATGACGGTGCCGGTCGAGTTGAACAGGAGTTGCTGACGGCCGATACCCGTGGCCTCCAGAGCCCAGTTGACCGGTCCGTTCGACGACAGCAGCTCGAGGAACGCGAACAGTCGCACCAGGATGGACACCCAGAAGGGCAGCAGCACCATCATGAACAGCGGCGTCGACATCGACCGTTGCAGACGGGACATCAAGTAGGCGGTCGGGAAGGCGAGTGCGAACGTGATGAGCGTCGACACGGCCGCGGTGATCACGGTGTTGACCAGTACGTCGCGCAGGAGCGCGTCGGTGAACAAACGGGCGTAGTTGACCAACGAGAACGTCGATGGGTCGTAGGACTGCGTGCCGCCGGCGCTGAGGCTGCGGGACGCGATGCTGACCAGAGGCCAGAAGAAGAACACTCCGTACAGAGCGGCCAGGACGACCAACAACAGGGTCGAGCCAACGCTCCTACGAGAGCGAGTTGGATTCGCGGGCAGCCATTTTGGTGGCCCGACGGCGGGTGGCTCTGGTCCCGTTCCCCGAGGGGCGTCTGTAGCGGTTGTCACATTTTCCTCTTGACGTGGGCCAAATTAAAGATACAGTTCGATCGGTTAAAACAAACCTTGCCCAAAGGAGCAGCCATGTCAAGACCGAGAGTGAACAGGGTGGCAGCGGTGTTGACCGCGGTTGCCTGCAGCGTCGCCGCGGTTGCCTGCGGAAACTCGCAAGCCCCTACTCAGGGCGCGGCGCAGTTCGATCCGTCGGTCTTCCCCGACTCCACGTTCAAGGGCCTCACCGGGTCGCTGACCTGGTATGACTCGTCGGGCGGTCTGACCACCGACGCCAAGAACGAAACGGTCTGGAAGGACTTCTCGGCGCTGACCGGGCTGCCCGCACAGGCCGAGTTCACCGACGGCACCTCCACCAAGTTCCGGGCAGCGGCGGAGGCCGGCAACGTCCCGTGGAACCTGATCGAGTTCGGCACGGGTGGCGAGTACTTCCAGGCGGCCAACGCCGGCCTGCTCGAGGAACTCGACACCAAGACCGTTCCGGTCTCCTCCCTCGACGCCGCCAGTGTGGACAAGTTCGGGATCAGGGTCGAAGACAACGCCTCGGTCCTGGTCTGGAACACCAAGGCCCTCGGCGGGAAGAAGCCCACCTCGTCGGCAGACCTCTTCAATACGAAGGACTTTCCCGGCAAGCGCTGCCTTTACAAGTACCCGGTGAGTGGCGGCACGCTCGAAGTGGCACTGCTCGCCGACGGCGTGACCCCTGACAAGATGTACCCCCTCGACGTCGACCGTGCGCTCAAGAAGCTGGACACGATCAAGAGCGACATCGTGTGGTGGGACTCCGGATCCACGGTTCTCCAGCTGCTCAACAACGGCGAGTGCTCGATGGGCATGGTGTGGACGGGCCGCATCTATGACGCGATCGTGAACCAGAAACTGCCGTTGGAGTTCACCTGGAACGGCGGATTGACCACGGCGGCCTACTTCGCTGTGCCGAAGGGCGCACCGAGTTCGAAGGTGGGTCAGGCCGCGATTGCGATGTGGCTCCTCGACCACCAGGGACAGATCGGGTTCGTCAACAAGACCACCTACACCACCGCGATCAAGGACTTGAAGGCCTCCGAGTACGACCCGGCGGTGCAGCCGTACGTGACGTCGAAGGAGAACACCGCTACGGCGAACACGGTGAGCGAGGACGCCAAGTATTACGCCGACAATCTCGACGCGGTGTCGAACGCCCTCGCCTCCTTCCAGGCGCAATGACACGACTGGTGAAGAACGGAGCAACATGTATCGCGTTGTAGACCAGCCGGAAGGCCGGTACGACGTTGCCATTCTCGGCGGAGGCTTCGCAGGCGCCACGGCTTCGCGCCGACTGACTCGAGCAGGCCTGCGCGTACTGATCATCGAGGCGCGCGACCGACTCGGGGGCCGAATGTGGTCGCAGGAGCGGTACTTCGATGGTCACGTCGTCGAGTGGGGCGGGGCCTTCATGCTGGATCGGCCAAGCTATCCGCTGACGTGGCGGGAGATCGACGAGCACGACCTCGAACTCGAATGGGGATCGCTCTCCGAGACCACCCTCATCTGGTTGTCGGGTGGTGAACGCCGCACCGGCCCCATGCCCATTCCGCTGGACGAGTTGGACTCCTTCGAGCGGTTGATCGTGCGGATCTCGTCGTTGGCGTCTCGGATCGATCCCCTCCTGCCGATCGAGGATCAGGACGTGGCGGAACTCGACGTGCCCTGGCCGGACCTGCTCGCGGACTTGGCACTTGGTCCAAACACGCGTGAGCTGTTCGCCACCCACATCGTCACGCTGGCCGGGGATCCGTGGGACGTGCCTTCAGCACTGCCGCTGCTGCACACCATCGCCAAGAGCGGGTCGGTCGCGGCCGCCACCTTCTTCGCCGCGCCCTATGACACGCCGATGGCGCGGACCCTGGGCCCGCAGTTGGCCGGCGGGACTGGAGCGCTGCATGCGGCCGTGATGTCGGGCTCCGATGCGGACGTACTGCTCGGGACTCGGGTCACGGCGGTCGTAGACATTCCCGACGCGGTAAGGGTGACGACCACCGCGGGCGACGTCGAGGTGGGTGCCGTGGTGTGCGCTCTCCCGATTGGCGTGTTGTCGACGGTCGAGTTCACGCCCGCGTTGAGGCCCGAGATGCAGACTCTGGCGGAACAGGGCGTGTCCGGCCAGGCCGAGAAGGTGACGGCGTTCGTCAGCAACTGCCCAGAGCCGTTCTACGCGCACGGTATCCCGGAGGGCGGCGGTTTTGCGACGGCATCGACCACCTTCCACCAGGGCGACAAGGCCATCGTCGTCGCCTTCACGTCCGCCGCCGGAGTGCTCGACGTGAACGACAAGGCCGCGGTGGAGAAGTCGTTGCAGCACTACGTGCCAGGCATCACGGTGGACGCCGTGGCATGTCACGATTGGGCGGGCGACGAGTTCTCGCGTGGCACGTGG
>Ga0105239_10002441_pt1 | contig 23707 bp, 24 predicted proteins | sample KBSC44metaG_FD_92761 | JGI IMG/M metagenome (GOLD analysis project Ga0105239, IMG submission 92761) | Corn rhizosphere microbial communities from Kellogg Biological Station, Michigan, USA - KBS C4-4 metaG | ecosystem: Host-associated > Plants > Roots > Rhizosphere > Soil | place: Michigan, USA...
CTTTCCGCCCAGAACGCGCATGTCCCCGGCATGAAGGGACGGATGCTTTCCCAGTTCCTTGCGCGCCTGCTCCTCCGCAGCCGCGAACTGTTTGCGCTCCTTTTCCGTCGGTCCCAGCACGAAGATCCACGGCCGCACTTTCGCGAGTTCCACCTCAAAGCGACTCAGAAATCGATCAAACTCCCTGGGAAAATGCCCGATGTAGATCGCCGCGCCCAGCACGACCTCTGTGCCCGGAGCAATCGACTGCACGTCGGCGATCGCTTTCACCTGCGCAGCCAGGCCGGCTTCGTTCACGGTCCGCCCAATCGCTTGAGCCACCTCGGCAGTCGCACCGCTTCGCGTGCAATACGCAATCAAAACTTCAGGTTTCATACGCATCTCCCGGAGCCCGCATTCCGGATCGGGTAATTCTGCACGCCCCTCGGCACCACTGGGCGTGCTCGCCATCACAGCCGCATGTCGCAGCCTTCGTTTCCCTTGTTCCCGTAGTTGAGTCTTTTAAACTAGCTCCATGCATCCCCCCGTTCGCCTGGTGGCGATCGACATAGATGGCACGCTCCTGCCGTCCTTCAGCCAGACCATCAGCCCCCGCAACGCCGAGGCTCTACGCGCCGCCCAGCGCGCAGGCGTAACCGTCGCCATTGCCACCGGACGCCGCACGGCCTATACCGCGCCGCTCCTCCAGGGTCTCGGTCTCCGAGCGGATATGCCTCTCATCACGTCCAATGGAGCAGTGACCCGAACGCTGGGCGGCGATCCTATCGATAGATCGCATTTGAAGGCCTCCGTTGCTCGCGAACTCTGCGGCCTCTTAAGACCCTTCGGAACGCTGGTTTTTACCTTCGACATGGTCGGCCGCGGCGAGTTGATTCTCGAAGACTTCAAACAAGCCCATCAGCGGATATCCCTGTGGGTCGAGGCGAATCGCGACGCAATCGAGATCGTCCAGCCCCTCGAAGACGCCCTCCCCGATGGAAAAGACCCCATTCAAGGCATGGTCACCGGCGGAGTGGAAAGGATGCGCCAGGCCGAAAAAGCTCTGAGAGTCAGCAATTTGACCAGCTTCTGTACCGCGGTACGAACCGAATACCCTGCCCGGGACCTCTCGATCGTCGACCTGCTGCCTCCCGGTGTCTCCAAGGGCTGGGCTCTCGAGCGTCTCGCCGCCCGCCTCGGCGTCGATCGCAAAGAAACCATGGCTATCGGCGATAACTGGAACGACGTCAATATGCTGGAGTGGGCCGGACAGGCCGTGCTGATGGGCAACGCCGCTCAGGACCTCCGCGCCATGGCCAAAACCAACGGATGGAAGCAGGCCCCGCCCAACGACGAAGACGGAGTGGCCGTGACTTTGGAGAGGGCCTTAACCCGACACACCTCTGCTAGAGTCTGAGAAACTAGCAGTTCCTTTGCGCCTGATTTGCTTTCGACACCAGTATTTGTTCGATAACCTTTTTTGAAAGGGCACGACTTTAGTCGTGCCAATACGCGAGCCGTAAATTCCGGGCTTTAACCATTGAGGGATTTCTCAAAGCCGATCCATTGGATTTATGAAACTGGCTTACCAACTCGTCATCGCAGCCGCCGCTCTTGCCGCCCCCGTCGCCGCAAACGCCGCAGAACGCGTCTATCTCGCTAACGGTTTTGACCTTCGCTGCGACCACCACGCGACAGTCGGCTCCATGGTCCGCCTCTACACCAGCAAGGGCGACGCCAGCTTTATCGAACGAAAGCCGGACGACATCACCGGCTTTGAATTAGTCCCTGATCCTCCGCCGGCTCCCCCGACAACTCCAACCGCCCGTCCCCACGCCGAAGCGAAACTCACTCCCGCCGACCTCCACCTCATGCTGACCAACGCCGGAGAACAGCACAATGTCGACGCCGACCTCCTCGCCAGTATCGTGAAAGCCGAGAGCAACGGCAACGCCCGCGCCGTGAGCCACGCCGGAGCCCGCGGCCTGATGCAGCTCATGCCGGGCACCGCCGCCGACCTGGGCGTGGATGACAGCTTCGCACCTGATCAGAACGTCCGCGGCGGCTCCGCTTACCTCGACGCGCTGCTTCGCCGCTATCACGACAACATCTCGCTGGCACTCGCGGCTTATAACGCTGGCCCGACCGCCGTCGACAAATACCACGGCATGCCGCCCTATCACGAGACTCGGGTCTACGTGGCTCGCGTGATCCACGAGTTCAATCGCCGCGTCCTCGCCCGCCAGCGCGAAGCAGTTCGTCGCGGCCGGGCGGCACGCCAGCTCCAGCAGGCAAAACAAATCCCCGTCTCAGACAGACTTCAGGCTTCCTCTTCGCGATAACGCGCTTCCTATTCAGGTGCACAGTTACTTACCCGCAGTCGCGGTTTTGCCGACTTGCGGGACCATACAATAAACAGCAGCATCCCCATCGGAGTTCGCTTGAATAAACGACAACTGATCCTGGGACTTGTAGTGCTTGCCGCTCTCGTCGCCCTCGGCTTCTACGCTCAGCACCGCCACCCCATCAACTGGCACGAAGTCGTCCAGCAGTTCGCCGAATCCCGCTGGAGCTATTTCGGCCTGGGCGTACTCGGTATTTACCTCGCTTATATTCTCCGCGCCACCCGGTGGGCTTACCTGCTGCGCCACCATAAAAAGGTCAGCCCGCTCTCACTCGTCCCATCCCAGGTCATCGGTTTTACTGCAGTCGCCCTCATCGGCCGCGTAGCCGATCCGGTCCGTCCTTATCTCACCGCGAAAAAGACCGGCCTCACGGTCGCCAACCAACTGGCCGTCTACATTGTCGAGCGGCTCTTCGACTTCGGAACCATGGCCGTATTCTTCTCCGTCGCCATGATCATCATCTTTCAGGACCAGAGCGCGAGTTCGAGTTTGATTGTCCAGTCCACCCACTCCGGCTTCCTGTCAAAATTTGCCGGACCTCGGGTCGCGCAATTCGGCGGACTCGTCCTCACTCTCTTCGGCGTCATCTTCCTCGTCCTCGTGCGCATCTCCGGAACCGCCGTCGCCACGCTCATGGAGAAAACCCTCGGTCTCGTCTCTAAAAACGTTGGCAGAGTCGTCGGCGAAAAGATCCGCAGCTTCCAGGCCGGCCTCGACACCATCCGCAGCCTGTCGGACTTTGCCATCGCCGCCGGCACATCTTTCGCCATGTGGACGCTCATTGCCTGTGCCTACTACTTCACGCTCCGCGGCTTCACGGGCAGTCCCGCCCTCGCTGGCATCAGCTTCTCGAAAGCCGTGGTCCTGATGATGATCAGCGGTGGCGCTAGCGTTCTTCAGCTTCCCGTGATCGGCTGGTTCACGCAGATCTTTGCCGTCGCTGCCGTCCTTGCCAAAGTCTTCGAGGTAGACGCGGAAGCCTCCATGGCCTGTGCAGCGATGCTCATGATCGTCACCTTCCTCTGCGTAATCCCCATCGGCCTGATATGGGCGCAATTCGAAAACATCAGCCTCCGCAAGGTCACGCAGGAAAGCGAAGTCGCCGAAGAAGCCGCAGTCGCCCCAAACCCGGAATCGCTTTAGAACTGGTTGCTCCAACGAACTGGTTGCTCGAACAAAATGCATGCTCGAACGAACTTCTTGCATCAATGAACTGATGCATGAACGTGTTTTGAAAGGGCACGACTTTAGTCGTGCCGAAAACGTGCCCAAAAAAGTTGCGGGCTTTAGCCCCTGAGGGATGTTTCCGCTCGAGTCGCAGGGATGAGTGCAACCAGCAAAACACACGTGATAGCACCCAGGCCCTTTCGCAAAAAGGCCCCCAAGCCTCTACCGGAACAACCCCAGATCAATCGAATCCGCCATGATCTGGTATCCCGGATCCTTCGGGTGCAGATGGTCTCCCCCATCCGCCTGCGTCGAAAACACCTGAGGATTCGCCGGATCGCGCGTCGCCTTGTCGAAGTCAACCGTCCCATCGAAGACGCCCGACGTCAGAATCCACTGGTTCAGAGCCTCGCGAATCTGCTCGCCGTTCTCCGTGAAGTATCCCGCGCCCTTATACGGCGTCAGCGTTGCGCCGAACACTTTGATGCCGTGTACGTGCGCCCGGGCCACCAGTTGCATCAACCCCTGCTCCAGATCCTGTGCCGTCAGCTTGTAATCAGGCTGATTCGGGCTGTGCAGATGGCCAATATCGTTGATCCCCTCCAGCACAATCAGGTACTTCACTCCTGCCTGCGCCAGAACGTCTCTATCGAAGCGGGCCAAAGCATTCTGCCCCACACAATGAATCAGGATGCAGTTGCCGCCGATACCCTGATCGAGGACAGAGAGATGCGCCGTCGCGGAATTCGCTTTCAACCGGGCCGCAAGATAGTCAGGCCAGCGGTGGTTTGCATTCTCTGTCGACAACGCTCCGTCTGTTATCGAATCACCAAACGCAACAACGGCCGCGGCGTTCGCATTGCTTGCCTGAACATCCACTCCCTTTAAAAAGAACCAGGACGGCGTCACTACCGGCTCCGTGAACGAAGCATCCCGAACGTGGTTGCCGGTCGTGATGAAATTATCCTGCTGCGCGCTCGAGTGCACCGAAACATCGCTCACTTGCTGAAGTGGCAAATAAATACTCACAGCCAGGTTCGCTGCCTCTGGAATCGGCATGACCACAGCATCGCTCACTGCCTCTGCCCCTGCGGGAATCACGATCGAAGGCGAATTACCGAACGTCAGGTTATGCAGCGTGGCCGCATCCACGCTGCTTGTTCCTGCGCTCACCGCGACCGTCACTGCGTCGACGCGGAGCGGCTCTTTCCCGAACTCATTTGTCAGATGGACCCGGACCGCGTTGCCGCCAATAGACGTGTGGACAATCTCCCGCAGCGTAGAGTCGACCAGCGTAGGAATCTGATGCCATGGGTCACCATCAAAGGGCGAAGCGGCCCATGTCCCCACCCACGGACCGGCGGACTTCGGTTGGTTCGACTGAGCTACGGCAGCAGAAACACAGGTCATCAGCACAAACGCAAGACGCAAACGCATTTTCAGAACGAATCCTCCTCAGAGAATCAAAGAACGTCCATCATAACCGCCAGAAGGGACCCACAGTTCTTTCGTCAGCAATCGATCCGCAATCTGACTCCGGTCCCGAATCAACAATCGCACAACAACAGCGACTGTCACCCCGAGCGCATCCGAGGGACCCGCAGTTGCTCCTGTACCTTCTCCAAAGGCGCTACGATTTGGTGGCCTGCTCCAGACGAACCGGCGAAGAAAACACAATCCTCTCCGGCGCCACCGCCCCACCCGTCAGCAGCATGCTCATCGCCTGCTCCATATTCAAATCCGTCAGAGTCAACCGGCTCATCGGCAGCAACTGCAAAAACGCCGACGTAGGGTTGATCGCATTCGGCAGCAACACCGCCGCCAGTTCCTCGCCCGTATTGGAATCGACAATCGTCCGCGTCAGGAATCCGATGCTCTTCTGCCCCGCGATCGGAAAATCCACCAGCACCACGCGCTGGTTTGTGTCCTTTTTCGCCATCATCGTATCCAGCAGTTGCCGCACCGACGAATACACCTTCGCCACAACTGGCAGCCGCTCCAGCACTGACTCGAACAGCCCGAACACCTGCCGCCCAATCACCAGCGAGGTCAGCTTCCCCAGCACGAACAGCACCAGCAGCGTTAGAACCACGGCCAGTATCGATTGCATCCATGGCCGCCTCAGCCACGCCTCCGGATACATCGACTGCAGACCATAGACCAGCGGCTGCCCCGCTCGCACCAGCTTGTCCAGCAGAAAACTGAACACCAGCCACGTCACAAACAGCGGCCCAACCGTGATCAGCCCTGCAAGAATGTTGCGTTGCAAACTCCGCATTGGACGGACAAGTACAGATTTCACGCTCTGCTCCTTGAACGTCAGCATACGGAATTGTCCCCGGTTTTTCAGAACTCGGTCCGGTCAGGTATCCCCTATAGTTGTTACTTAAATGGTGGCTGCATGATCGATCCCCTCGGACCAGATCCAACCGATCCCGCGACCAGGCCAGCGAAACCGAGAGACGTTATCTCCGATTTCGAAGCTCCGGGCGCAGCGGCTCGTCTCCATCCGAAGATCAGGCACGCCAACTACGACAGCCCCGAGGCCCTCATTCGCCCCGAGGACACTGCAACCCAGAAGCCGGAACCACCAGCCAGACCGGCCGCACCACCTACCGTTATTCCCAGATCAGAGAAGATACCCGTGCCCAAATCCGCATCGACCGCCGCCGCCCTTCCGAAGCCCGAGCCCATCCCCGCGCCCAAGCCCACCACCAGCGCTCTCGCCCGCCCCGTCCCGCCGAAACCCGGCAAGATGGAACGCGCCGTCGGAATTGCAAAAACCATGTTGCCCCTCGTCGGCAACCTGCTTCCGCTACTCGAAGGGAACGTAGCCGGAGCCGCCGCTAACCTGATCGCAAACCGCGGAGCCCGCGAAGTGGATCTGAAGCCGATGGAGGAGGCGATCGCCAAGCTCCAGTCCGATCAGCGCGCGCTCACCTTCCATACCAGCGAGCAGAAGAGAACCATCCGCCAGATCGAGGATGAGTTTGCGACGCTCCAGGAAGCGGTTCAAAAGCACGCCGCCGATCAGGCTGAACTCGCCGAGCAGCTGGTGAAGCTCGCCAAGCGAACCACAACCTTCATGCGCCTCGTCACCATCCTGCTGGTTGTCTCGATCCTCTTTTCAGCGCTTCTGGTCGTCCGCATCGCCTACCTTATGCACACCTAAATATGCCCACGCACCTTATCTCCAACACGCGACCGGCGGAGAACGAGGGTGAACTATCCAGAAGCGCACAGCAACAACGACTGTCATCCCGAGCGCAGCCGAGGGACCCGCAGTTGTTCTTTAGCCGCCAATCTGCGATGTAGAGGCCTCCGGAGACACGAGCGACCATAGCCCAGAACAGGCCGTCGGCAGCGCACTTCTGGGCCGCTCCGCTCGTTGAACCAAGCCCCGGAGGGGCGTCCGAAACAGAGCCGCCACTTTTCCAGCGGTATCAGGGTTTCCTTCTGGACGGCGTCATGCAAAACCGTTGAGCCTGAGTATATTTACTCAAAAGACAATTCACCCCATCACAAAAACTACTTTCCGGTCAACAAGGTTCCACATCATCACAAATAGGTTCGACGGCACAAAAGTCACTTCCCCTCCCATACTCACCTTTTACGCCCAACGTGATGCAGAACATTGCCAGTCGTTCTCTGCGAGGACTAGTATTCCCGGTAGTTCAATTGGGGATATTTCGCCCTGTGTCGAACCGTTCTTAGCATTGAGTTCACAGAGCTTCACTAACGAGCGGCGGGCCTACCAACTCGTCCGCACACGGAGTGCCTCCATATGGCATGGTATGCCTACTGTATTGGTGAGAAACAAGCCTTCCCAGAACTAGCCCGCCACCGAAAACCGGTTCCGCTTGAGACAGTACACGGAGTAAGCGGAAATCAGGTCTTCCTTTACCCAGCCAGTGATCTAGCAGTCATCGTCAGCGAACATAACCCGGCAGATGTTCTTAATCAGAAATCCGGGGTCGACCACGCAAGAGTCATAGCAGATTGTTTCAAGCACTCCACCGTACTTCCCTTCCGATTCGGCACAGTCTTCAATGACGATGAAAGCCTTCGCAAGTCCATCCGGTCCAACCAGCGTCAGTTCCTCGGCAACATCGAAAAACTCCGCGGCAAAACCGAAATGCACCTGAAGATCCTCGTTGACGATTGCTCCTGCGGCAAAGAACTCTCCTATCTCTCCCCTGAGAAAGTCGGCCGCGAATACCTCACGAATCTTCGAGAGACAGCCACCCGTCAGCGTGAGCGCCAGACCAGGGCCCGCGCCGTCAGCTTCCAGATGCATCGCTTGTTCGCACCTCTGGATGAAGAAGTCAGCTGCCGCCTCACCGAATCCGGCAAGATGGTGCTCGACATCTCCCACCTCATCGAGCGCAAGTGCGTCGAGCGTTACCAGAACAAATTCCAGACCACCAGCGCGATGATGAAGGACTGCCAGATGCAGCTCTCCGGCCCCTGGCCGCCCTATCACTTCGTTCATCGCCTCACTCGTGGAGCGCACATCCCCGCGCATCCCACTCCTGCAGAAGTTCCTGCTGCCGCTGCTACGGCAACGACACCCCAAGTCGCCGCCCTTGCCTGATTCTCTCCGCAGTTCCCTTCAGCCCGGCTCCGGCCGGGCTTTTCATTTGCAAATGATCTGCGAACAATCCCGATTCTGAATCGATGCCGACACGTCGAGAACAGCAGTCATCCCGAGCGACCGAAGGGAGTCGAGAAACCCGCAGTTGCTCTTCTTCGCGCCCCGGGCCGGCCTTTTCATTTGCAATGGAACTGCGGACGAACTCCGCCGCTTCTAGCTGATCTAGACTTTCTTTATGGGTAATCCGACAGCGTACGTGGCAGTCACACGGGGAATAGAAGTCAGCGTCGAGCCGACATACCTTGAGGCGAGATCCTCGCCGGAGAATTCGCAATATTTCTGGGCTTACCGGGTGATCATCGAAAATCAGGGAAGCGAAACGGTTCATCTGCTGAGCCGGCACTGGATGATCACCAATGCTCGTGGCGAGTTGAACGAGGTCAAGGGGCCGGGCGTTGTCGGGGAACAACCAGTTCTCAAACCGGGCGAGAGATTCGAATATACGAGTGGCGCACCTCTCAACACGCCGTGGGGAATGATGGGCGGGGCGTATCAAATGGAGAGCGAGAGCGGCGAGCATTTCGATATCGAGATACCAACGTTCTCGCTGGATCGACCAAACCAGAGCAGATTTCTGAATTGAGCAACGCGGAACGTCAGCTTGCAGCCGTCTTGCGGTTGTTCTCGAAGCACAGCAATTCCGATTCTGAATCGATACCTATACAACAACAACTGTCATCCCGAGCGACCGAGGGAAGCCGGGAGCCTGCCCAGAGCGGAGTCGAAGACCCGCAGTCTGAGCCTGAGTTTTCATTGCATCTGATCTGCGGTTAGAACCGGCTACTGAACGTCAATAAGCGGCGCACCAGTACACGATTCAGGCGAACCGGGCCAGTCCGACCCGCGATATTTTCCCAGGATGCTCCCAATCATCAGCAACACGGGCAACACGAATCGCTGAATGGCCGGAGGCGGAATCGAGAGCAACTGTGAGTCGCGATGACGCCAGAGCACATGCGCGAGATAGAAGATAGGTGGCCTGCGCTTAGAACCGGCATTCAGAACAGTGAACACAGCCTGAAGAAAACGATCTAGGTCCACCGCTGGAATTGCATGCCCGCTGAACTCTAGCAGATCATCGCCCGCGTTCCACCATCGGTGAAGAACTCCCTTTGGCAAGTTTACGGTCCCGCCTGTCGGCACGATGATTTTCTTTGTTCCGATTTGAGCGCCAAGTGTTCCCGCCTTTACGATGCCCTCTTCGTGTTCATGGAAATGCACATGCAGAGGCGGTCCATCTGTGCCCGGTGGCAGGGTGCCATCGAGGGCAAGGATGATTTGTCCCTGCGCGTCGCGCACGCGGCGTATCAGCAAAACCTCCCTGGTATGGCGGTTCTGCAACTTCAAGAAGTTGTCCACGGTTGATCCCTGGTCAGGAATACTACCAATTGATCCGCCAGCCCGCACAGACTATTCGGCGTGTGCCCAGTCCTCTACAGATTTCTATTCCCTGATCCCTTGTCCCTGGCTCTCTCGTTCCGTCCTGCTTCCGCCGGATTTCGTTTACAAATCGTTACTTTCCTTAACCGTTCTTGATCGCACGCGGTTCTTATAAATGTTCGAATCCGGGTGTGATGGAAAAAGCTTCCTCTTACCCAGCCGGCGACCTTCTCAGCGACGTAAAGTTCGGTATTCGAAGTCTGAGTAGATCGCCGGTCTTTTCCCTATTTGCCATCTTGACCCTCGCCCTCGGAATCGGCGCCACTACCACGGTCTTCACGCTGGTGAATACCGTCTTGCTTCATCCTCTTGCAGCCAACGATCCTTCTCATCTTGTCGCCATCTACGCCGCGAGGTCGCCGTCCGCATGGCTCCTGGGGGCCTCAATGGCTGCAATACTCCTCCACATCCTGCGTCAGGGAATGTTCCTTGTCTTTATCGGCATCGGGATCGGCCTGGGACTCTCGCTTCTGATTGGGCGGCTCTTTTCGAAAATGCTCTTCGGCCTCAGTCCCGCTGATCCACTCAGTTTGATCGGCGCGTCTTTCGCTCTCATCGCGGTTGCCGCGCTCGCGTGCTACCTCCCCGCCTTCACGGCAAGCCGCTACGACCCGATGAGGGCCTTGAGACAGGGATGATCATATACTAGCTGCGACCTCAAGAAACTCATTGACGCCTCTCCGATCATGGGACTAAGTTTCGATCAACTCCAGAGTTCGAAATTCGAGTCGAGTAGTTGGATTTCAATCTGCCCCGCACCCCCAGATAGCCCCAGGTGTGCGTGCCCTCGTGTAAGCCGTATCTCGAGCGCTCCGGAAATTTCCGAAAAGGCGCCCCCCATGCAGTCGATCTCTTTCCCCTCTTCGCAACTCACAACCGCAGTGGCCCTCATCCTAACCTGCACCGCCGTCTCTGCAAAGAACTCCCGCCCCGTGACCACAACCGTGAAAAACATCCAGTCCGCCTACACCTGGTCTATGGTTCAGGATGGCGCCACAGGCGGAGTCTCTACCGGAACCATGGCCCTCGTTAGCAGGCCATCCATCAGCGGTGCAGCCCGCCAATTCGGCATCACCTTCCAGAACTCCGCCGGCGAGCGCTACTGGTCTGTCTTCGGCGCAGATACAGCTGCCACCAACTTCACCTACGACGTGAAGGTCTACATCGCTTCCCCCTCCACCGACATCGCCAACCTCGAATTCGACATGAACCAGGTCATGGCCAGCGGCCAGACCGTCATATTCGGAGTCCAGTGCGATGGCTACAGCAGCACCTGGGACTACACCATCAACGCCGGCACACCCGACTACCCCATCGATCAATGGATCCACACCACCGCTCCGTGCAATCCACAGCAGTGGACTACCAATACCTGGCACCACCTCGTCATCAACTACTCCCGCGACGGCGCCGGCAACGTCACCTACAAGAACGTCGCTCTCGACGGTGTCCTCCAGCAGATCAACGAAACAGTCCCTTCCGCCTTCGCACTCGGCTGGGCCCAGGTCCTTCTCACCAACTTCCAGATCGACGGCATGGGCGGCTACGGCAGCGCGACGGTCTACCTTGATCAGCTCACCATCACTCGCTGGTGATGGCGTGCTCCGTCCTGAATCCATTTACGCTGCTTCTCAAGGCCGAGCCTTCGGCTCATCGCCGCGCACGAGTCTTGTTTGCAGACGTCTTCACAGTCTTCTTAGCCGCTTTTCTCGAGGCTGCCTTCTTGGCTGGAGACTTCCTGATAGACGACTTCGCGGCGGTCGACTTCTTGATGGCTGGCTTCTTGGCCACCGGCTTTGCAGACGCCGATTTTTTGGAAGCCGTTTTCTTGACGGCATTTTTCGCCGGCGCCTTCTTCGTGGCTCGTTGTGCCACCGCTCTCCCCGGCATCTTGGTTGCCGCGTCGGAAGATCCCTCTTGCGGCGGTTTCGCCACCGCATCTAGAGCAGCGCCAACTGCTGATTTGATCGATCCCGCCATATCTTCTGCCATGGCGAGCCCATAACCAACCTTTTCCGCTGCCTTCTCTACGATCGTCCTCCCGGCCATCAGTGCCTCCTCGGTCTCGATTCGTACATCGCTACGAATTGTAGAGATAAGTCCGGCGTCAGCAAACAAATGTTTCACGCAGCTACTTTGGAGTGCCTTGTCAGTTGGCCATCCAGCCATCGAAATGAGTATCGTTGCGTGAAGCCTTTAAAGTGATGGGACAATCGCCGTGCAGCGTAAGACCACTCTCTATATCGATATCGACGACACCATCCTTGCCGAAGTCCTGCCCGGATCCGGACGCGAACTGCGGCCCTGCGTCATTACTCACCTCACAGTTCTCGCCCAACTCTACGACTGCTGCTGGCTAACCTCCTGGCCTTACTCCCCGGCCGACGATCAAATGTGCGTACAGACACTCATGCGCGCCCTCTACGCTCATCGCATCAACCAGACATTCCGTTATGCAAACTGGGACCACGAACATCCCGACGGCAAGGCCGGATTCGTTCTCGATGCCGACCAGCCCGAAGACTGGTACTGGCTCGAAGATCCCCTTCCGATCGGGGAGCGCAGCGCACTGGCTTCCGCAGGCAAACTCGACCGCTACATTCCGGTTGACCCGCACGGCCCCTGGGCATTCCTTGATGCGATCGATGAGCTTTTCCTCAGGACCGGCATAAGCCGCGCAGACTTTGACCGAATCGGTGCACGCCCAGAGTGGTTCGATCGAAACGAACTATCTCGCTAGTCGCCAGTCCCTGCCAATGTAAGAAACATCGTTAATTGCGACTGACAAAGTTATTTGCGACTGGAGCAGAGATAATTGCGGCTGAGCGATCGCAGTTCTGGCCCGGCAGTCCTGATTCCGAGAGTTGAATAGGTCGAACGAGATCTCGCAGTGCTCCGCGGCACAGCATGCCACCTCCGGCCACCGATATCAACGAAAAGCTAACTGCCGGGTTGACGGTAATAGTCCCGGAACGCATGTTTCAGGGTCGCGGTCTGTCAAAGTCACGTCAGTTGGGCGACTATCTGCTTTGCGGTGTTGTAAACAACGCCTGCATCTTTGCATCCGGACGCAATCGAATCCAACTCACTTTCAAGTTGATCCACTTCGCTTCTGCTAAACGCATTGAGTGCAAAATCATTGCTGCCCCATGTGCGGAGATTAGCCACATGGAGCTGCGCCATATCTCGCGCAGGTTTTTCAAGGACAACGCTTTCGCTGCGAACCAAGCACCACCTGGTACCCTCGAAGGCGTCATCCAACAGTGCTCCAACGTTTAGGTTCTGGCCGTAATGTTTCTGCATCTGGCCCACCATTTCGTAATAGCGAGACAATGCGGGGTGTGTGGAATGCAAAGCTTGGGTTTCGTGAAGTGCGAGTGTCGCCCCTGATCTGGCGGCTTGAGCCCAAGATTCGAAAGCGGCACGCGGCGACGGAAGATGCGTCAATAGAAATCGGCAGAAAATGAAATCAGCACTGTCAACAGGGAACGGAGTCCTCAAGATGTCGTGCTGGACGAACTCAATCTGAGGATGATTTGCCCGAGCTTCGGCGACATACGCCTCGGAGCCCTCCAAACCAACAATCCGTTTTGGGCTCAACACGACTTCAATCAGACGTGTCGACCAGCCCGGGCCACAGCCGAGATCGAGTGCAAGCTCAAAACGAGTGCCGTGCTCTAGTTGCGCTGCGTTGAGAAGGTCACGAGTCTCCGGTTCGTATACTTCTGCCAAGCGACGCAGCCTTCGGCTTGCTTCTTGGTTATCACCAAATGTGTAGGCCATTCCTTCACTATATGGGCCGCATCTTGCTTCTCAGGCGGGCGCAAATTGCTGTGCCGCTGCGATCTGGAGCCAAATGCCTGATTGAAGCTTTTAGAACGTATGGTGCCTACCCTTCCTAACCCGTCTTGCAGCAAAAAGTGTAAGGTCAGGGTAGACGGTCACTCATCACCTTGGAACAAATTGGGAGGATAGTTCAGGTCGTCTGATACAGACGGACTGCGATTCGGTTCATCAGCCAGAAACTGCTCTTCTTCGCGAACGACTTTCTCCAAATAATCGCGGAACGTGCGAAAACGCTCATTGCCGGGTATCCAATGAGCCGAGAATATTGTTTCCCACTCGCCATCAGGAGAGACAACGAACGGGTTTAGCAGAACCAGTTCAGATTCAGAAGCCTCGCTAATGAGCAATGAGTCTCCATAGTAGTGTTGTCTGATTGCCATGTTGTGTGCGGGGTTTTCATAATCGAGATACACCTCGTCAGAGACGACAGACGAGTCGCAGCCGACCCGGGCAACAGTCTTCTCACGGGCGCTCTCCATCAATGCAAAGGACTCTGGATCGCGACGCCGGAACCGATCGATCTCCTGAACTGGAAGTAGCTGTTCCACGAAGCTGTTGAAGATCCGCCAGCCATTCGAGAGCGAAAGGAACAAACGATAGGATGGGGGAAACTTGACCCCTAATCGGGCTTCAGCCGCACGGATTTCACTCTCGGTAGCGGGTGATCGCCCACACCATCCCCCTTCAGCAATCACCTCTTCAGTTCGCTCGCCAGCGAACTGTGGGCTGCGTGACATCACGGCATTAAGTCGTTGCAGAATCGCCATCAACTCCGGTTGAGAATCTTTGCTCACTCAAGCACCTACCTGAAATTCTCGATTGAGAAGAATGGTACAAGAAGGTGCAGACTGAAGGTTCCGAGTGGTTGGTGGCCTACTCTTCCCTATGCCTTTTCTTCGCTGACCCGTGTCAGCGAGCGATTCAAAGATCAGGAAAGAAATTGCCAAACTTCTCCATCGGCGGCCATCCGCCCGAACCGCTTAGACTCAGGAGAAGAGGGAATGACAGTGAGCGACGGGCGAGAAGAGCGAGAGGAAGAGGAGAAGCGGCGCGAACGCGAGAAGCGCAGGGATCCCGAGGACTGGATCGATCGTGACCTCAAGGATCAATGGGAGCCGCAGCGGGATGATTCTTAGCTCGGATTCTTGTTCGCCTCCCATGCTTTTTGGAACTTCCCAGTTAGCGATTATTCGACCGAGACCGCTGTGAAACCTCGCGTCTTTTCCGAATTGTGGGCCTTCCCTGCCACTAAGGTGCAGTGAGGTCCATCGCCATGACCATTCTGGGCGAGGCCGGAGGAGCAAACATCGCCTTCCTCGTTTTTCATCAGGTTCTTCAACGTCCTCACACGTTCCCACGTCATTGTGGCGAGTTCGTTGGAATAACAGAGGGGGTGGACAGAACCGTAGAGGAGGTTGGGGTTCTCACCCTCTGCTACCGGCCACTCGGCTGCAAACTCGGCATCACGGAAAACAACCCATGCCTTCTCTGCTGCGATGACTCTTAGAGTCGCTGTTTTGTTCTCCTTCACCTTCCTGAGTAAATCTCGGTACGCCGCATTCAAAGCTACATCGGCTCTCTTCGCTTCCGCAGCCGCGCAATCGTTCATCTCGGCTTGGGTATGGAGGTCTCCGCACACCTGCGCAGGTGTTTTCTCACTCTGAGCGTGAATGAAAACCACTGATCCAAACACGATGATAAAAGCGAGAATCAGTCTTCCAATAGTTGCAGTGACACGGAAACGTAACACCCCAGCCTCCAAAAGTAGTTCAGTCGTTGTGGTGGAATCAGATTACGTCTGTGTAGTCGCCACAAAATGTGTAAGGGAAGCATAGGCGGTCATTCGCTAACTACGCTGAATGCGGTGGCCCTACGTCGGTTATGCAAGGAATGCCACTTTCACGGTCTACGATAGGTCTTCTCGTTCCGGTGCCACTCCCATAAGCCGAAGATGGCCGACAAAATAGTTGAGAAGATAAGAACGTATAGAAGATGTACTCCACTGATGTGGACCGACGCGAAGTATAGGAAGACCGCCCAGAGGCAATTGAAAGTGACTATCGGAAAAATGCACCGCATGAGGAGGTAAAGGGCTCTTCCGTGCCGCCGAGACTTCTCCCATCTCAGCCGTTTCTTCTCGAATCTTGCAGCCAACAGCTCTTGGTCCGCATCGAGCATGAAGTCGTCAGCTTTGTGCATATCAGCCTGAGATCGCTGTTGCAATTCAGTGCTCAATAATACATAGTTTTGGTCCCTACGAGCGTAACGAACGAGTTGTGGTCCAACCGGAAATTACTCTTCTGACAACGGTTCTGATTTCTGTTGCTCAAGTAGTAATTTCCGGGTTGACGGTCATAGTCCCAGAGCTTGAATACTGGACGTTGTTTCGCAGAAAGGGACGTCATTCTTGCTGCCGCTCAATGGCCGCGATGTCTTAAGGAACGACTCAGAGCATCCTGCAGCGCTTTTCTATTTCATCTAGAAACTGCCGCCGTCCAACGTGCAGTTTTGAATATGTGATCTTTGCTCCATCCTTGGAGACTACTTCGACACACCCTTCGCCTGGATCTTCTCTCGCGTAATCAACATCTCTCCACTGGAATGCTTTCCTGCCGAGGCCCAAGAGCACACTCTGCGAAATGGCAGCATCCGAAATAAGAATTGCCTCGGGCCAAAAGCGAATGGAACCTGCTACCAACAGAGAAAAGACAATCGTTGCAATCCAATTCTGATGAAGGTATTGCACGTAAAACGAGCTTACGGCCCCACAAATTCCGATGATGCAATTGCTGATGAACAAAAGACGTATCATCAATGAGCCAGTGAATAGCGTTCCACCAGATAGTCTTTTTGCTTTATGAAGATTGGAAGATGCAAGGAGCCAATGTACACCCACCAACACAGCTACGATTGGGATCCAGCCACTATCCATCAATGTCCTCGATGTAGCTTGTTGGGTTGACCTGTCTATTCTACGACGACAGCATTTGAGGTATTGAGAAGTTCTGACTTGCTCATCAGGCTTAGCTAGTTTCCGTTTGTGCGTCCCGGTCGAGTCGTGGGCCACCCGGAAGTTATATTTTGGTAAACAGACGCCGGCTAAAGATGATCTAGGCATGTTCCGGCGGCTTGAGCATAGGGCTCCATCATCTCGGCCGCAAGGTTCCGCGCTGCCAGTTGCAATCCAGTCGCGAATATCTTTGCCTTTTGCAATCTAGTCGCGGATATCCCGCTCCCCAGTCGCAAATATCTTTGACAAAATTCGCTCTGAGCACCATCCCAGTCGCATTTAGCGATGTTTTTTACAGCCAAACCAGGGCTCTCGCAAAACCGGAGGTGGGCGTACACCTGATTTCAACAAGAATTCGTTAGACACCACAACAACCTGACTGTACGATTGCTATCCATTCGAGCAAGGGAAGACAATTCGCACCAAAGCAAGTTGTTTTTCCTCCGGACGAAGACCAAAGAATCTTCCTCACTTTCACCATCTCTGAAAGGGAAACCTTATGACCCGCTCTCGCCTGCTTCAGATCACCGCTACCTGCGCCGTCGTCGCCACAATCGCGATCGCCGCATCCAACGCGCCTTCGACTGCGAAGGCCGCCGAATCGGGGGATTCACGCGTCCAGATCGGCCTGAACGCCGCTCCCGTGCCCCTCAATATGAAGGGGAAGAATGTCGCACTCGTGGGCCTCGGAAGCTACTTCGTAAACGTTGCCGGCGACTGCAATGGCTGCCACTCTGCCGGACCGCCTAGCCAGTATCTCCCCGGCGGCAATCCGTACTTCAATCAACCGGAGCAGACCAACCCAGCCACCTACCTCGGCGGCGGCAGAAACTTCGGCGCGCTGATTCCCGGCTCGGCCGAAATCATCACGCGAAACCTCACTCCCGATGCCAGCGGCAAACCGATCGGCGGGGATAGCTTCCAGCATTTCCTCCACACCATTCGCACCGGCATCGATCCCGATCACCTCCATCCGCCTTGCACCGGCGCGCCCAATGCAAACTGCATCCCTCGTCCATTCGATGGGAATCTCCTGCAGATCATGCCCTGGCCGAACCTCCGCCATCTCTCGGACCACGACCTTCGCGCAATCTACGAGTACCTCAGCACCCTTCCCTGCGTACAAGGAAACTACCCCGGCGAGGATCCTCACCGCTGCGGCTGAGATCTAGTTCCTGTTTGAAGATGCAGGCGTCGCTCCGGTGTCTGCATCTTTCTTTGCCGGATGCCCCCGGGGCCTGCCCTGAGCAAAGCCGAAGGGTCCCTCGCTGTCGGGGGGCGATGCTCTAAGTCAGGATCAGTTTGAGTGCCCAGTCCGCAGCGATGAATACACGGCTATTCCCTGGTCCCTAATTCCTAATTCCTGTCCTTTCCCTCTCCGTGATGTGGAGTACAAAAGCCCCCGCGCCGTATCCAACCATCGGCAGCGCTCCCGTCGGATCGCCAATCTTTCCGGAAAACAGCTTGCACGGCACCGCGACATACATCTCCGGAATGATGTTGTGGTCCGCTGCCGCCTTCTTCACAATTCGCGCCAGCATTGCGTCCGCCTCAGGCGTCCTTCCCAGCCGCCGACAAAGTTCCGCGAGTTGCAGATCGACAAACAGAAACTCCTCTTGCTCATACCAGTACTCATAGATAGCGGGATCCGTGTATGTTCCGCGCACCCGTCTGTATCCACCTGACACGACCTTGAGCAAATTCATTCGCTCCACCGTGTCGCGAACAATCGCCGGATCGGTCACAATGCCGAAATTGATGATCGGTATCAGCGCGCCGTCAATGTCGTTCTTCACGCCTGCTTCCAGCGTTCCGTGCAGATGCCCCTGCTTGAGGAACGCAGCATCGAACCCCTTCTGCAATTCACTGATCTTGCCCAGCACCTCAATGCGAGTCTTGTCATCACCCACCCGCCGGGCAACATCGGCAAACTCGCGCAATCCGAAAATCGCCGCAGCTGTCGAAAAGGCAAAATGCTTCTTATCCCTTTGCCGCTCCTCCCAGATCGACGTGTCTGCATTCACAATCAGCCCACCCTCATAAGGCTCAGTGTTGGCCAGCAGCGGTTTCACGATGAAGTCACGCGCGCTCTCGTATAACTTCCCGCGATAGGTCTCTTCGCGCAGCAGTTCAGAATCATCGAATCGCTTCAGATACTCGCCTAGCGCCCACAGTGCCTCGCCCCAGTCATCAAACTCAACATTGGTGCTTCCCTCCTGCGTAAAGAACGGCTCCTCTTCCCCATTGCCGAAATACCGCACCACAGAAATCTGGTAATCAGCGCCATTCGTCTCCGCGCGCATCTTCCCCGTCGGCCGCGCATTGAAGTATGCCAGCACCGCCGCCCGCGCCTCATCGCGATGCCCCATTCGCGCCAGCGCCACTGCTGCCCAGGCCATGTCGCGCACCCACGGCGTAAAGAACACTCCATCCGGAAGCGCTGCCACGATGAGCCCATTCCCATAACGCCCTTCGCGATTCGGTTCACGGCTCTGCGCGATTCGCAGCATCACCTCGCTCTGCCGCCACAGATGCCGCTCCTGTTCTGACGCAAAATGCACGGCGGGCTTCACCCGCCATTGTTCGACTTGCCTGATCTCGCGCTGCGCTAATGCATCCGCATTAAGACCGGCTCGCCATTGTGAAAACTCCTCCACCATCTTGCCTGCGTCAACATCGCGCTCCAACGACACAAGCGCCCATGAGGCACTTGTCGATAAGGCTTCGTTCGGTCGTCCTTTGCGAATCACGTCCAGCGGGATCAGCAGAAGATTTTCATCGATGTCTTTGAACTCAATTCGCCGCGCTCCCTCAACGGCATCGCCCTCCGCCCTGACGGGGTGGCTCCATTTCACCTCGAGCACAGTGTCCGCACGAGACGCACTCCCCACAAGGATCAGCGCTGGATGCGCAAAACCAAAGGGCATGAACGAAACCAGATCGCCGCCGGAACTATGCGTCCGGATCACATGCGAATCCTCAACGTACTCGGTCGTGCTACGCGGGTCTACCGACCCGCTCCATCGAATGCTCTCGACGAAATTTGCCGTCTCAATCCCCTCGCTCAACGGCTTCTGCGGATCCGGAGACATGAAGCTGTAAGGATGCGCATAGAACTTCGTCACCGCAGCATGTTCGGGAGAGACCACCGCGAATCCGAACCCATTTCCGGTAACAAGATGCGAGGCCGCCAGGGGAGTGCAAGCGACGAAAACAATTGCAGCGATTCGATTTCCAATGAAGTGCATCGTCAGCCAAGGTACGCTGGAAGACGATCATGCGGCAAACGCATGATCAGCCGGTCAGTAGAGCGACTTCTCTCCCGGCGGCCGCGTCTTCCATCGGCGATGGATCCACAGCCACTGATCCGGATACCGCCTGATCCATGACTCCAGCACGTCGTTGCACTGCTGCGTCGCTGCCATGACATCGGCCTCGCCATCTCCATTGCGCGCAAAATGAAGCTGGGGTCCGAAGTGCAGTACGTATTTTTTCTCGCGCGGCTCCCACAGCATGAACCCGGGCAGCACCGCTGCTCCTGTCTTCAATGCGACACGCGCCAGCCCTGACGCCGTGCACGCGGTGATCCCGAAGAACTTCACGAACTCCCCCTGAGGCGGAGTCATATTCGTATCCATCAAGATCCCGACCGTCCCACCCTCATGCATGGCATGCAGCAGCCCGCGCGCGAAGTCGTCTTTGTGCAGCACGTGATTGCCGTGCATGCAGCGGATCCTGTTCACAAAATCATCGAGTCTGCGATTGTCGAGCCGACGAATCACCATCCCCATCAGATGTCCCATCAGCGAGTGGTAGAAACTCGAAAGCTCCCACGCACCAAGATGTGCCGTGAGCACTAGAACTCCGTGCCCCAGCGCCTCCGCCGCCAGATAGTGCTCCAGCCCTTCGGTGCGAATGGACGTCTTGGTGTTCTCTCGTGTGTAGCGATGCATGTGGCAAAACTCGACCAGCTGCCAGCCGAGATGCCGGTAAACTCCATGAAGAATTTCCGCTCGCCGCTGTTCCGGCAACTCCGGCATCGCGAGCTGCAGGTTGCGCTCGCCCACGCGCCGCAGCCTTCCCATCGCCTGATAAACGGCCCAGGCCAGCGCATCGGCGAACAGCCGCGCCAGCCAGCGTGGCATCCACCCAAGCACGCGTGCAACCGCCACCACCAGCAAGTATTCGAGCGACTTCTGCATCGTTTGAGGTAAAGACAAGTTTAGGGCACGGATTTGCTATTGAGCCCCAGGATCAGGCGAAACTTCTCGTATTTCGCAAAAAACGAAAAGAGGCGGCCCTCGTCGCTGGCCGCCCCTCCTGAAAAGACCGTCCGGCTACTGAGCCTGCTTGGCCTCTGTGAAGTGGCGCGCTACGTCGCGAACAAACTCCACTGCTCCGTCCGGAACTGCAACGTTGCCCTTGAGTACATTCTCAAAGCTCTGAGGTGCGCCGTAGAAGGTCTCGGTATCGACCTGGTTCTGCGACACGCCTGTTCCATCCAGGCTGATTCCCGCAAAAATGCCCTTGTTGCGCGAGTAGCTCAGCAATTCTGCATTCATCTTCCAGTCAGTCGCCGCCTGACCTGCACGGCCCACCGGTCCGGCCGCCGCTGAAGCATCCGCGCCGATCTTGAACTTGCTCTTCAGCAGATCCTGGAATCCGCGATTGTTCACCGCAACAAGGATCAGGTCGGTCGACTGCCCGCCGATCTGCAATCCCCATGAACCACCAGCCATGCGGATAAATACTGGGGCGCTCCACCCGTGGCCTGTCCGGCATGTCACCACGCCTTGCCCATATTGCGCGCCAAATACAAATGCGCCCTTGATCATTCCCGGCACCACGCCAACGCAGGTGGCCTGCTCGAGGATATTCTTCGGAATCGTGTTGTCCTGCGCATCCATGATCTGATCGAGCACATTTCGGGCCGCTTCAATGCGTTCCTGAAGATCCTGCTTGGAGGAAGCGGCATTCGCAAACATCGAAGTCGATAAACAAAGAAATAGAAAAGCAATGGTTCTTTTCATCTGGGGATTCCTTTCACGTTTGTGTAAACAAGACACGCGGCGTCCAGCTGCTGCATGTATAGGACCGCAGTAGAGCGTCAAAGTCGCGCGCTACGCTGGATCTTTTGAACGAGGGAACAACTCCGTATAACAGCGTCCTGTTTAAAGGCTACAGTACGGGACGCACTCTCTCTGAAATGCACAGGGCGCAGCCGGCGCACACGCAGAGGCAGGCGAGATCAATGACCCTTCTTCAGAAGGAAATTTCAGATTTTTGTCGGGAGCGAAACGGGTGTCAGAAAAAGGACAAAAAAAGAGGAGTTCGCAGGCTCATGCTTTACATGCTGCCTGGGAACTCCTTTCCCCAGATCTGCGTTGTTTCTAAAATCTATTATGGGTAACGTAGCCAAACTCAACAAGAGTACTAAGGTTTTAGCATATTGGTAATCGATTTTCCGGTAATTAATCGATTACCAATAGTGAATCTGGCTACTAAGCCGTGGCTGGCTCCATGGCCTGATATTGGCTCTGGGACGGCGAAGGTTTGTACGAGCCGTGCAGTGCGCGCATCGACAGCTCAATGCGGTTCTCTGCGCCCACCTTCCGCATCAGCTTGCCCACATGGGCCTTCACGGTGCGCTCCTCGATCCCGAGTTCTTCTGCGATCTCACGATTCGATCTCGCCAGCAACAGGAGTTGCAACACCTGCTCTTCGCGGGCCGTCAGATGCGGCCTCGGACTGGTCACGCTCGCGTCCTCGCCTGAGAGCAGCCGGTCGATCAGCTTGGAAAGTAGCTTTCGCGGCGCCCAGATCGATCCAGAAATGACCACGTCCAGCGCCTCGCGCACCAGCCTTGGTCCTGCGCCCATATCCAGATACGCCCGCGCGCCGGCAATGATCGTATCCATCATCACCTGCTCGTTGCTGTCCGGACCAATGACAACCATGCGCAGAGTCGGCCGCTTCCGCCGGATGCCTTCCAATACTCCAAGCTTTTTAGTTGAACTGCTCCAGTCAATCAGAACGTATTCGATCGCTTCATTATCCAGATGCTCTTCCAGAGTGCCCACGATTGGAACCAGTGGGGCTTCTCCTGGCTTGGCATGATTTTCAAAGATACTTGTGAGGCCTTCGAGCCGCATCGGCTCATTTGCGACGACGCCGATTCGGATTGGATCAGTACTGTACATCGCGGACATCGAGCCTCTCTCCTTGCCTTGCTCCAATGAGCGATGGGGCTTGTTGCTTTTCCACTGGCTCGAGCCCACTCATCGAACCCTGCCAGGGACGCTATATCCCCTTCATTACCTGTAACTTTAACCCAACGATGGTTACTCTGGGCACTCCAGTTATAGTTACCTGAAAGAACAGTATCCGGCAAAGTTACTCTTTCGCCTAGGGTTCTGGTGTGGTTCCCGTGGGTTTTCCCATCTCTAAAGTCACAACGGCAGGTTCAGCCCGCTCGCCCGTCCCGTTTTATTCCAGAGCTGTGAACAGAATCACAATCGAATGCCGGCCCCCCCGGCCCTCTCCGGTCACAATCTCTAAAAATTCCTCCGGCCCGGTGTTCCACAAATGAGCCAAACGCTGTACCATCAGTCCGGTAGGGCGTGGTACAGTCGAAAACAGTCGCGCAAGCGAGGTGACCGCTTTGATTAAACAAGACATCGTGCACCATGTGATCGAGCGCACAGGCCTGCCCCGCACCAAGGCCGAAGCGGCAGTCGATACAGTGTTTGAAGGACTCAAGGAAGCTCTTGCAGCGGGCGAACGCATCGAACTCCGCGGGTTCGGTGTGTTCAGTGTTCGGGCTCGCAAAACCGGGATTGGCCGCAACCCGCGAACCGGCACCGAAGTCAGCATCACGCCGGGCAAAGCTGTACGCTTCAAGCCCGGTAAAGAACTGCATACATTGACCGAAGGCGCTCCGGCAGCCCCTTCGCCAAACACTCATCAGTAGCAATTAGGCGGGGTGGGCCCATAGCCTGCCCTGAGCTTGTCGAACGGTCTCCCGCTCGTTGGAGACATGGAATACGAACAATTCGACCCGACACAACTCTGCCGACTCTAGTTTGTCATTCAATTCGCAATCTTGATTGCGGCAATCTTCTGAATTGGCGCAAGATCGGCCCTGCCAGACACCAGCAGCCTCAATCCATTTCCCTCCGGGTAGCGCGGCGCTGACTCGAGCGCATC
>Ga0105239_10002442_pt1 | contig 23696 bp, 20 predicted proteins | sample KBSC44metaG_FD_92761 | JGI IMG/M metagenome (GOLD analysis project Ga0105239, IMG submission 92761) | Corn rhizosphere microbial communities from Kellogg Biological Station, Michigan, USA - KBS C4-4 metaG | ecosystem: Host-associated > Plants > Roots > Rhizosphere > Soil | place: Michigan, USA...
CTCGCCGAGGCCACGCCCGAAGCCAAGCTGAAGCTGATCCGCGACTACCAGAGCGAAGGCCGCCTCGTCGCGATGACCGGCGACGGCACCAACGACGCGCCCGCCCTCGCGCAGGCCGACGTCGCCGTTGCGATGAACACCGGCACGCAGGCGGCGAAGGAGGCCGGCAACATGGTCGACCTCGATTCGAACCCGACCAAGCTGCTGGAAGTCGTCGAGACCGGCAAGGCGCTGCTGATCACGCGCGGCTCGCTGACCACGTTCTCGATCGCCAACGACGTGGCCAAGTATTTCGCGATCATCCCGGCGGCTTTCGCGACGACCTACCCGCAGCTCGCGGCGCTCGACGTGATGCGCCTCGCGAGCCCTTCCTCGGCGATCCTGTCGGCGGTGATCTTCAACGCGCTGATCATCATCTTCCTGATCCCGCTGGCCTTGAAGGGCGTGAAGTACCGCGCCGTCGGCGCCGCCGCGCTGCTGCGCCGCAACGTGCTGATCTACGGCCTCGGCGGCCTCGTCGTGCCCTTCATCGGCATCAAGCTGATCGACATGGCCCTCGCCGCCACCCACCTGGTGTGAACCTCATGAACAAGATCCTTCGTCCCGCCCTCGTGCTCTTTCTGCTGCTCAGCCTCGTCACCGGCGTGGCTTACCCGCTGCTGGTGACGGCCGTCGGCAAGCTGGTGTTCCCGATCCAGGCCTCGGGCAGCCTGGTGGAGCGTGACGGCAAGGTGGTCGGCTCCTCGCTGATCGGCCAGAACTTCAGCGATCCCAAGAATTTCTGGGGCCGCCCGTCCGCCACCTCGCCGATGGCCGACAACGCCGCCGGCTCGAGCGGCTCGAACCAGGGCCCGCTGAACCCGGCGCTGACGGATGCGGTGAAGGCGCGCATCGACGCGCTGCGCGCGGCCGACCCGGGCAACACCGCGGCGGTGCCGGTCGACCTGGCGACCGCCTCGGCCAGCGGGCTGGACCCGGACATCAGCGTCGCCGCGGCCGAGTACCAGGCGGCCCGCGTCGCGAAGGCGCGCGGCCTGCCGCTGGACACGGTGCGCCAGCTGATCGCGCTGAACACGCAGGAGCGCAGCCTCGGCTTCATCGGCGAACGCCGGGTCAACGTGCTCGCGCTGAACCTGGCGCTGGATGCGAAGCGCTGATCCGCAGCGGCAACCGGCATCATGGACCTGCTCCTGGTATTGCTGAGCTTCGGCGCGCTGATCGGGCCGCTGGCCCTGGCGAAATGGCTGCTCGATCGCAGCGAGCGCCGCTCTGCGCGCGCCGACCCCACGCACCCGCTGCCGCCGTCGGGCGTGCCAAGATCCACGCTGCACCGTCGGCACCTGCCATGACGGAAGTGATTGCGAGGAGCCGGCGTGCTCATCAACTGCGTGGCCTACCAGCACGGCGTGAAGCTCGCCGACATGCCCGTCAGCGAGATCAGCGACTACCTCGCGAAGCCCGACTGCTTCGTCTGGGTCGCGCTGAAGGATGCGAGCACCGAAGAACTCGAAGAGATGCGCGAGGAGTTCGGCCTGCACCCGCTGGCGGTCGAGGATGCGCAGCACGGCCACCAGCGGCCGAAGATCGAGGAGTACGGCGATTCGATCTTCGTCGTGATGCAGCTGGTCGAGCCGGTGCCGGGCGACCTGAACGTCGGCGAGGTCGACGTCTTTGTCGGCCCGAACTACGTGCTCTCGGTGCGCAACCGCAGCCAGCAGGGTTTCCTCGGCGTGCGCGAGCGCTGCGAGCGCGAGCCGCACCTGCTGAAGAACGGGCCGGGCTACGTGCTGTATGCGCTGATGGATGCGATCGTCGACCGCTACTTCCCGATCATCGACATGATCGAGTCGGAGCTGGAGACGATCGAGCAGCAGATCTTCATCACCGGCACCGCCCGGCGCAACATCCAGCAGCTCTACGCGCTGAAGCGGCGGGTGATGGTGCTGAAGCACGCGGTCGCGCCGCTGACCGAGGCCGCGGGCAAGCTGCATGGCGGCCGGGTTCCGCCGATGTGCATCAACTCGCAGGAGTATTTCCGCGACGTGCTGGATCACCTGCTGCGCATCAACGGCTCGATCGAGTCGATCCGCGACACCATCGGCACCGCGATCGCGGTGAACCTCTCGATGGTGACGATCGAGGACGGCGAGGTGACCAAGCGGCTCGCGGCCTGGGCCAGCATCTTCGCGATCGCGACCGCCTTCGCCGGCATCTGGGGCATGAACTTCGAGCACATGCCGGAGCTGAAATGGGTCTACGGCTACCCGCTCGCGCTCGGGCTGATCGCATCGATCAGCGCCGTGCTCTACTGGCGCTTCCGGCGCGCGAAGTGGTTGTGATTTCCGATGCTTGACGACAGGCCGGACCCGGACCAACTGCTGGCGCAGCTGCGCCAGCAGGAGGAGCGCGCTTCGCGCGGCAAGCTGCGCATCTACTTCGGCTCCTCGGCCGGCGTCGGCAAGACCTACGCGATGCTGCTGGCAGCACGCAAGCTGAAGGCGGACGGCATCGACGTCGTCGCCGGCGTGGTCGAGACCCATGGCCGCAGCGAGACGGCCGCGCTGCTCGACGGGCTCGAGCTGCTGCCCGCCGCGGCGATCGCCTATCGCGGCAAGAGCCTGCCGGAGTTCGACCTCGACGGCGCGCTGAAGCGCCGGCCCGGCCTGCTGCTGGTCGACGAACTGGCGCACTCGAACGTGCCCGGCTCGCGCCACCCGAAGCGCTGGCAGGACGTCGATGAACTGCTCGACGCCGGCATCGATGTCTACACCACCGTCAACGTGCAGCACCTCGAAAGCCTGAACGACGTGGTCGGCGGCATCACCGGCGTGCGCGTGCAGGAGACGCTGCCCGACACCTTCTTCGACTCGGCAGACGAAGTGCTGCTGGTCGATACCCCGGCCGACGAACTGCTCGCGCGGCTGGCCGGCGGCAAGGTCTACCTGCCCGCGCAGGCCGAGCGCGCGGCCAAGAACTTCTTCCGCAAGGGCAACCTGATGGCCTTGCGCGAGCTGGCGCTGCGCCGCACCGCGGACCGGGTCGAGGACGACGTGCAGGCCTGGCGCAGCGACCAGGCGATCGAGCGCGTCTGGAAGACGGGCGACGGCATCCTCTGCTGCATCGGGCCGGAAAGCGGCGCGCGCGTGGTGCGCAGCGCCGCACGGCTGGCGCAGCAGCTCAGCGTCGACTGGCAGGCGGTCTACATCGAGACTCCCGCCTTGCAGCGCCTGCCGGCGGCGCAGCGCGAGCAGGTGCTGCAGACGGTGCGGCTGGCCGAGGAGCTCGGTGCGAAGAGCGCGGTGCTGACCGGCCAGAACGTCGCCGAGGGGCTGACCGCCTATGCCCGCGAGCACAACCTGTCGCGCATCGTGATCGGCCGCCATGCGAGCAATGCGCCCGGCTGGCTGCGGCGCTGGCGCGGCGGCCCGCTGGGCCTCGCGATCGCCCGGCTCGCCCCCGACGTGGACCTGCTCGAGATCGGCACCGGCGAGCAGTCGGACGCTGCACCGCGCCGCACGCTGGCCGAGGACGACGAGTCCCACGAGGGCGGCAGGCTGCCATGGCGCTATCTCGGCTCGCTTGCCGCCTGCGTCGGTACGACGCTGGTCGCGCTGCTGCTGCAGCGCTATTTCGACCTGGCGAACATCGTGATGGTGTTCCTGCTGGCGGTGGTCGGCGTCGCGGTGCGCTTCGGCCGCGGGCCGGCGGTGGCGGCCGCCTTCCTCAGCGTCGGCGCCTTCGACTTCTTCTTCGTCTCGCCGCGCTTCAGCTTCGCGGTGACCGACGTGCAGTACCTGCTGACCTTCGCGGTGATGCTGGTCGTCGCGCTGGTCACCGGCCAGCTGACCGCGGGGCTGCGCTTCCAGGCGCGGGTCGCGACGCACCGCGAGACACGCTCGCGCGCCTTGTTCGAGGTCGCCCGCGACCTCTCCGGCGTGCTGATGGCCGAGCAGGTGGCCGAGCTGGCGGAGCGCGTGATCGGACGCGAATTCCGCGGCCGGGCTCGCCTCTTCCTGCTGGATCGCGACGACCGGCTGATGCTCGCCCCCAGCGCCGACGGCGGCTCGATCCCCGAGCTCGCCACCGCGCAATGGGTGGCCGATCGCGCCGAGCCGGCGGGTCTGGGCACCGGCACCCTGCCGGGCAGCGCGTGGCTCTACCTGCCGCTGAAGGCCGCGATGCGCACGCGCGGCGTGCTCGCGCTGGAGCCCAGCTCGCCGCGGCTGCTGCTGGTGCCGGAGCAACGCCAGCAGCTGGAGACCTTCGCCGCGCTGGTGGCGACCGCGCTGGAGCGGGTGCACTACGTCGAGGTGGCGCAGGAGGCCACGGTGCACATCGAATCCGAGCGCCTGCGCAACTCGCTGCTGTCGGCGCTGTCGCACGATCTGCGCACGCCGCTGGCTGCGCTGTATGGCCTGGCCGACACGCTGCTGGCAAGCACCGAGCCGCTGCCTGCGCCCGCCGCCGATCTGGCCCGCGCGATCCGCGACGAGACGCGGCGCATGAACGCGATGGTCAACAACCTGCTCGACATGGCGCGCCTGCAAAGCGGCACCGTCCAGCTGAACCTGCAATGGCAGCCGATCGAGGAAGTGGTCGGCAGCGCGCTGCAGGCCATGCGCTCGGTGCTCGCCCGGCACATCGTGCAGACGCAGCTCGCAGCGGACCTGCCGCTGCTGCAATTCGATGCGGTGCTGATCGAGCGCGTGCTGTGCAACCTGCTGGAGAACGCCGCGAAGTACACGCCCGCCGGCAGCATCGTCAGCATCGGCGCCGGCCTGCGAGGCGGGGAGCTCGCCGTCACCGTCGCCGACAACGGGCCGGGCCTGCCACCCGGCCGCGAAGAAGCGCTGTTCGAGAAGTTCGCGCGCGGGCTGCAGGAGTCGGCCACGCCCGGCGTCGGGCTCGGCTTGAGCATCTGCCGCGCGATCGTCGAGGCGCATCATGGCCATATCGGCGTCGAGCGCGGCGCCGGCGGCCGCGGCGCGGTGTTCCGTTTCACGCTGCCGCTGGGCGAGCCGCCGCTGATGCCGGCACTCGAGGAAGTGGAGGCCGGCGCATGAGTGCCGCCACGCCCACCGCGGTCATCGTCGAGGACGAACCGCAGATCCGCCGCTTCGTGCGCAGCGCACTCGAAGCCGAGGGCTGGCAGGTCTTCGAAGCCGGCACCCTGAAACAAGGCCTGGTCGAAGCCGGCACGCGCCGGCCCGAGCTGATCGTGCTCGACCTCGGCCTGCCCGACGGCGACGGCGCGACCTATCTGCAGGACTTGCGCAGCTGGTCGCAGACGCCGGTGATCGTGCTGTCGGCGCGCAGCGACGAGGCCGACAAGATCGCCGCGCTCGATGCCGGCGCGGACGACTACCTGACCAAGCCCTTCGGCGTCGGCGAGCTGATGGCGCGGGTGCGGGTGGCGATGCGGCGCGCTCAGTCGCTGGGCGAGGCTGCGGCGCAGGTGTTTCGCTTCGGTGCGGTCGAGATCGACCTCGCGGCGCGGCGCGTCACCCGCCACGGCGACGAAGTGCATCTGACGCCGATCGAATACCGCCTGCTCGGCCACCTGATCGCCAATGCCGGCAAGGTGCTGACGCATCGCCAGCTGCTGAAGGCGGTGTGGGGACCGTCGCATGTCGACAGCACGCATTACCTGCGTGTCTACATGCGCAACCTGCGGCAGAAGCTGGAGGACGAGCCGGCCCAGCCCCAGCACCTGCTGACCGAGACGGCGGTGGGCTACCGCCTCGTCGCCTGAAGCGTCAGCGCGGCCGACCGCGCTATCGGCATCGGCCGACACGCGCCGCGCCCCTCGGCTGATGCCGCAGGCGCAAAGGCCGCGCGACAGTGCCGCAATGCACTGAAGGGACGGCCGCATGAGCTTCGTGACCACCGGCATCGACGACAAGAGCCAGCCCGTCGAGCTGTTCTTCCAGGACTGGGGCCAGGGCAAGCCGCTGGTGCTGATCCACGGCTGGCCGCTGAGCCACGAGATGTGGGAGCACCAGCTGTCGATCCTGCCGCGCCACGGCTTGCGCGTCATCGCCTACGACCGCCGCGGCTTCGGCCAATCGTCCAAGCCCTTCAACGGCTACGACTACGACACGCTGGCCGACGACCTGAAAGCCTTGCTCGATCACCTCGAACTGGACGACGTGACGCTCGCGGGCTTCTCGATGGGCGGCGGCGAGGTCGCCCGCTACATGAAGCGCCACGGCGGCGCGCGCGTCGGCCGCGTCGCGCTGATCAGCGCGGTCACGCCTTTCCTGCTGAAGACCGAAGACAACGCGGACGGAATCGAAGCCAAGACCTTCGACGACATGGTCGACGCGGTGATCGACGATCGGCCGGCCTTCCTCAGCGACTTCGGCAAGAAGTTCTACGGCGTGAGCCTGCTGAGCAGCCCGGTGAGCCTGCCGGTGCTGGACTGGACCCAAGGCCTGGCGATGCGGGCCTCGCCGAAAGCCACCGAGGACTGCATCGTCGCCTTCAGCGAGACCGATTTCCGCGCCGATCTTCCGGCCATCCACGTCCCGACCTTGATCATCCACGGCGACGCCGATGCGATCGTGCCCATCAAGCTCAGCGGCGAACGCAGCGCCGCGATGATCTCGCATGCCGATTTGAAGGTCTACGGCGGTGCGCCGCACGGCCTCTTCATCACGCACAAGGACGAGTTGTCGAGCGACCTGCTGGCCTTCACTCAGCGGCAGTGACAGGCAGCGCGGGCTGCGCCGGCGCGAGGGCCCACGCGATGTGTTCGGCGACGAGCGGGCTCGCATCGGCGCGTGCCGAGGCGAGTGCAGCTTCGACTTCGTTCGATCGGATGCCGGAACGGCGCTGGTTGCCGAGCGCGACCGCGAGGTTGCGCCGCCAGCGCTCGTAGCCTATGCGGCGGATCGCGCTGCCTTCGGTGCGGGCAAGGAACTCCGCTTCGGACCACTGCCAGAGCTCGATCAGGCTGGGGCGATCGAAGGCGGCTCGCCGATCGAAATCCGGCAGGCTCGCGCGGCGCGCGTACTTGTTCCAGGGACAGACCAGCTGGCAATCGTCGCAGCCGTAGATGCGGTTGCCGATGGCTGCGCGCAGTTCGACCGGAATCGAGCCGGGATGCTCGATCGTCAGGTACGAGATGCAGCGCCGCGCATCCAGCCGCTGCGGCGCGATGATCGCCTGGGTCGGGCAGATGTCTAGACAGGCGGTGCAGCTGCCGCAGTGCGCGGCGACCGGCGCAGTCAGCGGCAAGGCCACGTCGACGTAGATCTCGCCGAGGAAGAACATCGAGCCCGCTTCGCGATCCAGCACCAGCGTGTGCTTGCCGCGCCAGCCGATGCCGCTGCGCGCGGCCAGCTCCACCTCGAGCACCGGCGCCGAATCGGTGAACACGCGGTGGCCATATGGGCCGATCACGGCCGCCAGGCGATCGGCCAGTTGCTGCAGCCGGGCGCGCAGCACCTTGTGGTAGTCGCGCCCCCGGGCATACATCGAGACCTGGGCGATCGCCGGCGAGGCCAGGCCTTGCCATTCGACGGCCTGCCAGCCTTCGGGCAGGTCGCGCGGCAGATAGTCCATGCGCGCGGTGATCACGCGCACCGTGCCCGGCACCAGCTCGGCCGGGCGCGCGCGCTTCATGCCGTGGCGCGCCATGTAGTCCATCTGGCCATGGAAACCGTTGTTCAACCACGCTGCGAGGCCGGGTTCAGCCGCGCCGAGATCGACGTCGGCCACACCGATCTGGGAAAATCCCAGATCGCGGGCAGAGGATCTCAGGTGCGACAGCACACGATCCGCATCGATGACTTCGTCATTCACCCGCTGTTCTCATTCAATCGACCATTGCCCATTCTAGAAACCCGCTCGCTGACCTGGCCCGACGAAGCGGCCTGCGCCGCCACCGCGCGCCGGATGGCCGCCCGGCCGGCGCTCCGGCAAGCGGTGATCGAGCTGCAAGGCACGCTCGGCGCCGGCAAGACCAGCTTCGTGCGCCACCTGCTGCGCGCGGCGGGCGTCGACGGCCGTGTGAAGAGCCCGAGCTACGCCGTCGTCGAGCCTTACGAGATCGCAGCCGATGGCACCGGATGGCGCGCCTGGCACTTCGATTTCTATCGATTCAACGACCCGCACGAATGGGAAGACGCAGGCTTTCGCGACATCTTCGCCGAGGCCGGCCTGAAGCTCAGCGAATGGCCGGAAAAAGCCGCCGGGCTGCTGCCGGCGCCCGATCTGCATATCGTCATCGAGATCGGCGAGGATGAGCAGCGGCAGGTGACGATCACCGCCAACACGCCTCTCGGATTGGAGCTCCTGCCTTGAACAGACTCGAGCAGCGCCGCGCTGCCTTGCGCGCGATGGGCAGCCTGGTGCTGCTGCTGGGCGCACGCCAATTGGCCCATGGCGCCGGCATCGTCGCGGTGCGGGTCTGGCCGGCGGAGGAATACACGCGAGTCACGCTGGAATCGGATGCGGCCTTGAGCGCCAAACATTCGCTGGCCGAGAACCCGAACCGCGTGGTCATCGATATCGACGGTCTCGAATTGAGCCCGCAGTTGCGCGAACTCGTCGGCAAGGTGCGTGCGGACGACCCTTTCATCGCCGGCGTCCGCGTCGGCCAGAACCAGCCGCGCGTGGTACGTCTGGTGATCGACCTGAAGCAGCCGACCGCGCCGCAGGTCTTCAGCCTGGAACCGGTGGCGGCCTACCAGCATCGGCTGGTCTTCGACCTCTATCCGACGAAGGAGCCCGACCCGCTGCTGGCGCTGATCCGCGAGAAGGAGCAGGCCGAACAGTCGGCGGCGCAATCGGTCAACGATGCGCTGGGCGAGTTCATCGGCCAGATGCACGAGAAGCCGACGACGACCGCCCGCTTGCCGGAAATGCCGCCGCCGCCCGGCGCGGCGAGCGCGCCGCCGGGGCCTGCAGCGCGGGTGATCGCCCCGCCGCCGCCCGTGCCGCCGCCGGTCGCCGTCGCCACACCGCCGGCCGCACCGCCCTTGCCTTCGGTGCCGACGGCCGCGGAGCGCGGACGCATCAATCGTTTGATCATCGTCGCGCTCGATCCCGGCCATGGCGGCGAGGATCCGGGCGCCACCGGCCCCAGCGGCCTGCATGAGAAAGACGTGGTGCTGACGGTCGGCATGAAGCTGCGCGACAAGCTCAACGCCGTGCCCGGCATGCGCGTGATGATGACGCGCGATGCGGACTTCTTCGTGCCGCTGGGCGAACGCGTGCGCCGCGCCCGGCGTGTGCAGGCGGACCTGTTCGTCTCCATCCATGCGGACGCGTTCCTGACGCCGGAAGCACGCGGCGCCTCGGTCTTCGCCCTCTCGGAAAGAGGGGCGACCAGCAGCGCCGCGCGCTGGATGGCGAACCGCGAAAACGCGGCCGACGTCGTCGGCGGCGTGAACATCCAGGCGCGCGACGCGACGGTGCTGCGCACCCTGCTCGACATGAGCACCACGGCGCAGATCAAGGACAGCCTGAAGCTCGGCAACGAGGTGCTTCAGCGCATCGGCCAGGTCGGCAAGCTGCACAAGGGCAGCGTCGAGCAAGCGAGTTTCGCAGTGCTGAAGGCGCCCGACATCCCATCGATCCTGGTCGAGACGGCCTTCATCTCGAACCCCGAGGAAGAAGCCAAGCTGCGCGACCCGGCATACCAGGACAAGCTGGTGGATGCGCTGGTGCTCGGCATCCGGCGCTACTTCGCAAAGAACCCGCCGCTGGCGCGCAACCGGACGCTGTAGCGCCTCCGGCGGTCTAAAAGCTAGACGGCCGGCTGCTGCGCGCGGCGAGCCCGCCATGCGCCCAGCAGCACGATCAAGCCGGGAATGAAGATCGCGCCCCAAATGATCTTGTCGAGATGCTGCTGCACGAACGGGATGTTGCCGAAGAGGTATCCCATCGTGATCACGCCGCAGACCCACAGCAGACCGCCGCTGATGTCGTAGAGGGTGAACTTGCCGCGGCTCATCTGCGCGACGCCGGCGACGAATGGCGCGAACGTGCGGACGAAGGGCATGAAGCGCGCCACCACGATCGTGATGCCGCCGTACTTCTCGTAGAACGCGTGGGCCTGGTCGAACGCGCGCTTGTTGAAGAAGCGCGATTGCTCCCACTGGAAGACCTTCGGCCCGAGGTGCCGACCGATGGCGTAGTTGCTCTGGTTGCCGAGCACGGCCGCCGCCACCAACAGCGCCATCGTCAGCGGCAGGTTCATCATGCCGAGGCCGCAGAGCGCGCCGACGACGAAGAGCAGCGAATCACCCGGCAGGAACGGCATCACGACGACGCCCGTCTCGATGAAGATGATCGCGAACAACAGCGCGTAGACCCAGGCGCCATAGGTTTGCACGAAGGTCTTCAGGTGCACGTCGACGTGCAGGATGAAGTCGATGAGGAAGCTGACGATGTCCATGGCGGGGGATTATCGGGGACGCCGCCAGCGGTCAGGCGCGACCGCACTCTGATGTTCGGGGCACGACGTCAGGCTTTCAGACCGAACCATTGACGGGTGCGAGTCACACAACGCGGTTTCATATCCAGCATGTGGCGTTCCAGAAATGTCCACGACACCACGGCCAGCGCCAACGTGATCAGGGAGGACCAGACGATCAGACTCCCCGGTGATATGCCAGGATTCAATGCAACGACCGATTGTTGGACGGGAAAAGCATAGATGTAGATTCCATATGAATAATCACCAAGCTTGTTATATTTCCGTACCGCTCCTTCGGGGACATAGGCAAGACAGAGCAGCAAATATCCCAACGACAACGAGTACACAACGAAAAAAACATCGACGTTCAGTGTCGAAACCAGAATCGCAATCGCCGCAAGCCACAGACCGGACCACGTCACGGAAACTTTTTCTCGCAGAACATACATGGAAGCGCCGGAGAAAAACATGAAACACAGGTGCCAAAAGGGGCGTTCTTCGCCCGGGTAGGCAAAATAGACGTAGAAATTCGCGATCGCAGCGAAGGCAGCCACCAAGATCATCAGCACGCGAAACGCGCGGACGTTGCTTCTCGGCAGAACCAACATCGCCATCCATGCGCAGGCCAGCAGGGTGTACATGCGCAACTCGTGATACATGGTCCACAGAGACCCGTTCACTGCCTTCGGATAGGGCAGATCCTCGAACACTCCCGGCAGCACATACGATATTCCGCCAAACAAGACGGCATTCCGCAGCACGAACTCCAACGTAAAGCGGCTGGAAAAATAGTCATGCAGGCTGACTGTCGTGAACCCTGCGCCGATCAACCCAACGACTATCACCAACATGACCCACAACGCCGGGTAGATGCGCAGCGCCCGTGCCCATAGGAACTCGAGCATGCTGTGTCGTCTGAGCATGCTGCCGGTGACCAGAAAGCCGCTGATGATGAAGAAGATATCGACACCAATGGACCCCGGTGTCATCTTCAGCCAACGACGCAGGGGCTCCGCTTGGCCAGACCCAATTGCCAGCGCGTAGCTGTGACTGACGAGGACCGCCCATGCGGCAAGCAACCGAATCAGGTTGAAGTTGTTTTCGTGACTTGAAGTAACTTGAGACAGCCTCACGCACGCTCCCTTCGGACATTTGTATTGCCGAAGCCCGCCTTGTTGGCGAACCAGGCATTGCTCTCGTGGGCTAAGTAGGACCAGCGCCTCAATCCGGCATCGGCGAGTCCGAAAATGCAGCCACTGCGACTCATGCGAAGCACGATTCGCGCCCAACGGCCAAGCGGACGTAGAGTCGGAGCCGAAGTCTGATGGCGTCTGGGCAGTCGCGCCAGACAGTGCCCCGCTTCGGCGCGTGGGCAATGCGCTCTAACGGCGCTTCTGTGTTAGCGGAAAGGGAGAACCCAGTCTGCCATAGAGCAGCGCGCAACCCATCAAAATGGCTAAAGCAGCTATTCCTTGAGGAGATGACCACTCGGGCTGCGTGTATGAAGTGATGACCGGCACCAGGAATGCGCCTGCCACCGCGGCGATGAACCATGCACCCCGATCCTGACCGGCGTGGTGTGACCGAAGCCCTTTATATACTTCCCGATAAAAGCACAAGATGAAGACGACAGGGATAAGAGACGCCCAAAGGCCAAACTTCAACGGGTACCACAACCAAGCATTGTGGATGTATGTCGCCTCGTTGCTGAAGCCAAAAGCAGCGGCCGTCGCAGTCGGTTTGTAGATGCCGCCGATCCCGACGCCAAATATCGGGCTCTTCTCGATGGCGGCCAGCGCATACCGATTTTCCATCTTTCGAAAGCCAAACGAACCGCCGCTCTCCACTTCCTCTCCGATTCCGGTGACACGTTCAATCAATGCTTGGGCCACGCGCGGTTTCACGATCGCCATGCCTCCCAAGAGCAGTCCGACAGCCACGCTAGATACGGCAACTATGCGCAGAACACCGCCCCAGCCCCGATGTATCGCGGCTGATAGCAATAGCCCTCCGGCCGCGGCTACCCATAGGCCACGCCCAAATTGAACCGCCAAACCAAGACTGAGAAGGGCCAACAGCGGAAATCCGAGCAGAATCTTCATGCGGCGCTCTACCAGCAAATTGATGGATAGAAACATCGCGAATATCATTATGTATGCGCCACCCCCAGAAAAACTTCGCACGATATCCGAGTTACCAAAAACATCCAACGGCGCCGCGCTTTTCTGAGACAAAATTTTCACATTGAACAGCGACTCGAGACTCGAGTACAGCGCCACTATGGCGCCCAAAGTCATGGCACCGATCACGAAATACTTGAAACGAACTCGAGAGTCGATTCCTAGGGCGATCAGAGGCAGTATCAGCCATAAAAACTGCGATCTACCCTCGCTCAGAGCAGCTTCGTTCGGTGAGAAATAACGTACATAGACAAAGGACACCGTCAGGCAGACCGTCAGGTAAAGCAATGGCCAAATCATCGAACCGAGTGCCTTCAGGACCGACTGACCTCTGGCGATTGTCCATAAGATGACAACCGCGGTTAAAAATACCACCATGACGTCATATGCCCGCAATTTCCCCATCCCGGGCTGATACTCAGGAGGCAAGATTTCGAACACCAACACGAAGATGGCAAACAGCCCGATGAAAGGCCTTGCCACGGATAGACTGACAACCGCTATCCCCGCCACGGCGATCAACACAATCTCGAGCGGCAGCAGAGAGCTCAGCGCCCCCAGGATAATGGCGAGACCGATCGCCCCGCCAGCCATCCATAAATCGCTCTGGCTGACGAAAGACCGATAATTTCGATAAGCGTCGCCGGAATTTCCTGTTGCAGCTTTCATATACTTTCTCGATACACACGCCGGGCGCAAAAACTACACAGACGGGCAAGTGTACTCATCGTGTTTGACGGATGGGATCTCAACGAATGGGAAGACCCAGAGCGCGACATCGCGATGGGCCTACCAAGCGAGACGGACGCAAATCTCGCGCCCAATTGTCCGCGAACCCACCCACGGCCCAGGCCCATCGACGCTACGCGACCTGCGACCTATTGCCCTGGTTCGGTCTCGTTGGCGTTCACCCTAGAGCCTCGACGGCAAAGGTCGTCTACAGCGGCTCAGCGGGCCGATCGCAGCGGACTCGGATAATCGCCCTCATGAACGCCGTGCTCTCCCCCCCGCCACGCCGCCCCATCCGCGAACTGCCGGATGAGCTCGTCTCGCAGATCGCCGCCGGCGAAGTGGTCGAGCGGCCTGCATCGGTCGTGCGCGAGCTGGTCGACAACGCGCTCGACGCCGGCGCCACGGAGATCGTGATCAAGCTGCTCGCCGGCGGCGTGCGTGCGATCGTGGTCGAAGACGACGGCGCCGGCATCGCCGCCAACGAACTGGCGCTTGCGCTGAAGCGCCATGCCACCAGCAAGATCGGCTCGCTGGCGGATCTGGAAGGTGTCGCGACGATGGGTTTTCGCGGCGAGGCCTTGGCGGCGATCGCTTCGGTTTCCGATGTCTCCTTGCTCAGCCGCACCGCCGATGCCGCGCACGCGTCGCGCCTCGACGCGCGCACCGGCGAACTGCAGCCGGCCGCGCGTGCCGTGGGCACCAGCATCGAGGTGCGTGAGCTCTTCTTCAGCACGCCGGCACGGCGCAAGTTCCTGAAGACCGATGCCACCGAGCTGGCGCATTGCATCGAGGCGGTGCGCCGCCACGCGCTGGCGCGGCCGGAGGTCGCGTTCGCGATCTGGCACGAAGGCAAGCTCGTCGAACAATGGCGCCGCGCCGGCAACGAACAGCGTCTGCGCGATGTGCTCGGTGCCGGCTTCATCGAACAAAGCCGCGGCGTGCAGCGCGAGCAGGGTCCTCTTCAGGCACAGGCTGGCGCAGCGGTGCAGATCCGCGTGCGCGGCCGCGCGGGCGTGCCGGATGCGGCGCGTTCGCGGGCCGACCAGCAGTACGTCTATGTCAACGGCCGCTTCGTGCGCGACAAGCTGCTCGCCCACGGCGTGCGCTCGGCCTACGAAGACGTGCTGCACGGCAACCGGCAGCCGAGCTACGTGCTGTTCATCGATATCGAACCGCAGCGCGTCGACGTGAATGTGCATCCGACCAAGATCGAGGTGCGCTTCCGCGATGGCCGCGAAGTGCACCAGGCCGTGAGGCACGCGGTGCAGGACGCTTTGGCGCTGCCGCGCGCCGGGTCGACGGCGGCCGAAACCGACACCCGCCTGCCGGCTGCCCCGAGCCTGGCTTGGCGGGCGCTGCCGCCGGCCAATCCCGCCCATGCGTTCGACGCCTGGCAGGCCCGGCTCGGCCTCGAACCTGCGCCGCCATTGCGGGCCGAAGAACCGCGCCCGGCCTGGCCGCCGCTGGCCGTGCCCGCCGGCAAGATGCCGCCGTCCCTCGCGGCATTTGACGGACTGATGCAGCCATCCGTCGATGGGCCGGCCACTCCGATGCCGCCACCCATCGGCGCCCCTGCGGCCCTGCCTTCACAGCCGCGCGGCGAAGAGCCCGGCCAGCCGCTGGGCCAGGCCATCGCCCAGCTCGGCGGCATCTACATCCTCGCCGAGAACACGCACGGCCTGGTGATCGTCGACATGCACGCCGCGCACGAGCGCATCGTCTACGAACGCCTGAAGCGCTCGCTCGCGAGCACCTCGATCGAAGCGCAGCCGCTGCTGATTCCGCTCAGCTTCCCGGCCACGCCGCAGGAGGTGGCCACCGCCGAAGCGCAGGCGGCGACGCTGCTCGCGCTCGGCCTCGACATCTCCCCGCTGAGCGGCAGCCTGCTCGCCATCCGCTCGCATCCGGCGGCTCTGGCGGGCGCGGACCTGGTCGAGCTCGCACGCAGCGTGCTGGCCGAACTCGCGCACTACGGTGCGAGCCACGTGCTCGAAAGCGCGCAGCACGAGCTGCTGTCGACGATGGCCTGTCACGGCGCGGTGCGCGCCAATCGCCGGCTCACGCGTGACGAGATGAACGCGCTGCTGCGCGACATGGAAGCGACCGAGCGCGCCGATCAATGCAATCACGGCCGTCCGACCTGGCGCCAGCTCTCGATCCGCGAACTCGACAGCCTCTTCCTGCGCGGCCGCTGAGCGCCGCCCGGCCGCCCGTCAAGGCAGAGGCGCTCCAGCGGCCGCCGCCGCCCCAAAAGAAGGTACCCTCTGGGGTCACCCAACGCACAGAAAACGGATCGCCCATGGCCAAACCCAACTATTCATTCGAGAAGCGCCAGCGCGAACTCGCGAAGAAAAAGAAGAAGGAAGAAAAGGCGAATCGCAAGGCCGCTCCGCAAGCCGGTGCTGCCGATGCCGAAGGCCAGGCCGCGAACGACGGCAACGCCGAGAACCCCGCGCCGGCGCCGGCCGAAGGCAGCCCGGCGTCCTGAGCAGCCACGCCTGAAGACCCGAGTGCATCGCCGATGTGAACTCCCCGCCGTTCAGACACTCTGTCTCGGCGATGCAAAAGACGAAGTGGATCTTCAAGGCCAGCCGCTGGCTGGCCGCCGCGCTGTTCGGCATGGCCGTGCTGGCCGGCTGCGTCTCGCTCGAAGACAAGGAACGGCAATGGATCTTCCAGCCTTCGAAAGTGGCCTGGGGCGGCGGCATCAGCGGGATCGACGGCGTGCAGGAAGTATGGATTCCGTTCGACTCGGCAGTCACCGGCCGGGGGGTACGCCTGAACGCCTTGTGGCTGCCGGCAGCGTCGGCGAAGGCGCCGGTGCTGCTGTACCTGCACGGTGCGCGCTGGGACGTGAGCGGAAGCGCGCGCCGGATGGAACGCATGCGCCAGCTCGGCTTCTCGGTGCTGGGCATCGATTACCGCGGCTTCGGCAAGAGCGGCGATGAACTGCCCTCCGAGCGCATGGCCTACGAGGACGCCGAGGCCGCCTGGCGCTACCTCGCGCAGCACTGCCCGACGAACCAGCGCTTCATCTTCGGCCATTCGCTGGGCGCTGCCGTGGCAGTGAACCTGGCGACCGAAGAGCCCGATGCCGCGGGCCTGATCCTCGAAGGCAGCTTCACTTCGATCGCTGACGTCTTCGGCACCTTCAAGTGGGGCTGGCTGCCGGTCTCCGGCCTGATCACCCAGCGCTTCGATGCAGCCTCGAAGATCGGCAAGATCAAGGTGCCGCTGCTGGTGGTGCACGGCAGCGAAGACAGCCTGATTCCGCCCGCCCTCGGCCGCGCGCTCTACGATCGGGCTCCCGAGCCGAAGCGCTTCGTGCTCGTCGACGGCGGCTCGCACCACAACACGAATGCCGTCGGGCAGGAGCAATACCGCGTCGCCCTGCACGAGATGTACGGCTTGTAGCCCATGGTCACCCTGAAACTGAAAAAACCCGCGGGCGGCGATCGCCGCGCCGACACTGAAGCGCGCGGCCCGCTGCGCGGGCGCGGTGCGCAAACGCGCCCGACGCTGGCCGAAGCGCAGGCACAGCGCGCCACTCAGCGGCAGCGCTTCGCTGCGCCGGACGAGCCGCCGCAGCGGCGCGGCGAGCCGGCGCCTTGGCGTGACGACCGCCCTTACCCGCCGCGCCCCGAAGCCGGCATGCGCACCGGTCATCGCCCCGAGCCACCGCGCCCCAAGCCGCCGTCACGGCCGCCGCGTGAAGCCCAGCCCGACCGCCCCGCCTCGGCTTCCGATGCAGCGCCGATCGGCCTGCGCTTGTCCAAGCGCATGAGCGAACTCGGCCTGTCGTCGCGGCGCGAGGCCGACGAATGGATCGCCCAGGGCTGGGTGCGTGTCGACGGCAAAGTGGTCAGCGAACTCGGCTCGCGCGTGCTGCCGCACCAGCAGATCAGCGTCTCCCCGGAGGCGACCCAGCAGCAGGCGCAGCGGGTCACGGTGCTGCTGAACAAGCCGATCGGCTATGTCAGCGGCCAGGCCGAAGACGGCTACGAGCCCGCCGTGGTGCTGATCAAGCCCGACAACCACTGGTCCGGCGACCGTTCGGCGTTGCGCTTCTCGCCGGCGCATCTTCGCTTCCTCGCGCCGGCCGGGCGTCTCGACATCGATTCGGTCGGCTTGCTGGTGCTGACGCAGGATGGCCGCATCGCCAAGCACCTGATCGGCGAGCGCTCGGATGTCGAAAAGGAGTACCTGGTGCGCGTCACCTGGGCGAATGCCGAGACCCATCCGCCGGGCGCGCTGATGCACACCTTCCCGCTCGAACAGCTGGAGCGGCTGCGTCATGGCCTCGAGCTCGACGGCGAAGCGTTGAAGCCGGCCAAGGTCTCGTGGCAGAACGAGGATCAGCTGCGCTTCGTGCTGCGCGAGGGCAAGAAGCGCCAGATCCGCCGCATGTGCGAGGCCGTCGGGCTGGCCGTCACCGGGCTGAAGCGCGTGCGCATCGGGCGCATTCCGCTGGGGGACCTGCCGGTGGGCCAGTGGCGCTACCTCGGGCCTTTCGAGCGCTTCTGATGCCGGCGCGCTCCAGCCGGATCGCCGTCGGCGGCGATCGGCGCGCCTTCGCGATCGGGCTCGCCGGGCCGACGGCCTCGGGCAAGACCGCTGCGGCCATGGCGATCGCGAAGCGAGTGCCGGTCGAGATCATCAGCGTCGATTCGGCGCTGGTCTACCGCGGCATGGACATCGGCACGGCCAAGCCGAGCGCGGCGGAGCGCGCCGAAGTCCCGCATCACCTGATCGACGTGCTCGGCCCGGGCGAGCGCTTTTCCGCGGCCCGCTTCGTCGCCGAAGCGAATCGCCTGATCGAGCAGATCAGCGCGCGCGGGCGGCTGCCTCTGCTGGTCGGCGGCACGATGCTCTACTTCAAGGCCTTGACCGACGGCATCGACGTGATGCCCGCGGCCGACCCCGCGACCCGCGCCGCGCTCGATGCCGAAGCGCTGCGCGACGGCTGGCCGGCGCTGCACGCGCAGCTCGCGGCGGTCGACCCGGAGACGGCCGCCCGCCTCGCGCCGGGCGACAGCCAGCGCATCCAGCGCGCGCTCGAGGTCTATCGATTGACCGGCGAGCCGCTCTCCGTCTGGCATGGCCGGTCGGCATCGGCGGGCCGTTCGCTGCCGCTGCTGTCGCTCGAACCTCGCGACCGCGCCTGGCTGCATCAGCGCATCGCGCAGCGCTTCGACACGATGCTGATCCAGGGCCTGGTCGACGAAGTGCGGGCATTGCGGGCGCGCGGCGATCTGCAGCCCGAACTGCCGGCGATGCGCTGCGTCGGCTACCGCCAGGTCTGGGAGGCGCTGGACCAAGGCGACCCGCCGGATCTCGCCGCGCTGCGCGAACGCGGCATCGCCGCGACCCGCCAGCTCGCCAAGCGCCAGCTGACCTGGCTGCGCGGCATGCCGGGCCGCCGGGTGATCGCCTGCGACGCGCCGGATGCCGCAGCGCAAGTCGTCGAGCGCACACTGGCCTTGATCGAGGCGATGCCGCATGGCGCTGCTTGAAGTGCAGGGCCTGGGCAAGCGCTACGGCGAGACGCCGGTGTATGCCGACATCGACCTCCAGCTCGCCGCCGGCGAGATCGTGGCGGTGCTGGGCGAATCCGGCGTCGGCAAATCGACCTTGCTGAATTGCATCGCCGGGCTCGACAGCGTCGACGCCGGCAGCGTGCGCATCGAAGGCACTTTGATCGGCAAGCTGCCGGAGCATGAGCAGGCGCTCTTCCGGCGCGCGCATCTCGGCTTCGTCTTTCAGGCCTTCCACGTGCTGCCGCATCTCAGCGTGGCGCAGAACGTCGCGCTGCCCTTGCTGCTGCTGCGCCGGCCGGACGCCCACCGCATCGCCGAGGTGCTCGAGGCCGTCGGGCTGCAGGCCTTCGGCGGACGCATGCCGCGGACCTTGTCCGGCGGGCAGATGCAGCGTGTCGCGATCGCACGTGCGCTGGTGCACCGCCCGCGCCTGGTACTGGCCGACGAACCCACCGGCAACCTCGATCCCGAGACCGCCGACAAGGTGCTCGAGGTGCTGGCGACCCAAGTGCGTGCCGCCGGCGCCGCCTGCGTGCTGGTGACACATTCGCAGCGCGCCGCGCTGCGCGCCGACCGGGTGCTGCGCCTGACCGCGCATGGCATGGTCGCAGCCGACAGCTGATCGCCCCAATGCCCGCGCTGCTGTGGCTCTTCTCCGGCGCGGAACTGCGCCAGCACCCGTGGCGCCATGCGACCGCGCTGCTGTCGATCGCGCTCGGCGTGGCGCTTGCGTTCGCGGTGCAGCTGATCAACGCCTCGGCCCTGTCCGAATTCAGCTCGGCGCTGCGCTCGATCAACGGCCAGGCCGACATCGAGCTGCGCGCCCAGCGCGAAGGCTTCGACGAACGGCTGTACGAACATGTCGCGGTGCAGCCCCAGGTCGCGCTGGCCAGCCCGGTGATCGAGATCGACACCTACGCGCTCGATGCCGCCGGCCAGCGTGTGCCGGTGCGCGTGCTCGGCATCGATGCCTTCAGCGCCGCGGCCCTGTCGCCGGCCTTGATGCCGCGGCCGGCGGAGGGCGCGTCGCGCTTCGCGGTGCTCGATCCGGAGGCCGTTTTCCTGAACCCTGCCGCGCGCCAGCGTTTCGGCGCCGCGACCAGCTTGCGCCTGCAGGCCGGCGCGGCGCTGCAGGCCTTGCGCGTCGACGGCAGTGTCGGCCTCGACGGCGCACCGGCCGTGGTCATGGACATTGCCGGGGCGCAAGCCCATTTCGGCTGGCTGGGACGGGTCTCGCGCATCGACCTGCGGCTCGTGCCGGGCGCGGACCGGGCGACGGTCATCGCCGCGCTCGCGCTGCCGCCGGGCGTGCGCGCCGCGACGCCGGGCGAAAGCGGCGAACGCATCTCCAACCTGTCGCGCGCCTACCGCGTGAACCTGACGGTGCTGGCCCTGGTCGCCCTCTTCACCGGCGCCTTCCTGGTGTTCTCGGTGCTCGCGCTGTCGGTTGCGCAGCGGCAGCCGCAGCTGGCCTTGCTGGGCGTGCTCGGCTTGTCGGGCCGCGAGCGGCTGGTGCTGGTGCTGGCCGAATCGGCGCTGCTCGGCGTCGCCGGCAGCTTGATCGGGCTGCTTGGCGGCACCGGCCTGGCCGCGCTGGCGCTGCGCTGGCTGTCGGGCGACCTCGGCGGCGGCTTTTTCCCCGGGGTCACGCCGAGCCTGCAGTTCAGTGCGACGGCTGCGGCCGTTTACGGCAGCCTCGGCGTCGCGGCGGCCGTGGCCGGCGGCTGGCTGCCGGCGCGCATGGCGCAGGACATGGCCCCGGCCCAGGCCTTGAAGGGCCTGGGCGGCGATGGAGCCGGCAAGGCCTCGCCGTGGCCCGGGCCGGCCCTGCTCGCGGCCGGCGGCCTGTTGTCGATGGCGCCGCCTCTCGGGGGCGTGCCGATCGCGGCCTATCTGGCGGTCGCCTGCCTGCTGCTCGGCGGCATCGTCTGCGTGCCGGCGGGTGTCGCGCTGTTGCTGCACCTGCTCTCGCCGCGCACGAATCCGTTGGCGCTGCTCGCGGTCGAGCGCGCGCGCGACCAGCGGCATCACGCGACGATCGCGGTCGCCGGCGTGGTCGCCAGCCTGAGCCTGGCGGTTGCGCTGACGGTGATGGTCGCGAGCTTCCGCGACTCGGTGACACGCTGGCTCGACACCGTGCTGCCGGCGGATCTCTATGTGCGCAGCGCCGCCACGACGAGCGCCGCCGACACTGCGTTCCTGCCGCCGGGCTTCGTCGCACAGGTCGCCGGCGTGCCCGGGGTGCAGCGGGTCGACGCCTTGCGCATGGTGTCGCTGCAGCTCGATCCGGCACTGGCCGCGATCGCGCTGATCGCGCGGCCGGTCGGCGATCCGGCACGAAGCCTGCCGCTGGTGGGCGAGCTTCTGCCGGCGCGCACCGGCCTGCCGTCTGCCTACATCAGCGAAGCGATGCAGAGCCTCTACCGCGCCGCGCCGGGCAAGACGCTGGCGCTGCCCCTACCCGGCCGCGCCGCCGGCGCGCCGGTGCTCTTTCAGGTGCGCGGCGTGTGGCGCGACTACGCGCGCCAGCAAGGCTCGGTGATGATCGACCTCGCCGATTTCCAGCGCCTCAGCGGCGACACGCGGGTCAACGATCTGGCACTCTGGCTTGCGCCCGGCACTGCACCGGGCGAGGTGCAGCAGACGATCCGCCAGCTTGCACCGGAGCCCGCGCTGATCGACTTCGCCACTCCCGGCGACATCCGCGCGATCTCGCTGCGCATCTTCGACCGCAGCTTCGCGGTCACCTACTGGCTGCAGGCGGTAGCGGTGGCGATCGGCCTGTTCGGCATCGCAGCGAGTTTTTCGGCCCAGGTGCTGGCGCGGCGCAAGGAGTTCGGCCTGCTGGCGCACCTCGGCCTGACACGCGCCGACGTGCTCACCGTGGTCGCCGCCGAAGGGGCCGTGTGGACGGCGGCCGGCGCCCTGCTCGGCCTGCAGCTGGGCCTTGCGGTGAGCCTGGTGCTGGTGCTCGTCGTCAATCCGCAAAGCTTCCACTGGACGATGGACGTGCTCGTGCCCTGGGGCCGGCTGGCCCTGCTGTTCGCCGCGGTGATGCTGGCCGGCACCGTGACCGCCTTCGTCGCCGGCCGGCAGGCCGCGCGGCGCGACATCGTGCTGGCGGTGAAGGAGGATTGGTGATGCAGCGCCGCGGCCTGCTGCTCGCCGGTCTGGCGAGCCCGCTGGCGCGCGGCGCACCCGCGGCTGGCGCAACGCATGCGCCGATGGTCTTTCCGGCCGACTTCGGCGCCCACCCCGACAGCCGCAGCGAGTGGTGGTACGTCACCGGCGAGCTGGCCGCGGAAGGCCGCGAGTACGGCTTCCAGCTGACCTTCTTCCGTTCGCGCACCGATGTCCCGCTCGATCATCCGAGCCGCTTCGCCGCGAGCCAGCTGATCTTCGCGCATGCCGCGGTGACCGACCTCGCCGGGCGGCGCCTGCGCCACGACCAGCGGGCGGCGCGCGCGGGCTTCGGCATCGCCTCCGCGCAGGTCGGCGAGACCCGGGTCCACTTGCGCGACTGGAGCTTCGTACGCGACGGCTCGCAGCCGTCGAGCCGCTACCGCGCGGAGCTGCGCAGCGAGACGGCCGGCTTCACCCTCGAGCTGGACCTGGCTGCCACCCAGCCCGTGCTGCTGCAGGGGGACGCGGGCTGGTCGCGCAAGGGACCCGACCCGGATCAAGGCAGCCACTACTACAGCGAGCCGCATCTGCAAGCCAGCGGCCGCATGATCCTCGACGGCCGGGCGCATCAGGTCGGCGGCCGCGCCTGGCTCGATCACGAATGGAGCGACGGCTACCTGCCCGACGGCGCGGTCGGCTGGGACTGGATCGGCATGAACCTCGACGACGGCAGCGCGCTGATGGCCTTTCGCATGCGCCGCGCCGACGGCAGCACGCTGTGGACCGGCGGCAGCTGGCGCTCACCGGGCCGGCCACCGCGCAGCTTCACGGCGGACGAGGTGCATTTCACGCCGCTGCGGCGATGGCGCAGCGCCTCTTCGCAGGCCGAGTACCCGGTGGCATGGCTTCTCGAGATTCCCCAGGGCAGCTTCGAAGTCCGCGCCCGGCTCGACGACCAGGAACTCGACAGCCGCGGCAGTACCGGCGCGATCTACTGGGAAGGCACGAGCGACCTGCTCGACGCGCAAGGGCGGCGCGTCGGGCGGGGGTATCTGGAGATGACGGGGTATGCGAGTGCGCTGAGGATGTGACCCACCGCTGCAGCAAAGCGCCCCGACCGACAGCGCCACTCATTCGGGCTTGCGCACCGGCAGCCCTTCGATGCCGATCGGGCAGATCAGGCGCTCGATACGCTTTCGTGCGATGCCGCGCTGAATGAAACGATCGCCAGGCTCTCGCGTTTGGGGTCCGGAGTTTCCCGGACTGTACCCAAAACACTCTCGAAACTGCATACGATGCGCCAAATATTGCAAATCTGGTGCGAGCTATGGATAAACGTGCTGAATTCGACAGAATCGACCTGTATCTCATCCGCACCCTCCTCGCCTTGATCACAGAACGCAGCGTCTCACGCGCCGCTCTCCAGCTACAGAGCACGCAACCGGCCGTCAGCGCGCAGCTGAAGCGCTTGCGCGAGCTGACCGGGGACCTGCTGCTGGTGCGCACCGGCAACGGCATGGCGCCCACGCCGGCAGCAGTCCAGCTGATCGGACCGGCGAAAAACCTGCTGTGCGAAGCAGAGCAGCTCTTCGGGGCGCGTATACACAACAAGCCCTTCGATCCGGGCAGCAGCAACACGATGTTCCGGGTTGCGGCGAGCGACTACCTCGATCCGATCTTCCTGCCGCGGCTGGTTGC
>Ga0105239_10002443_pt1 | contig 23696 bp, 19 predicted proteins | sample KBSC44metaG_FD_92761 | JGI IMG/M metagenome (GOLD analysis project Ga0105239, IMG submission 92761) | Corn rhizosphere microbial communities from Kellogg Biological Station, Michigan, USA - KBS C4-4 metaG | ecosystem: Host-associated > Plants > Roots > Rhizosphere > Soil | place: Michigan, USA...
AAAGGTTGGACCGAAGGCCTCCAGCTGATGCCCACCGGCAGCAAATGGCGCTTCTTCATCCCCCCGAATCTTGGCTATGGCGAACGTCAGGTGAGCGCGGAGATCGGGCCCAACAGCACCCTCATCTTTGAGGTCGAACTGATTTCCTTCACTTAGAATACACGTTCATAACGTCGTATACCACCACCTTCGCCCACAGATGACTGTAGTTTTTGACAAAGTCAAGGTGGATGGGATGTTGTTGATACGCAGCCTGGTCGGTGACATTGTCAAAGAACATCAGTTCCGACACCTGCCAGGAAGTATCGACGACATCCCTTTTTTCCGTGGAGGCGATCACGCCGACATGCAGCTCCCGGATGATCGGGATCCCCGCTAACGTTTTCAGCCCCTCGACCAGCTTATCCCGGTCCGCAATAGACGAAGGATCCTTCAGCCAGAAAAACACGTGATGCCCCACCGGCGGCAGCTTCGTCGCACCCCCTGTTGCCCCTTTCGCCCCGCCACTAACGGCCAGTCCGAGAACCCCCGCCGCAGACGCACCTAAAAATTTTCTTCTTTGCATATCCCAATTTTTCCGGAAAGATAAAGATTTTGAAGAACTAGGGCGGCGCCCGCGCCCCCTAACGCAACCCCTCCACCCGCAACAAAGCCAACACCCCCTCCGGATTCCCCGCCAGTTTGGCCCCCTCAAAATTCCCCTCCAACCGCCGCAACGACGGCCGCGAGATCTGCCACCCCAACGGCGCCAGCGGACAATACGCGCTATCGGTCCCCGAATGGATACAGAACGTATTCGGCCACACCGAAAAATATCCCCCATACCGCGACGAAAACAGCGGATTCCCCGCAAACCTCGAACGCAGCGCACTGTCCGCCTCTATCGCATTCCCATTAATGCCGCTATTGATAATGCCCACCACCGGGTTCAACGGCTCCAGCCGGTTCTTCACCACCCGCCGGTCATCAGGCGGCGGTATCCGCAAGGTCGTCGTCGCCGAATTCGAGACCGACACAAAGTACATCTTCAATTTCTTCAACAACGACACATAGCCGCTATCTTTCCCCCGCGCAAGCTCCAGCTCCATCGCCCGGCTCAACGCAAAAAAGATCTGCGCCGAAGTTCCCGCCCCCGAATTATCCTTGCCACCGCCATCCATAAAATGATACGCCGGTCCCATCTTCCCGCCCGGACTGATATAAGGGAATCGCGCACTCAAAAATGCGCCGCTGATAAGCGAGATCGACAGGGGCATCGTATCAGTCCCCCGCGCGTTCGCATTCAACGCCCGCACCCGGTCCCCCACGGAGATCACTTCCGGAAAGTCGGCCGCATCCAGCGACACCGGCGCACAGATCCCCTTCAGCCCGTTGTCGACATTCAGCGTGTTGGAAAATAACAACGGAATATCATAGGCCTGCCGGCCCATCCGGGCCGGGTCCCAAAGAAAATGGAACTCTCTGTCAAGGTTCAATCCCAGCTCCTCCCGCCCATATCTTGCCCATAGCTCCTCCTGGATTGCCGCCCGGTCCTTCCAAAGCTCCCCCTTCATCGCCGTCCAGCCATCGGCAACGCCCGACGACCAGGCATCCCGGCCGAGGATGCTCGCCAGCACCGGCGTGAGGAAGTCATGGCGGTACAGTCGCTCGAAGTCCCCCCGGAAGTTCGTATAGGGATTTACGATACGCCCATCCGTACGCATACTGTCGGGATGCGTTGCGCGGAACGCACATTGGACGGCCGACCCCACCGACCCGCCACTCGCGCCGGACAACGAAAAGACATAATGCTCAAACCCCCGCCGCGGCAACCCCGCCGCGCTATCCCGCCGCAACAGGGAATCATCGAGGTAGGAAAGCACAAAATTCGTCCACGCCGCCGCCCGGATACCTCCGCCGTAACTGTTGACCAAAAACACCGGGTAGCTCCCCGGCGCACGCCGGATCTCGTCCTGCCGCGCGAGGACCCATTGCTTGAAATAGTCCGTCAGCCGCGGCGCCGCCGGCGCGGCCGCGACCCGCATTCGGTGTACCGCATGAAAATCGTTACTCCCGTTCATGACGATCAGCGACCACCCCACCGCGATAAAAAAGATAAAGTTGATCGCCCTCCTCTGTCCCGCCCGCAAAACAAGCGTGATCACCAGCGTATAGAATACGATCCCCGCCAGCAACACCGGCAGGCTCAGGTAACAGCCCACCACCGCCTGCGCCGCAAAGGGAAAGACATTGTAAAAGATAAAGGCCAGCGCCATCAACGTGGCCGCCGGCAGGATCAGCCGCCCGATCTTCGCCCCCAGCCATCCCTTCGGCGCAAAGGCCAGCGTCCGGACACTGACAAAAAGGTAAAAGGCCAGCGCAGCCAGCACCAAATCCAGGAACAGGTAATTCAGCGATTGCGGCGACTCCCGGTTTTGCGGGATGAACACCTGCCGGAACAACAACGGCAGCCCCAGGACCAGCAACAGCAACAAAGTGATGACGAGGCCCCGGGCCCCGCCGGCACCCATCCGCTTCTCAAACCACGGGTAAGCCTTCTCGGCCACATTCTGTTGCACCAGCACAAAGAACAACGCCAGCAACGCCACCAGCCAACCCATCGGCGAGAGGGGGTCCAGCCAGTAATGCAGCCGCGACGCATCCAGCGCATTGAGGATGGCGACGCCCGGGATCACGATCGTACAGATGCCCAGGTAACGCGAAACCTTCTTCTCCGAGGCCAGCACCTGCTCCCACACCGCCGGCGGCACCGGCTGGGACAGCACCGGCTCGTTCAGCGGCCAGAAGGGCGGTACATATTTGCTCTCGAAGAACAATTTCGCCAGGTACCAGTTGAGCAGCGCCGCGATAAAGACCACGCTCACGAACAGCACCACCCCCTCATCCTCCGCATTGGTATTCACCAGCAAGTCCTGCCCCTGGTCCATGATCCAGATCGGCGCCGAGAAGAAGACCACCCCCAGCAGGATCAGCCGGAAGCGGAACAGCTGCAATGCCTTCGTCCGGATATAGTTCGAAAGCCATTGCAGCCCATAGTGCCGGAAGATCAGCACAAAAAGGATATAAAGGCTCAACGCCAGCAACAGCAACGCCGCGGCTACCACCGTCACCTGCGAGGTCACAGACAGCGCCGGAGTTCCCTTCCCAACCAGGAACCGCAGCAACGCCCAATCGTTGATCCACCCGAAAAGACCCGCCAGCCCTACGCAAACCAACAGAACATGACTAAAAGCGACGCTATACCCCATTTGCTTCGCGTCCCGTTCGGCCTGCAACGTTGCCAGGATGATGATAAAAAGAAGACTCGAAAAAAGAATAAGGACAAGATCCCTTGTCACGACCGCATGCGCCATCTGCAGCCGCGTGGGCTGCTCGGCCTTCACCTCGCAGAAATCATCCGCCGGGATATCCGGCAGCCGGCTCTTCCAACTGGCGAGGATAGCCGAATCGACCGCGTATTTTCCGATCGCCAGCGATGCCAGCCCCATCGGCGCTGCATCCGTTCGCAAGGCGGCCTGATCTTTTAGCTGCAAAAGCAGGAGCACAAGGGCGATGGCCAGCACCGGCCAGAATAGCCGGTGAAAATTACGGGCGACAAACCCGTAAAAGCGGTTTTGCGACGCGAGGTTCATATACCGAGTTTGCGAAATATATGAATTCGCCCCGGCACCCACAACCGTATAAACACTCGAAATACCCACCGGCCACGAACCCACCGCTACCAGGCGCCCCAACGCGCAGCCTCTCATTTCACCACCCGAACCTCGAACCGCTCTTCCACGCAACCCGTCTCGTCCTTCACCGTATAGACCGTAGATCGGGAAGGTCGCACCTCGATGCTCGACCCGGTCTCCTTATTGCTCCATTTCCCGCTAAAGGGCGCCTTCAACACCACGCTCTCTCCCGTCCGGATCACCACCCCATGCGGGCTCCGGGTATTCTTCAACATCGTAAACTGATCCCGGACCTGTCCATCCGCGCAGATCCATTTCCCATCCATCGCGAAGCAGCCATCAGCCCAAGACAAACACAACAAAGGATAAAAATGCGCATCAAACCCTAAAGGTAAAAGGCCGGTCCCAAAAAATGCATTAACTTAACGTAAAGTCGCCACATGAATCAACTCCTCCTGCTCCTTCTCACCTGTCTTTCATTCGCCCAATGCATCTACGCTCAAGGCCCCGGCGTAACCACGGCAGCCGCATCCCAATCCTCTCGCTCAACCACATACTCCTCTCGCTCAACCACATACTCCTCTGCCCAACCCCTCGTCATCGCTCCCGACCCTTCCGTCGATCTCCGCCGCCTCGCGCGCATCGACACTTTCGTTAATGACTATATCAATAAAGGCTGGATCAATGGCGTCGTCACCCTCGTCGTGAAGGATGGCCATGTCGTCCAGTACAAAGGCTATGGCTACGCTGATAAGGAGGCGGGCAAACCCATGCGCCGCGACGATCTCTTCCGCATCGCCAGCCAGACAAAGGCCATCATCAGCGTCGCCGCCATGCAACTCTTCGAACAGGGCAAGTTCTACCTCGACGAACCCATCAGCGATTTTCTCCCCGCCTTCAAAGACATGAAGGTCCTCGATAAATTCAATCCCGCCGACAGCAGCTATACCACCATTCCCGCAAAAAAACCCGTCACCTTCCGCCATCTCCTCACCCACACCGCCGGCCTCGACTATGCCGGCATCGGCACGAAGGAAGGCAGGGCCATCTACGCAAAGGCCGGTATCCCTTCCGGGCTCGGCGAGTTCGATCTCGATCTGAAAGAAACGATGTCCAAATTGGGCTCCCTGCCCCTGATTAACCAACCCGGTGAGAAATGGATGTACAGCCTCAGCGTCGACGTCCTCGGCGCCCTCATCGAAGTCATCAGTGGGAAAGATCTCGAGGATTATCTCGTGCAAAATCTCTTTAACCCCCTCGGCATGAACGACACCCGGTTCAACATCCCCGCCACAAAGGCCGGCCGGCTCACAAAAGTGTATACCGAAGATTCCGTTCAGCACGTCATTCCCTGGACAAAACAGCGGACCACCATCGATCCCAACTATACCCTCGTACACAAACGCTATTTCTCCGGCGGCGCCGGCCTCACCTCCACCGCCTGGGACTATGCCATCTTCTTACAGGCCCTCCTCAATGGCGGCTCCTACAATGGCGCCCGCATCCTCGCGCCCCGCACCGTCGAAATGATGACCAGCGGCCAGCTCTCCTTCCTCTTCAATGACATCGACAACTTCGGCCTCGGCTTCGAGATCACCAGCGCCCACGCCGCCGCCCGCGAGGTCCGCGGCGAAGGCACCTTCTCCTGGGGCGGATTCTTCGGCACCACCTACTGGGCCGATCCCAAAAACCACGTCATCGGCCTGGTCATGACCCAGCAAACGCCCAACTCCCACGGCGACTTCGAACATCGCCTCGAGCAGGTGATCTATCAATCTTTCACACACTAGCTCATCTTCGATCATATAGCATTCAAAATTACCTATCCCCTTTTTCGCGCGATCGGTCTTTTAAACTCTGATAGGCTTTTCGCACGGCATCAATATCACTCAGATCTTTTGCCGCAACATTGGGATCGGACTTCAACTTTAAATGACTTCCCAGATATTTCTCCACCCATGCGGGCATCTGCTCCAACCTCATAGCGATGTCACCTCGCCTGAACTCACCAACCTGTGTCATGACAGTACTGTTGTCAAACAGTTTTAAGATATCCGGATAGCCGAAATAATGATCGAGCAACTTAAGACCACTGACGTATCGTTCTTCAACGATATCTGGTCTTACATAGTGGTCACCCAACAGGACTCTCTCCTTGATCCGATTATTCAATATTTCTAATTGATCCGTCGGTATATACACCAAATAAAAAACATACCCTAATTCCCGAACCTTGATCAGGAATTTCCAAGTTTCAACATCCGATAAATTGGTTTCAATCGCGAACGAATTTCGATTGTTGATCTGCTCATTGATTAGCCGGAGGCTTCTCTATTACTGTATTCTTGGGTGTTGGAGGAGATTAATTCCTTTGCTTTGACTTCTTTTGCGATCTCATCGGAATTTATTACAGGAGTATTTGTGGGAAGAAAATCGTAGAAAGATGTCGTTTTGCCGATTCCGTTGGGGCCTGCAATAACATAAATAGTAGGCATTAACGATCATTTACTGGCGTTCAATAATTCTCCCGTCAGGCCATTCCTCATACACTTTTCCCTCTTTGCCAAAAATGATAGGCCGTCCCTTGGAAAAGGCCTTTTCCTTAGCCCTGCGAAGGATCGAAATAGCGGCAAGGTTGAGTTCCTCATTGCTCATTTCAAAGAGGCTCTTCTCAGCCCCTCCATACCGGAGAAATATGGGTGTCCCCTGCGTCTGCATCAACACAAATATACGCATTTGCCCTGAAATCTAAATCCCTGATCTCCATCCGTCAATCCCGAATCTTGAATGAAAGCTCAGCTCCCCTCAAAGATCATCCTTGATCATCAGCCGGTTCCTGTAAAGGGCCACGACAAGCCCATCCCTCGAACGCACGCCGAAAAGCCGGAATACCTTTGCGACCAGGTGGGTAAACGCGGATTTACAGAGGTTCATCCTGCGACGGATATCGTCATTTGAAGCCTCCGACATTGCAAGCCGGAAGTATCGCCGTTCAGACGCCGTTATGGCTGGCCAGGCATTATCAGCGGCCGGGTTCGTCTCGTGGGCCGGGCTGCCAAAAGGTTTGCCGAAGGCTTGCTCCATCAGGGGCGTAGTATAGTTACCGTTGTCGACTACTTTCCGGAGGATCGGCCCCAGTTGGTCTGCGTCGCAGTTCTTGGGGATATAGCAGTCTACGCCCATGTGGAGGAGGCGGAGAATTGCTTCATGGTCCTTTGTCAGACCAAGAGCGGCGATCCGGATCGGGGGATACGCCCCCTTCAGAAAGGAAATGATTCCAGTAGCGCGGTGCAGGTCGAAATTGATGTCCAGCAGGACGATATGTGGATAGCGATCCAGCCCTCCATGGGCAATCTCGTTGCCGAGCTGGCTCGCGTCCTTACTGATCGACACGACGTCGAACCCACCCTGCTGGCCCAACAGGATTGCCAGCGCATGCAGGTTCAGAGAGTGATCTCCGGCAAGGGCGATATTGAGGACAGAGCGTTTCATATCCGATTCTTCCCGAATTTACCTATAACCTGTCTCCCGGAAGGCCTTGCGCGACAGCTTTGAATAAAAGTTGAAGCATTTGTTCAACGTTCGCTATAGATATTCTACTAAAAATGCTCATCTTTCCCCCAACCAATCCACCGCTCTGTTGTTAGTTCAGCCATGTCCCTGCTACAATCCCTCGGCAAACGGCCCGCCGGCCCGCGGCTCCAGCGTATTCTCCGCTCCTCGCACTACCGCGAAGGCAGCTTCCAGAACCCCGTCCCCACCGAGGTCGCCCTCAAGGACACCACCATCTGGAAGATGCTCGGGGAATACCGTCATCGCCCCGCCGACAGCACCCCACCCAGGCCCCTTCCGTCAATCCGCACCGACCTCACTCGGCTGCCCTTGGACAAGGCCACTGTCGTCTGGTTCGGTCATTCCTCCTATTTGCTCAAACTCGGCCCTACCCATATCCTCGTCGACCCGGTCTTTAGCGGCAACGCCTCGCCCTTCACTTTTTTTGCAAAAGCCTATCCCGGCGCGGATATCTATAAACCGGCAGACATGCCGCCCACCCTCGAGGCCATCCTCCTCACCCACGATCATTACGACCACCTCGACTATAAGACCATCCAACAACTCAACCCCCGAACCCGCCACTTCTATACCTCCCTCGGCGTTGGCGCTCACCTCGAATTTTGGGGCATCCCCGCCGAAAAGATCACCGAACTCGACTGGGGCGAAACAGTTCATATCGACCCTGCCGGCAACCCGGTCACCGCCACTGACCCCGAAGGCGCCCTCCATCTCACCGCCACCCCCGCCCGCCACTTTTCCGGCCGGACCTTCAAAAGGGGACAGTCGGCCTGGTCCTCCTTTATCCTCAACGCCCCCGACCCCAGCGCCCCCGCAACCAACGCCCCCGACCCAAGCAACCTCGCAACCAACGCCCCCAATCCCGGCGCCCGCCTCAACCTCTTCCTCGGCGGCGACTCCGGCTATGGCCCCCACTTCCAATCCATCGGCCAACAATACGGCCCCTTCGACCTCGCCTTCCTCGAATGCGGCCAATACGGCGTCCACTGGCCCTATATCCATATGTTCCCCGAAGAAACCATCCTGGCCGCCGTCGACCTGAAGGCGAAAGCCCTCTTCCCCGTCCACTGGGCCAAATTCACCCTGTCCCTCCACCCTTGGAACGAACCCATCCGCCGCGTCGTCGCCGAAGCCAAAACCTTCAACGTCCCCATTACCACCCCGCGGATCGGGCAACCCGTCAACATAAACCATGATTATCCTATCGATCCCTGGTATGATCTAAACCGGATGGAATCCGGTTCCAAGACATAAATGGCGTAATTTCATAGTATGGAAAACGCATACACCGTCAAGCTCCTCGAAACAAGACAAGTCACCCACGACGTCAAGGAATTCCGCTTCGAAAAGCCAAAAGGATACAGGTTTATACCCGGCCAGGCCACTGATATGACCGTCAACAAACCCGGCTGGACCGACAAAAAGAACCCCTTCACCTTCACCGGCTACAACGATGACCCGTTCATCCAGTTCACCATCAAGCGCTATCCCGACCATCATGGCGTCACCGATCAGCTCCACCAGCTGCAACCCGGCGACACCGTTATCGTCCACGACGTCTGGGGCGCCATCGAATATCGCGGACCGGGCGTCTTCCTCGCCGGCGGCGCCGGGATCACCCCCTTCCTCGCCATCCTTCGCCAGCTCCACCGCGAAAAGAAAGCCGAAGGCAACACCCTCTTCTTCTCCAACAAGACCGTTGACGACATCATCGAACACCGGGAACTGCTCGACATCCTCGGCGTCAGCGCCGGCTTCATCCTCACTAACGATAACACCCCTGGCTATCTCCACACTCGTATTAACAAAACCTTCCTCAAAGAGCAGGTCACCGATTTCCGCCAACCCTTCTATATCTGCGGCCCCGACCAAATGGTCGCCGAACTGAACGATACGCTAAAAGAACTCGGTGCCAACCCCGAAGCCCTCGTCTTCGAAAAATAGCCCGAAAGGCAGCCCGCGAAAAATAGTCCGACCCTTTGCACCTACGCTGCAAATAGGAAGATAATCCATCAAAAAAGTCAAACCTGACATTGCGCGCGGCTCGCCGTCATGGTACCTTCATTGCCCACAATCAGGATGGACCACAGGTCCATCGTCGAAGGCGAAAAACCAGCGATTGCTTAAAATGAAGAAGTACTACGAAGAGTTCGAGCCCGGCCAGACCCGCAGCACTACTGGCCGCACCATCACGGAGACCGATATAATCCTCCATGCCGGCCAAACCGGCGATTTTTTCCCCCATCATATGGACGAAGAATGGTGCAAGACACAGCCATTCAAACGCCGCATCGCCCACGGCACCCTCATCTTCAGCATCGCCATCGGCCAGACCGCAGGCGTGATCAATGAGGTCTCGATGACCTATGGATACGATCGCCTCCGCTTTATCCGGCCAGTCTTCATCGGCGACACCCTTCGCACCGAGGTCACCATAAAAAGCAAGGACGAACACAAACGACCCGAATACGGCCTCGTCGTCGAACAAGTGCAGACCTACAACCAACACCTCGAGCTGGTCATGGCCTGCGAACACCTCCTGCTGGTAGAAAAAGCAAAAGACTAAAATGCCTTTACCAAAAAGCAATACGGAAATAATACTAAAAGGCATCACCTGGGGCCATAGCCGCGGCTATACCCCCCTCGTAGCCGCCGCCCAACGCTTCACGGAACTCAATCCCGGCATCACCATCACCTGGGAAAAACGCACCCTCCAGCAATTCGCCGACTATCCCATCGAAGAATTAACAAAAGCATACGATCTCCTCATCATTGACCATCCCTGGGCAGGCACCGCCGCCGCAACCAATACCGTTCTCCCCCTCGACCAATACCTCCCCGCCGAATATCTCAACGACCAGGCGGACCACAGCGTCGGCTTCAGCCACCAAAGCTATTACTATGGCGGTCACCAATGGGCCCTCGCCATCGACGCCGCTACCCCCGTCGCGAGCTACCGCGCCGATCTGCTCGCAAAGGCGGGCGCAAAAGTCCCCGGGACCTGGGCCGACGTCCTCGACCTCGCCAAAAAAGGCCGCCTCGCCGTCCCCGCGATCCCGATCGACCTCCTGATGAACTTCTACATGTTCTGCATCGCCCACGGCTCCCGACCCTTCCAGTCGCAGGAAAGAGTGATCGATCCCCGAATAGGCGAAGCCGCCCTCGAAACCATGCAGGAGCTCTACTCCAGGATCGACAAAAAGTTCTTCTCCGCCAATCCTATCGCCGTCGCCGAAGCCATGACCACCACCGACGACTACTGGTACTGCCCCTTCGCCTATGGCTACAGCAACTACGCCCGCAACGGCTACGCAAAGAACAAACTAACCTACACCGACCTTGTCACCTTCAATGGCCGCCTTAAAAGCACAATGGGCGGCACCGGCCTCGCCATCTCCGCAACAACAAAACACCCCGAAGGGGTAATAGCCTTCGCCCAATACATCTGCGCACCAGAGATCCAACGCACCCTATACGTCGAACACGGCGGTCAGCCCGGCCACAAACAAGCCTGGCTCGACGAAGCAGCAAACCGCCTCACCAACAACTATTTCTACAACACGATAACCGCCCTCGAACGCGCCTATATGCGCCCCCGCTACCATGGCTACCTCCACTTCCAGGACCATGCCGGCCACCCCATTCAGCAATTCCTGCAAGGAATGCGGGATAAAAAAAGCACGTTAAAAAAATTAGACGCCCTCTACGCGCAAAGCCTCAAAAAAGAACCCGCATGAACAACCTCCCCTTACACGGGCTCACCGTACTGGAGTTCAGCCAGTATCTCTCCGGACCCTCGGCCGGTCTCCGGCTGGCCGACCTCGGCGCCCGTGTGATAAAGATAGAACGACCCGGCACCGGCGACGCCTGCCGCCGCCTCTCCATCAAGAACCTCTGGGTCGACGGCGACTCCCTGCTCTTTCATACCATCAATCGAAACAAAGAAAGCTTCACGGCGGACCTCAAGTCGCCGGAAGGCCTCCAAAATATAAAGAGGCTCATCGCCGAGGCCGATGTCCTCACTCATAACTTTCGCCCCGGCGTCATGGAATCCGCCGGCCTCGGATATGAAGAAGTAAAAGCGATCAACCCAAAGCTCATCTATGGCGCCATCAGCGGCTATGGAAAAGAAGGCCCCTGGAAGGATCGCCCCGGTCAGGACCTTCTCCTCCAATCGATGAGCGGGCTGGCCTATACCACCGGCAATGAAAAGGATAACCCCATGCCCTTCGGCCTCTCGATCGCAGACAGCCTCTGCGGAGCCCAATTGGTGCAGGGTATCCTGGCTGCGCTCATCCGCCGTCAAAAGACCGGCATAGGCGCCCTCGTCGAGATCAGCATGATGGAATCCCTGCTCGACTTCCAATTCGAATTCCTGACCACCTACCACAGCAGCGGACAATTGCCAAAACGCAGCCGCAACAACAACGGCAACCCCCTGCTCAGCGCACCCTATGGCATTTACGCCACAGTGGATGGCCATATCGCGATCGCCATGGTCAACATCCCGCAGTTGGCCCAGGCGATCGACTCGAAGGACCTCGCGGCCTACGGCCAGGACCAGGCGTTTAGCCACCGCGACGAGATAAAGGCTCTCCTCGCCCGGCACCTCGCGGAAAAAGCAACCGGCCACTGGCTCGAACTTCTTCACGCGGAAGACATGTGGGCCATGGAAGTACTCGACTGGCGAACCCTGACAACGAGCGAAGGGTATAAAGTACTGGAAATGGAACAGCCCGTCACCACAGCCAGAGGCAAACGCGTGATCACCACCCGTTGCCCGATCCGCATCGACGGCGAACGGCTGTTCTCGGAAAAACCCGCCCCCTCTCTCGGGCAGGACAATGTAAAGATCGAATTAGAATTAAAGCAATGGACCTCTTAAAGGATATTATCGTCATCGACCTCAGCCAGTTCCTCTCCGGACCCTCCGCGGGGCTCCGCCTCGCCGATATGGGCGCCCGCGTGATAAAGATCGAAAGACCCGGCACCGGCGACATCTGCCGCCAGCTCTACGTATCCGACACCCGCATCGAAGGGGAATCGACGATCTTCCATGCGATCAATCGCAACAAGCAGAGCTATGCCGCCGATCTCAAGAACGCAGCAGACCTCGGAAAAATAAAAAGGCTGATCGAAAAGGCCGATATCGTCCTGCACAACTTCCGCCCTGGCGTGATGGAGCGGATCGGTCTCGACTACGCCACGGTAAAGCAAATAAAACCCGGTATCATCTACGGCGAGGTCAGCGGTTATGGATCGGAAGGCCCCTGGCGCGACTTACCCGGACAGGATCTCCTTGTCCAGGCTCTCTCCGGCCTGACCTTTTTGAGCAACAACCAGGACCAGAGCCCCACACCGATGGGCGTCTCCGTCGTCGACATCCTCGCCGGCACCTACCTGACGCAAGGGGTCCTCGCCGCACTCTATCGAAAGAACGGTACCGGCCAAAGCGCCCTCGTCCAGGTCAGCATGATGGAGGCTATCCTCGACTTTCAGTTCGAGGTGCTCACCTGTCACTACAACGATGGCCGCCAGCTGCCTGTCAGAAGCAAGCTGAGCAACGGCAACGCCTATATCCCCGCCCCTTATGGCATCTATAAGACCCGCGAAGGCTATCTGTCCCTTGCCATGGGCGATATCCAAAAGCTGGCGCTGCTGCTGGAATGCAGCGAACTCCAACCCTATGATGCTCCCGCGGAATGGTTTGAACGACGCGACGAGATAAAGGCGATCCTTACCCAACACCTGCTCCTACGGTCCGCCGACGAATGGCTGGCCATCCTCCAGCCGGCCGACATCTGGTGCGCCAAGGTCATGGACTATGCCGATCTGCTCCAACAGGTCGGCTATAAGGTCCTGAACATGGAGCTAAAGGTCAAAACCAGCAACGGCCTGTCCATCCGTACTACGCGGTGTCCGATCCGTGTAGACGGAGAAATAGCCATATCGGAAAAAGGCGCACCCCTGCTGGGTGAACACAACGCCCTGATCGATGCGCAATTCGGTTTGGTATAGTAATTTGGATGCACAAAAGCGCCAACAATGAACCGATTAATAGACACACATATCCACATCTGGAACCTCTCCCGGGCCGAATATCCCTGGCTGAAAGGCAACACGTCTATTCTGAACCGAACCTATGATCTCAACGAACTCGAGCCCCAACGAAAAACCATGGGGATCACTGCCGGCATCCTCGTACAAGCAGCCAATAACGCCGCCGACACCGCATGGATGATCCGTACCGCTGAGTCACACCCATGGATCACCGGTGTCGTCGGCTGGCTGCCACTGCAGGACCCCGCCGCCACCGCCCGTATCCTCGAAGAAAACTACAGACCGTCAGGAATCCTAAAAGGCGTCCGCCACCTGATCCACGACGAACCCGACCCGCGATGGCTGCTACAGGACACTGTACTCGAAAGCCTCGGCCTCCTCGCGGCCCGCGACATCCCTTATGATCTCGTCGGCGTCCTCCCGGCCCACATCGAAACGGCCCTGAAGGTCGCCGAAAAATGGCCAGCCCTGAGAATGGTCTTCGACCACTGCAACCAGCCGCCGATCGGCCGCGTCGACAGCCAATGGGAGGCGCTGATGACCGCCGCCGCAACCCACCCGAATTTCTATGCAAAACTGTCCGGCCTGGGCACCGCCGCAAGAAAAGGCGAAGCCTGGACTGCCGCCGATGTCGAACCCAGCATCGAATTCGTACTCCGCCACTTCGGAGTAGACCGCTGCTTCTGCGGTGGCGACTGGCCTGTATCCCTGCTCGCCGGCTCCTATGAAGCCACCTGGACCGCTTATCGCACGCTGATCGAAAAAAAGCTCGATCCGCAAGCCCAGGCACAACTGTATCATCACAATGCCGAACGATTCTACCGTCTCCCGATAGAGAACGGTCGACCGCTATAAACAAAGGCCATATGAACGTCATTATCGGGTTAAGCATGCTGATCCTCGGCGGACTCTCCGCCGGTAGCAGCTATGTACCCCTGAAAGGGGTAAAAGGCTGGGCCTGGGAAAGCCTCTGGGCCGTCCAGGGCATCGTCGCCTGGCTCCTCCTGCCGCTGCTCCTTGCGTTGCTCGCAACGCCCCATTTATTCAGCGTCCTCCACATGACAGCCAATAAAACCCTCGTCGCCACCTATGCCTTCGGCTTCCTCTGGGGCCTCGGCGGCCTCGCCTGGGGAATGGCCGTCCGCTACATCGGCATCGCCCTCGGATTCTCCATCGCCACCGGGTTCCTCTCTTCCCTCGGCACCTTGGTCCCCATCATCGCCGAAGGCAAATGGGCCGCCACCCTCGCCGCCCCCTCTGGCCGCATCACCATCGCCAGCATCGCCCTTTCGCTCATCGGCATCACCATCTGCGGCCGCGCCGGGTGGCTCCGCGACAAACAAGGGCGAAGCAAGCAAGCCTCCGAAAAGCCGGAATTTAACTTCAAAAAAGGCATCGCCATCGCCCTCGCCGCCGGCATCCTCGGCGCCTGTTTCGCCTTCGGCATCGCCGCAGGCGATCCCATAAAACAGAATGCGATCGCAAATGGCGCCGCCCCCCAATGGGCATCATCCCCCATCTTCTTCGTCGAACTCCTCGGCGGTATCACGGTCAACCTCATCTATTGCCTCGCAATGAACCGCCGCAACCGAACCTTTAATGACTACCGTCACGCGGAAAATAAAAAAACGCTAAAGACCAACTACGCCTTCAGCGCCCTCGTCGGCGTCCTCTGGTACCTCCAATTCGTATTCTATGGAATGGCCGCCTTCTATATGGGGCCCTACAGCTTCGCCAACTGGTCCGTCCACATGTCCTTCATGGTCGTGGCCAGCAACCTCTGGGGATATTATTACAAGGAATGGACAAACACCACCCGCGCAACCATCCGGCTCAACACCGCAGGCATCGCGATCCTCGTTATCGCCGGGATCATTATGGGCGCTGCGGGCGCAAAAGCCGCCGCAAACGGATTATCTGCAAAGGCGGTAATCAACCAAAAAGCAAAAGTATGACTATCGAAACCAATAGCCCATTGCCCCATCACCCACGCCCCATCGTCCTGGTCGGCGCCGGCGGCATCGTCAATGACGCCCACCTGCCCGCCTACAAGCTCGCAGGCTTCTGGGTCACCGGCATCTTCGATATCGATCGTGAAAAAGGCCTACAGACGGCCGCCCGCTTCGACATCCCCCTCGTCTATTACTCGATGGAGGATATGCTCGCCCGCTGCCCCCGCACGGCCGTCTTCGACATCGCAGTCCCCGGCGGTCAAATGCTGCCCGTATTAAAGCAGCTCCCCGATGAGGCCTGCGTCCTGATGCAAAAACCCATGGGCGAAGACCTCGCCATTGCCCGCGAGATCCTGCAATTAACCCGGGAAAAACGCATGAAATGCGGTGTCAATTTCCAGCTGAGATACGCCCCCTATATCAACGCCGCCCGCTCCATCATCAAACAGGGCCTCATCGGCGATCTCTGCGACATCGAGATCAACGTCAACGTGTACACCCCCTGGCACCTCTGGAAATTCCTCTACGAGCTGCCCCGCGTCGAGATCCTCTACCACAGTATCCATTATATCGATCTCATCCGCTCCTTCTACGGCAACCCCGCCTCGATATACGCCAAAACGGTCCAACATCCGGGCATGCCTGAACTGGCTTCCGTCCGCAGCAGCATCATCATGGATTACGGCCCGATGATCCGCGCCAATATCCTCACCAACCACAGCCATGACTTCGGTCTCCTGCAACAACACTCCTATATCAAGTTCGAAGGCACAAAAGGCGCCATAAAGATAAAGATGGGCCTGCTGATGAACTACCCCGAAGGTGTACCCGACAGTTTCGAATACTGCATCGTCGGCGCCGGCCGATCCCGTACCTGGAAGTCCCTCGACATCGCCGGCGGTTGGTTCCCCCACGCCTTCATCGGCAGCATGGCCCAGGTCATGCTGGCCGCCGAAGGAACGATCCCCCGGCCCGATAACTCCGTCGAAGACGCCATCGACACCATGGCCTGCGTCGAAGCAGCCTACGAGTCCAGCGCCAAAGGCGGCATCCCACCCGATCTTTTAAAATAACAACCACTGCCATATGCACCGCACACAACTAAGAAGATTGATTTGGACCCTCATCCTCCCCCTGCTGCTGGCCACCACAGCCGCAGCCCAGGAAAGGACCATCACGGGCGTCGTCATCGATCAAAACACCGGCCAACCCCTCTCCGGGGTGACCGTAATGATAAAGGGCGATCCGAAAAGCGCGGTCGTTACCGACAATTCGGGTGCCTTCACTCTGCATACCGCCAACGCAAAGGCCACGCTGCAATTCTCCTACGTCGGCTATGAAGGCTCGGAGTTTCGCGCAAATGCAGGCGCAAACGCAGGAGCCACCCCGATCCGGGTCGGCCTCAAAAAGACCGACAAAAGCCTCGATGAGGTGGTCGTGGTCGGCTATGGCGGCCTCGTCAAGAAACGCGACCTCACCGGCGCCATCTCCGTCGTCAAGGCCGCGGATATCGTCCGCTCCCCGACAAACGACCCGCTCGAAGCCATCCAGGGCATGATCCCCGGCGCCGATATCACCAAGGTTTCGGGTAAAGAAGGTTCGGGTGACAGCATTCACATCCGCGGTACCCGCACCATCAGCGGGAACACCGGGCCCCTCTATATCATCGATGGTATCCAGGGCGGGAATATCAATAACATGAACCCGAACGATATCGAATCCATCGAAGTGCTAAAGGATGCCTCCTCCACCGCTATCTACGGGAGCCAGGGGGCCAACGGGGTCATCATCGTCACAACCAAACGCGGTACCGGCGGCAAGGCGAAGATCAACTACAATGGCTATATGGGCACCAACGGCTTCGTCCAATATCCCCATCCCCGCGAAGGCCAGTCCTATCTCTGGCTGCGCCGCTATGCGAATGCCGCCACAGGACTATGGAACAGCCCCGACGACGACGCCAAGATATTCACCGCAGGAGAACAGGCCGCCATCGCAAAGGATCAATGGGTCGACTGGCCCAGCCTGGTGACGCAGAACGGCCTCCGCCAAAGCCACTCGGTATCGGTCAGCGGCGGCAGCGACAAAAGCAAGGCCTATCTCTCCGCCGGCTACTATGGCGACAACGGCATGCTGCGGTTCAACTCCCTGAAACAATACAACGTCCTGCTGAACCTCGACCAGGAGATCAACAAATGGATCAAAGCCGGCGTTCAGGCAGCCCTGGTCTATTCCCAAACAAACACCCGCTCCTCCGATCCCTTTTCCCTGGCGGGCACGGCGACACCCCTCGGTACGCCCTATGACTCCGCCGGCCATATCGTGGTCTATCCCATCGCCGGCAACTCGGGCCTGATGAGCCCGCTTTCGGACGACCGCGGCCCGCTCATCGCGACCAATACGAGCAGCGCGACACAGACTACCGTCAACGCTCATCTGGACATCCACCCGATCACGGGGCTCAATTTCACCTCTCGCTTCGGCGGCAATTTCTTCGCCAGCCGCAGCGGCCAGTTCTTCGACTCCTCCTCGCTGGAAGAGATCAATAATAAATACACCTACGCCAGCGCGACCAACAACAGCACCCGCTTCTACGAATGGGATAACGTGTTGACCTATAATAAACAGATCGGCGACCACTCCTTCACGCTCACCGGCCTGACGACGTATACGCAAAGCATAAAAGAGACTTACACCGAAGGGGGGACGGGCCTGCTCTATCCCTCCCAGCTCTTTTACAACCTCAATGGCGCGCCCAACAACCGCTTTATTGGTTCCGGGTATACGCAGACAAACAATATGTCCTACGCCGGCCGCCTGAACTATAACTACAAAGGTAAATACTTACTCGAGGTCACCGATCGCTACGATGGGGCTTCGATCCTGTCGGTCGGTCATAAGAACTACAACTTCCCCTCGGCGGCCGTCGGCTGGCGCATCAGCGACGAGAAGTTCATGGAGCCGGTTAACGCGGTCTCCAACCTCAAGCTCCGCTTCAGCTATGGCATCGCAGGTAACTCAGGTATCCAGGCTTATGGCACCCAATCCTACCTCATCGTCCAGACCATGGGCTTCGAGAACACAAACGCCCCGGCCTATATTTTCAACAATACGATCGGCAACCAGAACCTCGGCTGGGAATTGTCCAAAACGGCCGACCTCGGCATCGACCTCGGCCTCTGGAAGAATCGGATAGACCTCGCAGTCGATCTCTATAACACCAACACCGACCACATTCTCCTGCTCCGCTCCCTGCCGCCCAGCCTCGGCGTAGCGTCGACCTATCAGAACGTGGGCGCCTCGCAGAACCGCGGCATCGAGGTCAGCCTCAATACACGCAACATCGACAACCACTCCTTCAAATGGCTTAGCACCTTCAGTTTCATGTCCAACCAGGAGAAGATCACCCGGCTGGTCAACGGCACGAGCATCATCGATGGCACCGACGCGGAGAACAACTCGCTGATATTGGGTCATCCGATCCACTCGTTTTATAACTATAAAAAGCAGGGCATCTGGCAGAATGGCGAAGCGGCAAAAGCCGGCAGCCTTGTGTTCGGAACAACGCCCTTCACCCCCGGTTCGATCAAACTCGCCGATCTCAACCACGACGGCAAGATCAGCCCCGACAGCGATCGAACCTACATCGGCTCTCAGGTGCCCAAATGGTCACTCGGCTTCCAGAATACCTTCCTGTACAAGAATTTCGACCTGACCATCTACACCATCACCCGCTGGGGTCAGATGATCAACGACAAGATCCTCGGCCGCTACAACCCCGCGGGTCAGGGGAACAACGGTCCCCAGTATTTCAACTACTGGACCCCGTGGCATCCCTCCAATGACTACCCCGCGCCAAAGGCAGGGGAATCCCTCTCGAGCGTACCCGGTTATACGACGCTTCAATATGTCGATGGTAGTTATTTCAAGCTGAAGATGGTCACCATCGGGTACACGCTTCCCCAGTCCCTTTTGAAAAAGGCCTTCATGACCAACTTGCGGGCCTATGTCACTTGCAACAATATTTTCGTACAGGCCAAAAACCACCTGATCAAAGACTACGATCCCGAACGCGGCGGCGCGGAAGACTCCCCGCTGTCCCGTCAACTCGTCGTCGGTCTAAATGTTGGATTCTAAAAAATGCCATTATGAACAAGTATAGCATCATCATCCTTTTCTTCGGCTTCGCAGGTCTGCTGTCCTGTAATAAACGGCTGGTCGAGTACAATCCGACCAATCCTTCCGCCAACACCGTCTGGTCGACGCCCGCGGGCTTCGTCACCAACGTCAACGGCGCCTACTCCTATATCCCCTTTCTCTACGGCAACGACGAGAATGGGCTCTTCCTCTCGGAACCGGGCACCGATCTCTGGTATAATTACAACAAGACGTCCTATGACATCGATCTGACCCAATACCAGAACTTCACCTCCGCGTCCAATCCCTGCAAAGGCGTCTGGACCACGCTCTACAAGGGGATCAACCAGTGCAATGCCGGTATCGGCCGGATCAACCAGGCAGGGTTCACCGACCCCGTCGAGAAGAACATGCGCCTGGCCGAGCTGAAATTTCTCCGGGGTTTTTATTATTGGTGGGTTGTCGAGAGTTTTGGCGGGGTCATTCTCGATACGACCGAGACCACCTCGGCGGATCTCACCGCAAAACGCAGCTCCGTTACGGACATTTATAACGTCATCGTCAATGATCTCCAGTTCGCTGTCGCCAATCTGCCGGCCCTATCCGCCGCATCGGGCGTTCCCCATGTAAGCGGCGGCGCCTGGGAATATGGCCGGGCTACCCAGCCCGCAGCCATGGCCCTGCTGGCCCGGGTCTTTCTGTCCCGCGGGTACTATAACACCGGCGACCAGACCGCCTGGTTCCAAAAGGCGCACGATATGGCGATGCAGGTGATCAACAACCAGTCCCAGTACAATATCAGCCTCTACGCCAACTATGCCGATATGTGGAATCCCACGAACCGGCAGGGAAGCAGCACCACCAAGGCCAACAAGGAAGCCATCTTCTGGGCCTCCTATTCCACCAACACGGCGATCGACATCAATGGCAACGGGAACCGGACCAATCTCTGGTTCCTCACCAACTACAGCGGGTATAGCGGCACGACCATCCCGGGTCTGACGATCAGCATCCAGTACGGCAATGATCAGAAGAACCGCCGCTTCATGCCCACCCGCGCCCTGCTCAACTTCTACAACGACAGCATCGACTCGCGCTATTCCACGTCCTTCCAGGAGATCTGGCTCTGCAACAAGGCCTACACCTGGACGGCCGCCGACGTCAAAACGTTCGGGAAGGATCCCAGCCTCGTCGGTCACAAGATGAATGTCGGCGACACCGCTATGTACATCAGCAAACATCCCATCCCGAACCGTTCCCTCCGGCCCTATGCCTGCTTTGGCGTAGATACCACCTACAACGCGGATGGAACGATCAGCAGCACCGGCGGCGACCATTACGTCGTCCTGACGAAGTATCTCGATCCGTTGACAAAGACGGGCACCACCACCTATCCCGGCTATCTTGATCTGCCCGTCCTTCGCCTCGCCGAACAGTATCTCATCGCCGCCGAAGCCGACGTGCAGCTCGACAATGCCGGCGAGGCCGCAAGTCTCGTCAACGTCCTTCGCACCCGCGCCGCCGTCAAGAAACCGGTCGACCATACCGCCGATATGCAGGTTGGCGCGGGGGATATGACCCTCGACTTCATCCTCGACGAACGCGCCCGCGAGCTCTGTGGCGAGTATATGCGCTGGTTCGATCTCAAACGCACCGGCAAGCTGCAAAGCCGTATCGCAGCCTTTAACCCCGATATCACCGCCTTTAATCCCAACTACTATCTCCGTCCCGTACCGCTCGTCGAGATCCAGGGCCTGACCAACGGCGCCGCCTTCGGCCAAAACCCCGGTTACTAATGAAATGGATCACGTTAATTTTATTCCCACTTGCCGCTTTCACGCAACCCCGCGTTGAATACGGAAAACAACGCTTAGCTGCGGCTGCCGGAGGCGGCCGCAACTTTGTAATAAAAATAGACAGCACGACCGGCCCCAAAGAAACCTTTCGAATCGATGTCGCAGACAACACTGCGCACATCACAGGAGCCGACCCATCCGGTGCCCTCTATGGCTGTCTCGCCCTCGCAGATGAAGTCGAAGCAAAGGGTTGGCCAAAAAAATTCCACCTCGCCGACCACCCCCGTATGGTCCTCCGCGGCACCTGCATCGGCCTCCAAAAACCAACCCTCCTCCCCGGCAGGGGACCTTACGAATACCCCTATACGCCGAAGAATTTCCCCTGGTTCTATGACAAAACCCTCTGGCGCAAATACCTCGACTCGATGGTCGACAATCGCCTGAACACACTCTACCTCTGGAATGGCCACCCCTTCGCCTCCCTCGTCCGGCTCCCCGACTATCCCTACGCCGTCGAGATCGACGACAGCACTTTTAAAAAGAACGAAGAGATCTACCGCTGGCTCACCACCGAGGCCGACAAACGCGGCATCTGGGTCATCCAGCTGTTTTACAACATCATCGTCTCCAAACCCTTCGCGGAACACAACCATCTCAAGACCCAGGATCGCAACCGCCACATCGTTCCCATCATCGCCGACTACACGCGCAAATCCATTGCGGCCTTCGTCCGGAAATATCCCAACGTCGGTCTCATGTTCACGCTCGGCGAAGCCATGGAAGGAGTAGGTCAGGACGACATCGACTGGCTCACAAAGACTATCATCCCCGGTATCCGCGACGGCCTCGCGGCCTCGGGCCGCAAAGACCTGCCGCCTATCGTCCTCCGCGCCCACGACACCGACGGCCCCGCGGACCTGAAGGCCGCCATGCCCCTCTACCCGAATTTATACGTCGAAGCCAAATACAACGGCGAAGCCCTCACCACGTATACGCCCCACGGCGCCTGGGCCAACCTCCACCGCCAGCTGAGCGGCCAAAGCAAAGGCCTCATCGAGAACGTCCACATCATGGCCAATCTCGAGCCCTTCCGCTACGGCTCCCCCGACTTTATCCAGAAATGCGTGCAGGCCATGCACAACGTCTATGGCGCCAACAGCCTGCATCTCTATCCCCAGGCCTCCTACTGGGACTGGCCCTATGCGGCCGATAGTACAAATCCGCGCCTCCTGGAAATGGATAGGGATTGGATCTGGTACCGCGCCTGGGCGCGGTATGCCTGGAACAGCGACCGCCCCCTCAATGAAGAAAAACAATATTGGACCACCCAACTCGCCCAAAAATATGGCTGCGACCAAAATGCCGCCGCTTCAATCCTCGAAGCCTACGAGCAATCCGGTGAGATCAGCCCCAAGCTCCTCCGCCGCTTCGGCATCACCGATGGCAATCGCCAGACGATGACCCTCGGCGAATTCATGACCCAACTCATCGACCCCGAACGCTACGGGCTCTTCACCCTCTTATACGAATCCGAAGGCCCTCCGGGTGAATCCCTCGCCGAATACGCCGCGAAAGAATGGCAACACTTGCCCCACACGGGCGAAACCCCCGTCGACGTGATCAACAGCGTCCGTGCCGAGGCCAACCTCGCCGTCACCGCGATCGATAAGGTCACCGCCCACAAAGACAAGGCCGAATTCACCCGCCTCCGCAACGACATCTACTGTTATAAGGCCCTGGCGAATTGCTACGCCGCCAAAGCCGAAGCCGCCCTCGACGTCCTCCAATATAGCTATTCAGGCAACCTCGCCGATCTCCAAAAAGCCCTGCCCGCCCTGCAATCCAGCGTCGACCAGTTCCGCGAACTTACCCGCCTCGCCGGCCCCGCCTACCGTTACGCCAACAGCATGCAAACGCAACAACGGAAGATCCCCATCCGCGGCGCCAACGGCAGATACATCACCTGGGGCGAAATGCTACCCCTATACGAAGAAGAGCTCCAACACTTCAAAACGCATCTCGACTCTTTAAAGACGGCCGGCGGCCATCCCGCTACCGCGCCCCAACCCCTCGAACCCTCCACTGTCCATATATCATCCCCCTATACAATTGACAGCGGCGCCCATCCCTTTTCCGACACGAGCCTTACTATCGGCACCGCTGCCCCCGTCCTAAAAAACCTTCAAGCCCTCCAACAATCGGCCACCGCCCAACGCACCCAAGGCACAAAAATCACGTTCACAACCAATGAACCCGTAGATTTGCTCGTCGGTTTTTTTAACAAGAAAGGCGCAGCCTTCACGCCACCGCCCCAGTTAGAGACCGACGCGAGCGCCAACGACTACGGTCAGGCCGAACCGCGCATCACCAACGCCGTGGTCATCGCCGGCTTGCCCCCCGTCAACATCCACGCCTGGTCCTTTCAACCCGGCACCCATACCCTCGAGCTCGGAAAAGGCCTCTGCCTCATCCTCGGCTTCGCAAAACCGCAACCCAACCATAGA
>Ga0105239_10002444_pt1 | contig 23693 bp, 19 predicted proteins | sample KBSC44metaG_FD_92761 | JGI IMG/M metagenome (GOLD analysis project Ga0105239, IMG submission 92761) | Corn rhizosphere microbial communities from Kellogg Biological Station, Michigan, USA - KBS C4-4 metaG | ecosystem: Host-associated > Plants > Roots > Rhizosphere > Soil | place: Michigan, USA...
AGAATGAATTACACCCGCGTCAGTTTCACCGGAGCAGTGTGATAAGCGTTCCACTGGCATACATAAACGTTTTTATCTTCATCAACGCAAACGTCATGGCCATGCTGAAAAATTGGGTTCACCGCCTGTAAGGTTTGCTGGAGTACACCATTCTTATAAACCGGGGCTGCACCACCTGGATTTGATACTACTTTATCCTTCGCATCCAACACCGTTACAAAGCCCGAATAATCAAAACGTTTACCGGCTGCATCTTTCGACCAGCATACACCTGCATAAATATTTTGCTCGTTGATCACCGCCCGGCATACATACATACCCGGCATATCAATGCGTTTGATGAATTTACCGTCGAGCGTAAATACTTTAAAGCAGTTTTCCTCACGCGAAGTACATATCAGTGTTGGGTTATTTTTATCGCGGGTATCAACCGTTACACCATGCGCGTTGATCAGATTGTGATCCTTATTGGTATTATGATGACCGCCAAAGTGATTGATATATTGCCCCTTGCTATTATAATGGATAATATAATCGGAGCCATAGCCATCGGCCACATAAATATCGCCGTTGGGCGCTACAGCGGTTTCGGTTGGTTTAAAGGGTTCGTCATCTTTATAAATACCAATGGTTCGGGGGTGGCCTATCGCGAATATCAATTTACCATCAAGCGTGGTTTTTAATACCTGGCCAGATTGACCGTAGTTATTACCAGTCCTATCCAAAGCCCAGCCGCAATCGGTCAGTAATAAGAAATCTTCACCACCCTCTTTACTGATACTTAAACCGTGCCCACCAGGTAAGGAAGTACCCCAATAATCAAGCAGTTTGCCCGATTTATCAAATATCAGGATGTTGTTATGGGTGTGGTCGCCCAGCATAATCAAGCGGCCTTTACTGTCCTGTACCATTTCATGGCAATTGGCCAGCGGGTTGCTGTTCACACTGATCTTCGCCCAGTTTTTATCGGCTTTATAGGTAAACTCTCCTTGTCCGATGGTTTGGTCATTTGGTTTCATATCCTGATGTAATATAGCAAAACTTTTTGCGGGTGCAGTGGCAACCAGAGCGGATGCAATGGCTGAATTCTTTATAAAATTTCTTCTCGATTTCTCCATGGATTTATAATTGTTCTATTGTATGAACATAATGCTAAGATAATATATTTTCTTGCAAATTTTCAATCCATCACAGTTCAAAAAAAACAGAAATTATTATTGATGCCACAGTAACAAAAACAAGTCTTAAAAACTTGTTGTATTTTTCGGAGGTAATTAAAACATAAACCGGACAAACACTCCATGCGTATAAAGGACCGGATACCGTGTAATAAAAATATAACATGAAGAGGCTATACATTTAATATATTCAAATTAAATATTTAGTTTTAAAAACTGATCACTATTAACCATACCAGGACTAACTAAATTGATATATGGCGGGATTTGCGGCGCTTATTACCTTTATCTTATGTACACAACTGCGTAAAAACCTAAAACGTGATGGTGTCAATTCGCCGTGGTCGCAATATTTGCTATATGCCATGTGTACCGCGATCGCGCTTATGGCCATGAGGTATAATTTTGATACTCGGTGGATTTTTGAATTTCTTATTTATGCCCTGGCTGCCGGTGTTGTGGCCCTCCCTTATACGGTAGAAGAGTTTAAGGCAAGCCGCTCTCTTGTTAACGCGGTGATCCCTATTGTGGCAGTTGGGTTTCTTACTTTTACCTGCGAGCATTTATTCCCCAAACTCTACGAAAGCTTCGACACTTTTATGGAGAGTGCTATATGGTTCGCTGTAATTTGGTTTTGCGCTATGTGGTTTATTAACCGCAGGCAAAATAAGGCACTGGAAATTGAACGCACCAAACGCCGTAATGAGGAAGAGCAAAACCGCATGATGGCCGCCATGAAAGTTAACCTGGAAAGCGAGGTTAAACAACGTACCGCCGAACTTACACAGCAAAAAGAAGAGCTGCAACAGGCCCTGGCTGAGCTGAAAAGCACACAGGCTCAACTGGTACAACAGGAAAAGATGGCATCGCTGGGTGAGCTTACGGCAGGTATCGCGCATGAGATACAAAACCCTTTAAACTTCGTCAATAACTTTAGCGAGGTAAGTATCGAATTACTGGATGAGCTTAAAGAGGACATTTTAAGCAAGCTACCTGATGAAACTAAAGAAGACGCGGACGACATTATCAATGACCTTACCCAAAATCTTTCGAAAATAAACCAGCATGGTAAACGTGCCGATGCCATTGTGAAAGGTATGCTGCAACATTCGCGTGCATCAACCAGTAAAAAAGAACCGACTGATATTAATGCGCTCGCCGATGAATATTTACGCTTAAGCTATCATGGACTGCGTGCTAAAGACAAATCATTTAACGCAGGCATGCGAACCAGTTTTGATGAAACCATTGGCAATGTGGATGCTATGGCGCAGGACCTGGGACGCGTATTATTAAACCTGTACAACAACTCGTTCTATTCCGTAGCCGAAAAGAAAAAATTGAAAGGCGAAGGTTATGAGCCCATGGTCAATGTAACTACCAAGCACGTAATGCTTGCTAATGGTCATAATGCTGTTGAAATTACCGTAAGTGACAATGGTATGGGGATCCCGCAAAAAGTGCTGGACAAAATATATCAGCCATTTTTCACCACTAAACCTACCGGCCAGGGAACTGGTTTGGGTTTATCCATGAGTTATGATATTATTACCAAGGCCCATAATGGCGAATTGAAGGTTGATACCGCAGAAGGTGAGTACGCAAAATTTACCATCACCATACCTACAAATGGATAGGATTTGAGGAGTAAGGACTTTCGGAACAAAGACTTAAATAGCAAAGCGTATTTTTTTTAATAAAAAGACATAAAATCACTAATTCACTAACTACGCAGTACTCATGAGCACCGCGTAAAATTAACCACTAACGAATAATTAAATTGAAAATACTTGTTGTTGATGATGAGGCCGATGTACAGCCATTATTTACCCAACGCTTCCGCAAGGAGATCAAAAGCGGTGAAATGGCATTTACATTCGCGTTATCAGGTGAAGAGGCCATGGGATACCTGGAACAGAATCACTCTGAGGTGATCCTTATTTTATCAGATATTAATATGCCGGGTATGAGCGGACTGGAGCTGCTTAAAAATATCAGGAGCACCTATGAAAAACCACCGCCGGTAGTAATGATGATAACCGCTTATGGTGATGATGAAAATTATAGACAATCAATGGATTTGGGGGCCAATGATTTTTTAACCAAGCCCCTTGATTTTAATAGCCTTAAAGACAAACTAAAACACATAGAACAATAATGGCCAAGATACTGGTGGTTGATGATGAATCGGACCTGGAATTACTCATCAAACAGAAATTCAGGAAAAAGATAAGAGAAAAGGTATTTGATTTTGTATTTGCCCAGAATGGTTTTGACGCCCTAAAAAAATTAGCCGAGCAGCCGGATATTGATGTCGTTTTAAGCGACATCAACATGCCCGAAATGGATGGCCTCACCCTGCTTACCAAACTGCCCGAGGCCAACCCTATTTTAAAGGCGGTTATGGTATCGGCCTATAGCGATATGGATAATATCCGTACCGCCATGAACCGTGGCGCTTTTGATTTTGTATGCAAACCCGTTAATTTCGACGATCTGGATATCACCATCGAAAAAACACTGCTGCACGTTATTGAGCTCAAAAAAACCCTGCAGGCTATTAAAGAAAACAACATATTGCGCATGTATGTTGACGAGAATGTGCTGAACTTTATGACCCATAAGGAGTTTGAAACCAGCCTGCTCTCCAATGAAACTATCGACGCTACTGTTCTATTCATTGACATATGTGGTTTTACGGCCATCTCAGAACACGTACCAGCTAACACTGTAGTTGGATTGATTAACAAGCTTTTTGATGCGATGGTAAAAGAGATCATCGCGCAAAACGGACATATCGATAAATTCATGGGCGATGCGGTGATGGCCGTCTTCAGGGGAGAATATCATCTTGATCGCGCCATTGACGCCGCTCTTGCTGTACGTGAGAAAATGCACGCCGCCGAAGCCATAGTTTATGGCGACAGAACTTTTAAACCTGAGGTTTCTATCGGCATCAATTCGGGCGAAATGATTTCGGGCAATATCGGCTCAGCTTCTTTGAAACGGTTGGATTATACCGTAATAGGCGATGCCGTTAACCTGGCCCAGCGTTTACAATCTGTTGCCCAGGCCAATCAGATCATCGTAACCGACGAAGTTTACGAAAAGGCCAAAGAATCATTTGAGTTCAATAAAATTGGCGAAGTAAGCCTTAAAAATAAAGCCAAACCGGTAGAGATATACGAGGTGGTTTCTTAAAATAGTATCCCGTTTTAGTATCAAGTAGTTAGTATCAAGTAGTTAGTATCAAGTAGCTAGTATCAAGTAGCTAGTATCAAGTATCACGACAGCTGCATTTAGTTGTTATCAATACTTTAATAAATCTTGATACTCGATACTAACTACTTGATACTAAAAATCAATGCTCCCTAACTCTTTTCTTCAATACACCACCGGCGGCTTCCTTAATGCTGTTGGTAAATACGAAAGCCTTAGGATCGATGCTGTGAACCAGGTTTTTTAGTCGGCGTACTTCAAAACGGGTTATTACGGTAAAGATGATATCCACCGGTTGGTGTACATCAAAGCTTTCTTTCAGGAAACCGCGCTCGCCTTTGTAAATGGTAATACCCCGGCCCAGTTCCATCACCAGTTTTTCTTTGATGATCTCGCTTTGACCAGATATGATATTTACTGCCGTGTACTCTTCCAGGCCGTCGATCACAAAGCTGATGGTTCGCGAAGCGGTATAGTAGGTTAAGATGGAATACAACGCAGTCGGCAACCCAAGTTTAAAGGCCGCTATTAAAAATATGATGATATTGATACCCAGGATAATCTCGCTGATGGTAAAGCTACTTCGCTTTAAGGTGTAAAGTGCCAGGATTTCGATACCATCCAATGCACAGCCGCCACGGATGGACAGTCCTACGCCCAGGCCCATGAACACCCCACCGAATATGGATACCAGCAACTTATCAGACGTAATAACCGGGTATGGTACATAATGCAGACAAATACCCAATGCAACTACGCAGGCAAAGGTTTTAAGCGCGAACGACTTGTTTACCTGGAACATTCCCATAATAATGAAGGGGATATTGGCCACTACAATAACAAATGCTATGTTAACATGGTACAATTCATGTATCAGTAGAGATATACCGGTAACACCACCGTCAAAAAAGCTGTTGGGTACCAAAAAGCCTTTCAGGGCAAAACCGCAAAATAATATCCCGATGATAACCGTTACTACATCCTTAATTATTTCGGGTAAACTGTGTTCCGATTGGGTCATGAATTATACTTTTAAACTGTTCTTTTAATAATCTCATCCAGATGCAACTGCTTAACAGGGCCGCGCAACTGGATAGCCGTTTTTGTAAAGTAATGATGGTTTTTAAGAAAAACGATCTGCTGTTTATCCCAGTCCTGTTCACTTTTTAAACCATCGGTTATTACAAGTTCCGAAAATAGCTTTTTACTGAGTACAAAAAAATCATTCCGGCCTAAATAATCCAAATCGGCATCACAAATAATTTCGCCTAGATGATCATGCGGTGTTTGCGGCATTTTTGTGGCCATAATTATATCGCAGATCCGCTCAATATTTTCGCCGGTGTAGCCAAAGTTAGGTAAATATAAACGGGCATTATCACATGATTTACTTTCATGATCTTTTTGACCCGATAAAAAGCCCGAATCATGAAACAATGCCGCGGTAAGCAGTAATTGGGTCTCCCTCTCGCCTATCCCCTCACTTTGCGCCAGTTGCTTAGCCGCTGTATACACGTCCACAGCATGGTCGGCGTTATGATAATGAAAACATTCAGGAAGCTCTTTTTTTAGTTTATCCAGTATAAATTCCCTGGCCTGTTCAATCTGCATCGGTGGTTAAAATTGATCGCTAATATAATAATTTGCCTTATTGGGGAGACACAAATATTGTGTCTCTACAAAAATAGAGGTAGAGACGCATTACATGCGTCTCTAGTAAAACAATAAACAAAAAAGCCTGCCAATTACACATATAATCAGCAGGCTTTTTGATATTCAGCAATTTAGAATTTCAGATTCAGACTTAAAGTATAGCGTGTAGGGTTTTGCGGCGCCAAACGGAACGACCAGTATTTTTCGTTGGTCAGGTTATCCACTTTTACACCGATGCGGTATCTGGGCTGATCATAAAAAGCTGTAGCGTCGACCGTAGTGTATGATGGTATAGTAAATTTAAATGTTGCCGTATTGGTTTGATATGATGAGCTGCCGTAATTGCCGCCTACACCCAAACCTAAACCCTGCACTTTGCCATGGGTAATGCGATAGCTCATCCACAAATTGGCTAAGCGCGCAGGACCTGATGCTGCCGGGCGTAAACCTTGTAACCCTGTTCCCGCTGCCGCATTTGTTATTTTACTGTTGTTGTATGCAAAGCCACCCACAATATTAAAGCCGGCGAAAGGGTTTGCGATCACTTCAGCCTCGATGCCTTTGCTGAGTTGTGTACCTGCCTGGGTCGAAAATCCTGCATGCGCGGGATCATCCATGGTTGTATTGGTTACCGAGATATCATAGTAGCTCACAGTGGAGCTTATCTTATGATCCCAGGCATCAACTTTTATACCCGCTTCCCATTGATTGGCGTATTGGGGTTTAAAAGGAGTATTATCAAAGCTGATTGCCGTAACGTTGTTAAAGCCATTCATATAGTTACCAAATAACGACACTTGGTCTTTAACAACCTGGTAAACCAACCCAAGCTTTGGCGACCATGCTGTTTGGCTAAAATTGCCTGTGGTTTTACCATCGGCCGGCGTATAAGCGCCTTTGTTCACAAACCGGTCTATACGGATACTGGCCATGGCGTTCAACCTGTCGGTAATGTTAAACACGTCCGATACATAAGCTGCGTATGAACTCTGATGGTTTTGAACATAGTCGCTCGCTTTTGGCGCGGTAGCGGCAATAAGTGCTGAAACCTTTTCGGGCGTAAAATTATTGTAAGCAGCTCCTGGCGTTTTGTAGTTGATCAGCGGCATGCTTACGGTAACATTCGCATTGTTACTTTTTTGGTCGTAGTACTCTATACCGGCAACAATGCGGTTACGGAACTGACCGATCTTAAAATCGCCGATAAAATTTTGCTGTACATTAGTAACATAGTACGGATAATCTTCTTTGGTTGCTTGTCGCCTTATGGCGGTATCAGCTATCGTAAATGCTGTAACATAGCCTTTTGTAGTGGAGAAGGTTTTGTTGAACATGGTTTGTGATTTCCAGTTATCAGATATCTTGTAATTAATCAAACCATAAATATCAATTTGCCTGCTCTGGTAATCGAGGTTGTTATTAGCAAAAGAGCGTTTATAATCGATACCCAGATCTTGAATATTGTATATTTTCGCTTTAGGATCTGGCGCGAGGCGATAAGCGGATGTTGCATTTCCATTACCTATTTCGGCGTCAACATCAATCGATAAACGATCATTAACGATGTAGGTAATACTTGGCGCTATAAAAAAGCTACGGTTAAAGCCCGCATCCTGAAAGCTATGCTCATTGTGTAAAGCCGTATTAACACGGAATAATACCGTTTTATCCTTATTCAAAGGCATATTTACATCGGCAGTAAGACGATTCAGGTCGAAACTGCCGGTTTGATAGGTAATTTCTGTACGTGTTCCGTCAAAAGGTTGTTTGGTAACCCGGTTAAACAGACCGCCAAATGACGCCAGGCTGCTGTTGAATAGCGTACCGGTAGGACCTTTGATGGCTTCTATTTTTTCGATATCCGCAGGATCAATCGCATTAAAGTTGTAACCCGCAACGCTGTTACGGATAAAGTTACCGGTGGTAAATCCACGGGATAAAAGAGTGGTACGGCCGTTATTGTATACCAATGGCACCCCTGTTCCGGGAATGTTTTTAAAACCATCCACATAGCTGGTTACTACCTGTTCCTTCATCAGTTCGCTGGTTACTACACTGTAAACCTGTGGGTTTTCGAGATTTTTGATGGGTAAACGGGCAACATCCTCTGTTTCTTTTTTCAAAAACTTGTTATGTTTTGCGCTTTTAACATAAACCTCCTGCAGCTCTTTACCGCCTTCGGCTAAAACAAAGTTCAAAGTGGCGGTTTCACCAGCAGCTACCACTACCTGCTTAGTTTGCGTTTGCAAACCGATAAAACTGGCCGACACGGTATAAGTGCCAGGCGCCACATTTTTAATGGTAAAGTGGCCGTTTTGCCCGGAGGTTGCCCCCTGGTTAGTTGCGCTGATGACAACATTAACATATTCGGCAGCTTTGCCATCGGATGTTTTCACTGTTCCTTTAACAATACCTTGCGTTGATTGAGACCATACCAAAGTGGTATTCAGACAAAGTGTTAAAAAGAAGATGAAGGCTATAAAATTGAATGAGGGTAGATGAATTTTTCGTAAAAAATGCGTCATTGCTTTGGAATTAATTGCATTAAGGAGATCAATAGTTATATATGTTTAAACCGATAGCGATTCAATGGCGCAAAGTTATTTTTATTTAGAATAAATCCAAATAAAAATACCAATACATTTTTCAATTATCATCAGCTAAAAGTTTAGCTCCACGGAGTATACACAGCGAACAAATAATGTCCCAACAGTGGGCTTTCACCCTCAGCTCCGTCGAAGCATGACACCCTTTTTAAAAATGCCTACTCATGGCTTATTACCCTATCCCCTACTATAACGAAGGCTATTTTTGCCATATAACAACTATATTAGCCCAATGAACAACTGGTTTAAAAATTATAAGGGCATTATACTGCTCATGATCGGAATTATAGCAGGCAGTATAGCCGGGTTATTTTTAGGCAAAAAAGTTGAGCTCATTAAACCTATCGGTGATATTTTCCTTAATCTGTTGTTCACGGCGGTAGTCCCACTCGTGTTTTTCGCCATAGCATCGGCCATTGCCGGGCTCGATGGATCAAACAGGCTTGGAAGATTACTGGGTATTACCTCGCTGGTATTTTTATCAACCGTATTGATAGCAGCTATCATTACTATTATCGCGACATGGATATTCCCTATTCATCAGCATTTGGTAGCCAGTCCCATAACGGAAAGCATCGTCAAAAAACCATTTGGCGATCAGCTCACCCAATTATTCACTACCAGCGAATTTTATCAACTCCTATCCAGAAAAAGCATGTTGGCAGCCATTATATTTTCAATACTGATAGGCTTTGCCACCTTACGTTCGGGTGAAAAAGGGGCTTCTTTTGCCCGTTTTTTACATAGTGGTAACGAGGTATTTAAAAACATATTTATCCTGATCATGAAGCTTGGACCTATAGGTTTGGGAGCCTATTTCGCTTACCAGGTTGGCGTGTTCGGTCCGCAGTTATTTGGCGGGTATGCCCGTTCCATGGCTTTATATTATGGCGTTGGTGCATTTTATTTTGTGGTGATATTTAGCTTGTACGCTTTTATAGCCGGCGGTGTAAAGGGAATAAAAAAATACTGGCGCAACAACATTATCCCATCGGCAACAGCCGTAGGCACCTGCAGCAGCATAGCTACGATACCCGCCAATTTAGATGCCGCAAAAAAAATAGGCATCCCGGATGTGATAGCCAATGTTACTATCCCACTGGGCGGCACGCTGCATAAGGATGGTTCGAGCATATCATCTATCGTAAAAATGGTGGTGGTGTTTGCCTTATTCGGCAAAAGCTTTAACAGCGCCGATACCATAGCCCTGGCCCTGGGCATGACCGTACTGGTGAGCCTGGTTGAAGGCGGTATACCCAATGGAGGATACATCGGCGAACTGTTATTTATATCAGCCTATGGTTTTCCGCCTGAGGCCCTCCCTCCTGCCATGATCATCGGCACCCTGGTTGATCCTATGGCTACCCTATTAAATGCTACTGGCGATACGGTTGCCGCTATGCTGGTAACCCGCTTTAGCGAAGGTAAAAACTGGCTCAATAAAGTCGAACAGCCAATCTCCTGAGTAATAGTTCATAATAGACAAAGGGAGGGGCTGTCACCCTGAGCGCCGTCGAAGGGTAGAGCGTAGAGGCCTGCCCACCATGCTTCGACTGAGCTCAGCATGACAGCCTCTGTTAGTTGCTGAGAAATAGCATGATGCAGAGCCGACTCACCCGGTCTACGCTTCGCTGGATCACCCTCTCTTCGCCTGCGGCGGAAAGAGGGCAGGAAAAATGCAAGCAAAGTCCCCTCTATGCGCGAAGCGGAGAGAGGGGTGACGAGCGCAGCGATGTCGGGGTGAGTCGATACCACGCGTTTGATTCTACCATCTGCTTAATCATGGGTTATTACATCCTCAAGCGGAGAATTTAACATCCTCTCCCCCTCGCAGAGGCCGAAATTATGGTTTACACTGTAAACCCACAATATAGCAATAAAAAATATTAACTAATTGATTTTCAACTATATAAATAAATGTAAACCATAAAAAGTGTAAACCATGTAAACCCAATTGGTCTGTCTGTTCAAACGTCATTTATTTAATCGTCTCAAATAATTATATTTGAGCTATAAGCCAAACCTCAGCCAAATTCCAGGATCATTATGTTGCATATCTTATACATCATTGCCATTATTGCCGAAGCTATGACGGCCGCTTTATCAGCCGGAAGGCGTAATATGGATTGGGTGGGTGTTTGTATCATTGCCTGGGTTACTGCGCTGGGCGGAGGCACCGTACGCAATATCCTGTTTAACCACTATCCCATGAGTTGGGTTGAGCACCCGGAATACCTGCTGATCACCGCCGGGGCGGCGATATTAGCTGCCATCATTGCCTCCCTGATGACCAAACTCAAAAAGCTATTCTTATATCTTGACGCCTTGGGATTGGTAGTATTTACCATCATAGGCTGCCAGATAGCGCAGGAAATTAACCTCCCGCCTATTATTGTGATGTTTAGTGGGATGATCACCGGCTGCGCGGGCGGTGTGCTTCGTGATGTGTTGTGTAATGATATCCCCTTGTTGTTCCATAAAGAGATCTACGCCAGCGCCTCGATAGTTACCGGGGCAGCTTATTTAGGTATTGAGTACCTGGGCGGCAGTTCTGAATTGGCCATAGTACTGGCATGCGTTATTGGTTTGGCATTACGCCTATTATCTATTCGTTATAACTGGCAGATGCCCAAATTTGTTTACAACGAAGAGTGGCATTAACAAAAGGGGCCCCGGTTAACCGGGGCCCCTTTTATATTCTGGTTGTCAATATTACCAACCTGTATTTTGGGTTAGTTTTTTATTGGTGGCTATTTCGCGTTGTGGAATAGGCCATAAATAATATTGAGCTTTAAAGGTCACATTCTGCTCATTTACTGTAGAGGTAGCTTCACCAAAGGTATTATGTATTACATCGTAATATTGGTGAGTACGCTGAATATCAAAATAGGCTTTGTTTTCATAAGCAAGCTCATGGTAGCGCTCTTTCCATATCGCGATCCTAAAATCAGCCTGGGTTATATTGGCAGGTAGCGGAGCTAATAGTGCCCTGGCTCTGATCTTGTTTACCTGTGCAATGGCATCAGCTGTAGGGCCTCCTGCCTCGTTGGTTGCTTCGGCATATATCAACATGGTTTCTGGTAAACGCAGGAAGGTCCAGTTTTCATCACTCTGGCCGTTACCTGTGGCGCTCTCCACCTGGAAATATTTATAAAGCGCATGCTCGCCAAAAACGATGGTAGACCCATCAACAGATGAAGGGTAGCTTGAGAAATAAAACTGCCTTTCCTGTGTACGCAGGTCACCCGCCTCATAGCTGGCGAAGAATGCATTAGTAGGGATCATAGCTCCCAGGTGATCGCCGTAAGCGCCCACTAACAAGTTAAACGGTATAGTTAACTGTGGGATGGCATTAGTCATTACCCCTACCAGGTATTGCGATTGGAAGATCAGCTCGCCCTGGTTTTTGTGCGGATTGTCATGCAGATAATCATACTTATCAAACAAGGTATACTCCGACAAAACAGGCTGAGCTTCCTGAGCAGCTAAAGCATAGTTTGCTGTTTTTTGTAAAGGGAAACCCGCTGTAGTTAAATATACACTTGCCAATAATGTACGTACCGCCCCTATTGACACGCGACCAGTAGTATTTGTTTCAGGAAGACCTGACGCTTTTGCGGCTTGCAAGTCACTGATGATCTGATCATAAACCTGGGCTGCGGCTGTTCGTGTAGGATAAAGATCCGCACTTGAAACGGTAACAGGTTGGGTAATTAAGGGCACATCACCATATAGCCTTACTAAATGATAATAGAAAAAGGCCCTTAAAAAGTATGCCTCGCCAAGTACCTGTTTTTTCAGGGTTGCATCCATGCTTATAGATGGAATGTTAGCTATTGCTATGTTAGCATTAGAAATACCTGTATAACAATTTGACCATACGGTTTCAAACCCAGGGTTAACCGCATCGGTACGTTGATTAATCACGTTACCATTATTAACACTTTGACCTAATGAGGTAGCATGACCCGCAAAAAGCTCCAATGTAATAAAAGGGCTTTCGCCGTAAGCATCACCATTTTGAAAAAAGTAAAGCGTTCTGTATATACCGTTAACAAAGGTTTGCGCTTGTGATCCTGAAGTAAAGTAGGTATCTTTTGTAAAATTACTTTTGTTTTCTTCAACAAGATCTTTCTTGCAACTACTAACCGCTACTGTAAGCAATAGTAATGAAAAACCAACTTGATATTTTTTTAAGTTAAACTTCATAATAGTATGTTTTAACAGTTAAATTAGAAACTAACATTTAAGCCCAGCAGGAAGGTTCTTGGTTTTGGATAATCATAAAACTGGATGCCCTGAGTAAAGTTGCTGGTGTTGTTTTGCCCTTGTGTACCTTGTGTAATTGCCGTATTGTTATTGTACGTTGATACTTCGGGATCATATCCTGTGTATTTTGTAATTACAAACAGGTTTTGTGCCTGGGCGTATACTCTTAAGCGACTTAACTTTAGTTTTTTAACCAGATTATCAGGGAAATTATAACCAAGTGTTACCGCACGGCCACGGATGAAACTACCACTTTCAACTTTGGTTGAATAGATTTCAGTTTGATAACGTACATAGGCTGGTCTGTCTTCGGCTATACTGGTATTCTGATTAGTAGGCGTCCATGCGTTTAACACGGTGGCGTAGCTATTTGCCTGGCCTGTACGATCCTGACCAGAGTGCCTGGTTAAGTTCATGATCTGGTTACCATAGTTAAATTGCAGATCGACACCCAGGTCAATAGCTTTATAGCGGAATGTATTGGTAAATGTACCATAACCATCAGGAGTTGATTTTCCTAACACCACTTTATCGGCGGCGGTCACTTTACCATCACCATTGGTATCCTGGATCTTTAAATCACCAGGCAATAAACCGTATTTAGCTGCCTGGGTGGCTTCTGCTGTTCCCCAGGTACCCAAAACCTTGTAGCCATAAAAACTGCCTGGGGCTAAACCTACCCGCATCAGGTTAAACTGCGAAAGGAAAGTGGGGTTAAGGAAGATGTCATCGTTAGATTCGCCTAACTGTAATACCTTACTGCTTAGGAATGAGATATTGAAAGTAGTGTTCCAGGTAAAGTTTTCGGTTTTTACGTTAACCGTATTAATTGTTAGCTCAATACCTTTATTTTGTAATCTGCCTATGTTTTTGTAAACGCTGTTAAAACCGCTGGTTTCGGGCAAAGGTGCATTCAGTAACAATGCCTTGGTCTTTTTCAGGTAAGCGTCGGCATCAACGTTAATACGGTTATTGAATAAGCCGAACGAAACGCCAAAGTCATACTCCGATGTTTTTTCCCATGAAAGGTCCTCATTACCAATAGTGGTTTGCTGGGTTCCAATAACCCCGGCGCCGTTAAATACATAATTGGTTGTATTTATTTGGGCTTGTGATTGATATGAGCCAATTTCAGAGTTACCTGTTAATCCGTAACTTAACCTGAATTTTAAATCAGATATCGTTTTATTATCCTTCAGGAAATCTTCCTGAGAAGCCCGCCATGCAAGAGCCGCTGATGGGAAAAATCCATTTTTTACATTAGTACCAAAACGCGATGAACCATCCCGGCGCCCTGTTACTGTTAATAAATACTTATCGTTATAGGCATAGTTAACCCTACCAAAAATTGATTCAAACTGATAAGCTAAATAATTTGATTTTGGGATTGCGGGAAGTGAACCGGCACTTAAATTGTAATACTGATAAAAATTATCAGAAAGACTACCTGTAGATTCATAGAGTCCTGTTTGCTGGAAACTTGTTTTTTCGTAACCCGCAACAATATTTAATGAATGTTTATTAAACACTTTATTATAAGTGGCATAGTTATCCCATTGCCAATAGGTATTGTTAGCTTCATCTATAGATGCCGAACTGTATTGTTGACCAGCCACCGGACCACCTACCAAGCCGCTTTGGAAATGTGGATTATAATTAGCTGATGTTGTTACACCAAGCACACTCCGAAACTCAAGACCAGGCAGTATGTTGATGTTAGCATAACCATTACCGCTAAATACACGGGTTTTATATAATGATTCGATTTCGTTTGCCTGTGCTACCGGGTTATCGCCGCCTTCCAGGTTAGGATAGTCGGTTCTTTTTCCATAAGTTCCATCAGGATATTTTATGGGGATAAAAGGAACCATCTCAATTAACATACGCGGGATGTTATTGCCACCGGTACCATCATCAGCGGTACGTTTGTCCTGGCTGTTATAATTCAGAGTAGCGCCCACTTTTAACCAGGGTTTAATTTGGTTATCAAAGGTTAAACGCACATTGTACCGTTTCAGGTAGCTATTTAAAATGATACCTTCATCATCAGCATAATTCATGAATAAACCATAGTTGATGTTATCAGATCCACCTGTAAAAGCCAGGTTATGATTTTGACTAACCGATGTACGGGTAGTTGCCTTTTGCCAGTCAACATCATACAATGGATTTAAATTAGAGTCAAATAACTTACCAATAAGGGCCGTTCTTTCTGTAACCGGATTATCCTTTGTGTAATTTCCTGCTGCCCAGCCTACCGGGTCATATTTAGGAATATTGGCATATGACTGATCTTCAACCGCCAACCATTGTTTAGAGTTAAGTACCGGTAACTCCTTAGCCATATGGTTTATAGCCACATAGGAGTCATAGCTTACAGTACCGCCTTTTTTACCTCTTTTAGTAGTTACCAGTATTACACCATTAGCACCTCGTGTACCGTAAATAGCTGTAGACGAAGCATCTTTCAACACATCTATTGATTCGATATCATTAGGGTTAATAGAGTTACCGCCCTCTGTCCAAACAACACCATCAACTACATATAGCGGGTCGGTGTTGGTGTTAATTGAGCTGTAACCGCGTATACGTATTTTAGTGGCACCACCCGGAGCCCCTGAATTGGTTGATACGTTTACACCCGCAATTTTACCTGACAATTCCTGCTCCAGGTTAGTTTGTGGTCGGTCTTGCAACTGTTTTCCGCTTACACTACCAACAGCGCCAGTCACGTCAACTCGTTTTGATGTACCGTAACCAATAACAACCACTTCACTTAATGCTTTAGGGCTTTCAACAAGCTTTATATCAAGCTGGGCCTTATTAGCGATAGGCACCTCCTGGGTTACATAGCCAACAAAACTAAACACCAGGGTACCATTAGCATCGGGCGCATTTAAAGTATACTTACCGTTCACATCGGTAACTACACCTACGTTTGAGCTCTTCAACCTGACACTTACACCAGGGAGCGGTCCTTTATCATCGCTTACGGTACCTTGCACCTTAAATGCCGCCGGAGCGATTATAGCATCAGCACCCTTCTTTTTAACTACAATTGTTTCCTGGAATATTTTGTAGGTTAAGGGCTGATCTTTAAAACACTGATCAAGCGCTTCTGCCAGTGAAGCGTTTGATACTTCAACATTTATTCCACCGGTATTGGATACATCTTTTTTATCATATAAAAAATGATAACCGGTTTGTTTTTCAATTGATTTGAGAACTTTTTCAACAGTAGTGTTCTTCTGATGCAAGGTCACTATCTGACTATAACTTTTTGCGCTTACATTGGTAAGGGCTGCAATTATAATAATAGCCGTTAGCTTCATAGCCAGTATTATTTTGGATAATTGGGGCCAAGCCAAAGGCGTGGCCTTAGAATTAAAATTCATAAGTTTGTTGTGTTTGGGTTAAACATTAAATTCAATTCGTTGATTGCATTTTTTTGGGACCCAGATAATTAGCCGGGAAAGTGCAGCGAACACTTCCCGGTTTTTTCATATCGTATACCTATGTACATACTGCTTTTGCATTACAAGATTGATGAGCAAAAAACGGTGTATAAAAAGTTGTGGATCCCCTGCGGGAGCTAACTTATTTTTGGTATTTCTTCCATCATAGGGTTGTTTAAGGTGAATTAATTGATTAGTTATCTTCTTATCCTGATAAACAGGATTATTGCGTTATCGTAATGTGTTTATTTTCTATTTTGAAATTGACACCCTCATATTTAAGCATCCCCAAAAGTTCCGATGCTTTCACGTTACGGGATATACGCCCGGTAAACTCTCTAACGGGTATCTGGCCTTCATAACTTACTTCTACATCATACCAGCGGGCAGCCTGTCTCATGATCGATTGGATGCTGGCATCTGTAAACTGAAACAGTCCGTCTTTCCAGGCTACCGACTCATCAGCATCAGCATCATTAACCACCCTGATCTCGCTATTTTGGTTTAAGGAGGCCTGCTGGCCCGGTTTCAAAACACTGGTATAGTGGTTATTACTTATTTTAACAGATCCTTCAAGCAGGGTTGTTTTCATTACGGCCTCGTCATTATAAGCCATGGTATTAAAATGGGTACCTAATACCTCTATAACCGTATGGTTAGTTTTTACCCTGAAAGGCATAGCTGCGTTTTTGGCAACTTCAAAATAAGCTTCACCGGTAATTTCAACCTCGCGGGTTTTACCGGTAAATACGGCAGGAAAGCTTAAGGATGATGCAGAGTTTAACCAAACCTTGCTCCCATCGTTAAGCACTAATTGGTATTGGCCGCCCCTTGGTGTGGTAATGGTATTCATAGGCACTGCTCTATTTGCTGCCTCGTCTTTGCCGCCCTTATAAACCAACTGTCCATCGCGCGTTTTATTGATTTGGGTGCTTCCTTCCCTGGCCAGAACGCCATTTTGAGCATTGTCAAGATAAATCGTTTTACCATTAGCAAGCGTCAATAAGGCCCTGTTGCCTCCAGGTAACGCGTCATGAGTGGGCTGCGTTTTGGCTATGCCTTTTTTGGGGTCAGATTGCTTTTTTTTGTTGATCAAAACGTAGGCGCCAAAACCCAAAAAAATCATCAATGCGGCAGCAGTACCCAATCGCAGCCATAATCTATGATGATCAGAAGGCTTAATAATATGAATATTGTCCTGATTGCCATTTTTCAGGATATTGTTTAACATATCCATGCTTTTTGAGGGGTCAAAAAGCGGTTCATTTACGTCAAGATCATTCCATGCTTGCTGAATAAGTGCTGTTAATTCGGCATCATTGGTTGAGGCATTAATAATTTGAAACAGCTCATCCTGCTCCTGCTCGGTAGCCGTTTGATTATAATAACTGTTAAAAAGATAACGTAATCTTGCATTCAATGCACTCATACCTTGTAATTGTTTATCATAGTAAATAATTGGCAAATTCAGGGTCTTAGGAAAACCTCAATTACATGACAACAACCAGGGTAAAAAAGGGGGTATCAGCTTTTAAAAAAAATAAAAAAACTTTTTAATGCGATCAGCAAGAGGACTATAACTTCCAGATGTTCATGCACATACTCTGTAATAGACATAGTAGCTATCTGCAAATATTTTTTTACCGTTTCGCGTGATAGCTCCAGTTGATCGGCTATTTCGGTGTATTTCAAACGACCATGTCTGCTCAGCAAATATACTTTTTGCTGTTGAGGTGGTAGCTGATCAATAGCCTCGTCCAATAAATTATAATACATATCCGTACCGGCCACTTCTGGGCTAAGACTACCTGCACCAACATCTTCCAGTTGTTTGATCAGGGCGCGCTCCTTAGCCAGCTTTTTTAAACAGTTTAAGGCGTGATTTTTGGATATTACAAACAAATAGGCCTTAAAATTATCAACACGAACCAATGATTCGCGGGTGAACCATATTTTCAAGAAAACATCCTGCACTACTTCTTCGGCCAGTTCAATGGAGCTTGTTATACGCAGCATATGCCCCCCCAATTGCTGGTGATGCCTCATAAACAACTGGCCAAAGGCATGTTCATTACCCGAAGCCACCTGCATCAACAGTTCCCTCTCATCAGCATGAGCAATTTCAAACATAGTTTAGTGTATAATAATGGCAATAATTAAACTTTAATAAAACCGTTAATGCGCTTGATTAATTCAAGAGCAATAACAGTACTGCGGTGATAAAGTTTATTCTTTTAGAAAATCACTATTGCAGGGCGATAATCTTTTACTCATTAGTAGGGGGTATCTAAACCAATGGTTACTCTTTAGGTGCTTCTTGGGTTAATTTGTTTTCGATTCTTTTATCAGGAATGAACCAAACGGCGGCAACCACACCATATAAGACAAAGCTAATTGCAGGACTTAGCCATGAAATACCAATTGCCGCAGCATAAATAAATACAGAACTTTTTGCTTTCCAATCGCGACCCAATACGCTGGCGATGAGCGACTTTTTACCGTTGTGCCTGATCAGCGTTTTTTCCAGGATAGTGTAGGCCAAACCGTTCATGGCCAGTATAAATCCGTAACACGCCACAGGTAACTGGGTAAAATGATTTTCGCCCATCCAGCCGGTTACAAAAGGTATCAGGGACAACCAAAAAAGCAGGTGAAGATTGGCCCATAATATAGCTCCGTTTACCGATTTTACAATATGGAACATGTGGTGATGGTTATTCCAGTATATGCCCACATAAATAAAACTCAGTATATAACTAAAAAAAACAGGCATGAGTGGTTTTAGCGATGCCCAGGTATCACCGTGCGGCACTTTCATCTCCAACACCATAATAGTGATGATAATAGCGACAACGCCATCACTAAATGCCTCTACTCTTGTTTTGCCAAACGCCATAGATCTTAATTATCCTTAATTTTTATTTTTTACGTTAAAAGCCTGGTATCTTTTCATTGCTTCAATAAAATAATAATCGGCATAGGTCAAGGGCACATCAACCTCGGTACCTGCCGGAAAATGCCCTACGCTATGCTCCAGTATAAATCCTCCGTTTGTTTGGGCGGCAGCTTTATAGGCTGGTGACAATAATGTTTTCAATATGGTTTCGGCGGTGGTAAAATACTCCTGCCCCTTATTGTTATCCGCATAGCGGCAAAGTTCCAGCAAAGCCGAAGCCGCGACAGCAGCAGCCGAGGCATCCTTCAACGCATTTGGGATATTGGTAGCATTATAATCCCAATAAGGTATCTTATCGGCCGGAAGATTAGTATTTGTCAGGATGAACCGGGCTATATTTTGGGCCTGCTCCAAATATTTTTTGTCTTTAGTTTCACGATACATCACGGTATAGCCATATAAACCCCAGGCTTGTCCCCTGGCCCATGCCGACTCATTAGCAAAGCCCTGTGCTGTTTTCTTTTCTTTAACTGCTCCGGTTTGCGCATCATAATTGATCACGTGGTACGAGCTATAATCGGGCCTGAAATGATTTTTCATCGTGGTGTTGGCATGGGTAACCGCTATTTTGTAATAGCTGGAATCGCCGGTTTCGCGGGTAGCCCAAAACAACAGCTCCAGGTTCATCATATTATCGATGATCACCAGGTAATCCGACGGATTTTTAGAATCCCATGATTTGATACAACCTACTGTTGGATTAAACCTGGTGGATAGTGATTTGGCACTATTGATCAAGATCTGTTTATACTCCGGTTTCGGTTCTATCCTATTGGCATTTCCAAAGCTGCAATACATCATAAAACCTAAGTCGTGCGTATGTGTATTGAATTGCTCCTTAGCCAGAACGCCTAGTATACGGTTAGCTTCGGTCAGTAATTGCTGATCATGATCCTCCTCATACAGATACAGTAAACTACCCGGGTAAAAACCGCTGCACCACCAGCCCGAATTGCTGTTTTCCTGTTTTTTAGTATCGGGATGATATGTTTTTGGGAACTCCTGCGGACCTATTTGTTTTGCCAGAAATTTATACTGATCATCCGCATCCTTAAAGTTTCTTTTGATGGTGGATAACAGTTCCTTTTGCGGCTTAAAACTATGCTGCGCAAACAGATTTAAGCTAAGCGCGGAAAATAAAAATACAAAAGCAATAACAGGCAGAATTCTGGACTTCATAAAAGGTAGTTATAAAAATTTGGCTGGGGGTAAAAATGCAAATTTTGATTGGAATTGCAAGGAATATAATTTAACCGCTAAGCGTAATGCACAGACAGGAAATCAACTAATCAGACTCCTCATAAAAAGATTTCCAATCGTAAGGCTCCGGATTGTTAAGTCTAAAAATATGCTTATCCCTATCGGATAAGCCTTGATAGTAATCAAAAAAATTATGCGCATAATCCTCGCCTGGCCCCATACGCCAAAATAATTCATAAGGATGTATATCAGGAAACTCTTTCCAGGGAATCTTTATCGCCGGCTTTAAATTTTCAAAATGTCCGTATTCTTTCAAAAAATCCCTGACCTCCATTAATGCAAAGCCCAATAAATTTAACCCTCTCCAATTATTAGGATCATTGATATGTTCATTATCCTGCGCTAAACCGATTCCCCATATCTTATCTACAGGGCTGGCTTCTACTAAAATTCGTTCACCAGTATCCATCAAATACCGAGCAAATTCGGGGTGCTGGTTAAATTTGTGGATATTACCGTTAACTACTATTTGATACCTCCGATCTTTCCAGATCATTTCATCAAAATTCTCAACCATTCGGCCAAGTTCTTTTACTTCGCCAGGGCTTTTGGCATTTATAATCTTATCATGATGCTTTTGATCGCCAAACAGCAATGCCTTATTGGCCATCATCCAATGCTCCGCGGTTTTGTAAGTTATACCATCAACCGTAAACGGTAATTCAAACCATTGGCTAAAGCAAAATTTTCCTACCTGTTCCTGAGGCTTTTTATTATGCCCCCAGAAAAACAAAAATTTAATAGGCTCATCATTATAATACTTTTCAATAAGCCATTTTGTATGATAGTTTTGTTTCATTTTTCGATATATTAAAGCCCAAAGCAAACATACTCATCGCCCGATTTACTGCCTATTTTGCCGCCACCGCAGGCTATTACCACATATTGTTTCCCATCGATGGAGTAAGTAGCAGGTGTAGCATAACCGGCTGCGGGTAATTGGGCTTCCCATAATACCTTGCCTGTTTTTTTATCAAAGGCGCGGATCTTTTCGTCCTTAGTGGCGGCTATAAATACGAGGCCGCCTTTGGTTACCAGCGGACCTCCATAGTTTTCGGTACCGGTAAGGGGGATGCCTTTTTTGGTTAGTTCGGCGTACTCGCCAAGTGGCACCTTCCATAGTAATTTACCTGTGGTTAAGTCAATCGCGTTCAGTGTGCCCCATGGTGGTTTTATACCGGGATAGCCATCCTTATCCAGAAAACGGTTGTAGCCCGTCATGGTGTAAGGAACTTCGTCCAATGCTTTTTTTTCTGTTTTAGTGCTGGCTGTATGGCTGGCTGCGGGTTCTTTCGCTATTATTTTGGCTACTTTGGCATCGGGTATTTTCAGCAAAAATGCCAGCAGCGCCTTTTTATCGGCCGGCGGGATTTGTTTAAAAGATGGCATCATATTGCGTCCGTTGGAGATGATCTGGCTTAACTGTTCCTCTTTATATTTTTTGCCGATGTTCACCAGCGATGGGTATGAGGAGCCATTCCCCTTTAACTCCGGTCCGTGGCAACCAATGCAGTTTTTATTATAGATCACCTGTCCCATCCCTTTTAATGATTGGTCATTGCCACCCTTCGGTACATTAATCATCACCTGCGCCCAGGGCATTTCGGAGCAGTTGATATACATAATCTTTGATTCGGCATCAACCGCCGCGCCACCCCATTCGCCACCACCATCAAAACCCGGGAATATCCAGCCACCTTGTTTGCTGGGTGGGGTAAACATCAAACGGTTTTTAACCTGATTATACTTTTGCAGCATATCCAGATGCGTTTCCGGCGAAATGTCGGTCACATCCTCCGGGTTAAAAGTTTGCCTGGTAAAAGGCACCGGTAAGGTAGGGATAGGCTGTGTAGGCCAGGCTTGTTCGCCCGGCAAAGCCATAGTAGGTACCGGTTTTTCTTCTATCGGGAATACCGGTTTGCCATTAGTCCTGTCGAACATAAAAATATAGCCATGCTTGGTGATCTGCGCCACAGCATCTATCTGTTTGCCATCATGGGTAATGGTCACCAGGTTGGGATTGGCAGGCAGATCACGATCCCACAGATCATGATGTACCACCTGGAAATGCCATTTGAGCTTCCCTGTAGCCGCATCCAATGCCAGCAGGGAATTACCGAACAGATTTTGCCCTTTGCGGAAACCACCATAAAAGTCGCCGCCGATAGAGCCGGTCGGGATGTATACGATACCGCGTTTTTCATCCAGCGACATACCCGCCCAGCTGTTGGCCCCGCCAAATTTTTTCCAGGCGGCGGTATCCTGCCAGGTTTCATATCCTTTTTCGCCGGGCTGGGGTATGGTATGGAAGATCCAGCGCATTTTACCCGTACGGGCGTCATAGGCCCGGATATGACCCGGAGCAGCATCGGCAGATTCGGCTACGCGCGTACCCACAATAAATAGGTCATGATATACCACACCAGGGGTAGTACCCGCCACAAACGATTTGGTTTCGCGACCCAGATCTTTGGTCAAGTCGATATATCCACCCAATCCAAATGATTTTACAGGTGTACCGAACTCAGCGTCAATGGCATAAGTTTTAGAGCCTACACTATAAAAAATGCGTTTCTCTGTGCCTTTACTGTTTTGCCAGTAGATTACTCCCCTACTTACTTTGTAATAAGCCATCGGATCATTTTTACCACTGGTATCCACGCTTGCCGGGTCAAATATCCAACGCTGGACGCCTGTAGCGGCATCCAGGGCAAATAGTTTTAGCTTAGGACTTGTACCGTACAACACACCATTAATCACAATGGGGTTACACTGGTTCTGGCTGCGATTAGCCGTATCCCTATCCTTCGTGCTGAATGTCCAGGCTACTTTCAGTTGATGTACATTATCTAAATTGATCTCGTCATTTGATGAATAGCGGTTACCCTCCTTAGTACCTGCGTAGGTTTGCCAGCCGCTGTAAGCCGTTAGCGGCGCAGTTGGTTTGTTTTTGCAGGAGCAATAGGCCAATGCCACCAGGCCTACTAAAGGGATAAGCTTTATTTTCATGACAATGATTTATTTTTTCACCAAACTCGCCGGCGCTACCTCATGGCTCAGCAGCTGGCCAAACAGTTCCCAGCGTTTTTGGGGGTCT
>Ga0105239_10002445_pt1 | contig 23691 bp, 16 predicted proteins | sample KBSC44metaG_FD_92761 | JGI IMG/M metagenome (GOLD analysis project Ga0105239, IMG submission 92761) | Corn rhizosphere microbial communities from Kellogg Biological Station, Michigan, USA - KBS C4-4 metaG | ecosystem: Host-associated > Plants > Roots > Rhizosphere > Soil | place: Michigan, USA...
CGGAAGGTCGCACGTACCTCGATGTACATTTTATGATCTGCAAGGATTTCCCAGACGCAGGGCTCAGGAGGTTTGCTGCCGGCCCATCTAGTAACAGATATCGGGCCGTCGTATACCGATCTCAACATTTTTACGGAGCGGCACCAGTCGGTATCAAGTTCGGAATCACTCGGTCCCTTCAACAAATTGTCAGCAATATACCACAAAGAAAGGCGGATGACCAGTTTACCTGCAGCATGTATTCCACTTCTTCAGGACTGAAGGGGCAAAGCCGTGAGGCGACATGTTGAAAACGACGGTTATCCGCGTCCCACGCATAGGATATCAGCCTCGCAAGAGCAGCCTAATGTTACTCAGAATCAGTCCGGTCGCTGCAAACCGCCGGGCATGGAGCTACCTGTCGGGTGCGGGCCACGAAGTCAAAGTGATGCTGCAAGGATAACACAGCAAGAGGATGGACACAGTACGCCGCCAGGGAGAGAGCGCGAGACAGATGCCACCGCGTGGGTGCGGAGAGGACTGCGCGAGCTAGTATTCCTTGGACGGAGCGGTGGGTGGCGATCCAGATTGCGTATGCCCAAACATGTCTCGGCCTGAGCAGGTTGCTCCGCGTAATGATGAGTTCAGACACCCGTCGGGTGCAGCCATCGTTCAAGGCCTGGGACCAGGCATCAGAGGGCTTTTCTATGATGTTGAGGGCCGACGCTACCAAACAGCATGAACAACGGGTACACGTAAGTCATGGGGCGGGAGGACATACCCAAATGATGCGACAGGCGGTGAAGTTGGGCGGCGATGGTCGGGTAGCGAGAAGTGTGCTGGAGGGTCACCCATGTTTTGAGGAGATCAGACAGCTCTGACTTGGAAAGCGAAGCAGACTGGCAATTGTTGAAAACGGAAGCAACTCCCGCGGATGTAAGCCTGAGAGCGGGATGGGCGTAGAATGCTTCCCACCCGAGGGTCTCGCAATACTTTTTAGCCAGATGTGCAAGAATACCTTCACGGGCGGCGCGACAGAGCAAAGATAGCCTCCCCGCGCTGTCCCAATCAATGCTGCCGGAAATTACGATCAAGGCATCCAGCTGCTGAGGCATCTTTTTGTTGGCAGGAGAGAGAACATCCACCGGGGTAGTTTTCTTGTGGAGGTGAACGCCACGGCGAGGCTTTCACACCGCCACACGCGCCCCTGTTCTCGGCAGCATGACCACCGATGACTGGTAGTTGCGGTCGTCGACCTGCACCCTACACGTAACCGCAAGAGTGCAGCTCCATTCCATACCGGAGAATGTAAGCTGATCTCCCCGCGAGTCGACCCATTGGAAGTCAAGGTCGTACAACCTCTGCATGGCACCGTCGGAGAACACCAGAGGGGCGGTCACATAGGAATTGAATATGAAGTTTCCCGGGGCGTCGGTCAGAAGGAGCTTCGCCAGTATGTTCTTGACTGTGCCGGTATTTAGCATGGTGCTGTACCTACCGAACGTCGGGACCGTGAGGAAGCAGTAAGTTCCGCCGGATAGGTTGATTGGGCGGAACGCCAACCCGTCTCTAGAAATGCTGTTCGTTTGCGTCCCGCGGAAGCCGTGGAGCCTGCTTGAGATTCTCAGATTCTCCCCACCTCCCGTCGTGGTTGTCGTGGCGAACCCGCTCTTGGCCGAGAACACTATGTTATTTTCGTCAATGACGTCTCTGACCCGGAAGTTGATATCATTCAAGTCTGCCGCCAGGAACCCACCCACCGCCGTCGCTCCATAGAGCACAAATTCGTGGTCGGAACTCAAGATGCCCCTGAAGCCTGGTCGCTGAACAGAAACCTGCGTGTCAATTAAAAGGGCGTCGTCCGCCTCCGCCACGACAGTATACGTGCCGTCCAACAGGGGCTGGCTGTTGGTCTCCGCGAGACAGATGACGTCACCCGTTTTTCGGCCATGCGGGAATAGCGTCGTCAAACGGACGGACCCAGGCCCCGCGTTTTCGATGCGGCTGACCCTGTTGAACCTGCGCTTATATACTGCTGGATCTCGAGCTATGTCGCCGGCGGTGATGCGAGGGAAGGTCAGTTGCAGCAACCGGGTGCCCACGGTGGCTTGCGAGTCGTCCTCCACCCTCACCGTCTCCCTGTCAATCGTAAAAACATCTGGGCTGCGGATGCTGAGGATATCAAACTCCCCTTGCGGGTTGGTGTCGTCGTACAGATTTGGCATGAGGAAAGTGTTCCAAAAGCGAATCCGGTCCCCTGCCATGAGGCCATGCGACGGACACACAATCTGCGTTGGATAGCCAGGAATGACTTTGATCGTCTTCATTGGCGACGCCGGTGACGGGAGGGATATGCTGGTCAGGACTCCTTCCCCGGTAGCTGACACGAGTTCAGACGAGTCCTCGTCGGGAAACCCGAGGATGGGCGCTATACAGTTTGCTTCTCTGCCGAAGAGAAGCTTGAAAGGGGCGCTCTTCCCGACAGTCACCCACGGACCCCCACCGGTGCGGGCGGATGCGGTTGCAACGGTACCGACGCGAATTGTGAAGCTGTCTTTGTCCACCACCGCCACGGAGAAGAATCCGTTGAGCAGATCAGGGGCAAGACCACCAACAAAGGTGATCACGCCGCTGACGTACACGATATCACCGTCGATCAAGCCGTGAGATTCTTGTGTGACAGTCACGGCGTTGCTTCCCTCTTCCGTGGAAAGCGGGTTCTGCTCGGTAGGTTTGTTGATGATGCTCGTTATTTTCACGAGTTCTGCTTCGACACCCAGGTCCACGATGAACCGGTGGGGCATGGCACCCGGCCTGCCCCCGCGTCGGAGGACTGTTGAAGAGTTCATCATGTTCTCCATCATTCGGGCAAGGTTCTCGGCTGCTGAATAGTATCTCGGTGGAACACTGACTTTGTAAACCGGATAACCAATGTCTGCGTCTTCCTCGTTAATCCACGCGATGACGTTGTTCCTCGGAGACACCGTCGTGTCCGCGTTTGGGAACTCGATGCTGACCAGCTCAATGCGCGCCACGTTCTCAAAGGTGCGCCCGAGGAAGATCCGCGCGATGGCGGCATCAGGGTAAAGCACAGTGTTCCTGTCCGTAGAGTCTACAGCAATCAACCACGTCCGATCCGTCGTCCTGGTGTCAGCTGGCACACTTGCCGTACCACCGGCTTGGGAAACGTTGGTGTTGCTCGCACTCGCCTCTTTCTTCCGCCCTTCGATGTACTCCCTAAAGTCATTCAACCCCTCAGCCGGGAGACTGACGTAAGAGGGGTCGATGTACGTATTCTCGTAAAACATGTCCGTGTCGCGCGCCGTCGACAAGCCCCCGAAAGACCTTGTCACCGGACGTGAGAAGGGACGCTGTGGGTTTGGAGCGGCGTTTCGTCGTATCATACTCCCATCATGAACAAAGAAAATTACCAGTGGCCCCTTCCGCGAGGAAAGGATCACCAAATAAAGGTCGTTGCACAATGAGGCAGATACGCGATGGCTTCCACCGGTGGCAAGAACAAGACTTCAAGTAGGAAGACCGCTCAGCCGGCAATGGAAGCCGCGCCAGCCCCGGTCGACACCTGGACCCCGGGTAAAGGGAACCTCCTTGAGGTAAAAGCCGTCAACACACAACCCTTCCGGGTGTTGTTCGAAGCGTTGAAGGCAGTCTTGACAGAGGCCAATCTGGTTTTCTCTGACACTGGCTTGCGTATGGCAGCGGTCGACGGGAAGAGGGAGGCGCTTGCGCATCTTGCCATGCCGGTGTCCTCCTTTGAACGGTTTTACTGCAAGGAGCGCATCATTCTTGGAGTGGACATCCCGTTGTTGCAGAAGATCGTCCGAACAGCCAAAGTGAACGACTCGCTGACGTTTGTGGTTCACGAGGACTCACCAGAAGTCCTTGGCATATCGTTCGAGAACCCGGACAAGGCTCTCGACGCCTTCCACCCGCTGAAGTTGAGGTCTCTGCCCGACTACAACGTCAAAGACTCTATCACGTTTAAGGAGCCACCCCCGGAGATGCCCAGCGCGGACTTCCAGGCGGTCGTCCGGGACATGCTCTCGCTCGGCGCCACGGAGGTCGAGATTCAGAACCTCGGTGACGAGCTCACCTTCATTGCGCGCAACGGGCCGGTGTGCCCCAGGTACACGCAAAAACTGCGGCGACTCGATGTCTCCGACACTTCCCGCGAAGAGAAAGAGCCCGAGTTGGCCAGGGGCGTGTTTTTCCTCAAGCACCTGCAGTCGTTCACCAAAGCCACGACGCTGAGCACCCACGTCCACCTTTACCTGCAGACAAAGAACCCGCTGCTCATTTGCGAGTACAGCGTATTCAAACTGGGCACGTTGAAATACTGTCTCATGGGCAAGCAGGAATGAACCTCGATGTGGACTCTTTTTCCTCGCGCTTTGCGTTGCTCACCCGCCGTGGCTTTCTTTTCTGCAGCAGATGTAACAAGCCTACCAGCCAAGAATGCCACTTCTGACAGGCCGCGCGATCCTCGAAGGCACGTACATCAAGGGCATGCGCATAGTAAACAGCGTCATCAGGTCCAGTCAAATCGACATGGCATACCAACCAATCACGTCTCTGGCGGACCCGCAGAATCCCAGTGATGCGGCCACCCGATACTTTGTTGAAAATGTGGTCAGCCACGCCGTGAAGACCCTGAAAGTCCATCTCTGTGGGGCACAGTACGTTCAAGTGGCGCACCTTCCCGCCGGATCTTACGTAATCACAATTTCCAGCACAAACGGGGGCCCCACCGCAACGTTTAGCATCAGCAAGAATTTGACAGTCAAAGAAGCCCACGTCGCCCGTCTGACAAGCATTCCGGGAGAAGCATCTCTTGAGGAGCTCGATCTCAAGTGGGGTGCAAGTGGGCCCGTTATGTTGCGGAAAACCGGACCCCATTACAATGGTTGTTACGTAGTGAAAATTGTTTGACAGCTCGTCGTGCGAGCAGGCGCAAGAATCTAATATCTTGTACGTGCTGTACCCAGTTCCCCCAGTACATGCTGCCAGATGTCTCCCACGAACGGACACCCACGCTTGAAAATGCTGCGGTCTCGGTTCTTCCAGTACCAGTTTCGCATGTACCAAATGTCTTTTGCACCCTTTTCGTCCCGGCATTTGCAGAGTCTGCACATGGCTGTTGTCAATACATATAGGACATTTATTTCACGGGACGCATAGACCCCGTACCGACCAGCCCCTTTTTTCTCGCCCCTCTGACAAGATAAGATGAACGCAACAAATGACCCATTTGGCAGTAACACGAGCAACCAACTGGGGCGGGACGCGATCGTATCCAAGCCCGTCAAGGGTGTCACGAAGTACTTTGGTCAGCCTGCCCGGATGAACGAGCATGCGGTCATGGATCACCCTGATTTCACCGTCGGGAGGCGGATCTTTGAACGCCGGTGCGATTCTGTCCCTCAGCGGACCACCCCCAAGCAGCACCGCACCCCAGAGGAGCAGCTCTTTCCCGAAGATCCCCGCGCATCCCGCATATGTTTGAATTCCGCTGTCAAGACGGGAGCAACCGCGTCGGAGCGGATGGACTTTGAACGCAACCTGTATCCGCAGGCGAGGTGTCCCACCCACACGGACCCGCGGCTGGGGGAGCTGACAAAGGGCTTCACCGTCAGATACAAGTCCACATGCTGATTTGGAAGGTAATGTGAAATGTAGCGGGATGACTCAGAATTTCACCCGGCGGCGTCGACGAACCACGCCGGCACCGGGCTCAGACGCTGAACTCTTACTTCTGCCGAAGAGGACGTACAATCCTTGCAGGAACGCATCTGCAATGTCGTCCTGTTTGTTTTTGCACTGGCGGAAGTAATCCAGCCATTCAGCATGTTCAGCACCGGATAGCATGCACTCGGTGTGTTTCCTCCCCATGAACTTCCGCCGAGCGTAGGGAGTTTTCAATGTACATTGCACCTCCGGTCCGTCGTATACCTGCAGCTTGTTGTAGGCTGGGATGAACTTCACTGGCACCTTGTTCGCGAAAAATTGAACGAAGAAGCCATAGATCACGTGCGCCTGTAGAAGCATCTTCCTGTTCTGAACAGTTTGTTGCTCGATGGCAACCATCAGGTCACTGGGTGGAATGTCTGCCAGGCCCATGTCTTTCGCAATCTCCGGCAGAGCGGACTGTAGGCTCCAGCACCACTGCTGCGTGTCCTCGGGCTTGTGTTTCTTCGCCGGGTCGTGTGTTCCACAGAGCACCCGGCCGCTAGCGGTGGCATTGCCCTTCTTCCCGCAAACCTTTGCACCCTTGCGAAGTTTGGCAACGCACGTCCCACCGCTGACACCAACGGTCTTCTTAGACACAGCACGAGTCGTGGGGTTAGACTGTGCAAAGTCCGTGACGTTGTACCATTTCCACGACATCACGGTAAACGTGGCACCCGTCTTCTGTAGCAGGCACAAAGCCAAGTTCTTAATGCCGACATCAATTGACAGGACACAAACCATTTGAGGCGTAAGTGGTGAGATACAACTAGGGGCGAGAAAATTTACTCCGGCACGGCGAAGATCGCGGGTAAGCCGTACGGTCCTGCCGGCTTCATGAATTGCGGCCCGCTGGCGGAAGTCGTATCCACGATGGGTACGGCTGTCTGGGCTACTGCCGTCTGCGCCGGGTGGGCTGTCTCAGTGGCCTGTACCGCCGCCGCCGCAGGAGGAGGCGTCCTGAATAGTACGGAATTATTTGAGTCGAGGAGAACCAGCGATCCCGTGTCAAGGACCCTCGCGTAGTACGGTGGACCGGCGTTGGGACCGCTCGGGGCCGGGGTGGACCAGATAACGTTACCCTGTGTGTCTGCTGCGAGGAGAATACCATCGGCAACCCGGACATGGTCTATGGCGGCTGGCAGGGTCACTGCCCAAGCATCCCGGCCAGACTCTAGGTCTTTGACAAACATCCGGGACGTCTGATTTTCTGTCTCGGTGAAGCCAAAGCCGAAAATCCCGTTATCGGTCAACATCTGACCCAGATTCAATCGAGCCAGCTTGGCATCGGCGCTGGACAGGTTGGGTACATTGTAAGGAACGTAGGTTTCTACCTTCGACGCTCTGTTGGTGAACAGCGTCAAAACAGCGAAGACTCCCGTCAACAACGGCACGGACATGTGGATTACAACTCTCCAACCAAAATAATCACCTCTCTGGTAGCGCCCTCAGAACTGGTCATTTCTTCCACACGACGAAACGAAAGCACGGCTTCACCACCCCACCCTTGCAAACGCCGGCATTCAAGGTATTGCCTCGCATGAAGACTCCCATTCTGCAACTTACCAGAGCTTTCCTGAGCTTCAGGTAATCTTCCTCACGACACACATGCCCTCGTTGACGAAGCCACTCTGTGAAATGCTCTTCCGCTTCCCACACAGGGATGGTATCAGAACTGTTTGTAGTCTTCACCAAGATGTACTCCTTGTAAATAGATGACTCAAGCTCTTCAGGTTGAGGGCCAAAGTCAAGCGTCGCATTCGGATTCCACCTCACAGAGGTGAAAACACTCATCTTTGCGCTCCCGCATATCTGTCGAGTCAACCTCCCAGGAGCCCTCCAGGTAACATAACCTCGTGCAGCCATGGCATCATTGAACCGGCCGAAGCCGGCCGCGCGGGCGGAGATCCTGTGGTCATTGAGATATGACCAGTCAAGGTATTTGTCCAGTACCTCCTGGCTGGAAATGATGTCATCTGCCGTGCCTGGTTGAAGCCACTCACCAATAAAGTCGAACAAGTGTTCAGGGACAGGTTGTTGCTTGGAAACCGGTGCGGGTAGCGGCTCTTCCTCACTTTTCATTCTTCGACATGAAGTATTGATCTGACTAGGCTTCCTATGGGTATTCTTCGAGACAGGTGGTGCGGAGACCGACGTAGACTCTGCCATCAATGCCTGGAATTGTTCGAATGTCAACTTTCCCTTCTCGAACAGTGAGCGATAGGTTTCGAGTTTTGATACCTTGACATCCGCTTCAACCCTCGCAACCTCGACCTTTTCCTTGGTCTGCTTTGTGGCAGCGTGACGTTTTGTCAGCTCCTCCTCCAATTGTGGAGAGACCAAACCGGCCACAGGGAAAAGCGCAATGTACTCTGGAAGATCGTCTATTGTGAGTACTTGTTCATCGTACACAATCTGATGCATTGTTGCATCGTCCTCATCCACTTCCGGTCCTTTGCCTTTCCCATTTGAGATCAACTGCTTTTTCACTGACGGCATTAATCGCGCCGTGTACTTCTTACCAAACGGAAATGGCATCGACTTCATTTCTGGGTAAAACGTATGCGCTTGTCTAAGTATGAAAGAGAACATTGCGCGCGCAAGTGTTTCGTAAAAATCGGGATCCTGCGGTATACCGAGATGCTTGCTCAGAAGATCCGCAAAGAAGTACTCGAATTTGCCGTCACATGCCATGGGCTCCCACAAACGACGAACCAGGGTTTCGATGTGATTGGCCTTCTTCCTGTCGGGAAACTCAACGCCGTATCGGAACGTGCCATGATCCTGAGCATAATCTCGCTGGCGGTCACGCGCCGTGAGATCACCAGCAGTCCCTGCCTTGACGAGCTTCCGTGTCATCAAGACAATCTCGCTGGAAGTGACTGTTCCCTGTAGCTTCGCTATCAGCTCACAGAACACGCGGACGTACATGAAAGCGGTGGCGTTGTAAGGTCCTTTCTTCAGTTTGGCGACGAGTGCATTGTTTGGCTGCGAGGACACGGATGAACACGCAGCAGCTTCACCCACTGATTCCTCTGTCGTGACCCGGCCTCTCATGTACCGGAGTACCAGGTCGGTCACTGCAACAGCGAATTCAGGACTAATCCACCGCGCCAAGTCGATGGCAAGTTGTGGGTGCACCCATGTACCCCACAAAGATTTTGGACCCCTCTTGTCCGAGGTTTGCACAAGGGAGTGGGCCGACATCTCGACCGCCTCCGCCAGCTTCGATATGAAGTTTTGTGAGTCGGCGTTAGCATGATAATGCTTCCACTGTTTCCCGCCTGACTTCGCCATTTTCGTGGCGTTGACGTACCCGTCCTTCTGCCTGACCTCAATCGTGATGCCGTCTTTCCTCAATGCAGACACAAGATCTGATGGTGGCGCAGTGAGTGATTGTTGGTTTGACATTTTCGAATGATTGAGAAAAATAACACAGAGCGATTGCGTTTGAAACGCGTGTTCACCCTTATTTTGTTTTACGATGGTCCGCATTGTGCGATGCTGCAAGTTGCAGCATCGAGCAGCATCAAGCAGTATAGTATGGATTTGTTTTACTCATGTCCAAATTCGAGGCACCTGCAAAACTACACAACCTCTAGTCAGCCAAAGTTTCGAGAACTCATTCAAAGAGTTGAAATGACCTTGGCGTTGTAGGTGACCGTCGCACCAGTACCAGCAGTGGGCAAGTCCACGTACACCAACCTAGGAACATCACCGTTGTGCCAGGTGACACCCAACGTTTCCTCGTTCGGTCCGCTGACGGACGACAGACGGGTGACGCTCCCACCCCGATCGTTTTCCGCCGGAGAGGAGGAAGGTTGCGGCTGCGCCAGCGTTGGTCACATCAGACATCATCCTTCACAACATGGTCCCTAGATATTCGAGCTTGCCCCGCGTTCAAAAGGGGATCACTCCTCAACCACCGTCCCTCGCTTATGCTACAGCCAAGGTGGAGATGACCTTAACGTTGTAGGTGATTGTCGCACCCGTACCGCCCACAGGCATGTCAACGAAAACAAGCCGTGGCACATCTCCCGTCATCCAGGTTATTCCTAGGGTCTCCTCGTTTGGTCCGGTTACCGAGGAAAGACGAGTCACAGACCCACCCCTCCCGGTGGTTCCGGAAAGGAAGAACGTCGCCGCAGCGCCATTGTGACTCGCGTCGTCCACGAGAACCATGTACGACCCGTAATTAGTGCTGCCGGGAATCTGGGGATTTGATGGGGCATTGTCTATTAGATACACCGGATCCATCCTAATGGGAAGACTGCCGTTCACACTCAACACACCTGTGACATGGCCATCCTGGAAGTGCACGGTTTCCACATCGACCCCTGAATCCGGGTTCTTCTCTACGATTGTGTCAACACGGGCCGTGCGATCTACGATCAGATCACCCACGTGCACGGTAATCGTGTCGTCCCGGTCAACGTGCGTGACGGAGGTCGGGTCCACTCCAGACGCGCCGAAAACGTACTCCTGGTCTGCCTCACTCCAGTACGTGTTGATGTACTGAGTGTTGTAAAGCGAGTATCTACTTGCCGCATCCGGGACAGTTGTCCAATCCATGCCCTCAATGATTGCGTAGCCGTTCGCGTCCTGGTCAGCGGTAGTCACGAGCGTCGCCGTCCGGGTTGCACCAGCATAGGTGGCGATACGGCGGACCTGATTCGCTCCTGTACCGTCAGTGATCAGAATCCAGTTGCCGGTGTAAGCATCATCGGTGGTGCTGGCTTCAGGTCCAAGCACAATGGTGGTTGCCGTCGCACCCGCCGCGGCGGTACCGGTTAGTAATGGCTGATCGCGCACGACATCACCGGCTGCAGCGTCGTTTGCAGTCTGGAAGCGCTTTATTCCTGAACCGGCATCAGCAACACCCGCGGGCGCACTGTTCAAGAGTAGGAAGTTATCCTCAATAGTCAAGCCCACGGTGTTAATCTGCTGAGCGTCGCCAGTGCCGATGGTAAGGAGACCGGTGATCACAGTGTCACCCACGATATTTACGGCTCCACCGACTGTAAGATTCCTGGAGATGTTGGCATCGCGGTTGATCTGGAGGTCCGTTTCGCCCGTGATGAGACCGGTCAGGGTCGTGGCACCCTTCACGTAGAGATCCTCGGCCACCGTCATTGAGCTTTGCGTCGCGATCCCACCGTGCACCACGAGTGCTCCCACCCCGCTGTCGTTAACCGAGTCAGTAGGATCGGTGATGGTAACCACACCAGCAAAATCGGACGTGCCCGCCACGACCCGGAAATTGCCGCCGATGGAGACGTCGTGGACGAATCCAGCACCGCCAGACACAACAAGAGCGCCGTCCGTTGGTCCCGTTGAATTCCTGGTGAGAGGGATCCGGACAACACCGTCCGCATCGAGCTGGAGGACGTTCCCTGTACCGTTTGTACCGATGGAGAAGTTCTGCGTGCCGACAGCCCAAGCGTTCTTACCCGCAATCCAGTAGTCGCCAATCGTCGCACTCGCGGCATTGTACCCGTCGTCGGTATAGAAACCAATCGACGCTTCTGCTCCCGCCGCAAGGGGTGATATCCTCAAGGTGCCGTCTGCTCCGGGCCCGTGGAAAAGGACGCGGCCTTCCGGCGTGACTGTTACCTGATGACCGGTTGCGTCGTCCCCGCCGTTGAGGATGATACTGTTCGCCGCTTGCACGTAGTAGTTACCAAGGTAGTCCGCGTTGGCAGAGGCCGAGTTACCAATTCCAAAATTGACAATGTTTGCTCCCAGGTCGTCTTGCAGTAGGAAATTGTTGTATTCCGTCGCCGCAGCCAGAGTCCTGATCGGCTCGTTCAGATTGCTCTGGATCCCGGTGCCGAGCTTCAATTCCTTGGCAATGTTCACCGCCCCGCTCACCACAATCGCACCTCCCGCTCCGGCCACAGAGTCAGTAGTATTCACCACATGCAAGACACCATTCTGATACGTCGCCCCACGGACGGAAAGCCCACCATCCGTAATGATACTGCCGATTCCGACAGCCGTAGAATCCGTGGTGTCGCTGCTGTAGAATCGCCCCGTGTTGATCCGGACTGCATACGACTCTGTGAGGGCCAACCCGCCAGTGGCAGCAGGGATGCCTTCAATCCGAAGAGCGGATGCGTCCGTGTAGGTTACCCCACCGTTTGCGGCAGTCAAAGCACTGGCCTCAATTGACGCCGCGCTCCACTGCGCGACCGTTGCCCCGCCTGCCGTAGCATCGTCCGTGTACACGCTGTCCCCCACGAGGAGGAACTGACCCTGCTGCGGAGCAAATGCGAACGCCGTCTGATTGACCTGTAACCCAAAACCAATGTTGGCGTGTTTTCCTATTCCTGCACCTCCGGCAAGGGTAAGACTCCCATCCGTAGGAGTGGCCGAGTCAAGGACGTAGGGAAGGTGGGTAACACCGTCAGCGCCAAAGCGGATCACCGTGCCGAAGACGTTGGTTCCAATGGCAAAGTTCTGCGATCCTTCGGCAAAGGCGTTCTTCCCAGCCAGCCAGTAATCCCCGGGGGTAGCGGAGGCGGCATCGTAAGCATCAGTCGTGGAGAACGCGATGGAGGCCTCGTCGCCGGCGGCGAGGGGTGAGATCCGCAGTGTGCCGTCCGCCCCCGGCCCGTGGAAAAGGACACGTCCCTCCGGGGTGACTGTCACTTGATGACCGGCCGCGTTGTTCCCGCCGTTGAGGATTATGCTGTTCGCCGCCTGGACGAAGTAGTTCCCTAAGTAGTCTGCGTTTTCCGAAGCAGAGTTCCCGATTCCAACGCTTGCGACGTCGAGCCCACGGTCATTCTGAAAAATGAAATTGTTGAGGTCCGTCGCCCCGGCCAGAGTCCTGATCGGTTGATTCAAGTTGCTCTGGATCCCGGTACCAAGCTTCAGTTCCTTGGCAATGTTCACAGCCCCGCTCACCACAATCGCACCTCCGTCTCCGTCGACGCTATCTGTTTCGTTCACCACGTGCAAGACTCCGTTCTGATACGTCGCACCCCGGACGGAAAGCCCACCATCCGTGATGATACTGCCGATCCCAACGTCCGTAGAATCCGTGGTGTCGCTGGTGTAAAAGCGACCGGAGTGCACTCGCACAGCGTAGGACTCGGTGATCGCAGCGTCACCCGTTCCCGCCGGCGCACCAAAAATGCTGAAACTCGACGCGTCCCCGTATGTGACCGCCCCGTTCGCTGTTGCGAGTGCTGGTGCTTCGATTCTTGCGGCGCTCCATGTGGGAACAGTCGCGCCCGCCGCGGTAGCGTCATCGGTGAACAAGCTCGCACCGACGAGAAGGAACTGCCCGTCAGCAGGAGCATACGCGAACGGCGTCTGGTTGAAGCGACCGCCGAAACCCACGTCGATGTGTTTCCCGATGCCCGCTCCGCCGCGCACGCTGAAGGCGGCCGGACCAAAAGGACCCTCTGTTTCGGTCACACTGTTAAATGTGACGTCCCCGCGGAACGTGGAAGATCCCGTCACATCAAATGTGCCCTCGATGAGACCATCGCCTTGCGCTTGAAGATTGTCAGCGATCATGAGATTCTTCTCGATGGACACCCCACCAAGCACCTTGAGCGCTGCGACCCCTCCCGTATAGTTATCGGCCGCTGTCACTGAGCCGATGAGGGCCCTGCTGGCCACTGCGAAGTTACCCACACCTGTCGTCGCCGCGTCGAAACCAGGAACTACCGCACAGTTACCATACAAAATGGTCCCTAGAGTCGGGGTCGTCATGTTTGTCTAGTCTGATCAAGGGAAAGAAAAAAAGTCAGGAGGCTTATTTCCTAAGCTGGCACCGGGTGCTTGGCAATGTACTTGAAGAAAGCTTTGAAATCGTCGTCCTGTTTTACAGGTCCAGGCGCCGGTTCGGCCAGTTTCAGCGGTGGGGCGGGAGGCGCTCTCCTTGGCGCCGAGGCCTTCAGGACGGTATTCTCTGACGTCAGGGCGAAAAGCCTGGTCTCAAGCCCGTCAACAACAGCGGTGAGTCTGGCTACCTCAGCACGCAAAGTCTCCCGGTCCTGGTGAGCGTCCTGTAGCTGCACCCGCATGATCGCGGCGTCGGCTTCTGATCTCTTTTTTTCCGCAACCCGTTGTTCCTCTACCCGCAGCTGCCTCTCGCGTTCCTTCTTCTCAGCTTGCGTGCGCTTCAGCGCGACGTCATTCGCGGTTTTCAGTTTCGCTTGTGCATCCGTGACAGACCGACGGAGCTGATCACGATCTTTGTTGACTTTCTCAAGCTCCGCGGGGTCCAGGGAACGTTTCTTTGCTGTCTCCAGTTCCAGCCGGATGTCACCGAGATCCGCCAATGCACGGTCCCTTTCCGCCGAAACGCGGTCCCTTTCCGCCGAAACGCGGTCCCTTTCCGCCGATACGCGGTCCCTTTCCGCTGCAATGCGTGTCTTCTCCGCCACCGCCCGGTCCTTCTCCGTGCGGGCTCTGTCTCTTTCGGTGACGGTAGCGTTCCTCGAAGCGATGGCTGAGTCCCGTTCACGAATAAGCCCAGAGCTCTGTTGTCGGACCTCCGAAAGCTCCGCTTCTAGGGAGATGAGCCGTTCCTCCGCAAGCCGTCTATCTGCCGACCGAACCTCGGCACCGGACAAACGAAGGAGCGAGTCTCCGTCATGTAACCGTTCCAAAATGGAGAGAAGGTCTGTTAGGGGGTACTGTCCCGCTGTAATCGCCCCGTGATAGGTTCCAATGAGGTTCTCCTTGCTGGCGAGTTGATAGAGACTCACGACGCTGCCTGCATTCACCTTTGCAAGTAGTTTCAGGCAAGCCTCCAGCATGTCGCCGGGCGGGCTCGACGCGATGACCTCCTGCAGCTCCAATATAGAGTTCCAAGGAATGTCCCCGCCGGTGCCGCCCTGTAATACCAACGCCCATAACTTTTGCCGTTGGCCGTCGAGCTGGACGGAAGGCCTCCCCTCAGCGTGTCGGAATAACGTGGTGAGGGTGACTGCAGCATCCAGGTCCTCCGGCAGTTTTAACGCCGCCAGCGTCCTCGTGGCAAGCGAGGGATCATCAGATTTTCCGTCCACTACCAAGTGTCGGACGAAAGTCATAATCTCCTCCCCGTCCTTTTCGAAAAGAGTGCGAAACATGACCTTTTGACAGAGCGCCATCCCTTCCTGGGGGGGGATCGCCTCGTTTTCGCGCAGAGCAGCATCCATGTACCTTTTCCTCAAAAAAATTGTCAAGATTATAAGGTCCATGCGTCTTGGTGCAGAGGAATGGGCGTCTTGAAACTCATCCTGGGTCCGATGTGGAGCAGCAAATCCACTGCCCTCCTGGCGCTGTACCGAAAATACCGGGCCATCGGGAAACGCGTTTTCCTAATCAACCACGCCTCTGATACGCGGTACACAAGTCATGGACTGAGCACGCACGACGGGGTCACAGAAAAATGCCACATGGCGGCCACCATAACAGAGACGCTTACTCACCCAGAGTACAGAGATGCCGAGGTCGTCCTCATCAACGAGGCCCAGTTCTTCAGCGACCTGCTTTCCACCATACCCGCGGAGTGTGATAAGACTGACAAAACGTTCGTCATCGCCGGCCTTTCTGGTGGGTACGAACGCCAGGCCGTCGGGGCCATCCTCTTGCTCATACCACATGCAGAAACAGTGGAGAAGCTGGAAGGGCTGTGCCAGGACTGCAAGGACGGCACTCCCGGGCCGTTCACGAAGAGAAAGACCCCCCCCAAAGAAGGAGAGTCGTTGATTGGCGGTTCAGAACAATATAAATGTGTGTGCCGAAAGCATTATATTAGAGAATAGGTAAGTTACAAGACCCGGAGGTCACCACGTCAAGCTCATCACAACGCCAAGCTTAGATACCAGCCCTCCTGAGTTCCTCGTCCTCTTCGTCCTCCCCAAGAAGCTCCTCCGGGTCCAGCTCAGCCGGCGGACGGAAGTCAGCCTGGGGGTACTGGGGAGGAACGTCATCGTCCAGATCCCAGTCATCGTCGGCAACGCTGGAGGTCTTCCTTGCCTGCTTCAGCACCCACGTAACGGTAGTCCTAGCGGGACTCACAAACAAGTACTTGGCCTGGATAATGGTTTTAACGTGCTCACCCTTGGCCAGCACCTGGGAGACGTTATCCGCGGTGAGCTCGACCGGGTTGCCCTGAACGTCTTTGAAGACGGGGTTCTTAGACCGGTTGGTGATTTTCTGCGGGTTGTCGTTCTCCCTCTCGAGCCTGATTTTGATGCGTGGCGCATAGGCGGCGCCGTTGGGGTCGGTGGCGTGAGAGACCATATTCTGGTACCTCCTGCGGAAGTCGTCGTTGGGGAGGTTGCGGGCCGCATCTTTCGGGTAAAGAGCGACCTTGTTCTCGACGACCAAGTCGGCCAACCGGGAGTCGATCTCGCAACATTTCTCGTAGGCCTCCCTGAGCTCGGGGTTTCCCTCCATACCCTCGAAGTTCAGGCACAAGTCAATGCTCTTCACAGTCTTTGTGTCAAACTTGCTCTCCCCGGCCGCCCAGGGGATCTTCATGGACGGGAGGGCGAAACGGAGTTCCTTATCGCCGTAATTGATGTAGGCGAGCTGACCGAACTCGTGTTTTTTGGGTCGGGAGAACTGGATGCGGGAAGGGTTGATGTCCCTGACGGGCACAGCGCCTTTGGTGGCTTTGGTGGCAGTGGAAGTCATGACTGCGGGGGTGCTTTGGTTGAGCGGACCTTCTCCAGCAGCCTGCGCTCTTTATATTTGCGGAAAACACGCATCCCCTGCACCGCACCAAGCAACGATAAACCAAAACGGCGCACGTGACATAGGACCCCAGGGACCATGGAGCGCTTTCTGCATGGGCCCTGACCCGACGCGTTCATTTCGGAGCCGTTGGGTAATCGGCGCAGGTCCACCCTGGATAACCTCACGGGGTCTCCGTTCACGTGCAAAAGGACGTCGCCATCCTCAATGTGCCACCCCTTGCCCACTCCCCGCTTGTTGCTCGCGAGCCGTAGCCTGGTGGCAAGTCCGGTCCTGGCGGTCAGTCCGATTCTGGCGGCTAGTCCCATTTTTCCTTACTCTGAAAAATTTTGTGTACCCAGGATCAGAACGACATGTCATCAGGAGATGGCTTTGATTCTAACAGCGCCGGCTGGAGCCAGCACACTGCCGAAGCCCTATCCTCCGGGGGCAACCTCGGTGAGTCTGGATGGACCCAGGATGACTTCAATGTGGAAGCTTCCGAGGACATATCGCAATACGACGAGGCGAAACACGTGAAGGTTACCGGGGCGATCTTCGGAAAGTCTTCCATTTCGGACGACGTCAAAACGGGAGCGGAGATTGAGGCGTACGACGTGAACGAGCAGCGAGACTCAGAGGCGGGGTTGGCCCTTTCGAGGTACAACCTGAACTATGTCTTCAACAAGAAGGTCGCGTTCAAGGTGAGTTCGCTTAGCGAAAGGCTCGGTGCGCCCATTGATCCAAAGACCCTTCCTGCCAAAGTGGACCTGCGCGCCGACGCCGCATTGAGCGTTTATGACCAAGGGCCCATCGGTTCGTGCGTGTCGAACACAACTTCCTACGGTGTACGCCGCGCGTACAAGAAGAAAACGGGCAAGCTCTTCATGCCATCCCGACTGTTCGTGTATTTCAACGGCAGGATCATGCACGGGCTGCCGGCCGATGCGGACACCGGCCTCACCATCACCGAGGGCTACAGGTCAGTTGACAAGTACTCAGCACCGAGTGAGGCGCTCTGGAAGTACGACCCCAAGCAGTTCAAGACGAAACCGCCCGCCGCCGCGTACACTGCTGCGTCACAGATGCCGACTTTTGAGTACGTCACGCTGAGAAGCGACATACTGGAGCTGAAAAAGTGCCTTGCGGACGGGTTCTATGTGTCGTTCGGCACCGCCCTTTTCAGTTCCTTCATGTCTGCCCAGACGGCCAGGACCGGCATTATCCCGGTGCCAAATCCGGCGAAAGAGCAGCGGCTCGGTGGGCACGCCATGACCATTGTCGGATACGATGATTCACGGCGTTGCTTCATTGTTGCTAACTCCTGGAGCGCACGATGGGGGGACAAGGGGTTCTGTTACTTCCCTTACGACTACATGCTTAATAAGAGTCTCACCAGTGATTTTTGCTCAGCGCGTACATTCGGTTGAGTATCTTTATCCTTCCCGCGAATTCTTTTTCCCGCCCACTGTCATAATGAGCAGTCGTGGACCATCGAGAAACATGACAGAAGCGGTGGGGAAAATTGTGGTCGACACTCGGGGCAATGACCACAATCCCAAGACCCATATAGGCCGCGACGAGCTGCCAGCAAACGCCAGGATTTTGCCGCCTGGGTCCATTTACACGCACGATCTTCGCCGTGACAGGCTCAACTTGCATGTAGACCACACTAACAAAGTGACCAAGGCTTGGCTGGGGTAGTGGTGAAAAACCAAACGTGCCCACCTTGGGAAGAATGTTTTCTTGCCATGGTTCACACGCGAAGATGGGAAAGGTCAACCTGAACCCCCTGCGGAACAGCTTGAGCACCGCCGGGATGGTGAACGCCCTCGATGTCATGGTGGGTCAGCCCCTGCGGAAGGAGTCGAGCGTCACTTTCCGAGACGTGACGGTGACAGAGGATCTCATTGTGGAAGGAAACACTCAGCTGAAGGGGCAGATCAGCGTCATAGAAACGGACGTATTGCGAATCAAAGACAACGTGGTGGAACTGAACGTGGACAACGACGACCCGCTCCTCGAAGGCGGGATTCAAGTCAACAGGGGTCCAGGCTTGAACCCCTTCCAGTTTCTCTACGACGAGCGGACGGGGCTGTTTCGCATCGGAGCACCCGGTCAGCTCCAGGCTGTTGCGACGAGAGAAGACGGCCCTTTACCGGGCGGTCTCGCTGTGTGGGACGCGGCACTCCGACGGTTCAACGCCGTCACCGATTTACAGGTAGCCGTTACGTTCGCCAAAGAAGCCAGCTTCAACAGGGGTGCTTATTTCGGTGGGGGCGGGGCCGCCGTGTCGGGTAATGTGGCGGGTCAACTCTTACTGGAGGGCAACGACATCCAGCTGGGTTCAGCCATGGCAGGAACCGTTCGCCTTCCGCAATCGTGGGCGCTGGCTTTGGGCATGTGTAGATTAACGGCAGCGGAGAACGGCATTTCCCTCGAAGGCGGCGGGATGACGTTGCGCGACCCCGGTGCGTCCCTCTCTTGGCCGGGAGCGGGACAGGCCGTGGAGGTGTCGAACCCGGACTTGGGAACGCTGCGGGCGGCGGCCACCCGCATCGAGTTGGCCGCCACATCGGAAGTGGCACTGCCCGTGGCCGTCCCGCTCGTTTTCGGTGGGTCAAGCTCCCTCCAACACGGGAACGACGGGTCGTTGCGTGTGCAGTCGCCAGCTGGTGTATTTTTCGAAGCACCCACGGTAACAGTCTCACGGTTGCGCGTGGGAACGGGGGTCGGGGTGCTCGGGTCAACACCCGGTGGCAACCTGCTCGTGGAATCCGCTAGGGACATGGTCTTGGACCCGTCAGCGAACGTAATACTGAACGACGGAGTTCGCCTGCTTCTCGGTTCCGCGGAACGATCCTTTCACACCGAGCCAGGGACGCTCGTTTTAGAGCACAAGACCGGCACCCTCGTGTTGCGTGCACAGGACGTAATCCTCCCGGCGGGCACGGGTCTAATTGTGGGTCGCCAGACAACTCTTGCGGAGGATGGCCTTGGGACCACAGTGTTGGAAAACGTCGGGGGCGGCATTAAACTGTCTGCCAGATCCGGCGTGTACACCGACCTAATTAGATTCGCCAGTGAGACAGAAACCATCTCGGGAAACGGCAGTGATCTTTTACTTTCGGCGTCCGGGGCCGTCTCTGTCGACGCCAACATCGCCCTTGGTGCTGGAAAAGCGCTGCTGATGAATGCGGGGAGACAGAGCATACATGTCACGACCGGGGGTGATATGTCAATCTATTCGCAAGGCGGGATACATCTCGACGCTGGAGGAACGGTCACTGTCCCGTCGCTCAGCTTCACCGGTGGCGCCACCGTAAGGCAAACGACATCCGGCTCCCTGGTTTTGAGCTTGGCGAACCCTTCGGCCACCCTCTCCGTACCGAGGCTCGTTGCTCAACATCTAGATGTGCAGGGCGCGGCCACCGTGTCGGGGAGCACCACCGTGAAGGGACATTTCTGGGCGCAAGGAGACATCACCTGCGCTGGTGACGTGCGCAGTCAGGGAACGTTGATCGCCGGGAAGGCCACCCTTCAAAGGGAACTCTCGTTCCTCAGTGATTGGGACGCGAGTGAGTCGTACACACTGTCGAGAACCATGATCCATGAAGCGGGTGGGCGACAGCTGCTCCTGACCGTGCCGACCGTCAGTACGTACGTGGGCTTGGGTCCCGTCCCGTCGTTCGCCGTTGGATCCTCCTACCGTGACCTGTACTGCTCTGTTTCTGAGAACGGTGTCACCATCCACAGCGGCGTTCTTACCGTGCTGGAGGCAGCAAGTCTTTCGGTCCAGGGGTTGATGGACGTGGCAACGACTCATTGCGACGTGCTGGAGGCCGGTCTGATCACAGTCAGCGGGGTGGCCAGATTTGATTCTGATGTCCATCTGGCAGGCGGGTCGTCTTTCGGAGGCGAAGCGATTACTCTACAGCAGCCGGTTGTAGTGAACGCAGGCCTGACACTATCCGGCCTGTCAACATTGGGAGGTGACGTCAAGCTAGTGAGCGACTTGGACGCTGCCGGGAGGACGATCAGAAACCTTCCTATGCCAAACCAACCGGACGAGGCATGTCCGAAGGCGTACGCAGACCTTCTGAGGCAGAATATGTCCGTCAAGCAGCCTGCACTAGCTAGCAGCACTGGCCCGGTCGACATCGGTCTCCCAATCTCATTACTCGACGGCGTGGACATGACATCCGGTGCCCGCGTACTTTTGCGTCATCAAGTCAATCCGCTCGAAAACGGCATCTATGTCCTCGATGACGGGTTGCTTGCCCGGCGTGCACCGGACCTTCCCGAAGGAGTTCCCGGCCTTGGAACGCTCGTCATGGTTCTCCAAGGTGTGTTGTGGGGCAGCACAAGCTTCTACGCCACCTCACCCGATCCCGGCCAGCAGGACGCCCGGGTAGGCAACGATTTGATGGTGTGGAACCCGTTTTCCGGCGCTGCGACCGTGCTTGCCGGCAAGGGGCTGCTCAGAACGGGAAATTTGCTGGATGCGAAAGGCGACGGAAAGACCGTCATCGTCACCGAAGCAGGAATAGGTCTGGCGACCCCGGGACCCGGACTGCTATTGAACGGGGAAGGGCGGCTTGCCACGTCCACGCGCCAGACGCATGTCACAGGCGTGGGTACGGTCACCGCCGGTAGCTGGGAAGCCTCTCCCGTAAAACCCCAGTATGGAGGAACCGGACTGACGGTCGTCCCGCCTGGGTGCGTGCTTTTCGGGAAGACATCTGAACAGTTGGCCTGTGATGCAAAATTCAAATTTGCGAACTTGCGGTCCTCTGCCACGGAGCAAGGGCTCATGATCGGGGGTTCGGACCCGCCGGCTTCGCAGCTTCACGTTTTGAGCCGTGACCAGCGCGCAACTGTTACCGTGGAGAGTGCGACAGGGTCGGGGATCGAACTACTGACGGCTTCCGTCCGGTCTGCTTTGCGCTTGGGCGCCGACGGGATCACGGAACTCCGCACCGCGGCAGGGTTTCAAGTATTCGCGGGCGATGAGAGCGTGGTGAGCATTACCGCTGCTGCCTTGACGGTGACGGAGGAGGCCGTGTTCGTAGAACGGGTCAGTCACCGGTCTGATGTGTCTGTGAATGGGATAATGTACGTCGGGACCGAAGGGATCCGGTGCGAAAACGGTCCCCTGAATTTGGGTGGGAGTTCCGTGGCGTTTTCTTCGCCAGCGCGCTTCTCTCAAGGCGCGGACTTTGGTCCGGTGACGTTGCGACCAGAGACCGGAGCATTGCGGCTGACAGCAGCGGAACCCGTTTTGATCACCGGGGGAGACGGAGTCACCCGGCTGCGGGTGTCCACCGGTGCCCCGGTATGCTCCGAATGGGGCTGGGGAAATGCCTCCGACGTCGACGCCGCTCCGTGGTACGTCATCAAGTTGACCGCCGACGGTGTTCTGGAGCTTGACGGAGGGGCCTCAGCCGCAAAATGCCTCTCGCTTGGGGGTTGCGCCATGAGGAACACAAATGAACTGGGTTTTGGTGATGCAAGAGACGGGGTCGTTTTCAAGCGTGCTCCCAACGGCCTGACGGTTGAAGCGCACGGGGAAAATGCGGCTTTGACCATCGGTTCGGGGACAGCTGAAGTGTCGACCCGAATGTGCAATCGTGATCAAACTCAGTTTGCGCAATTCGTCCCCGGCTCGGAACGTGGGTTGTTTGAATTGAGCGGGGAGACGTCTCTGCTGGTCAGCGGGGACGCTCTGTTCGTTGGTACAGTCTACGGGGCTGACAACAGCTCAAGCCGCCACCTGGCTTCCGCCGGCTGGTACTACCTGGGACCCTTGGCAGACGGGACGACAGACGTGGATGTCGACTTTTGTTTCTCTTTGCGAATTGCCCTCTACGGCGGGACTTACACCTCGGAACTGAAGGTGGAAAATCGATCGCGGGTGAAAGCGTCCATTTTCCAGGACACAGAGGGCGTTTACCGCTTATTCTTGTGCGTGACTTCGGCCCCTGCAGGCGTGCACATTCTTCAGGCCCCTGTCCCGCTCAGCCTGTCGGTCTGGGAGGGCGAAGCTGCAGTGCCCAGCGGGACGACGAGCGGTTTCTCAAACGGATGGCGCTTGGACTACTCCACAGAACAAGCAGCGGCGTCGGCGTCGATCGCCTTTGGCGAGGCTTCAGTCACAGGCAAGGCTACCGCGGGGGAACTTGCAGTGTCTGGCTCCTTCTTTCTTGGTGGCAATCTCGTCTGCCGCGGCGATGCTGAATTCCTTGGTGAGCGTGTCGGGTGGGTCTCACCGGACAGCCTTTCCGCCTGGCGGATGGACGCTGGCACAGAAGGACCCGTGATGACGCTGTCGAACGCGCCTGGGGGGAGTTCGACCTTGAATCTGGGAGAGACGACACTGTTGGCCGCAGGCGAAGGTTTAAACATCACTGCGGTGGGTTACCGCATCCAAGTGGGCTCAAAGAATGTTGTCAGAATTGACGGGGAGGGGGTGCTAACGGAGGGAAACCTAATGTCAACCGGAATGGTAAAAGCAGCTACCGTGCAGTCAGAGACACTCAGTGTTCTTTCCGGGCTCACCCTTGGGCAGACAGTCTTCTCCTCGGTAGGTAACGCGGTGAGTGTGAACGGTTCCCGGATCACAGGGCTGGCGACACCTGTAGCTGATTCTGATGTTGCCACGAAACTGTACTGCGACCTCATGTCGCGGGCTTTCACACGGTCGGCAACAGTGGCAACTACCGGGCCGGTAGATCTCAGCGCTCCCGTCTCGGTTGTCGATAGCGTCTTGATCTACCCAGGCTATACGGTTCTGGTAAAGGACCAGCTAGCGGAAGAGGAGAATGGCCTGTACGACGTCATGCCCGGGTTTGTTCTCGAACGCGCACCCGGTTTTACCGCCGGCTCTGGCGTCACTGTGTGGGTAGCACAAGGGGAAAGTAATGCGGCGTGCGCATGGATGTGCACCAGTGCTCCAGGCGAAGACGTGGTCGGTGAAGACCCGCTGCGCTTCGTGAGGGTGTCCGGCGGGGACGAAATCAGGACAGGAGCCGGCCTGAAGCGGACGGGAAACGTGCTTGACGTCGTCCTGGACAACCGATCCCTTGACATGTCAGCCGGAGAATTGAGGATAGCTGCGGGGGCCGCCGGTCAAGGGCTAGCGGGAGGGGGAGGATCTCCACTCAGGGTGGTGGACATAACTCACCTGTCTTCCGTGGGACGCATCACGTCAGGTAGGTGGGATGCTGACGTCATCTCAATGCAACACGGAGGTACCGGCACGGCAGCCATCGGTAGATTTGC
>Ga0105239_10002446_pt1 | contig 23689 bp, 12 predicted proteins | sample KBSC44metaG_FD_92761 | JGI IMG/M metagenome (GOLD analysis project Ga0105239, IMG submission 92761) | Corn rhizosphere microbial communities from Kellogg Biological Station, Michigan, USA - KBS C4-4 metaG | ecosystem: Host-associated > Plants > Roots > Rhizosphere > Soil | place: Michigan, USA...
ATCCCTGGCTGAAGCGTCAAAGCCCGTACAGGATATTGCACCAGGTGGCAATAAAGCTATTTTATCAATTGGCGGCGGAGCTTCCATTAATCTTGACAGTCTCAAAAATGGTATCCTGCCTGCTGAAGATGGCACACAGCTATTAAAAAGAGATGGAATAATAAGTTATGCATCAGCTGTGGATACAGGAGATTCAGCGGTTTGGCATACCCTGTTTGTACCAACCGGAGGGCAATACCAACTGGTATTACAGGATGGCACAAAAGTATGGCTCAATGCATCTTCCAGCCTTCGTTTTCCACCTTCATTTCATAACAGGGAACGGCATGTAGAACTTACAGGCGAAGCCTATTTTGAAGTTGCCCACCAGGTAAATAACAATCACCAAAAAATTCCCTTTATCGTGCATGTGAATCGTGCAGGTAGTGAAGAAATCAGGATAAACGTGCTTGGCACCCACTTCAACGTGATGGCGTACGAAAATGAAACATCTTCCACTGTTACATTACTCGAAGGCAGTGTTATGCTGGAGAAAAAGAATTCAACTGCCCTGTTACATCCCGGAGAGCAGGCGAATATTATAAAAACATCCGAAAGCTTCTATATCGGTCAGGCCGATGTTGAGGCATCTGTAGCATGGAAAAACGGCAAATTTTTCTTCAACAAGGCAGACATTGCCAGTGTAATGCGGCAACTGGAAAGATGGTATGATATAGAAGTAATTTATGAGAATGGCATACCTGCGCAGCATTTCTGGGGCGGCATACAACGCAGCCTGCCTCTTAGTGCAATACTGGAGGTATTGCAACAGAGTGGGGTAAAGTGCAGGCTTGAAGGAAGAAAGCTGATCGTATTAAAATAAACGGAACAGAAGAACCTTTTATACAATTTTTATCACTGCCTGAGCCAACCTAAAAAAACAGACATATGACCATAACTGCCTATTGCCGGAAGACCGGCATCCGATTTCTTTACTGTTGCCTGTTCATCTTTACGGGACTTGTACATCTGCATGCCCGTTCACAGGAAAAATTAAACTTTACCGCAAAAAATGTTTCGCTTGAGCATGTTTTTTCCTTTATTAATAAGCAAACGGATTATGTTGTTTTCTGCAATTATGAATTGCTTCAACAAGGAAAGCCTGTAAGCCTGGATTTAAAAAATGTAAGTGTGGAGGAACTGCTTGAGCAAGCTTTACAAGGGCAGGGACTTACTTACACCATCAGGGGAAAGACCATTGCAATTTCGCGGAAAGAACCCGTTTTGCATGATCAGCGTATTGCTGTGCCACCTGTTGTAAAGGGCAAGGTAACGGACAAGGTAAGTGGCGCTGCGATAGCCGGTGTTACCGTAAATGTTCGCGGAAGCCAGGCAGTTGCCTTAACAGATAATGACGGCAATTATACCATTGCAGCAACGACTGATGCCGTACTTGTTTTTTCATTTGTAGGGTATGGGAAAAAAGAGGTAGCGGTCAATAACCAGGCAACAATAAACGTAGCGCTTGAACCTGTATCTCAGCAACTGGATGATGTGGTCATTACGGCACTTGGCATCAAACGGGAGCGTCGGGCAGTGGGCTATTCAGTTACCGAAGTAAAAGGCGCTTCTCTTACAGAAGCACGCGAAACCAATTTTGTTAACAGCCTTGAAGGAAAGGTAGCAGGTGTAAACGTCAGCAATGTGGCTACCGGACCCGGCGGCTCTGCCAATGTGATAATACGTGGTGTCTCTGATATTACCGGTTCAAACCAGCCGCTCTACGTAATAGACGGCATACCCATGCAGAACAGCACTTACCGGCAGACAGATATCAGTGGTGGTTATGGCGGAGCAGACGGAGGAGACGGCACCATTAACATCAACCCGGATGATGTAGAAACGATATCTATACTCAAAGGGGCAGCAGCTACTGCGCTGTATGGTTACAGGGGGAGCAAAGGTGTAATACTCATAACGACAAAGTCAGGAAAGACTTCAAAGGGAATAGGCGTTGAGTTGAATTCCAACTATGTTATCCAGAGTGTAATAGACAATACCGACTGGCAAAAGACTTATGGCCAGGGGTCGGCAGGAAACAAACCTGTCACCGGTGATGACGCATTTGAACTGGGACTTTCAAGCTGGGGCGCTCCCCTGGACGGCAAACAGGCGTACCAGTTTGATGGTGTTCAACGGCCTTACAGCGCTGTTTCCGGAAATATGAAGCGCTTCTACAAAAATGGAGGTGCAGCTACCAATACACTTTCCTTCAGTAAAAATTTAGGTGCGGATGGAAGTTTACGTTTCTCTGCAAGTGACCTGCACAACACCAGTATTATTCCCAATGCCGGATACCAGCAGCAGTCCTTCTCCCTGTCAACAAACTATAAGCTGGATAAACATCTGGAAGTTCAGTTAAAGGCACAATATATCAACGCTTACACGCATAATCGCCCCAGCGTTTCAGATGCGCCGGGTAGTGTAAATTTTGCAACCCTCTTTCTTCCGCCCAACGTAAATATTATTTCACTTGCTCCGGGTTATAAGGCAGATGGGTCCGAAAACCAGTTTCTCGATGATGCCTATACAACCAACCCTTATTTCGCGGCATACAAGTTTATCAATAACACTCATCGCAACAGGTTCATTGGTTCGGCTGATGTGAGGTACACTTTTGACAATGGCCTTTACCTGCAGTTGCGCGCAGGTGAGGATTATTTCGCTGACAGGAATACGATGGTAACGCCAAATGGTACCGCTTACCAGACGGATGGTGCAATGACAGAGGAAAATATTAAGTCCACAGAGCTTAACGTCGACGCTATTGTGGGCAAGCCTTTTAAGATAAACAAAGATTTTTCTATAACAGCATTGGTTGGTGTAAACTCAAGAAAGGCCGTTACCGATCAATTGGTTGCTACCGGTAATACGTTTGAAACACCTTACCTGTACACTGTCGGAAATCTTGCCAGCCCTACCGAATACACAAGCAATCCCGTGATTGTAAATAAATCAGTGTACGGAACGATGGACTTTTCTTTTAAAAACTTTTTATACCTCAGCGCTACCGGCCGTAATGACTGGTATTCAACACTGGCGCCAGGCAAAACAGATTATTTCTATCCTTCAGTAAGTGGTTCATTTGTATTTTCTGAACTGCTGCATATCCCCGGCATGGATTTGGGCAAACTGAGAGCCGGTTATGCAAACGTAGGTGGCGAAGCGGATGCTCCTTATCAAACATTGCTCGGCTATAACAATATTGGCAACCTCTTTGGTTTTCCGATAGGTAACATCTCTAATGGAGGCACCGTACCCAATGCTACTCTCCGGCCCTCCTCTGTAAAAGAATTTGAATTAGGCGCTGAGCTTGATTTTTATGGCGGCAGGTTGCATACAGACATTGCTTATTACAATAAAAGAGAAAGCAGGGAGGTGATACCTGCTGTAACATCCGAAGCATCTGGCTACAATGCTGTGCTGTTAAATTCAGGCACGATACTCAACAAGGGGATAGAGTTACTTATTTCAGGCATGCCGGTGAAAACAAAAAACTTCACGTGGACAGAAATACTGAATGTTACCTACAATAACAACAAGGTACTGTCGCTTTCCAGCGGCTCATCCAATTATCCGCTGGGATATTCAAGAGCGGGAGAAGATGAAGGTGTTGGTGTAGCGTATATGTCGCAGACACTAAATAAATCGGCCTACCAGATTTATGTAGCCGATCCTGCAAGGGATGATAATGGAAAAATAATGGTTGACCCTACTACAGGCGCTCCGGTAGCAGGCACTGATTATAAGGACATCGGCTCCGGCATTCACCCATGGACAACAGGCATTACTTCCGAATTCCGGTACAAGCATTTTAATCTTTCATTTCTCATCGATGCAAAATTTGGGGGAAAGATCTTCTCAGGCACTAATTACTATGCGTACCAATTCGGCCTTTCCAAACTCACGCTGCCCGGCAGGGATGTACGTTATGGCACTAATGAAATTTACCCGCAGGACTATTATAACCTTATAAGCAATACCAACCCGGCCATCTTTGTATTTGATGCCAGTTTTGTCAAGTTTCGACAGATTATTCTTGGCTATACATTTCCCGCAGCAGTGTTTAAGAACAAAATACAGGGCATTACACTAAGTTTTGTTGCAAGAAACATTTTCACGATAAAAAAGCATACGCCGAATATCGATCCGGAATCGAATTATTCTAACGGCCCACAGGGAATAGAGCAGGCACAAGTGCCCTATACACGAACATTCGGCCTTAACCTAAATGTAAAATTTTAAGACAATCAAAAGTAATCTGACATGAGATGCTCATTAAAACATATACTGGCTGTGGCAATGATATTTATCATCCACACTTCATGCAAAAAAGACTTCCTGAAAACGAATACAGATCCCAATTCTGTTTCTGTTGATGTATTTGACCCCAACAATATCTTAACCGCTACACAGCTTTATTATACCGGTAGCTCAGACAACGCGATAGAAGTAGAAGAAACAGAAATACAAGGTGCGGGTTGTTTTATTCAACACTGGGCCTCTACCTCTGCCTATTATTTTGGAGATAAATACCTTTTTAGCCCCGGCGGGTGGGGTTCCTTTTTTGATCATGCTTATACGTACCAGGTAAAGAATGCTGTTGATGTATATACTACCACAATCGGCAAGCCTCAATACAAAAACCTGCACCAGGTTGCAAGAATTATGAAGGCTTTGGTGTTTGAGCGCATTACAGATGTGTATGGTGATGTGCCGTATTTTGATGCCGGCAAGGCTTATCATGAATCAAAATATTTTCCTGCATACGATAAACAACATGATATATACATGGACCTTTTGAAAGAAGTGTCTGAAGCCGTTGACAGCCTTGATGAAAATGCGGATAAGCCCGTTGGTGATATGTTTTATGCATCATCGGATGACCAGGTTGCCGAATGGAAAAGATTTGGCAACACCTTGCTGTTGCGCATGGCCATGCGGTTGACCAAAGTGGATCCTGCTACGGCTAAAACATACGTAACAAAAGTGATTGGAAAAACGATGACCAGTAATGATGATAATGCCATCGTTCGTCATGGAACAAATGATCCATTGACCATAAACAGGATATATCGTGGAATTGGTGAAGATGGTGGTATACAGCTGTCTGGCCAGATAAGCAAAACTTTTATTGATTTTCTTCAAAGCAATGATGACCCACGCTTACCCGTGTTTTCTTATATATATCCGCCTGATTTTTCTCCTGGTGATGATCCCTCTGGCGGATCAGCTGTTCCTGCCGACCAGGTAGGTCTTCCCAACGGATATGATGGAGGCAATACGTCCCATGGCATTATTAATTACCCCGGTTACCTGGGCAACATCAACCTTTATTCACGACCGGGCCCCATTATATTTAATGCCACGGCTCCTACATTGATTTTAACTTATGCCGAGTCTGAACTTTTGCTTGCCGATGCAGCACAGCGCTGGGGCATTGGCGGCGATGCGGCTGAACATTACAATAACGGTGTAATAGCTGCCATAACCCAATTGTCTGCTTATGGCGATGAAGGAACCATCAGTGATGATGATGCGCAGGCTTACCTGGCCGCACATCCATACAATGAAGCCAAGGGACTTGAATTGATTAATACACAATACTGGGCCGCCACCTTTTTTAATGAATACGAGGCCTGGAGCAACTACCGCCGCACAGGTTACCCGCAATTAAAACCGGTGACCTATCCCAGTAGTCAGTCACCAGGGGCAATACCAAGAAGAATGGCTTATTCAACGGTTGATAAGCAAATCAATGGGACTAACTATGCTGCTGCAGTTGCCGGTCTTGATGGCGGCGATAAAATAACCAGCCGCATGTGGTGGGATGTGAAATAAAAGCACCATAAGAAATGATCTAACCCTGAACCCAATGCAGTTAATTGTTTTTTGTGAAGCTGTTGTATGCAACTTTGCATTATCGCGATTTTCAACATAGATCAAAATGATTAAGCTGAGCAGCGGAAATTATTTAGGAAAAGCCGAAAAGGTTTTTAATGCCGGTGGCATTATTGTAAGCATCACATCTTACCCGGATACAAATTATTCTGAACGCCTTCATTGTCATGAAACATTGCATATGAGCTTTGTGTTGACAGGCGGCAATCTTGAAAAAAGATATAAACGGGATATTGAAAGGATGCCGGGCGTTACAACCATCTATGATGCGGGAGAAATCCATCAAAGCACTAACACATTACCTTCTTCAAAAAACTTTAATATCGAAATAGAAAACGCTTTTCTTCAACAATATGATCTAGAGAGGGAACTTACAAAAAGCTCAGTAAAAGAGCCTGGTGCAGGCTTTTTGATGCTAAAGATTTTAAGAGAGTGGGAAGTCGATAATCTTTGTTCAAATACATCCATTCATGCTTTAATGCTCAATTTTTTCCAGGAGATAAAACAACAGGGTAAGATCGGGAGTATTCCCACATGGCTAAATAATATCCGCGAATTGTTGAATGACAGATGGGACGGAAATATTTCATTAAATGAATTGGCCCGTACGGTGAATGTACACCCTGTTACTGTGTCTAAATACTTTCCAAAATATTTCGGCTGCACTATAGGTGAATATACCCGTCAGCTAAAGATAAAACGGGCAATCGCTTTAATTCAAACATCTTCTTATTCGCTTACGCAGATAGCAACAGCATGCGGCTTTGCGGACCAGAGTCATTTTATAAGGGCCTTTAAACAGCAAGCCGCCTTTTTACCTAAAAAGTTTCAAACACTGGTTAAAAGTTAAGAAAAGTGCAAGACTAAATTCATTCTATTTTATACGATAATGTCCGCATATTTTGGTGCATTAATTTCTATAGAATGAAAAAGCTGAACTTGTTCCTGGTTCTTTTTAGTCAATTAAACATACATGGTTTATCCGCACAAACCACGGTTATTAATCCTGCAGATAAGATTATAACACCAATAGCCAAAAGCTATATGAAAGGGAGCTTTCAGTTTTTGTCTGTAGGGATCATTGAAAATGAAAAGCAGTACCTGTACAATTTTGATAATCGCGGCGGCACTGCGGCAATAATTAACGAGGCGCCTGTATATGAAATAGGCTCAGTAAGTAAAGCCTTCAGTTCAGTCATTCTGGCAAATGCCTTTTTAGAAAACCGGGCAAAGCCTGATGATGATATACGGAAATACCTTGAAGGCAACTACCCGAATTTACAATTTAATGGAAAGGCTATAGCATTGATTCATCTTGTGAACCTCACCTCCAGGTTACCGAACAATATGCCCGAACCTCCAGCATCTTTTAAGCAATTAAGCGAAGATTCCGCTTCCTATGCTTTTGTGCATCTCCATGAAGGCTATACAAAGAAAAAATTGCTTGATGATTTACATTATGTAACGCTTGATACTGTGCCCGGACTGCTTCCACGGCATTCTAATACAGCAGCCCGGCTTCTTACATTCATACTGGAGAATATTTATCATCAACCTTACCCATACCTGCTTAAAAAATATATTACAGATCCTTTAAAGATGAATACCACATTTAATACTACTGCTCCCGGCAAAATAAAGCTTATGGCAAAAGGTTATTCGGATAACGGAGTGTTGATGCCTTATCTTCCCGCCAATGAAACTGCAGCATTTGGCTTGAAATCAAACATACATGACATGACCAGGTTTATGCAGTTCCAGCTTAATGAAAAGGATGCTGCTGTAAAGCTCAACCACCAGGCAGCGTGGGGAGACACCGGTAGTTTTGCCCTTGGCATGAATTGGTTTTTAGCCAGGTCACCTTACGGCAAACGAATTGTAAAAAATGACGGAACCACCTTCGGCTTTACGACTTATATGCTTATGTACCCCGAGTTAAAATTCGGGGTTGTGCTTATGACCAATAAATATTCTTTCACATCAAATGATGACCTTGGTAAAATAGCGCAGGAAATTTTTGAACAGAGTTTTTATACACCTGAACAGCGTTCCTCAGATGGATTTGGGTTTTCGCCAAACATTAATTTATTTCTTTCTAACCTGGATAAAAAAGGATTTGCCCATGCCACAGATGCGTTTACCGACCTGAAGAAAAATAATCCTTCATTTGATTTGACCGAGAATGAAATAAACAACTGGGCCTATTCTCTTATGCAAAAGAACAAGCTTGCGCGGGCCCTTGAAATATTTAAATTGAATGTCAATTTACATCCTGCTAGCTGGAACGTTTATGACAGCTACGGTGAGGCGCTTTTAAAGAATGGGCAAAAAGAAGAGGCCCGTAAAATGTATCAAAAGTCTGTTGAGTTAAACCCTGGTAATGAAAGTGGTAAAAAAGCATTGGAAAACATTTCCAGGCAATAAGTGACTTTGATGAAAGAATGTTGAGTCTCTTCTGAGGTACACTCCCATCTTCAATTAATTCGCTTAATTGGTCGGCGATCACTAAGCACAAGAATTACAGCAATAAGTCCTATCATAAAAAAGCCCAGGACAAGAGGATAAACTCCGTTAACCATCAGGTTACTGATAACGGAGCCCAGGGATGCCCCGATGGAGAAGAAACAGGTTCCATAAACAGCCGAGGCCATGCCAGCCATACTTCCCATTGGCTCCAGTGCCAAAGCGCTGCTGTTGGGCTCCACAGCCAGGTTTATAGCCATCATTAGTGTAACGGCAACAAAGAAAATGGACATAGCCGGCGGATCGCCAACAGCGAGAGTATAAATAAGCAGAGCGCCTCCTACTGCTGTATATGCAGCCAGGAGCCCCCGTATGGTCCTTCGTGCCCCATACCTTGATGAAAGCCGGGAATTCATAAAGGTGCAAAGTACCATAACAGCACCCATGCCGGCGAAAATCCAGGCGAACAGTTCAGGCCTGCCATAGATCTCTCCTACTATATGCTCAGAGCTGGCAACGTATGAACTTAACGCTGTAAAGAGAACAGTGGTAATGCCTGTGTACTTCAGAAAGACAGGGTTACCAAGAATTTTTCGGATGGATTGACCTATGTTTTTCCATCTGAGTGGTATGCGTTTTTCCGGTGGAAGAGATTCTTCCAGCCTGAGCGACCATAAAAAGACGATAACCGCAAAAAGAGGTGGTGTGAGGAAGACCATACGCCAGGATGAGATGGAAAGAATAGCCAATCCTAAAAAAGGTGCAATCACCGGCGTAAAGAGAAAGATGGTAAAAATGAGAGACATAGTATGGGCCATTTTATCTCCCACAAAACGGTCACGAACGCTGGCAATAGTCGTCATAAAGACTGCGGAAGCTCCTACACCAGCCACAAAGCGTGCGGCAAACATAAACTTAAGATCCGGAGCGAAAGCTGCAGCTACTCCGCCAATAATATAAAGCGGAAATCCGACCCGTAAAATCGCCAGCCGCCCAAAACGGTCGGATAGTGTGCCGAAAATAACCTGGGCAACCTGGCCCATAAAAAAGAACCCGATAACCTGTGCCGTCTCTGTAGATTCGGGCCTAAGTCCAAAGTACCTGCGAAGCTCCCCAAATACTGGAAGCATGATATCAATTCCCAAAGCAGTAAGGGTCATGGTGCAGGCCGACAGTGCAATAAATTCAGCGGTCTTTATTTTCATCCGTTGAAATTTTTATATAGTCGTGTACAAGATAAAGCTTTAAAAGAATACCCCCCCGGCGCGCATTGCAAAATACAATTTCATTATTATCATCCGGCTTCATGTCTCTTTATGTCTATATGGCTGTGAAAGCTGTCCACTTCAACAACCTCGCACTATTAAACAGGATGACTTCAATACAACTTTGTGTCATCATTATAAAACGACATACATTATGAACTTAAAAACATCAAAAACAATTTATTGGACAGGCGCGGTATTAATCTCCCTATGGTTTGGTACAAGCGGGTTTTGTGAACTAACCAAAAATTCATTTGTATGGGATATTACATTAAAGCTCGGCTATCCCACACATTTTATTTACATCCTTGGCGTCGCCAAACTTCTGGGAGTTGCAGTACTTTTAACACCGGATAAATTTCTCAGGTTAAAAGAATGGGTATTTGCCGGGATATTCTTTGATATACTCTTTGCATTCTTTTCTAAAATTGTCGTGCTTGGTTTCGTGGCGACTATTGATGCTATCATTGCGTTTACCATCATCACAATGACTTATATCATGTTCAGAAAATTATACCCCGCTACATTTTTAACATCATTCAAATAATAAAGCCATGAAAACACACCATTTTAAACACCATTTCAATACGATCATTTCAACTGTAATCATCATTATAATGGGCACACTACAAACTTCCGCAGCAACTTATCAGCGCGATAGCGTAACAGTTAGGCGCAACCAGGCATCATCTGCCTTTGATAACATTAAACAAGTTAATGCAGGTGTATTGAGTATAGGTTATGCTGAAGCCGGCCCGGCAAATGGCCACCCGGTTATTCTGCTTCATGGATGGCCTTATGATATTCACAGCTATACGAAAGTAACAGCGCTATTGGCTGATAAAGGGTACCATGTGTTTGTTCCTTACCTGCGCGGGTATGGCACTACGACGTTTCTTTCATCTACAACAATCCGTAATGGCCAGCAGGCTGCTCTTGCGACTGATATCATTTCATTCATGGATGCGCTAAAGATTGACAAAGCGATTATTGGCGGTTTTGATTGGGGCGCACGTACGGCAGATATTATCGCGGCCCTGTGGCCCGAACGTTGTAAAGCGTTGGTATCAGTAAGTGGTTACCTGATAGGTAGCCAACAGGCAAACAGTGCACCATTACCTCCAAAAGCAGAGCTTGCGTGGTGGTACCAGTTTTACTTCGCCACAGAACGTGGCAGGGCAGGCTACCAGGCCAACACACGTGAATTTGCAAAGCTTATCTGGCAAACGGCTTCCCCTCAGTGGCACTTTGACGATAGTACATTTGAACAGTCCGCCGCCGCTTTTAGCAACCCGGATCATGTGACGATTGTAATACACAATTACCGCTGGCGTTTAGGCCTGGCAGCAGGTGAAAAGCAATATGACGAGCTGGAGAAAAAGCTTGCTGCAGGTCCGGCGATCACTGTACCTTCTGTTACGCTGGAAGGAGATGCAAACGGTGCACCTCACCCTGACCCATCTGCCTATGCCGGTAAATTCACGGGTAAATACATGCACCATCTTATCAGCGGTGGCATCGGCCATAATCTGCCGGAAGAAGCACCGGAAGCATTCGCTGATGCAATTATAGAAGCAGGTCATTTAGCAGAATAAATTTGGGTTGGCAGCATAAAATATTATCAGTTATAGCGCAGAAAGTTTGATTGATTAGAGGCAGTTCGTGGGGAGTTTTTCTTTCATTACTTGTTATTTGTATGATCATTGCTGAAATTCATCCTGTTGGTCTGAAAATTGTTTGTCTTTCAAAAAAAGGATGAAGTATATCAACACACTGATTTTTACTTATTTTTTTGTCACTGCCCTTAACGCTCAATCATCAATACCCGCACTCAACGGATGGAACCAAAAAGAACAGGATGGGCATGTTGTCTTTACACCAAAAACATTATTTAATACAGGATTTTCTTATGAAGTAATGCCACTCCTGCCCACGCCGGGTGAAAGTCTTGGAGACTGGCTCGAGAAAAAAGGAAGAAGTGATTTAACCGTAGCTGGCTATGCTGCGCCAGCCGCCGGCGAGGCCAAAAGACAATTGGTACAGTCGTATGAAACATGGTCAGCAATTGCCGTTAAAAATGGCAAGCGATGGTCCTTACATTTTATTGCATTTCAAAAGCCGGATAATACTATCCGCTATGCAATGATTACCACGCCAACCGGGCCAAAGAGTCCATACATGGATGTAGCGATTAAACATTTTATACAACTTTCTGTAAGCGACGGGATGATGAAACAGATTGCAGGTGATAAGCCGGTCAATGAAAATAATCAGTCCGTACGTACGGAAAAAATTGTCACACCGCTTACTGCTCCGGACAACGGTCTCAAGGCTTCAGACATTAAAGGCGTTGTGATGAATATGGAATATGGTACAGGCGTAGGTGGTATGCTCATCATTGAGTACAGGGCTTATTTATTACTCAACGACGGCAGCCTGTATAAATATCCCGATTGCCCGCCTTATGATTTAGATGTTGCAAAATCACGCGAAATACAACCTGATAAATGGGGTACTTGGAAAATGGAAGGCAATACGATTGTCGTAAACTTACCGGAAAAAGGAGGCACAAAAACCAGTCGTTGGGAAAAAAACTGGTTTTGGGGACAGCCTGCAAAAGACGAAGAGAAAGTCAATGGATCATTCAAAACAATTTCGGGTGGTGGTAATACAGCACTCGGTGGAGGGGCCATGATTGTCTCTGCAGCAAACCTGACCCTGAATGATAAAGGGCAATTTACTTATGCCCATACGGGCGGAGGAAGTAATTCAGACAGCAACGGAGATGTTGCGGCATACAGCAGCCAAAATAGTGCAGGCACATACACATTGAAAGGGTATTCGATAGAACTTAAATTTAACAATGGTAAAGTGCTGCGTAAGTTCTTTTATTTTTATCCCAAAACACGTGATACGTTCACTATTAATGAGGATGCTTATGTTCTGGCAGGTAAATAAGTACCGGAACACCACGCATCCTGTTTAATATACATCGACTCGACTGTTACTTTATAATGATGGACTTGTATGATTTGATGTATAACAATATTTGAAAATTTATTGCACAGGTTATTCGATTGCCATTGCAATGATTGCCTGTTGTCCGGGTTGCACCACAACGTCTGCAAGGAATATCTTTTACAATACCCACGGCGAACTCAATAAAATAAAAAGCGGCGGGGCCATCTCCTTACTTGCCGGTGAAGGATGATGCGCCCCTGTGCCGCATTAAGAAAACAAAGCTACTTTCAACATCTGCCCATCTGTTAATAACCTGCGTTTTGTTTTAACTGCGGGTTTTTATCCATTACGGTCTGCGGTATCGGCATCCAGTTGTTTTTATCATAGAAGATGTTGGTAAAAATCTTAACCCTCGTATAGTTTAGCTTACCTGTAGCGTCCGCACGAATTTCCATTCCGTATTCCGGTGTATTGAGTACACCAGTAGAACCGGATGTAATATTCCAGCGCCTTATATCAAACCAGCGTTTGTCTTCAAAGGCAAGTTCTATCCTTCTTTCCCGACGTATGTAATCACGCATCTGCGATTGGGAAAGACCCGCAGGCAGCGACGGAAGGTATGGGGCCGCCGGGTTCCTTATCCTTACTTTGTTGACTGCATCATATACGGAAGCATCAGGCCCCACTGCCTCGTTCTGCGCTTCTGCATAACTCAGCAACACTTCCGCATAGCGGAAATAGATATAGTTTTCACCGCCGGTGGCGTTTGCTATACTTGCCTGCGCCTTAATACTTTCGTCTATCGTTTTTCTTGCATAATATCCTGTGTTCGTAATATCGCTTGTAGAGCCTAAGTCGATTTGGTTACTGCCGCCGATACGGGTCTTAATGGTATCTCCCTGCCACGGCGCACCATCATAAAGTATAGACTGATAAAAACGCTTTTCACGATGGTCATAAGGATGCTGATCATCATAACCGGAAGAAGGGTCAGTAATAGGCAGACCGTTATCCATAGAATAATCATCTACCAGGCCCTGTGTCGGCGCAAGGTTTCCCCAGCCTTCCTGCACACCACTTACATAAACCGGCCCTAAGTATCCTTCCCTATAGCCTCCTTTCTTTACCGATACATATTCCCGGTTAAAGATTACTTCATCATTGTCGTTGTACGCCTGTGCCCATATATTGCTGTAATCGGGCAGCAGCGAATAAAGGTTCATATCAATGACTTCCTTGTTTGTCGCGGCTGCCTTCGCCCATTTAGACAAGTCATTATTGATGTTGACCAGCGGGCTGGCCGCAAAAAGCTCCACCCATCCTTTCAGTGTAACAGCAGATCCTTTGGAAGGTCTTCCACCAAGATTTTTTGCAACGTCACTAGGCAACAGTAAAGCCGCGCTGTCACAATCGTGCTCGATAAAAGCAAGTGTCTGATCAAAAGTGCTGCGCGGATAAAACAGCGTATCCGAGCTGGTATTATCGAGCGGTACAGTGATTATCGGCACGCCACCATAGGAAGTCAGCAGGTAGTTATAAAAGAGTGCCCGCAGGAAATACACTTCACCGGTTCTTTTCTTAAGCCAGTCTTCAGAGAAGTTGGCGGCATTTTCATTGATCTTTTGCAGGAAGGTATTGCATTTGCGAATCTTTGTATAGTTACCCACCCAATCCCACATACCGCCGTTTGTGCCTACATTGGCACCCGGACCCGTAGGTACATTGCTCGGCGAGATCGCTCCTGCCCTTACCACGCTCTGGCCAGTTTCCCAGGCGGCACCACAGAAACTGTTGTCTGCATATTGCTCACTAAGCTGGTATTCCTGGTTTATGTTAGGAAGACCGTCATAGATATCATTAAGAAAAAGATCCGCATTACCTTCCGAGGCCCATACGGTTGCATCGGATACCTGTCCCTTGGCAACAACGTTTAAAAAATCATCTTTTTTACAGGCTGTGGCGGCTGCCATCATCGCCAGCAAGAGCACTGTAAGTCCTTTATATTGACTGTTCATTCTACTAAATTTTAAGTTGCGTTAAAAGGTCACATTCGCTCCGAAGGAGAATACACGTTGCTGGTAATAGTTCTGGTTACTGCCGCTGTTCTCCGGATCAATAATCTCTTTCATGTGGGGTGTCCAGTTGATAATGTTCTGCCCCGCGATGTAGATCCTGATTCCCTGTATCCTCAGACTGCGTATCATGCCCGCGGGCAGTGTATAACCCAGTTCAAAGCTTTTCAGTCTGAGGTAGCTGTCATTGCGCACCCACCAGGAAGAAGTTTGTGTATTATTTGGCGATGGTGTACCTGTTAACCTCGGATAGAGTACATTGGTTCTGTCCGGCGTCCAGTACTGAGAGAAAGATAATTCCGATGCCGAACCGGAAGCATTGAAGGGTTGCACAAAATAGCTGTTGAGATAAATATCCGAGTTTGCGCTGCCCTGGAAAAGAATATCCAGGTCGAATGACTTCCAGGTCAGGTGGGGTTCCAGCCCATAGATAATTTCAGGCGTTTGAGGATGGCCGATTACGGTTTGGTCATTGGCATCAATCACACCATCCGGCTTTAGAGCTCCATCCGAGTTAGCAAGATCGGCATACTTGATATCACCGGGGTGTACGGGCCCGAAGGTCGGTACCGGTTCCCCTGATTTCAGTGAACCATCCGCATTAAAATCAGCGTCACTGTAATAACCAAGTGCCTTTAAACCGTACTGCGTATTGAGAGATCTTCCTGTCTCACGCCTGTTGGGATTGTTGTAGGTAGCACCCGTCTCGTAAAAACGCAGCAGCTTGTTACGGGCGTAAGTGAAGGTACCCGTAATATCCAGCCGCAGGTCTTTGGAAAAACTGTGCGCACTTCTCAACGTAATGTCGATACCATGGTTACTCATGATGCCCGCATTCACCTGCCCCACGCTAAGACCATATTCGGCAGGCAGGTGATTGGCTGTATCCAGCAGCATATTAGAACGCTTTTCGTAGAAATAGTCTATTTCAAAACCAAAGAGGCCATGCAATATGGAACCCTCCAGGCCGATATCTGTTTTCTGCGCTTTCTCCCAGGTAATGTCGGGATTACCCTGTCGTGTAGCGGAGAGTCCCTGGGTAATATTACCATCAAGCACTGCAGAATTGCTGTAGAGGCCATAAGTAGACAGGTAATTAAAATCTGCCACCGTTGTTGTGCCGATGTAATACGGCAATGCACCAGACTCACCCCAGGAACCACGCAGCTTCAGGTTATCGATCCACTTGATATGGTCCTTGATAAAGCTTTCTTCTGATAGCCGCCATCCTGCAGAGAATGCAGGAAAAAAGCCGAAGCGGTGACCGGGACCGAAGACATAGCTTCCATCATACCTGCCCGAAGCTTCCAGCAGGTAACGGTTGTTGTAAGCATAGGCAAGTCGGTAGACGTAACCTAATTGTTTGGTAAGTGTCGAATACCCGCTGTTACTGATGTCTGAAGAACCGGAGCCCCCATAATTAAGCTCGTCGATATCGAGGCTGTAATTCAATCGCTGTGCGGAAAATTCCTCGTACTTCACTATCCTGTTTTCCACCACGGCGAGCGCCGTAATATCATGTTTGCCAAAAGTGTTATGGTAATTGATGTATCCCTGGTAGGTAAAAGCATGTGTCTGGTTGTAGTACTCCCAGAAACTTGCCTTTGAATTTCCCTGGATGCCTTCTTTATACGTATAGGGGTTTGTGGTTGTATCTACGTTATAGAATGGGATGGGAGTAGTATATTTTCGCTGCATACTACTGGAGGGATCATAGCTCACCACGGCCTTCAGGCTCAGGCCTTTTACAAAGGGTAGTTGTTGTTCTATGGAGAACTGTGTCTGGTAACTCGGATTCTCGTTAAACTGGTAACCGCTGTGGTAGATTTCGCCTATCAACGACTGACCGATATATCCCGACCATAGTCCGTTACTGTAATAAACGGGCGTAGTGGGTGCCTGCCGTTGTGCCTGCCCGATGATGGTCGCAGCGCTTTGTGAAGGAAAATGCTGATCCTCTACCCATCCATTGACTGATAGCCCAACTTTGGTCGTCCTGGTAGCGTCTGCCGTAATATTGAACATGGCATTGTACTTCTTCAGGTAAGTCGGTGACCACATGCCCTGCTGAGAAGTATACTGGATGCCCGCAAAATATCGTATCCTGTCCGCACCGCCTGAAAGGCTCAGGTTATGGCTTGTAATGATTCGATTGGGCATAATAATATCCTGTAGCGGATGACCATCAGAATGACCGTCCGGATCCGAATGGTCCAGGAATTTTTGCAGGTCGGCATCGGTATAGGCCGGCGCCAGACCATCATTTTTATTGGCTTCATTGCGCATTAGCGCATACTGGTAAGAGTTAACAAAAGTGGGCACCTTCGTCGGATTCTGTATACCTACATACCCATTATAATTAAGAGACGGGGCACCGATCTTTCCCTTCTTTGTGGTTACCAGTATTACACCATTAGCACCGGCCACACCATAAGGCGCCACCGCTGCCGCATCCTTTAGAATAGTGAAGCTTTCGACGGTGTTGGGGTCGAGTCTGGAAAAATCGCGTGGCACGCCGTCGACAATAACAAGCGGTGTTGTATTACCGCTCAATGTCGATACTCCCCGAATCGATATACTCGACCCATCGTATCCAGGTTCACCACTCGACTGAGTGATGATTAGACCTGAGGCTCTTCCGACAAGGCTATTACTTAGATTAACTACGGGCTTTTGTGCCACATCGGCTGCCTTGATAGTAGAAACAGCTGCGGTTACAGAAGTGCGTTTCTGTGTGCCGTAACCTACAACAACAACATCATCCAGCTTACCGGCAGCAGGCTTGAGGCTTATTTCGAGGTTTTGCGAGGAAGCGGAAACACTGATCGTCTGGAAACCAGTGTAAGAAAATTCAAGAACGGCTTTGTTGTCCGGTACATCGATGGAAAAGCTACCATCTTCTTTGGTAGTGGTTCCACGTGTGGTGCCTTTAATCATAACACTCACACCTGAAAGTGCTGCACCTTTATCATCTGTAATCTTTCCCCTGACTGTTTTTCCCTGGGGCGTAAGAAAGGGATCACGTGGTGAAGCGGCAAGCTGCGTTGGTTGAAAGGCTGTGGTTAAAAACCCTGCAATAGAGGCAATACCCAGCAGCCTTCCTTTTTTAAAAAGGAAATTCGTTTTGTTAGATCTCATGTTTTTCGATTTAGATAGCAGAAAGTGGCCTGGCAAAGTGAAGTACAGGCAATTACGAATCGTTATACAGCAAAGACATTACTCCCATCAGTAATAATTTAGGTTGTTAGCAAACGTTTGGTCAGAGCAGTATCGAATACGCGGTAATAAGGAAATGCAGCAATGAAGAGGGTTAAATCAGGGCACTAATTTATAATTGTAAGAAACACAAATATCCGGTTTTCGACAGACACATCGGATATACCTACGAATAGTATTATGCCCGCGATAATAGTAAAGTGCAGGCATGGTTGATAAACCTTATCGTTCCGATTTTCGGATGCTGAATACTTTAGTGAGTGTTGAAAATTTTGCCTGATGCAGCAGGCTTAACGATAAAGCAGCTCAACTGTTTAAGTATCCATTGCATTATTTCACTTCCGGAAAATACTTAGCCTGCTTATTGAGTGCCGGCTTATGAGATGGCATGGTTTTATCTTATATTTAATAAAAAGCATGCTTAGTAAATCAATCAATATTCTTCTCTTTTTCGTACTATCCATTGCTATTTTATATTTTGCTAAACCCTTGCTTGCACCGCTTACTGTCTCTGCCATTCTTGCAATGCTCTTTCTTCCGGTAGCAAGATGGCTTGAACGCAGGGGAATGCAAAGAATTATGTCTTCACTGTGTTGTGTTATTTGCTTTATGACTGTTATCGCAGGCATTTCTGCTGTTCTCCGCTGGCAATTAAATGGTTTGATGGATGACCTGAACATGATTGAAAAACACGTCAATGAACAATTAAATGCAATTCAGCAATACATTAATGATTCATTTGGCATTACGCCGGAGAAACAAAAACAATTGGTAAAAGACCAGGCAAAATCATCAACTGGTGTCATCCCTTTCATCATAGAAGTGGCAATAAGTGCCACACTCGATTTCATTTTAATGATCGTTTATTTTTTCATATTGCTTTATATGCGATCACATATAGCCACCTTTATACTTAAACTGGTGCCAACCGATAAAAAGCAGAAAGCCGGTTCAATCATCAACGAATGCTGTCACGTTGCACAGCATTACCTGGTTGGTTTAAGCCTGATGGTAGCATCACTTTGGGTAATGTATGGTATAGGTTTTTCTATTATTGGCGTGAAACATGCACTGTTCTTTGCTATACTCTGCGGCCTGCTTGAAATAATACCTTTTGTTGGCAACTTTACAGGCAATACACTTACTGCATTAATGGTAATATCCCAGGGCGGCAGCACCGGCATGGTAGTAGCTGTCATTTGCACTTACCTGTCAGTCCAGTTAATACAAAGCTATATACTGGAACCATTGGTTGTCGGAAGAGAAGTAAACATAAATCCATTGTTTACAATACTTGCACTTATTGCCGGCGAGTTGGTGTGGGGCATAACCGGCATGATGGTCGCTTTACCCTGCCTGGCAATTATCAAGATTATTTTCGATCGCATACCTGCATTATCTCCATATGGCTACCTGATGGGTAATGTAAAAAACAATAAAGTGAAACGGAAAGAATGATCATATTTGGTTGATCAGTGAATAATAAAAACCGACCTTGATACCTTCTGCACAAAATACTTCTACAAACTCTTTCTCATAGATGCTGTGAAATCTGCTATTCTATTTTTTCATGCATTGTGGCCCAGTTGCGTTCCCATTGAAAAAAATCTGGTGCCGCTGTCTCAACTCTCTTCAATTGTTTATTTAGATAATCAAAATAAATCTCCCATCGCTTTTTATAAAATGATGTCATCATGCCGGCCCATTCCTTGTAAGCATATTCGTGCAGGTGATCTTCCTTCGGATTGTTCTCGCCCCAATAGGTAACAAGCATCATCGCATTGTGCAGATTGTTCGCTTTTTCTTCTGCTGTATTGCCTGCATTCAACGCCTGTTGCTGATAGCTGCTTAAGCGATAATAAGGGTGAGTATTCAATAATGCATTTGTTTCATCATGTAGTTTTAAAAACTGTTTTGCAGAAGATTCAAATGCAGTAATATTCTTTTCATTATAAGCTTTTACAACATCTGCAAATACTTTATCGGCACGGTTCGATAATACCTGTCTTGTAAAATTGATAAGATCAATTTTATAAGTCTCACTCGTCGCAAACAATGGTGCCGCTTCCGCAAAATATTTTACCGCTTGTGCAAACTCAGCCGTATCATAACCCTTCTTTAAATTGCCCCAGCTTGAAACAGACTTAATTTGCAATGCTGGCCTTGCGCATAAAATATTTTCCGGAGGACCTTCCTGGTAACCAGGATTACTGTATGTCGTTTGCAGGAATAATTTCCATGCTTTGCTGATAGACGCGTTGTATTTTCCATAACGTGCAACAGCATATTGCTGCGCCCATTTTTCTGCATTCACTGGCTGTTGCTGCCATGCAGTTGCAAGCAGCAATTCATAACTAACAGGATTATTGTTGATGCCTTCGGGCATAATTCCAACGCCTTTCATGTATTGCCCGTATGCACTGTTCAAAACCCTGAAAGGCTCTGCGGCATAGCGTTCCAGCTTACCCTGCAAGCCCGGCCTTTCACCAAAATTGTTTACAATACACCAAATGAACGCAGTGCCTTCATAGCCCTTTCTTGTTTCCCAGTTATTGGTATTTTCACCAAACAATTCCTGTATAAGCACTGTTGATTTATCAAGTTTTGAAAGCAATTCTTTTTTAGGATTGTCCTGCCAGCCCTGCAGTACCCATATTGAGCCGGGAAAATATTGCTGCATTGCTTTTTGAATATTTGCTCCTGCTTCTGCAAGGTCAGCACCATCAGTAATACCGCCTTCATGAAAAGGGTCGCCTGAAAAGAAACGAATGTCTTTGCCATACAGCTTTTTTGTTTCTTCATAAAAAATGCCGGCAATGCGATTGAATGCTGTATCTGTCGGGTCAAGTATATCTGGCCTTGTAAATGCACCCCAGTTGCCTTGTGTAATGATGTGTGCCTTTGTTTTATTTTTCAATGAAGAAGGAACCATTCCATAAAAGCCGGGCATTACAGGTTCTATGCCTAATGATTGCATACGTGCAATCATTTTTTGCACAAGTGTTTTCCTGCTGTCTATTTGCGATTGAGGCATCGGTCCGCCCCAACCTTGTATATTACCCATCAGCCACCATGCATTGTATGCCGGACCTGTTATATAATCTTCAATCTCCTTTTCTGTATAGCCAAGCCTTCGCAAAACATTTTGCCAAACAGCTTCTTCACCATTTGCAACAAGCATGGTGTTTACACCATTTAATGCCATCCAGTCGAGTTCATGCTCCCAATCTTCCCATGTATAAAAACTCATGGTGTAATTGTATGTGCAATAATTCAATGCATACCTATATTGTGCAACAGCATTTATTTTTACCGGTTCTTTTATAACTGGTAATGGATACACTGATGAAAGGTTATCACCCATGTGGCTCATGGAACGGTGACAATAATATTTCAGGTACCAGTTAAGGCCAACTGCTGCTGCATTTGCACCGGATGCTTTTATAATAAGCTGCTTATTCCTGGTTTGCAGTTCAAAAACATCATTATCGTTTTCCTTGTTTACTTTTTCAAAAGCAACGTGTTTATCAAGCCAGGGAACTCTTCTGTGCATCAAATCTTTTACTGCATCAAACTCACCTGCAAATAACTGTAACGGAAAAACTAAAAAGAGAAACAAACCTTTTTTATACATATTCCTATTCACCATTGAAATAATTATTTTATACTTAACTCTATTGCTACTATCATCGCCGGTTGTGTCACTCACTTGTGCGTTCGGATCGTGAATGATCAATAGTGAATAAAGTATCATTTTGATTTTATTCACTATTGACGACTCGTCATTCACCAGTACAAGAACTATCGTGTGAACACAACTATGAATAGAACACGGATTACACAGACTGGGCAGATAAAAAGGATTTTGAATGCTGCTTCACAGCATTATTTGTGCTTATCTGAAAACACCATAATATCCCCACAAGATTTTTCATTGATGTTTTCGCATTTTGCGAAAACGATGCTGTGAAAATCTATTTTATCTGTGTCATCTGTATTCTATTTTCTCTCTAACAATGCGTACACACGATTAGTACAAGAGTGCGACGTAATCCTTATGTACGGGACCACGAAAACCAAATGCCGGGCTCATAAAAAATACCACCTAATTCATGAGCCGCTTTTAAAATCAGGCACGCCGATTGAATTGAAACGGTTAGCAACGGCCAAATGCTCAAACGGTGTACACTCCGCAGCAATCTTTATCCAGATTATTGCTGCGCCCCTTTACTTATCTTATTATTTACAATTCTTGTATTGCCATCTATATCTGTGCTTCCATTTATATCTGCCGATATAACAAGACCACCGTTCTTTGCAGGGGATACAGTTTGTATGTGCAAATCGGGTGAAGATGTACTTGCTAATAAAGGGTCAATATTATTGGTTGAGTTAGCATCTCCACTGCAGGCAGTTTGCCATGCATTGTAGTTAGTATATTCTGTGCCGTTCCATATCCATTTGACAGCGCCTGTGCTGTAGTAAAGATTATAGTCAATAACATTGTTACTGCCTGTAGATGTATACTTGTGTACGAAGACATCATTACCAGGCCGGGCATAAACAATGTTATTCTGTATCGTGTTATTATTGCAGTTTTCTGTGAGCCTTATTTCTCCTTCCACTTCTCCAAAAGCGCCAAGGGTCCTGTTATTAAAATAAAGCGTATTGTTTACAACATAACAATTATTGGTACCACCGGTAGTATAATTAAGATAACCACCCATATAGATGCCGGTGCGCCAGCAGTTATACACAAAATTGTTTCGTATAATACAGCTATCGGTGGGGTAAGCATCGTTCTCACTCACGATTCCAATGCCCCTGTCTGCTTCATGCACCTTGTTTCTTTCAACAATAATATTCCTGGCACCGTCTATGTAAATACCAATAGCTCCATAACCGCCAAGAGGCCCCGTTGACATATTAATATTATAAAGTTCGTTATCACTTATAACCCCGTTGCGTGCGTAATTATATGCGGGATTATTATTGGCCGAATAGCCACCTGCGGCATCAATACCTATGTTTTCAGCATTGTATATTTTATTCTTTCTTATGATAAAACCATCCACGTAGCCATTAATGGTAAGGTTTTCACTATACCCCGTGTTGCAATCATGTATTTCGTTTTCTTCCACCAGTATATTTTTCATTGGCACACTTGTATTGCCGATAATCTCAATACCATGGCCGCTGCGCCCATCTTCGGGCTTAACATTGTGTTCAATATTGTACACTTTGTTCTTCCTGAGCGTAATATTGCCGGAGCCTTCATTAACCAATATGCCATTAATATTTACCCAGGGCGTACTGCTTTTATAATTGCATATATCGAAGCCCTCAAGCATTATATAATTTACATTGCTTAAGGTAACCAGCGCTTCTTTACCAGTTATACTTAAACCTGTGCCATCAATCACCGGCCTCTCATTACTGTATGCTTTTAGTGTTATCCATTTGTCCTGGCGGCCCGATTGTTTAAAAGATACTTTTTCGTAGTAGGTGCCACTTCTTACCAAAACTGTATCTCCCGGCGTTACTTTTGCCAATGCAGTATTTATGCTTCGAAACGGAGCATCTATTGAACCTGCATTTGCATCGCTGCCTGAAGCAGAGACGTAGTAAGTATGCAAAGACTGTACGACAGGTGTTGGAGAACTGATAGTTTTACTGCCGCAGGCTGATAAAAATAAAAAGCAGGTTAAAGTGTTTGTTATTGCACTTAAAAAAAGACGATTATTCATCAGGTATTTTTTATTAATCACAATC
>Ga0105239_10002447_pt1 | contig 23668 bp, 21 predicted proteins | sample KBSC44metaG_FD_92761 | JGI IMG/M metagenome (GOLD analysis project Ga0105239, IMG submission 92761) | Corn rhizosphere microbial communities from Kellogg Biological Station, Michigan, USA - KBS C4-4 metaG | ecosystem: Host-associated > Plants > Roots > Rhizosphere > Soil | place: Michigan, USA...
AAGGCACACTCGTGGGAAGCCATGCTGCTGCTTGATTGTGTGATGCAGTTCGGTTTAAACCATGCCGACTATCATCCGCAGGAATTACAGTACGACAAACTGCACTTTTTAACCGAACATTTTAATAAAGCCACCAATACAGAAAAGGCAGTATATGATATTTTGTTAACTGACGCTATGCTGGCTTTTATAAATAACCTGCACTACGGAAAGCTCAATCCAAATTATGTTGCCGGTAAGGTTGATGAGGGGGTTAAAGGTAACATGCTTGCTGATAGTGTGTTGGCCGCAGCCCTTGTTGATAAGGACTTTATGAGCGCTGCTATCAACGTGCAGCCCAAATCTGCCGCCTACGTAAGCCTTCAGTATCATATGCACCTGTTGACCGGACTGTATACCGGCGACTGCTACGAAACCCCGGAGGGCGATCTCCGGAAAATGGCTGTTAATATGGAGCGCCTGCGCTGGATAAGTAATGATGAGCCTTATAATATCACCATTAATATTCCATCCTACACCCTAACGATGCATAAGCCCGATACTACTTACAGCTTTAAGGTGATAGTAGGAAAGCCAGAAGCCCCGACCCCTACGCTGGAGAGCGCGATCAGTTATTTTACTACGGCTCCGGAGTGGAAGGTGCCACAGAAAATATTTGCCAGGGAAACACTGCCCAAAGCGCTTAAAAATATCGAGTACCTCGAAAATAATCATTATGCTATTTACAGTAGTAGCGGAAAGTACATCGAACCAACCCGGGGCAATATTTTAGCCGCTTTGCGCAACCCTTCAGGCTATTACGCCAGGCAATCATCGGGCTGCGACAACAGCCTGGGTGCTATAGTATTCAGGTTCCCGAATGTTTATGACGTTTACCTGCACGATACGCCGGAACAAAGGTTGTTTGCAAAAACCGATCGCGCGTTTAGCCACGGTTGCATACGGGTTGAAAATGCCGGAAAGCTGGCAGGCCTGATTTTACAGGAAGATGGCAGCGCCAATAAGGCGCCGGAAGTATATCGGGCAATGAAGAATTATCAAACCAAAACATTTACCCTTAAGAAGGCCGTGCCGATAAAAGTGACCTATTTAACCAGCGAAGTTGTTGAGGGCTACGTGGTAATGTATAACGATATCTATAACCTGGACAAACGATTGGAAATGGCGCTGTACAATGTTGAACAGCCACTTACAATGCAATAAAACTTAAAAAACTTCAATATCATGAAAACGATAGTTGTAGCAACAGATTTCTCGCCGGCAGCCGAAAATGCGGCCCGGTACGCTTTGCACTTTGCAAAAAATACAAAAGCAGGTATAAAATTATGCCATGCTTTTAAAGTTCCGTCCGAAGCGCCAATGGCAGCTCAGGTGGCCTGGCCCCTGGAAGATTATGAAACGGTAAAAGAAGACGTAACCGCAGACTTGAGCTCACTGGCTAACAAGCTGGCAAACGAGGAAAAGGCAGTATCGGAGCCATCTTCGTTCCATCCTGAAATTACCTATGGCAGCGAAGTTGGCACCGTTACAGACGTTGCACGCAATTTTATTGCTGGCGAAAAATCGGGACTACTGGTGATGGGGACCTGGGGGAACGGAGAATTGAGCCGGGTGTTTTTAGGCAGCAACAGCAAGGAGATGATTGAAAAGGCGGCATTCCCGGTTTTGCTGGTGCCGACTGATGCCGCGTACAATGGGGTGAAGAAAATTGCATTTGCAACCGATCTCTCAAAATCTGATGTGGAAATAATCCATTCGCTGGGCATTCTTGCTTATCCGTTTAACGCAGAAATTTTGATAGCGCATGTTACCGATGAGAAATACGACGACCCGCAACACCAGCAAAAAGTTGATGCGTTTTTAAACGAAATCACCTGCAAGGCTGATTACCCCAAGGTTTATTACCGTCATATAAAAAGCCGCAACGTAAACAACGGACTGGAATGGCTTGCCGAACACGGGCAGATTGACATTTTGGCCATGGTGCACCGCCCCCACAGCTTTTTACAGAAGATATTTATAGGCAGCCATACACACCAGATAGCCAGGCAGGTTGAAATACCACTGCTGGTATTTCCTGAAGGCTACAAGGCGCTTATTTAAATCAATTTAATAAGAAGCCAGCTTGACTTTAATCGCAATTTTAATATTTGGATGAAAGCTGTTGGATAACTCTATAACGTTCTGATATCAAAATAATTGATGGAAGTAAACCTCAGCATGTTTGAAAATTTAACGCTTAATTCGTTAAACGCAGGTAGAGTCGTTAGGCGGAAAAATTGAAGTGGAAAGCGAGTTGGGTCTCGGAACAACTTTTACAATCAGCCTTCCGGCCCCTGGCGACATTCAACCCGGAACAGCGGCTCATGGGGGTAGATGAGGGCACCCGTGGCAATCAATGGCGACCAGCCTGCCTGTTTCTGTGGGGGAGCGACGGCATCAAACAAAATATAAAAGGGCCATTAGCGCGGTTACTAAAATAGAATTTTAACGATTCCACCGAACACAAACCTACTCAGTCTTATTCCATTTTTGGCGGGAATATCAGCAAAGGCGACTCGTTATGTGCCAGCGCCTGTTTGCTGGCGCTATGATTAAAAATGCGCGCAAAAAACGAATCGTGGTAATGAACCATTGCAAGCAGGTCGGAGCCTGTTTCCTTGCAATAAGCATTCAGCCTCTTAACTGCATCCTGGCCGCCAATTTCTTTGTAGCTAATCCGGTCGTATTTTATTTGCTGCAGGTTCAAAAACACTTTTTCTTTATAAGCAGCCGGCTTTTTATCTTCTCTCGGTAACGTAACATGCACCACTTCCAGATGGAAATTGAACAGCCTGCCCATTTTTACAAGATAATGCAGCGCCTTTATATCGGCATCATTATAGTCGGTTGCAAAAACAACCCGCTTAATGTGCTTAAGCTCGTAACCTGCAGGTACAACCAACACTGGCCGGCTAACGTTGTTAATAACAGCCGCAGTATCGCTTCCTGTTAAAAAATGATCTAACCTGCTGCTGTGTGGGGCGCCCATTGCTATTAGCTCAACGTCTTTTGTTTGCGTAAATGCAACTGTATTGTCGGCCAGTGTGCCGTCCGCGTATTCGCAGTGTAACGAAGGCTTTCTTTTAGATGGATCTAACTTTGCAATATAAGGCTCCAGCGACGTTGCGTATTTTTGGAGGTCAGCCTTTCGCTCTTTGTCCCATTCCATAAAATCATCAACCAGCCATGGGCCACCTGGCATGTCGGAATAGCCGGCCTGCAACGGTATATCGGCACAAGTATTAAGTAACACCAGGTTTGTGTTCATCACCCCGCTAAGCATACACGCTGCTTTGGCAGCAGGCAGGGCATTGGTGCTTAAATCGGTTAAAACCAGTATTGTTTTCATAATCCAAATTTTATACATTTTTAAAAACCGGCAGGATCACCATCCCCCGCCGGCCAATTGCGTGATTTTTTTTATTTTATCAGGCAATAACTAATTGGTCATCAATTGCAACCACACCCGGAGCCGACCAAACTGCAGTTTCAACCGCACGTCTTTCTTTCCACGAATGGGCGGTTCCTTTTAAAATAACCTTGTTTCCCATGGTTTCAACCTTAATATTGGCCGCTTCCAGGTCGGCGTTGCGTTCAAGCGCTTTGCGTATGTTGTCTTTCACTAAAGTTGTGTCAATCTTTGGTTTCACAACAATGTAGTTGCTTACTCCCTTTACGCCGCTAAGCGTACGGATTGCGTTAAACACCGACTCTTTTTGAAAGTTCCAATGAACTTCGCCTTCCAGTGTTACCCATCCGTCGGTAACTTTTATTTTTATATTTTCATCGGGTATAGCGGTGTGCCATTTAATGGTGTGTGCAACTTTTTCCGCCACTTCCACATCAGTAAGGCGGGCGTCAAACGGCAGTCTTACTTCCAGTTCTTCCGCTACGGCTGTTACTCCCTTTACGCGCCAGGCGGCGTTTTCGGCAGCCGATTTTTTATGAAAAGTATCTACGTAGCCGCTTAAGGTAACTACCCCGTTGCTCACGGCAACGCCAATTTCGGTTGCGTTAAGTATAGGCTCCCACTTGAGCTCATCCATCACGTCTTTTTGAATTTCAGCATCGGTTTTCATATAAGCATTTAATTAAATTGTATAAACAAATTTTCGAATTATTTAATAGGTAAAAAATGATAGCTGTCACTTAAAAAAATATTAAAAAATGATTTTAACAGGCTTTTAAAAGTGAGGATGATCATTTATTGACCGGATATTATGGTTAATATTTGTCAATTAGCACATATATAATTAAACAGCCTTATGATGGCGGCAAAGGGGCAGGCTTCGGAAGTTTTTGGTGATAAAAATCACGCATATCCCGACCACGCGGTTATGTATGACGAAGCACTATTGAAAGCCATTATTGAAAATGCCATTGATGGCATAATAGTGATAGATAGCAAAGGCGCAATATTGTCTGCCAATCCTTCCTGCTGCGCCTTGTTTGGATACAGTGCCGATGAAATGTGTGGTCAGCATGTTGATATACTCATTCCTTCGGCCGATCGATCAGATCATAATAATTATATAAACAGGTACGAAATAACCGGTGAGAGCAATATAATTGGGATTGGCCGCGAAGTAACCGCATTAAAAAAAAGCGGCGAAACGTTTCCGGCAGGACTGGCAGTAAGCGAAGTGCTGGAAGGCGGCAAGCGCATTTATGTTGGTATTATACATGATCTTACCGCCGAGAACCTGGCCGTAGAGCAACTGAAAGATCACAACATCAAACTCGAAAAAGAAGTAGCCGAAAGGACTGAATCGCTGGAACAAATTGTACAAAAGCTTGAACAGGCAAAGGACGAAGTTAGCCGATCGCTTTTAAAGGAGCAAGAGATAAACCAGATGAAAACCCGCTTTGTCTCCATGGCGTCTCATGAGTTCCGTACCCCGCTCAGCAGTATCCAACTCTCAGCATCGCTTATTGAACATTATTACGACAGAATTGATAAATTAAAGATATTTGGGCACCTGGCCAAGATCAAATCGGCGGTGGGCAGTCTCACAGATATCCTGAACGATTTTCTATCCGTCGAGCGGATTGAATCTGGAAAAGTTGTCCCTTCAGCCGGCGAGTTCGATATAAAGGCGCTTTGTGATGACATTATCGAGGGCATAAAACTACAGGCAAAACCCAAACAGCGAATAAATTACATACATAAGGGCAATGTAAAAGTTGTGGCAGACAATGCAATGTTACAACATTGTATAATCAATTTATTGTCGAATGCCGTAAAATATTCCGGCGAAGACGGCGTGGTTACATTAATTACAGACAAAACTCCTCAGAACCTTAGTATCAAGGTAACAGATAACGGTATTGGAATTCCGACGGATGAACAACCACACTTATTCGAACCTTTTTTTCGCGCCAGCAACGTTAGCGATGTTTCAGGTACCGGGCTCGGTTTAAATATAGTAAAACGCTACACAGAATTGATGAACGGAACTATGGAAGTTAAGAGTATGCCCAAAAAGGGAACTGCATTTCTTCTCGAATTTCCGATATGAAGTTAATCGTAGCCCTCTACCCGGTGACAACAATCATAAAAAAGCATGACAGGCGTCATTCCACGTTAAAGTTTACGGCCTGAAATTTACCCGGAAAACTTAAATAAATCGTTATGTCAACTTTAGTAAAAACAAATGGCTTTCCGTCATTAAGGTCGATGATGGAAGATTTCTGGAACACCGACAAATTTCTTGACAAATCATTTTTTAACGGCGAAACACTGCCGGCTGTCAATATCCGCGACACCAAAAATCACTACCAGTTGGAAGTTGCTGCGCCGGGTTTTAAGAAAGATGATTTCAAAATCACCACAGAGAACGGTTTACTGACCATCAGCGCCGAAACTAAAAGTGAAAAAAAAGAGGAAAAAGATAACTATACGCGGAAAGAATTCTCCCGCTCATCTTTCATCCGCACTTTTACGCTGCCTGCAAATGTGGCAGAAGACAACATCACTGCCGGTTATAAAGACGGGCTGTTGAGCATCGAACTAAAAAAATCAGACAAAGAGTTGCCGGCAAAAAAGCAAATTAAGGTTAGCTAACTATTAGCAACCAAACAAAAAGCGCCGGGAGATACGGCGCTTTTTGTTTGCTCATTGATTTTTAAAAATGTTTAAGCTTCCGGTAAAATAAGAAAAGATGCTTTATTATGCTGCCCCAATACTTTTGAGTGAACTTCGTTAAACAGCCGCCAGTACAGGTAATGTTTCTTATGGACCATGGCAATTACATCCACATTTACCGGGCGATCAACCATTTCGAGTTCCTTGGAAAAATTAATGCCTTGTAAATTTGCTAAACAGGCAGCGCTGTTATTTAACCTGGATAAGTTACAGGTAAAACAAGCAGGCTCGTCAGCCTCCAGCAAATCCATCACCATCACTTGTTCTGTTATAGGGCTTATTAAAACATTAAACTTCAAAAGCCTGGCCAGCCTGGCCAGATATTCAAATGCCCTTATGTCCGCCGTTGGCATGTCAGTTAAAAACACAAGGTCGCGTAACTTAAAAGTGCCTTTTATTTCAGGGATTACTAAGACAGGGCAGGTTGCTTTGTTGATGACCGCGTAAATATCACTTCCATAAAACGAGTCGTCGTTGCTTTTGCTCCGGCTTCCCATAACTATCAAAATTATAGGTGTTTCTTTTATTACCGCTTCAACTTTTGCCGATAGCGTTCCTGTCGCTTGCATAGCACTTACGGCCGGCTTAAAACCATGATGGTTATGCACGTTAACCCGGTGTTTTAATCGTTCAGCTTCATTTGATAGTGTGGTATATTCGTTTGAAATTGATGTTTGCGAGTCTCCAGCCTCCAACCGGGGCAAGGTGGTATGTAATAAAAGAATATTTGCCTCCAGTTTTTCTGCCAGGATAACTGCTGCATCAGCGGCAACTGCGGCGCTGCGCGAAAAATCAGTCAATACTAAAATAGTTTCCATGTCAATCAGCGTCAATTATTACTGTTTCAATTAAGCGTGCAGTTCATTCTGCGTGGGCAGCTTTTGGCTGCTGACCTACTGTAATGTGGTTAATTATATTTTTTATCCCCCGTAAGTGGCTAATAGCGTTGAGTGCCGCTTCCTGTTGGTATTGTTCATCTGCCTGGCCCGTCAAAGTAACTATCCCATTTTTTACGGTGGCGGTTATTTGATCGTGAGGTACGGCTCCGTGCCACCGGAACGCATTATTTATTTCGATATTTATTATTCTGTCGTCAAGGCAATCATAAACAGGTAAACAAACTTCTATGTTGTCGTTGATGGTTTTTACGCCTTTTACCCGTGTGGCAGCCTGGTTAGCTGCAAGCTTTGCCCGGTAATTGCTGGCTTTACCAGACATCGTTACCACACCGTCTTTAACCGCTGCCGCAATACAGGCATCGTGCAGCAACGGCTCCCATTTTAACTCCTCCCTAACGTCTTTTCCTATTGCTTCATCAGTTCTCATAGCTACGTCATTTATTTAAATGTGAATTTGGAGAAATCCGGGCGCCTTTAAAATGACAGTCATCACCCCGGCGAATGAGGGGCATCATTTTAGGCCGATGCGACGAGCGTTAGATTTGTATTATTCAGTGCTTAAATAAAAAACCAATTTATCAGATCATGTTAGGAGAATTGCGTGAATACCAGGTAGAGGAACTATTAAAGTCGGCGGCTGTAGGGCGTATTGGCTGCCATTCTGGAGGGATTACTTATATAGTGCCGGTAAATTTTGTGTACGAAGATTCAGCTGTTTACGCCCATTCGGCCGCAGGCATGAAAATAGACATGATGCGCCAAAATCCGGAGGTATGTTTCCAGGTTGATAATATCAGGAACATGGGCAGTTGGCAGAGTGTTATAGCCTGGGGCAGGTTTGAGGAAATAACCGATTTGGAGGAAAAACAATGCATTATGCAAAAGCTGACTGACAGGATAATGAACCTGATGAATATTGAAACCAATCATCCGTCGCATGGCATTACCGAGCTTGAAAGTGATATTGGCACCCGGGTTGAGCTAATTGTTTACAAAATAGTTTTAACCAAAAAAACCGGCCGGTACGAAAAGCGCGAACCCAAAAGGAACTTTTTGCTATGAAAAAGCTAAAGGGGACAATAAAAAAATTATTGCCACTGTTGTTCTTAATTGCAGGGTGTACCCCACCCAGGTTGATAACGCAATGGAAGGCAAACGATTTTAATTCTCTTGAGGGTAAAAAAATATTGATAGTCGGGTTATTGCCCCGGGAACAATTCCAGGCACAAGCGAAGCTCGAAAAACAACTAGTTACCCAACTAAATGCTATTGGTTATAATGCAACCGCGTCGAGTATGGTGTACACAAGTGATGTAGCGGATGCGGATGAGCAAACTGTGATTGAGAAATTACAAGGCAGCGGGTTTGATGCTGTACTAACAGTTACATTAACCGGTAAATCCAGCGAGCGTAAGTACCTTCCCGATAATATTTACTACCCGCCGTACGGCGATTATTACAACCGTTTTGACATTTACCACAACGATTTATTTAATCACGTGTACAAACCCGGTTACTATATTATCGATACGGATTTTGCCTGGAAAACGGATCTGTTCGATTTAAAATCCAAAAAGCTATTATACTCCATCCAAATACAATCGGCTACTGATTTGAATACTGAAAAACTAGCTGCCGGTTATGGCGCCATAGTTGTTAGCAGCTTAAGGTCGAACACCAGGTAACCAAAAACGGCGAAGCATGTTTAACATACGCCGCCATGCCATAAAAGGCTTAAAAAGTTTATCGGTGCTACATCCATTTAGCCGCAAAGCGGTTAAACTCATGGCGCAGGTCGTTAAAAAGTTTTTCTTCTGTTAAATAATCTTCATATATCCCATCGTGCTCATTCGCTGTATCTTCGGTAACAAACACACCGGTATCTATAAGTTGCTTTTCCATGGTTCTATCGTTTACATGAACAAGATGTTTTAACTCGGCGATATAGTTGCGGTGGATGATGAAATTGTTCTGGAAATGCTCAATTCCCTCACATGCCTCTTTGCCTGTGTTGTCTTTGGCAATTTCTTCCAACCGCTTTTCCATGAAACCAAGCTCATGCTGGTAAAACTCAAGACCTCTTAAACACTCGTTATTGAGGTTAGCAAAATGTTTTATGTTTATCTGACTCATGACACAAATTTGCACCGTTTTGTAAACCCCGTGAATGACCGGCAGCAGAAAGAATAGTGATTTATATCATGTATTGAAAAACACCAAAGCAGACAGTTCAATAAATTTCGATAAATTCGTACCCATAATATTTCCCCGTGAAAACTACCATACTTATATCCCGCATTATCCTCGGATTCCTCTACCTCGTTTTCGGGCTCGATTATTTCCTGCGTTTCATCCCGTACCAGCCTTTGCATACCGGGGTAACCGGGGCGTTTGTTGCCGGCCTTAAGGGCGTAGGGTACTTTTATCCCATGATAAAAATTATCCAAATATTGGGTGGGATTTCATTGCTGATTAACCGTTACGCGCCATTTTCTGCGGTAGCGCTTTTTCCAATCAGTTTAAATGTGCTGCTTTTTCATACCATCCTGGTTCCGTCCGGATGGTGGATGGGCGTGTTGTTGATAGGCCCCAACCTGCTTTTAGGCTGGGGGTACAGGAAGTATTACAGCGGGATGTTTGTGATGAAACCGGTGGTGTAAAAATCGGCGCTTTTAGCGCAGGCCTGCGACCGCGCTGGGGAATTGCGCCCCGTTGGGGCTTCGGAGATTTTTCTTTACTTTAAAATACCGACTCCCGAAATTAAAATGGCCCTCAAATCTCATGATCGTCTAGTCGTGCTTAATATATCTCTCAAAAAACTCATAAATCCGCAGCATCTGGTCTATACGTTGTCTTACATTTCCCGAGCGCACCAGTTCGTGTGTGGCACCGGGGTGCTGCACATATTCCACCGGCCGGTTTAAAACCTTCAGTGCTTTGTACATCATTTCGCCCTGTACAATACCGGTGCGCAAATCTGTTTCGCCATGCAGAATGAGGTAAGGGGTGGTAATCTGGTCCACGTAAGTAAAGGGTGATTCCTCCGCCAATATCGGCTTTGTTTTTGCCTCCCATGGATAGCCGCCGAAATATATGGGGGTTAGCTGCCAGGCATTAGCCTCGCCAAAAAATGTGGTCAAGTCATACACCCCGCGTTGCGATGAAATTGCAGCAAAGCGCTTGGTATGGCCAGCCAGCCAGCCGGTCAAGTAGCCTGCGTACGAGCCGCCGGTGGCCACCGTTTTATCCTTGTCACCCCAGCCTTCGGCTAAAGCGCCGTCGAGGGCTGCCAGCACATCCTCGGTTGGGCCGGTGCCCCAGTCCTGGTAGTTTGCTTTTATAAAATCGATACCATAACCGCCAGAGCCGCGCGGGTTGGAGTAAACCACCCCATAGCCCTGCGCGCAAAAATATTGAAACTCGTGCCACATCGTGTTTTCGCCAGGCCCCCACATGGCAGTTGGGCCGCCATGTATTTGCAGCATTACTGGGTATTTTTTAGCCGGGTCGAAATTAGTGGGTTTCATTACCCAATATTCAACTTTAAGGCCTTTGCTGTTGGTGTAGTATTTCTTTTCGGGGATACTTAGTTTTTTGTCTTTGAGCCACTCAGAATTAAAGGTGGTAAGCGGTTTGGCGGTTTTATTGTTTAAATCGGCCACATACAGCTCGTAAGGATCTGTAACTGCGGTTTTAACATAAACCATTTGTTTTTTGCCGACATCGAGGCTGCCCAAACCTTCGTCGTAACCGCTAAGTTGTTCAGGTTTAAGGGTGGCTATATCAACCTTGTAAACAGGTGCGCCACCGTTTGATTGTGCGGTAAAGTACAAAGATTTACTATCGGCCGACCATACTGTCCGGCCAACATTGCGGTCGATAGGTATCACCATTTTTTTACCAGCCGCTTGCAAGTCATAAATAACGAGATGCCCAAAATCCATCGTCATTGGCACCGATGTAAAACCAACCAGGTATCTGCCGTCCGGCGAAACCTGGCCATTGTTTAACGACACCCCTTCTTCCGCAATCAGCCGCTTTAACGGACCGCCGGTTGATGGCATGGTGCATATGGCTGATATTAGCGCCCTGTCGGGGTTGAGCGAAGTATCTGCATTCGTAGTCAGGATGAGTTGTTTGCTATCGGGCGTAAAAACTGCGCTGTTATAATTATGAAAGCCGAATGTCAGCGGTTTTGCCACAGCGCCCGGTTTGGCATCGATAATAAAATAATGGTTAAAGCTAAAGTTGGGTTCGGTAGTGGCCTCACCCTCAAAATTAAGCTTGTTAAATACCTTTACCTTGTTGTCGGCTTCGTCCTGAGTTAAATATGCACGGATGGCCTCCATATTGCCATCGGGGTTTGCTTTGGTTTTTGATTGAGGGAGGTTGGTTTTAAAGCCAGGCCGCTCCATCGTCCAGTTCGGAACAGCGGCGTGTGGGTTCAATACCGAATCCTTCAGCATTTCGGGATAGGATAGGCCTACCGAATACAATATCCTTGCACCATCCGGCGACCATTGTGGACTGCTTGCTCCACGCGACTCATTGGTAAGTTGCGTTGGCTCGCCGCCATTAAGTGATAGTAAAAATATCTGCGATTTACTTTTTACCGACCGCACAAATGCAATCTGCTCATCATTTGCCGACCATACCGGCTGCGAACTACTGATAGTTGAAGATGTTAAAGCCCGGGCCGGTGCGCTTCCATCGGCAGGGACTATCCATATCTGCGTGCGGTAAACATATTCGCCTTTAGTAGCTTCGTCGGGTTCGATAGACAATACTGTAAAAACAACCTGTTTGCCATTGTGCGACAGGCTGGCGGTACCGGCCTGCTTAATGCGGGTCATATCAGTAACTGTAATGGGTTGGGTACCATTTTGAGCCCTCGCCGTATATAAACCACAAATAATAAACAGGAAGAGTAGCGTTTTTTTCATGATGTCGTTTTGGATTTTTAAATATAGGAGGAATATGGTTAGGGTTGGTATAGGGGAGGTGATATTATTTGCCGCACAAACCTGGTTGAGCGTCTTCCCTAAATTAAAAAGCGGGGCAGTTTCAATAATAAAGCCCCAAAAACCAGGGGCTATTTACCAATTTAAGCGGGATACTTAAATTGTTGGTATTCAAAAAAATGCTTGAACAGGCTATTGCAAAATGCCCGGGCGGGATGAAAGCGCTTTTAGAGATGTTATTAATTCAGCACCATCTTGTTCAAATGTTCATGGTACTCCACAAGCTTCAGCATCACATTGATGGCGTTCTCGTAGTTTTTGGCGCCAACTACTTTCTTGTACTCGTGCTCCAGCTCTGTCATTTGCTTTTTAATATGCTCATAAAAACGGACCCCGTTATCTGTTAAATATAACATCATCGAACGCCCGTCGGTACTGCATTTTTCACTTTTTACCAGGTTCAGTTCTTCCAGTTCTTTAATCACTTTGCTGGCCGCCTGTTTGGTTATACTTAAATTTGCCGCAAGCTTACTATTGGAAATACCTGTGGTGCCTATACTCATAAACAACGGGATGTGCGAATTATTAAAACCTTCCAGGTTAGCATGGCAAAGCTTTGTGCAATACCATTCATCCGAAAGTCGTTTCAAAAGGTATAATAACCTGCTCGTCATCCTGGTTGCTTCCTCGTTTAACATGATCTTTAATATTAATGTTTAAGTAGGTATTAACAATAGGCCTTTCTAATAGTTGGGTTTTGTCAAGTTAAGTAAACCGGGCTGACCAATAAAGTCAACCAGGTTTACAAGTTTAACGATTTTTATTCAATTAAATTACACATAATTTAAGGTGATTAGAATTGGAACCTAACAAAAGCCCTTACACCCCATTTTGGTGCATCGGGGTGGTCCAGGTAAGTAAGCCTTCTAACCAAATCTAAACGCAATAGCTTAAAAATATTCTCAATACCGGCACTGGCTTCCATATAAGGGCCGTTGTTTAGCGTATAAGTAATTGGCTTGCCACTGCCGCCTATAGGGTATTGCAATAAAGAGGGATCATTGGCGGGATTATTTTCCTGCCTTACACCACCCCATACCGATTTGAATGACACTACTTCCCTCAATTTCAACGATTGTAGTAGTGGCACCTTGTTAAAAAAGAACCCGTTAAAATGCTGATCAATATTGATACTGGCATAGTGGTCACTAACAAATTCGAGGTAGTTCATCAGGTTGTACGATTGCAGCTGCAACGCGTAGCTCTGGTTGGCATGCTGGATATCCAGTAACGGATAAGGCAGCTTATTAAAGATATATCCCCCCTCTGCCGAAACATCTGCAAAACCCAGTTGTGAAAGATAAAAGCGTTTGGTGATGTTACCGGTAACATTCTGGTAATTATAATCGCCCTTAAAAAGTCCTTTGATACCTTCCTGGTAACGCAGGGTAAAAATAGGGTACTTGTCAGGTATCGGGGTGCGGTATAATTTGCCCTGGTAAAATTTTTCATGAGGTGCGTACCGCAGCTCCATTGATAGTTCAGTGGTCTGCAGGCTATTTACTGTATTTGGCTGCCCCCCGATAATGTTCTGAAAATATAACGATCCTGTTGGCGCCTGGTTCCAGGCCTTTAGCTCAAACTTGTACGAGAAATGGTTCAGGTACTCATGCACATAATCAAGCCTGAAGATATCGTTGTAAGTATAAATGCCGTGGTCGCCGCGCTTAAATGAGAGCAGGAAGTTATCCTCCTGTACAAACTGAAGTTCCTGGCCCGGTATCTTGGTGTCGCGTTGCACGCTGGCCCTTATATAATTCTGCGGAAAAGAATAGATAGACTTATTATTTAGGGAATAAGTGCCGCTGAAAAAGTATTTAAATTTCTCATCCTTAAAACCGTATGCACCATACGTCTCAAAGTAATACCGTTTGCTCAGTTCGGTGGTTGTACGTCCGCCTAACCTCAGCCTGAAGCCTTCTACCGGGTTAAAATTGTAAAAGGTATTTACCGGCCCAATTTCAAAAGGCCCTAAATTATCGTACCCCGCAACAAAAAGGGTAATCAATTTCATTGTCCGTTTAAACGAAGGGATGGTTTGCAGGCTGTCGATATTTTTGTAAATATCTGCTTGCCCCTTTTTCAGGGTATCCGGGCGATTGGCTTTCCAGAATTCATCTCCTTTTTCAGATGCATTGAAGGCGATCATTTGCGCCGGACCAGCATAAGTCTCATTAGGGCGTGGCTTGTTAACCGCAAAGTTGTTGATGATCACTACACGTTCGCCGTACACGCCGCCGCCTTTGTTTTTGTTCAGTCCAAAGTCCATCTTCAAATCACTCTGGCTTAACCTGTAGCGCCCGCCTTCTGTTTTTTCAAAAGAAAGCGTGGTTTGCATTTGGCGCACAAAATTAAGGTTGATGTGTTTATTTACCGACAACACCGCTTTTTGTACAGCATAGTTGCCATCCATGGTAATGTATATCTTACCCGTAAAAAGCATGTCGGTAGTATTACGCGGGGTAAAACTCAGCTCAATCAATTGGGGACTCACATCTTTGATGGTATCAGTAATAAAGAATTTGTAGAACGATGGAGCACCATTAGCAATAGGGCTCAGCAACTGGTTACCCAATAATGGAATATTGTTATCGTAGATCTCAATATCCATGTACATCCGGTTAAAGTATGCTTTAAGTCCTTCATTATCTATAAAGTTCTCGTCATATTTAACCTGCTTGTTGGCCTCAATTACTTGTTTTTTTACATAGGGCGATTTGCGGAAGTAGTTGTCAGAAAGTTTTTCTTCCATGTACATTGGCAGCAGATTTTTTCCGCCAATTGCATTGGAATCCTGCTCCATAAACAAGAATTGATAATTCTTAAATATCCGTTTCTGTTTAAACTTTTCAGAAAGGTCACTCAATGAGAATATCATTCTTTCATATTGCTGATATTCGGCATAATCGAAATTTTCGAGCCTGTTTTCATCCTTGTGGGCAATCACCTTGCGGATCAGTTCCACGGCAGGATTGTTTTTATTGGTATACCTGGTTTTTTTTCCGCTTTTTATAACTACCTCAGTCAATGTCCTTCGGTCTTCAGTTAAAGCGATGTTTATAGTTTGTGTGGTGCCGGGGGTAATATCTTTATAAAAGGTTTTATAACCTATAAAGGAAACCTTGATGCGGCTATAATTTCCGTCGGTACTGATTCTGTAATTACCCTTAACGTCGGTACTGCCGCCTATGGTGGTGCCATCAAATGAAACACTTACAGCCGGCATAGTTTCCTGGGTACGAGCGTCTGTAACTGTTCCCTTAATGGTGGTTTGCTGCGCCATCAACGTGGTTGATAACGTTAGGAATAAAAGCACCAATGTGCTTTTAATTATGTTGTAAAAATGGTCCGTTTTCATGATATTATAATGTAGTTGAGGTCTCAGGCAGCTTGTGGATGATTGTAAATTATTTCAGAAGCCGATACTGATACCGCAATGTTTCTTTCGCTGCCTTTAGATTTTTTGAACAGGTTAGTGACAGCATTATTCCTGATAGCATTAGTGGCAGATGAAAAATAGTCTTTCAGGAAAACCAGGAGTATGCCTATCTCCAAATCAGCACCCATGAAATTGTCTTTGATAATTTGCTTAACCAACGGCATCAGGTAATACCCCAACTTGCCGGTCGAAAAATTAGACGCTGAAAAAAGCTTATTCAATTTAAAGCTCTTTGTACTGGTGATTATCACACTGGTGATGCCTGATAGTGTTTGGTCGAAGTGGATAAGTTGCGTTTTCATGACTTGCTGATTTGATAGAACAAAGGTAAACTAAGTTGACCAAATTAGTCAACTTGGTTTACCAAAAAAATTACTTTTTACCGTTTTGTGACGCTACGGTGATGCGGTGACTTTAAGATGAGATTAGGACGGGGGAATCCCTTATATGCGAACGATTCTGCCGTTGGTCAGCAGGATCGTTAAGTTACGGATGTTAAAAGCTGAACCGCTTACGATTAGTTTTTTACAAATGCAAAGACGGTGTTTTTGTAATCGGGCTTTGTCAATTGAACTTTCAAGCTCTTAAAAATTTTCATTGGCGCGTCCGTTGCAAAAATATTAACCAACCATGCAGGCAACGCGCCTCCCGGATCTACGTGTATCGAATATTCAACATGTACCTGGTTTTGTCCCATCGGGGTGATAATCCATTTGCCGATAGAATTGTCGATCCTTACAATACCTTTTTTTACCGGAACAACGCCGGGTACTGCGGGGCCATCAATCGTCACTACTTTTGTGCCCGGATCCTGGCTCACTGTTAAATGGGCTACAAAATCGCGGTTTGCTACAGGCCAGGGCAAGCTAACTTCCGAATAATAGTAAAGCTCGGTGGGCGATACCTGCTTAACCAGTTTGGCCGACTTAACATGGTACACCCAATCCGGGGCAGTGTTAACGTCCATAACAAGTGCTACCAGTTGTGATGGAGTTGCGTCGAAGTTTCCTTCCACTTTAATAGCTTTGACCTTCGAATCGGGCAATATGCTGGTGTATATTTTTATACCTTCCTTTTCGGTACTCAGTTTCCAATCGTTTTGTGCGGATGCAGAATTTAGTCCCAGCACAAGCAGCAGTAACATAAAAAATAGTTTATGCACTAAATTGATGGTTTGATTTGTCGTTTTCATTTCGTCAGATTTAACGATGTAAAGGTAAACCAAGTTGACCAAATTAGTCAACTAAATTTACTAAAAATGTGATTTATGACGATGGGATGATATGGTGGGCCATCTGCGGGGGGGAATGTCATTATGTTAAGCAGATCCTAATAATTTAGCTCCACTTAAACGACGACGCCGTCATGTAATAGTCATCCCCCGTTAAGCTCTCGTATACCCATAGGCTTTTATGCGCCATAGGCGCTACCGCTTTGTAGAAATATTAAATAACGAGATACAACTCCGTAGGTGCTGCCCCAGGGTGGGAAAGTATACAGGTTGCTGAAGAAGGGTAGCCTCTACGAGGCACAAAATCACGCGTTTATTTTCTACAAAGCTGTAGCCCCGATGGGGGCACAAAGCAACCATGAGCTTTTCGACAAAGTAATTTGAACGTTTTAACAAAGCTGCCCGACCTGATTCGACCGACCTTTGATAAAAATTAAAAATTATGTCGAAAGTATGGTTTATAACAGGCAGCTCCCGCGGATTGGGACGCAGCCTAACAGCAGCAGTATTAGCAGGTGGTGACCTTGTTGCCGCAACCGCCCGTAACCCGGAACAATTAAAAGACCTTGTTGAACGGTATCCGGATAATATTTATCCGTTAGAATTAGATGTCACTAACCCTGAACAGGTTGCAGCGGCGGTTGAAAATACAATCAAAAAATTTGGCCGGATAGATGTGTTGGTTAACAACGCCGGGATTGGTATTATCGGTGCAGCCGAAGCATACACCGAAGAGCAGGTGCGCAGCCAGCTGGAAACCAACTTGTATGCGCCCATAGCAATAACCCGTGCAGTAATACCCTACATGCGTAAACAAGGCTCGGGGCGGATATTGCAGATCAGTTCGGTTGGCGGTAGGGTGGGCAACCCCGGCCTGACCATATACCAGGCCGCAAAATTTGGTTTGGGTGGTTTTTCCGAGGCATTGGCCAAAGAAGTTAAACCTTTGGGGATATTGGTAACCAGCGTTGAACCGGGCGGTTTACGGACCGATTTGCTGGGGGCAATGGACAGTGCACCTGCAATAGAAGGCTATGAAAAAACCGTTGGTATACGCGTTGAAATGTTTAAAAGCGGTAACTTTATCCCGATGGGCGACCCTGATAAGGCGGCAAAAGTGCTGATAGCACTGGCTGACAACCCGGAACCGCCCTTGCACCTGGTACTGGGCAGCGAAGCCATAAATATGGTGAAACAAGCTATAGTATTGCGGGATGAGGAAATGGAAAAATGGCTGCCGGTAACCACATCAACTGATGCTGATGACGCGGTAGATTTTACGCAATCAGAAATGGGCAGGTCGTTTTTTGGTGCGAAGAAATAATAAACTGATTAATGCCACAACTCAATAAAAAACCGTCGCCTATAGCCATTTCGTGCTACGCCGCCCGCAGCCGGGAGGGGGAGCAGTTTATACCTGAATATGTTTTCAGCTACCAGGTATCGGGCACAGTGATAATGGATGACGGTAGCAAGGAGTATATTTTTAACCCGGAAGACTTTAGATTAAGCAGGCGTAACCGTCTGCTTAAATTTAATAAATTACCGCCGGAAGGGGGCGAATATAAATCGCTTTCGGTGCGTTTCGACCAGCCATTTTTAAGGGACATTATCATAGAGACAGGCTATAAATCGGAAAAGCACGTCGACAGCGATACGGTAATACGCCTGGCCGGCCATCCTTTGTACAGCGGTTACTTTGAGTCGCTGACGCCCTACATGCAGCTTAATGCAGGAAGTGATGCTGCCTTGATTGCTTTGAAGTTGAAAGAGGCGGTGATGTTATTGCTAAAGGTAAATCCTGAAATGAAAGATATTTTGTTTGATTTCAGCGAACCGGGAAAGATCGACCTGGAAGCTTTTATGAACAAGAACTTTCATTTTAACGTTGGGCTTAACCGCTTTGCCTATTTAACAGGGCGCAGCCTGGCGACCTTTAAACGCGATTTTGAAAAACTGTTCCGTATAACGCCAAGCCGCTGGCTGCAACACCGCAGGCTGCAGGAAGCGCACTACCTGATAAAGGAAAAAGGTAAAACCGCATCCGACATTTATCTCGACCTGGGATTTGAAGACCTTTCACATTTTTCGTTTGCGTTTAAAAAACAGTATGGGGTAGCCCCAACAAGGGTTTGATTTGAGTAAAATTTAATGATACCTGCGTTTTACGCTGGCTAATAAAGTCCTGTATTCCCATCTTTGTTTAATATTGCTTACGGATGTTTAGAAAATATCTTTTCCCCATTATTTTGCCGGTATGCCTGCTGCCTTTCTGGTCAGCGGCTCAGGTGCGATCGTATCAAACAACGATTAATATCCGGGTTCCTGTCGCTCCTGTTGTTGTCAACATCGGCGGTAAACGCTCTGTTTATTATGAATTGCACTTGACGAACTTTGCAAAAGATACGCTGGAAATCGGTAGTCTTACTGTCTTGAACGCTGCTGATTCATCAGTAATCGGCAAATGGGATGAGGATGGCTTACGACAGAATTTCGCTACAGTAGGAGTTCCCTCAAAAGGCGGCGTATCCTTGCTCCCGCCGGGAGTATCGGGCGTCATCTTTCTTGACTTCGAGCTCCCCGGTAATAGTAAAGCCAGAATACTAACTCATCAGCTTAAATTAAATAGCCTAAAAAACAATCAAAAAACGGCGGTAGTTGTAACAGGAGCTGCGACTGATGTTATAGATAAACCCGTCGCTGTCCTCGGGCCGCCATTAGCCGCGGGTCCCTGGGCTGCAGTGTACAATCCTTTATGGGCTACAGGGCACCGCCGGGTATTTTATACCGTTGATGGAACAGCCAGGCTTCCGGGCAGATTTGCCATTGACTTTATTAAACTAGACAGCGCAGGAAAGCTTGCGGCCGGCGATGAAAATGTGATCGCAAACTGGCACGGCTATGCGGCAGATGTATTGGCTGTAAACGATGGCGTGGTTGCATCGGTAAGGAATGACGCAGCGGAGAGCCCGACACTTTCGGCCTATGTACCCGCATTGCCGGAAAACGCTACGGGCAACTATATCTCGCTTAAAATAGCGGATAAGCAATACGTATTTTATGAGCACCTGAAGCCGGGAAGTATCAGGGTGAAGCCCGGGCAGAAAGTAAGTAAGGGACAAGTTATTGCTTCTTTAGGTTTTACCGGCCAAACAACCGGGCCGCATCTTCATCTGCATTTAGCGGACAAGGATTCGCCTTTAGGAGCTGAAGGGTTACCGTTTGAATTTGAAAAGTATCGCCTTTTAGGGGGATATACCGATTTTAGCAATTTTGGCAAAACGTTGTGGATACCTGCAGAAAAACAAAACACAAATAACATCCAGCCGGACAGGCCTGCCCCAAATTCGGTAATTGAGTTCGGTAAATGAAATCAATACTCAATACCATCTCCATGCCACAGGCAGCATTCGATAGATAGTAAGGTTAAAACCCGGATGGATAAATAATGAGAGAAGATCAATACCCCTTTGGAGCTGGAGGGGTTGAAGGGGGGCGGTTAGTCCAGCAAAAGCCTGTAGAAGATTTTTGCGATATTTTTGGCATCGTCGACACCGCGATGGTGAGTGCCTTCCAACGGAAGGTTTAACATACGCAGGGCACCTGCCATACCGATGCCTTTGCCCAACTTGTAGACTTCCGAAAAAAACACCTTAACATTAATATGCTGGCGCGACATAGGGTACGCCACTCCGAACCGCGTACATTGCTCGGTCAGCATCGTCCGGTCATAAGCGCCATAGCTGGCCCAGGTAAGCTGCTTCGAAAGGTACTGCTCCCCAAGTTTCTGACAGGCCTCTTTCAGCGAGATACCGTCCCGCTCAACCATTTGTGGTGTGATAGACGTTAGCCTGGTACAAAACGCGCTGATCTCCGAGTGAACTGGCTTTACAAGGATGCCCTCGCTTTTAATAATTTCGCCGCTATCGGCATCCATTTTGCAGACGCCGATCTCTATGATCTCGCTGCGCCGTCGTTGATAATCGCCATCACCCTCCCAGCACGTCGCTTCGAGGTCGATGATGATAATTTCATCTGTTGTTTCCATAATTTGTATTTATTGATAATTTAACGAAGCCTGAACGCCAGGCTTCTCTTATAATAATATACAAAAAATTTGGGAGAAAACAAAACGACGAACAATAAGGCATGAAACGGGCTGCCGGCAATCTGGGCCTTACTGCTGAAAAATCTCCGGGTATTTCCTGATAAAATATACCGGCGTACAGCTCCATGCGTGGCAATAACTGTTCACAGGGAAAAAGTTGTATGGCGATTTTAGTTCGTCATTAGGGTCATATACTTCCCAAAAGGTATCGGCGCCTTTTTTTACCATGCCGCCCCAATAAGATGTCAGTGCCTCTTTGGCTTCGGCTTTCAGTCCGCTTTCAATCAAAGCCGCAATGTAATAGTGGTACATATAAGGCGCGCCAGGATGTACAGCATCGGCAACAGCTGGCAACGCTTTTAGCGCCTTTTGGGCTTCGGCTTTTGATGCCACGCCGCTTAATATCATCCACGCCTGTCCGCCGTAGGATACCTGTTTGTTTGGCCCGCTTATAAATAGCCCGGTTGTTTTATCGTAGAGGTTCTTGTGGGCAGCTTCCTTTAATTTTTTTGCCATTTCGGGGAGGTCAGCCACTTCGTTTTCCTTGCCAAGCAGTTTAGCCAATGCATAAGTTTGATTAAGGGTGTAAATGGTGATGCCCTGCAACGGAGCCTGTTTATCCAGCCCGTCTTTCCAGTCAAAAAATACCCACCATTCTTTGCCGGCTTTTACGTAGTCCATCATGCCATCTGCGCCGGTATACATTTTAGCGATGTCGAGCTGTTTTTTGGCGACGGGCCAAAGGTCGAGCCCGGTTTGTTTGTCGCCGGTTGCCGCCACATATTCTTTGAGGGCCACATTGTACAGGAAACAATAATCCAGCAGGCGGCTTTTTTGCGGATGTGGCTCGGGCAGTTCAAATACGTTCGCGTTCACGATGCCGTCTTCGTTCGACAGGCTGGCCAGCAAATACAAGCAACGTTTCGTCAGCCCATCGTTTTTAAATGAATACAGGTTAGCCAGCGATTCCAGGTAGGTGTCGCCAATCCATAGACGGCGATCGCGTTTTGGGCCATCCTCGTATACGGTTTGCATGCATTCTTTAAGGGTAGCGAGGCCGACACGGTCGATGTCTTTTATGATGGGTGATGTTGTTGCTGCCAGCTCCGGCGGTGTTACGGTAACCGAAGTGGATGCCTTAAATTGAATGTCCGAAAATCCAAACTCAAAACCTGAAGACGAACCCAGCCATTCAATCTTCACATACCTGAACGCCACCCTGCGCGGGATAGTAACAGTTGCAGGTAATACCGAAACGGTAACGGTTTCGTCCTGCAGCCAGGCACGGCTTAGGCCACCGGGATAGGGATCAAACGGGGTGGCCAGTTCAGCAGGCACCTCGCCGAAAGTAAGTTTTAAACGCAGTGGCGCATCCATATCACCCCGTAGGGTTTTCAATGTAAATGTGCAATAGCCCGTCATATGTTCGCCGAAATCGACAACGATACCGCTGCTTTTTTGGTTAAAGGGTTTGTTGTAAAATTGTTCAACACTCCCGGCGTTCACAGCCTTCCAGCCCTGGAATGCTGCGGCATCTTTTTCGAGTTTAACAATACCGGTGGGATGTTTGATGGTTTCTATCAATGCAGGTTTGTATTCCTTTGCTTTTTTGAGCCAAGCCTGGCGGTAGGGGGCATAGATATCCTGTGCGTTTAGGTGCGTAGTTATTGTGCTAATGCTGATCAATAAAAAGGATATGTAAATACGGGGGAGTGTAAACGTCATGGTTTGTATAAAACTTGATTAGGCAATATACGCATATTTGCTCCCGAAGGGTAAAGTGATGGCAACGGCTTTTATAAATTTAATTGGGTGCTTAAACGACCGGAGCATTCTTTGTTTTCATCAATATTAAAATAATAAAGAACCTTGAACGTTTATTAGCATCTTTAAGGTAATGAAACACTGGTGTTTGAGGATGGGGATAGCTGCGTTGTTACTGGTAGTAGCGGCCGGCTGTGGTATGGTAAAGTCACTGGGTAAAAACCCGGAGGGCGAAGAGCTTGCGCGGTTGAATGCTTTGCCTAATTACAAAAATGGCAGTTTCGAAAATTTGGCTGAGCGTGCTGACTCGACAGTTAAGCACAATCTTATATTTCAGCACCGTCCTGAAACCATCCGGCCTCCTCATGCTTTGCCATGGGTGAAAACCGACCTGAGCACGCTGGCTGATCCCGCACCAACCATCGTTTGGTTCGGGCATTCGTCGTTACTGATAAAAACCGGGCAGGGTAATATATTAATCGATCCTATTTTTAGCAACCATGCCGGGCCGGTGCCCGGGTTGATGACGGCATTTAAAGGCACTAAGCATTACCAGGCCAGGGACATGCCGCTAATCGACGTGCTGATCATTTCGCATGACCATTATGACCACCTGGACTATCGCACCCTTGTAAAGTTGAAAGACCATATTAAAATGGCGGTAGTACCGATGGGGGTAGGCGCAGACCTGGTGTATTGGGGATTTGACCCCAAAAAGATCATTGAACTGAATTGGGACCAGTCGTCCACACTGCCCGGAGGCCTTCGTATTACCGCAACACCGGCGCAGCACCGCAGCAACCGCACCTATGCTAACGAAAATAAAACACTTTGGGCATCTTACGTGATACAGACAGACCACTACCGGCTGTTTTATGGTGGCGATGGTGGGTATGGCCCACTCTTTAAACAAATAGGCCAGCAATACGGGCCGTTCGACCTGGCGCTGCTGGAATGCGGACAGTACAGCCCGAATTGGCCATGGACACACCTGTGGCTCGGGCAAACTGCCCAGGCTG
>Ga0105239_10002449_pt1 | contig 23663 bp, 22 predicted proteins | sample KBSC44metaG_FD_92761 | JGI IMG/M metagenome (GOLD analysis project Ga0105239, IMG submission 92761) | Corn rhizosphere microbial communities from Kellogg Biological Station, Michigan, USA - KBS C4-4 metaG | ecosystem: Host-associated > Plants > Roots > Rhizosphere > Soil | place: Michigan, USA...
CTTGGAGACGGTTGTCGACACTGCACCAGGCAGATCCTTGGACGTCTTGACAGGCTCGAGACCTCGCTTTTCCGAAGCCGAAGGCTCCTGCGGGAGCACAGCTGGGTCTGGGTGAGTTGCCTCTGTGCTGGACATGTTGGCCGGATTTTCTTGTGCCTTTCCCTTTGCTAGGAGACTGTCGTAGCAGATTCAGGGGGAGAAGAGTGGTGGCAGTCGTAGTTATGAGATATGGACTCTGTTATGCCGGGCCGGCAATTACAGTCGCGGCGCAAAGGAAAGTAGTCGAGCAAACAAAATCTCGAGCGGCTTGTTGGTGGTATGACAAGGTACACTTTACCTTGAAGAAGTAGAACTCCTGATGGAACAAACTACGAATAATCACAAAAGTGAACAGCAAACCAGAAACAGGATTAGTCTACACGGCCGCAAAATCTGGGGAGTGAACGAAGTGACGGTCTCTTGATCCGCATACCCGATCACTTTCGCTCCTCGGAGTGCCGAGGTCTTTCTTGATCTTGACCGCTTAAGGTGGAAAGTAATAGCAAATAACAACGGCTACTATTTCTGGTGGCCGAATTCGGCGAAAAGTCTGACCGTGATTGGACCCGAGGCTACGGCAGATCATGACTTACTCAAACATCAAAAACCACGTGCGATCACGTGGCTGATGTCACCTAACCAGACTCCGTGACACCCACGTGACTGCCACCAATCTGGATTTCACGTCATCGTGCATCGGGCTTGGTTCAGCCTCGCTCTCCCCAATTTCCATTGCGTTCAAAGAAGCTGCGCCTCCATTCGTACCTCGTACCTTATCCAATAGTGGCAGTCGTTAGAGTCCTTTTCTTCCCATCATCAGGCATCCACCTTTCTTTGACCCTCTAACTAGGACCCTTATCCTCAGTGCATCATCCATCGACTTGTTACCATCTTAACCATTTATCTTCCCACCCTCCCTCTCATACACAGTTTCTCCATCCCTCCAATTTATGCCCTCTCGACGAATTTCTCCTCGCGATCGGGTCGTCATCAGTATGACGTGCGGAGATATCTTCCTTGGCTTCCTTGCCATCCTCTTCCCTCCTATTGCAGGTGAGTAACCCCTCCAATGAATCCTTTCCTTTCGATACCAACCACCTGAATGTGAACTGATGTATCTCGCCTTTAGTCTGGATCAAATCCGGCCTCTGCTCTGCAGACTCTCTGATCAACATCCTTCTGTGCTGTCTAGGCTACATTCCTGGACTGATCCATGCGTGGTACATTATCTCCCGCAACCCCGAGCAAGACTACGATTACGAGTCGATCCCCAATACGGAGGGCGGCGAGCGTGTAACATATTACTACGTGCGACACGAGCCAGGACGATTAGACTACGGCACCGCCCAGCAGCAGGCACCACAAGGCCACAACCGTCCCGCCCCGCCGCCTCCCAAGCCCAAGAATAAGCCTACCACTGGTGGCAACAACGGTACTTCCAACGGCCAAGGGAGCAGCAGGCCAGTTACTGAGGGCCCTAGTGTCGGTGCAGGCGGCGATGAGGCAGGCGCCCCGCCCAGCTACTCTGAGGTCGTCAGGGGCGATAACAAGATTCAGAGTCAGGATTAGACAGAGATAGGGCATGTTGTGGAAAGAGTTGAGATATCTCCAAATGGCGTACGATGGCTATGAAGTCCGAAATGTATTACTGGGGTTCGTGATGGACAGGGACTTATTATCAAGTTTTGGTTGGTATTTATATAAATTTTTGGCAGTCTTGCAATGCGCTAGCATGCCTGGGTTGGGGATGGGGAACATGATGGATCATCATGCATTTAGTGGGATTCCAGGGTCTATTGAGCTCCAAGTGTCTCTACTCTCGCTCTTCTTTGAAATCTTTACCGTGACGCTCTATAGGCTATGAATGTGGACAGCGAGGGGAACACATGGAGCGAATGAGTTTAACAGTTCACTAATAGCAAGACAGTCGCTATCCTCTCTAAGCGGAACTGCTTTCTATCTAGATACTAGGTAATCAAAACCCCCCCTCAAGAATGGCTGGCTCTTAGCGGACAAGTTTTTTACATATGCCCGAGCTGTAGAACAAACTCATCCATAAGATTGGTAATCTCATAACTCTCAAAGGAAATATCCAGGGCTGGAAGTATTTCTAGGCACTGCACGCCCAGTCGCGAGATTTTAGTCCATACCTATCAGCGGAAGAATAACTCTTGAGATCCTTGTGAACTGTAATTATTCTATAACGGCAACAGCAATAACGCTGACGACTTCAGCGTTCAGCGCTAAGCGGAGTGTTGGTAAGGCCTAGAGAGAGACGAAGTGGCACATTCCATGTGGCGTCTGGCTCGTCAGCCACTCCCAGCCTCCGGCTCAGATGACTGGCCGAAATGCCTTAACCACCTTTGGTCTCATTCAATCCGAACCTCATTTTCAGGTGAGGAAAGGTATTAACCTGGAATCCCCAACTCTATAATTGCCAGGGCCAGGGATTTGGATTATGATTATCCTCGAGAAGAGCAGCGTCATACTTTTGCCGATCCTCTCGGTAGGTATGTTGCCAGGCATACAATACATAGCTGGAGCTGGGAGGCCAGCCTTGCCCCTTAGCCTGCATTCCTGACCTCAGGACTCGACGCACGGAGGAAACGCCAGCCTTGCCAGTGACCTGCTGTATCTTGGTTCCAACGGATGGCTAGGTCTTGGAAATTTTCAGATCAAGGTTGGCATCGGTATGAAACCGCCAAAGCTGAGTGCATATATCAATCACAACGCACGAAGTCATCTCGTCTTCCAAAGCAAGTCTTTCTCAAACCATACCTGGCGCAGACACGGTAAGCTTTCGTCAACCACAGACACAGTTAACGTCGTCACAACATGACATATACCATCTTATCACTGCTCCTGCTGGCTGTGCGTTGCCGAGCGTCTCCTGTACCTTTACCACTGCCAGTACCACAAGCAGTAACAGCAGCAATTGCTCCATCTGGGTCAACCCCGCCAGACTGCTCTGGTTCATATCAAGGTGTATTTGGAATTGCGGTGGTCAACATTTCATCTTCAGCTTCACCGACGAGGCTGTTAGGGAGACAAGGCCCAAGTACTTCTCCGTAAGTTAGTCCTAGGACTATAGTACTGCTACTACTGTAGCACCTTCCTTCCTTCCTGAACAACTCTACTCACACATATGTTCTTCACACAGGCCAGCACCAGTCCTGACTGTGGCACAAGTGTCTCAAATCGGCGATGGCCAGGTCCAAGGTGGAATGCACACAGTGACCATGGCGCCGGTCACTCAAATAGATGACGGTCAGATCCAGAATCCTGCTACACCAACGCTCCCTCGAGCAGCAGCCACAGCTTCGCTATCCGCCGAAGATGCCATGGCAACAACGACGGGAGACGAGTGCCCCTGCGGTTGTCCGACAAGTCCAGTCCTTGGAGATCTAGGCGGATCTCAAGCCATGCCATCAGGCACGACGCTCACCGGCAACCCTCGCTTCCCTGTCACACCCACACCACCTCGTACTCCCAGTCCGACTCCGACCTCAACTACATTCTCAACCTCGACCACAACTTCGCACTCACCAAGCAGCAGCGCACATGGTCTCCCCGCTCCACGAGTCAGCCTAGTATCATGCCTCACCAACTCGACCCTCCAACTCACCCTCTCAAACAACAACCTATACGATGCTCTCAATCGCACCGGCTACATCGCATCCAATTACCAATTCCAATTCGACGGGCCCCCGCAGTCCGGCGCCCTCTACACGAGCGGCTGGTCTGTCTGTCTTGTGCCCGACGCTTCTACTGACACTAGCCCTCGCACAGGCACCGGCTTCATGACCCTTGCGCTGGGAAACTCAACGACGTTCTGGCAGTGCCTCAGCGGCGAGTTCTATAATCTCTACACCGAGAATTGGGCTGCTCAGTGTAGTCCGGTTGAGATTCGGGTCGTAGGACTTGTGGATTGCGGTGGTGGCGGTGGAGTTGGGGGTGGGTGACTGGTGATGCGTATTTAGGTGTTGGTCTTTGATGTGAATTTTGTGATCAAGAGCAGGCTGCATTTCATCCCCTTTGTAAGTATCGGAAACTTTCTTTCTGGGTCTGGACGGTTTGTTATTACGGAGCAGCACATATGGTTTGCTCTTGCCCCTATCACTTTGTCAGATTTTTACCGTGGGTTGTAATTTGGCAAAGGTTTCTGTGGTTTGAATGTCAGGGTAGTAGGCTGCCAAGTTTAGTTATGGCTCAAGAGGTATCTGAGCAGAAATTACAAGCCTACGATAGGAAGGAGAGAATCTGAATGTGTGTTTGTGTGTATGGATGTTCTATTAGTTAATCCCGATAAGTGCAACTACTGCGTTGCAGTCGAGAGCCTCTGTTTCTCTCTTTCATAACTCATAATACTGATAGTACAGGGGTAATGATGATAATAATGTCCAACCCAACCAAGCAACCACCCTTGTAGTAATAACAGAATGAATGTCCAACCGAATATCAATATCCTTTGATTGTAGTGGTACACCTCCTGTTGTAATAATACACCTTCTCAATCCAACTCGTCATCATCATCATTATTCATTCCTTCATCAATTTCGTTTCAATCATGAAAAACATGGGACTGCGAGGACACCTCGCTCCGTAAGTTTCGTGAAGACCTTGTCTGATTTCTTCTTGAGTTCTGACCGACGGAATTGCAATCCATCGAGCTGGACAAGGTTGTGACAGTTGTCTGTCATGAGAAGTTCCAAGAGACGTCTCCTCATGATTGTTGTCTCGTCTAGTCTCCTGACCCAACTAGGATCAGTCTTTGGAGAACCTGGTGGTAGACGGTATGTTGCATCTTCTCGAGCTGGCTGGGAGTTACCATCGAGTGACGCAGGACTGTAGAATCCTAGTGTGCATGGATTCTCTCTGATGTCAATTTCTCTCAACGCTGGAAGTTTGGAGAGTAAGACGCATGTTCGTCTCAGTTTGGAAAGACGATTTTGAGCTGCAAAAATATGTGTCAATTTGTGCATGCCTCTCAATGGTATCAATTCTTTGATAGCATTGTAATTCAGGTTGATCTGACGACAATTGGGGAAGAAGGAACCAAACTTGTCAGGAAGATCTGAAATGCCACAAGCAGCCAATTCCAATGCTCGGAGGTTGTGGTGTGGAAGGCATGGGAGAGCGAATGAACCATCAACCACTGAATTGGATGAAAGTCGGATTTGACGACATTCATTTGGACTGGATAGAACGAAATTAACGATGTTTGGAGCATCAGCTTGATTTCGTAATGATAACAATTCGAGATAGTATGCATCTGGCAAATCGGGAATCTCGTTGATAGAATTGAAATCAAGATCCAAAATCTTGACCATAGGCATAGTTTTCAAATTGATGCTGGTCAACATGTTGTTTGATGCCGTGAGTTTGCGGAGACCGCAGAGTTGTGCTGATTTCTCTGGTAACCACTTCTCGAGTGCATTATGGCTAATATCAACCTCCTGTAGATCTTGAAGTTTGTGAAGGTTTTGGACTTCTTTGAGTTCATTGTGACTGAGATCCAAAGTCCTCAAACGACGTAATTTGGCATCTGAAAAGTTGAGTGCTGAGATCTTGTTGTAACGAATCTCCAGATGAAGAAGACCTCTCAGTTTGAAAATGCCTGTAATGTTGGTGATCTGATTGTTGTTTGCAATCAAACTTCGAAGATGCACCAAAGAGCAGAAGCCATCTAGATTTTCAAGCCTGTTTCCAGATACATCTAGATATTGTAAATTGGCGAGATGACTCCAGGATGTCAATTGGTTCAACATGTTGTTCTTGATGTCCAGGGTTCGGACACATGCAGGAAGACCTTCAACATGCTCAACCATGTTATCAGGAAGCGAAACTTCAGTAACGCGTGGAAGGTACTCCTTCAACTTATGAATGGAAGCCAACTTTCCAGGCGCAATGGTGATTTTCCGGATCTTATCCCAATATAAAGTGTCACCTAGAGCATTAGTGATGGCCTTGACAACTGCATCGTTGGTCAGAGCCGTAGAGCCATGCGCTTGACGAAGCGCAGAGGGATGGTGGCGTTCCTGGACAAAGCTCTGATTCTTCCCAGAATCAGTTTGGTGGACTGTGAAGTCCGAAAGTGGAGTCAAGGACAGGATGCTGACGCTTGCCTTTGGGGCAGGCGTCGCCGCCATTGTTGGCTTTGACATGGCGGGCACCACGCTCATGTCGTTGATGTCAGTGACCTCTTGGACACTGACTTTGGGAGGAGCAGCCCTCAATGGCGCTTCCTCCTTGGGGGCGGCGTCCGGGACGACATCCCTAAAGTCTGAGCCGGAAGGCTCCCTGAACTTGTTGAGGAAGCTTGCAACCTCAGGAGTGTGTTTGACGATATTTGGGTTTCGTCGAGGTGCTCGACGAGGTCCCTCTCGAGATGGTGGCCTCTCGAAGGGCTCAATTGATGAGTCGGAGTCGTACGCCATCTCGACTTCGACGTTTTGGTTTTGGACAGCAATATGACCATCTCGAAGCGTCTTAAGCCTCTTGGTGTTGGTCCTGTCAATTTCTGGAGCAGGGGTACTTTGCTCCGGGGCTCTTTTGGTTTTGAACCCAATTGCATCCGTAGAGTCCTTCAGAACAGCAGCCATTGCAGCACTAACAACTCTCGGCTCTGGATCTCTGTATATTTTGACTTCTGGGTGCAAAAAACTTGGTATGTTGGATGCCGATTGAGGGACATCGTTACCATTGATTGCAGCATCTGCGTTGTCGGCCTTTGCAGCGAGCTTAGCGCCGAGGTCGTCAAAGGAGCTATCTGGTGCCTCAGCAAACATTTCCAGAATCCGGTTCAACTTATTGTTAGTGTAGGTGTCGTGATTTCCGAAGAGTTTGAGAGGACTTGTGGAAGGGACATCCTGGATGCTAGAGTCCAATGCCATTGCACCTGAGATGTCACTAGCATCAAGCAGGTTTTTCTTGTGATTCTGGATCGCCTTGTATGTCGAGAAACCTTCAGTGCCCATAGAGAGATCATCTGGTAGAGAGGAGATAGTCATATCGATGCGGTGCTCAGTCGCTGGAGTATGACCATAGTTGATCTCCTTGTCACTAGAACTAGATGAAGGACGAAGAGGTGTACCAAAGGCAACCATTCCTATGTTTGCTTCAAGTTGCTCAACGTCCTTTTTGATTTCATCCAAGGTTCGGAAAACAACGCTCTTGAAGAAGATCTTATCTTCATTCGCAGTATTGACTGTGTTGATAGGGCTGATGATTTCGTTTTTCATCTCCTGTTGACCGCTGATGGTTCTCCATCTGGGGTCATTCAAAGTTGAAGCCTTCATGGGTCCAATGCTGCTGGAAGGACTGACAGACGACATGTTTGGCTCAAGTGGTCGTCCTCGCACGGAAGAAAGAGAGATTGAGTCCTCATCTTCTTCGTGAACAACTTCCAGATCATTCACAAGATGTCTTGAAGAGCGAAAGCTGTTGGATTGTTGCGATGACCTGTGTTCTGTGGCGAATGTGGACGGCTTCTGAGGCTCTTCACCAACTTGCTTAAGCTCATCTTCAAAGTGAACACGAGGTGGAGTGCGTTGCTTGAAAACACCTTCCAACTTGGATGGAGAGAAGAGATCAAACCCATCACTAGTGAGATCTTGTCCTCTTGTAAGTCTTTGTTTCCAATCAGGTGCATCAGCATCTGATAAAGTCTCGTCTATAGAGTGACGTATTACTGAATTTTGAGAATCAGATAAAACGCTTGACGAGTTGTTGGCAGTGCTAGGTTGTGTCAAGGACTCATCAGAAACAAGAGCGCTGAGAGTTTGTACACGGTGGCGTAGAATTGATTTCTGAGAATCTGAGAATTCTGTTCTGAAATCTTCCAAAGAGTGGTCCAGCATTGATCTTGAAGAATCAGACGATACGCCTGAGGAGCTGTTTGGAGCTTTGGGTTGTGTCTGGGACTGGGCAGAACCAAGTGCGTTGGTGGTTGAGGCAGAGGATTTTCGGAGAGCGGCACGGGCAGCCTGAGCGGCCTGAGCAGCCTTGCCACGATTTGAACGTAAGATGAGGTGACCGCTAGGAGAAGGCGGATCCTTATGCATGTTGCTAAGGTTTGGTAGGTCACCTTTTTCTGAACTTGAAAGTGAGATGCTACCACGTGTGTGACGAAGGCGTGGTGTGCGAGAGCGTGAGTGAGGTTTTGCTGACGATAATGATGCTTGTTTCAAAGCCATTTCCTCCTCAATAGCTAACGCCATAAACACATCTTCATCCGAATAATCAGACATCTTGAAGGATGTCAGTTTTTTTGAGATTGTTGGAGGTGATGTGCGCAAGTGTGATGTATGAGTTTTGAACAATGAGCAATGAGTAATGAGTTCGAGCTATGAGTATACTTGAGTGATCAAAGACAGAGAGTCAAGTTCGAACCAGTATGAGTGTGTGAGTGTGAGTGTGAATGAACGTGAAAGTGCTCCTTTGGGGGGGAGGCCACTATAAAAGGGCAGACTGCGGTGGGTTGTGGGTGTTGATCATGCGTGCGCGAACGTTTTCATGAACACGTCGGTGGAGTAATGACTGGGGCACAACGCGACAAAAGTGTTGAGGAGGTGGACAACTGGGCGATTTTTTCAAATGTTGAAGTATGGATACTGTGAGGATTGGATCGGCCTCGAAGTGTGGAATTGTGGTGGTCGGTACTGTTGTTCATAATATCTTTGGAATGGACTTTGGTTCAGTCAATCAGATGCAGAACCACAAATGGAATTATGATGATTTTCGTGCCCCACGTGATCCGTCGGCCCAGCAACCACAACAACGCGACGGCCGAGGCACACGCCAAAATGAACCTCGCGTTCCTTCTCTGCCCAACGACGATACTGTACTCCGTACTCCGTACTATACCTACTACTACAAACCTAAGGACTTAAGCACTTTACCCTACGGTAAGAATACATATTATTGAAGAAAACCGACAATCACACAAATCATGTCACACCAAGCTCCACGAAGAGGAGATAACTAGGCTCCTCAACAACAGAGAATCCAGTACCCTGCGGCCAATAAATAACTTGAATAACACACAGAAAGTACCCATAAAGAGGAGCATGGGTGTGGTGTACACCCACTCGTACCATGCATTCCCTCAGCCTCAGTAAACGTTGGTTACCAGTGAGGATCCAGGAAACTGAGGACAGACAACAATAACATACAACAAGTTTGCACAACAAGTACCCATAAAGAGGAGTATAGATGGAGGCGCACCCACCCATACCACTGCGGTATTTTTGCCTCTGCAAGTGTTGAGTACCAGTGAGGATGTGGTACCATAAGAGCCACTGACAAGAATACAAAGTATGATCGGACCTGAAACTCAATCATGCTAGTGTTATTGCGAGGACCACTATTTTGCATCCAAGATCATGATCTAGCTGTCATTATGGGAACTACTATTCTTGCTGCTCAAGATCATGATCCGATCGATCAGATCATTCCAATGTGCAATGTGAGATCAGATCGTCCTCAGGGATCGCTGGGAGGCTGGAACTCCCGCAACTTCTACTGTCGAGCATTTCTATCATTGCCATCCTGCTACTTAGTGATCCACCCTAGTGATGTTACCCACGTGCAAACAGCCCTCCGGCTATCACGGTAATCAACGTTGCAAATGGCAGTGAGGACCGGCGGCTATCTTAATTCGCGTTATTGCATTGGTTTGAAGAATGATGCGGGGAAGTGAAGACCGAAATATCCTTGCATAGGACTGGCTTTGTCATGGCTGGTGTCGATAATATATGAAAGCCCGAAGTATGGAAGAATGCAAGAGATAATTGTAAGGATCGCGTCTTGTCTTGAACCTACACAGAACTCAAGAATGCCTCAACCAGATCTGGCTGGGAAAGGAGCAATAGTCACCGGTGGTGGCTCTGGTAGAACCATGATCCCTCACAATGTATTGCCTCTATATTGACCAACCCAGGGATATGTCTCTCTTTCGTCAGACATCTGTACCAAGCCGGCTCCAATGTCCTGATCTGTGACATTAGTCTTCATCGTGAAGCCACCGTATGGCTAGATTCAATGAAAAGGACTGGCACAAATAGCTCAGCCCATGCACGAGTCGTGTTTTGCAAAACTGATGTTACTGATTGGAAACAACTTGAGAAGGCCTTTGACGTTTACAGCAAAGAGTTCGGAGGTGTTCCCGACGTGCTTTGTCCGGGGGCAGGGGTTTATGAGCCTGTATGAGTGCCTGTCTCCCTTCCCCTTCTTCCGCCGAGATTCCAGTGCTAAAATCTCCCTCCTCAAGTCCGTCTCAAACTTCTGGAACGACCAAGATGAGTCCTTCTACAAGATTCTGCGGATCAACCTAGAGCACCCTATCAAAATGTCCCGGATGGCGATCCGAAAATGGGTGCAGGCGAAGCAACCAGGCCGAATTGTCCTTGTTTCTAGCACTGGGGCCCAGAAATCCAGCATCCTGACCCCTCTCTACGGCGCAGCCAAGCAAGGTATCAGCAATTTCGCACGCTGCATGGCCCAGCTGGAGTCCATGGAGAGCATTCGGGTCGTCGCCGTCGCCCCTGGCCCAACCATGTCGCCCTTGATGTACGATCACCCCGAAGCGATCCGATTCGTAGACCCCATAAAAGACAAGCTGTCGTCTCCTGACGAGATCGGCCGTGGCATGATGGCTGTATGCTTCGACGAGGGGAAGTTCCCAGCTGGGACGGTTCTGGAGGTTACGCACCCGGATCGCTGGAGGGAGGTCTTCTTGTTGAACGATCCGGGCCCAGGCGCTCATGCGTTCACAAGTAGGAAGGAGGAGGCTATTGTAGATATCATGGCGGCTTTGGACGCTGATAGGAGGAGCATGGTGGTGTGAGAAGGAGGCCGGACCATTCTGACGTTTTCTGAGGAATCAGCTATGGTTGTAGGCCCTGTTACTTGTGGGGGGACGAACTCTGGTGAAAGCAGGTGTTGCCGGGGACAAGGGTGAGGGCTTGAACGAACGCCAGTGTGGCCTCCCTGGTAAGAATGTATGAGCAATGCATACGTAGATGAAAGGGAGCGATGCAGACAGCTGCGTGCTACTTATGTACACCATGCTTGGTGTCTCACTGGGGGTTTCGTCCATGCGAATGAAGGATGGATGTGATTCCAAGGCCATTTACCTCGGTGCTATACATGAGATGGGAATTATGAGTGTTAATTTGAAAAATAAAACTGATGATATGGTGCATCTTTCAAAAAATGAAGTTGCGACAGTATGGCCGGTCAACCAGTTGGCCAGTATGTCGAATGGTGGGTGTGGGTGAAGACTCAAAGAATATAATCCAGTATTTGACACCAGATGTATCTTTCACCCACCTCGAACCCCCAACCACCACAGATGGCACATTCAAGCCTAGAGATGAAGATTATCCACGGCTGAAAACCCCAGGCCACTGACTAGTACATATATGTGTGCCTTGCATGCCCCCATATCCGGCTAGAGTAACTCAGGAAGCATTTGCTCGCTCTGCTCGCGAATCAGCCACTGAGTCGCTATAATGCAACTCCGAAAACGGGTTGAGTATGTCCACTGATGAATCTCACGGGGCTATGAAGCATATCAAATGGGTTGCGAATTATTTGTTCTTTCACCCAAAGGGATGATGGATACCTAAATACCCTACACTGCTCCGCTGGATACCCATGAACATGTGCCACTAAAAGCCAACTTTCGAGAGGTGAATCGAAAACACTTACAACATCCTCACAGCCCTGGCTGTTCCGGCCCTCTGCAACCCACCATACATCGCCAGGATCAAACCCATGGAGAGGACGGGCATTTGTAGGTTGACAAGAAACACCCGGCTTTGGCAGTCTGTAACAGCTACCAGATCTCTCGCAACTTGCCTAGAATCAACTCATGACGGGAAGGCGAATACGCTAGAGTACATTATGTAGCACTTCTTGCAGCTGAATGGAAACGGGAGAGACTGAAGTCGACATTACAGCCAACATCACGTGCTTGCGTGGCGGTAACGAGCAGTTTTGGATGGGCTCGGCGTCCACCGTTGAACACGAAGGCTCACCCGCTTCTCCGAATTCGCCAGCAAAGAGAGGGGTTCCGAGTGCTGGACGATTCTCTGAACTTTTGAATTATGTAAATCATTCTCGCTCACCTCGCTCATTTCGCTTACCCAAGTCATAGGCGATTGAACCAGATACAATCAGTAACTTTGCTCCAACAGACAGTGAGAGTTTGCAATAACTCGAATGGGCGCTTAGCCTCACCCAAATTTCGCTGGCACGGATATCACTACCCGAGAAGGCGGTGTAACACCTCGTCGTTGTCGGTTGCGATTTATTTGTAATATTGGTGTAATCCGCAAAGTGAACTGGTATACCACGTGGTCTGCTCAAACTTCCTTTGGAATTGTCGAGTGGGGCTGTGGCCTTCTGCGAACTGAGAGTTAGGCTACCTACAGTTATTAGTTGCCATTCTAAACACTACCCGATCATCGGCGGGCAGCAACGCTCCGCACAATTGATTCGGATCCCCAGACCAATCTTACCCTCACTGCAAACTTGCAACAAGAACGTCGAACACTTTGCATTTCGTTCAGCATGGGTTCTGCTTGCTGTGGCTCGAAGTCTGACCGTACCAGTGGTGGCTGCTGCAGTGGTTCCGCGGCGGAACCATCCCCATCCCAATCCTCCCACCATGATTCACTTGGTGGTCGATTGAACGCCACAGAAGGAGAAGTGGATATGAACCAAGATGTCGTGGAGCAGTGCAACGAGGACGACAAATGCGATGGTGAGTGGTCTTTAGGTCTTGTTGAGAGGTTTTGCTCACAATAATGCGAAGAGAACTGTATTGAAACAGCTGCGGCAATCGAGTGTTCCTTGGCTTGCGCCGACGAGCAAGATCACCACTTCATTGCCACCACTAGTCCCGGGCAAGGCCAAGCGCTTGGGCACGACCATTGCTGTGACCATGACCATGAATACAAACGGGCCCCCGAACACGATCACCTCCATGCAACGGCTGACCATGATCACGATCATGAGGTAAAGACGAATGCACCCCTTCACATTAGCCCAGATCATGAGCACGCTCATGGTAAAGATGGGAGGCACCTTGACAAACCTTGTAATGCTCATCTCGCTGCTGCTATGGAGAAATATTCCACCTACCTTAACTCAGCTCGGTGCATCTGTCGAGCCATCCTGTCTTCAGTTGCCACAATGCAATCTTGCCAGGGGCAAGCCACGGGCTCCAACCTTAGCATTTTCAGGCCTGCCCACAACCATCATCTGAACATGAAAGAACACGGAAGCATGTTGACGCGTAATCGGCTCCATAAGAAGTCACCCAAGGCATTGCTGGCAAAACAAGCCAAGTTAAAATGCTGCGACAGCCATGATAGCCTCGACGAGATCGAGACTGGGCATGCTCATGTCCAAGATACCGTGTCAATCGATGCTGAGAAGGCAGCAGGTAGATCTCATATCCTTCTCAGTGTTACCGGAATGGACTGTTCGGGCTGCGCAAATAACTTAACTCGAGCAATTCTAGCTGTGAAAGGAACTCATAATGTTAAAGTCGCTTTTGTAACTGGTGTCGCCGAATTCGACCTCGACACTGCCACCAGCGAGCTCAATCAAGTAATTCGCAGCGCACAGAGAGCCACCGGATACAAGCTGACACATTTTTTGTCTGATATCCAGAGCATCGATGTCAAGATGAGTCCGACGACAGCAAGTATCTTTCAGAATAGTCTACCGCGCGGTGTCGAGCGATGTGAGAAACTCTCCAAGACCACATACTCGATCACGTATGATCCGTGCAGCGTGGGTGCCAGGGAAATCCTTGAGGGCATCGACGCACAACTTGCGCCTCCGCGCGGTGATACCCATCTCGATCAAGGCAAGCGCAGACTCATTCAAGTTTTCGTGCTGACCACCGCGGCCTTCATCTTGACTGTTCCAGTCGTCACCCTCGAATGGGGAAAGCCGTCTGGTGTTTCGGAGCTCACCAGCCTGGTAGTGGCGATTGTCCTGGCAACAATGGTTCAAGTAATTGCAATACCAGCGTTCTATGTCCCTGCTATGTCGTCCTTGATATACAACAAAGTGGTTGAAATGGACATGTTGGTGGTCATTAGTATCACTGCAGCGTATGTCTATTCCACCGTAGGGGCAGGTCTCTTCTTCGCCGATATCGAACTGGAGACCAAACCTTTCTTTGAGACAAGTACGTTGCTCATTTCTTTGGTGCTATTTGGTCGACTTCTTGCTGCGTGGGCCCGCAAGAGAGCGGTAAAAGCCGTTTCTCTGAGGTCCTTACAAATGTTGACTGCCATGCTCGTAAACCCAAGGACTGGCACAACTCTTCAAATTGACGCTCGGCTGCTTCAATATGGGGATACAATTGCAATCTTGCCCCACTCACAGATTGTCACTGATGCTGTTGTGCTCGAGGGAACTAGTGAAGTGGACGAGTCCATGCTCACCGGTGAGAGCTTGCCAATCTTTAAAACGACAGGAAGTCCTGTACTATCGGGCACGCTGAATGGTGGCGGAAGATTGACAGCACGTGTTTCTCGCTTACCTGGGAAAAACACAATCACCGATATTGCAAACCTGGTGGAGCAAGCACAGAGCTCCAAACCCGAAATTCAGGACCTAGCGGATAAGGTCGCTGGATACTTTATACCAACCGTATGCGCGGCAGCACTTGTTGTATTCATTGTCTGGCTGTTGATCGGGTTGAAAGTCCGTAATCAGCCTGCCGGGCAAGCTTTTGGCATAGCGATCGGCTATTTCATAGCTGTACTGGCTATCAGTTGTCCCTGTGCTCTTGGTCTGGCAGTGCCAATGGTCCTTGTAGTTGCGGGAGGCGTCGCCGCACGCGGGGGTGTGATAATCAAGACTGCAGATGTCATTGAACGGGGCTTTCAAGTCACTGATGTCGTCTTTGACAAAACAGGAACCCTGACTGAGCCAAGTCTCAAAGTTGTGGAAGAAGAATTTTTCCCCAATAGCAAAGTCGATAAGGACAAAATGCTCCCTTTGGTCATGGCATTAGTGAAAGGCAACAAGCACCCGGTCTCTGAAGCAGTGGCTAAAGCACTTGAAAAGCGACAGGTACCTGGAGTCGAGATTGAGGGCCTTGCATCAGTCCCTGGCTGCGGAGTCAGAGGCGAATGGCAAGGCGCCGCGATTCGAGCTGGCAACGCTAAATGGCTCAAAATTAGCCAAACACCTCAGGTGCTCAATTACACAGCACGGGGTTTGACCATGCTCTTCGTGACGATCGATGACGAGTTGATTGCAATTTTCGGCATGAAATCAAGGGTCCGCAATGGTGCAACTGCTGTCATTCAAGAGCTTCATCGCCGTGACATCTCCGTCCACTTAGTCAGTGGTGATGTGCGCCAAGTGGTTGAGAGCGTAGCCGCTGAGATGGAGATCCCTTTGGACAATGTCGCATTCGAAAGAACTCCGGCGCAGAAACAGGCATATATTCGGGCACTCATGGATGCTGGAAAGATCACACTGTTCTGTGGAGACGGTACCAATGACGCAGCTGCTGTGGCGCAAGCAAATGTCGGCGTTCAGATCGAGTCCTCTTCGGACGTAACCCGTGCCACGGCCGATGTCATCCTTCTCCGCAACCTCGACGGCGTAGTCAATTTGCTCGACGTGTCAAAGGCTGCTTTCCGGCGCATTGCCTTCAACTTCGTTTGGTCAGCCGTGTATAATGTGCTTGCAATATTGCTTGCAGCTGGAGCGTTTGTCAAGTTCCGCATACCGCCCACTTATGCTGGCCTAGGCGAGATCGTCAGTGTGCTGCCGGTCATCATTGCCGCCTTGACCCAGCCGAAAGTCAAGACAAGAAATTGAACACAGGGTGCAACCAAGAATTGGTAGAGCTGGAGAAAGTCGGCAATTTGAGGTGAGAGGGCGTAGATCTGAGAATCGAGGAATGCTAGCACGCATCCACCACCTTGGGCTGGTTACCACGGCCAACTCATTCGTTTATTTCCAGAAGAAATCCTGTCTGTGGGAAGAGAACCCATTCAAATCAAGATACTGGGGTATTTAAGAGATGTAGTTAAGATACAGTTTGAGGAGAGATATTGAATTTGTCTGGTTTGGTGTTTCTTCAAGAGCCTGACATGCATGGTAAGAGACAATACTGTGATACGATTGGACGCACCCACTGCCATGCCAAGATGAAAACTGAGGACCTTAAAGAGAGCCGGCTAACTTGCTGCATTGAAGCTTGGACGAGACAGCGATATGTATGTCACCCATATAGTTAGCTAACTGGCTACCTCGTCAAATTCTCAAGGCGGCGAGTTCTGTCTAAGGTTGTGCTCGTGGGCAGCGCCTCGGGAGGTAGGTCCCTCCACTATTATTATCACCTTATAAGTACCCGACAGCCTAGTCGCCCACAGCATTAGGTGGGCTTACCAAGGCACTGACAAAGTTCGCCGAGAGTACCTTGATGAATGCAACTTCCTTGAACTAGATCCTCATGGACTTTTGGTTCACTGAAAGTATTTCGGGCACCGTGTTCTTATTTGTCTTAACACCGTGTATGCATTTGACTCCTTAATCCTGATGACCCAGAACGCCTTGTGCCCGGCCCATGCGCAGTACTTTGAAAAAGTCGATGATGATCCGAAGACCACTTCAGCAGGCATGGATCTAGAATTACCACCACTTTCGCAGATGCTAGACTGAACCCGAAGGCTGAATCACACATTTTATGAACAATGGATCCTCTCAGCATTATAGCTAGTGTCATTGCTGTCCTCCAGGCGGCTAACGCTGTAATTTCGATCTGCTACGACTTCAAAGCTGTCATGAAAGATATCCCCAAAACACTTTCGTGGATTATTACCGAGATTCAGGAATTGCGGAGTGTTCTCGAGATGATGGATCAGCTAGCCTCAAGAGACTCAACTTCCGACTCGGGGTTCTCGCTGAAGCAGCGGCGTTCCTTCGAAATAGTCTCTGAACCTCAGACTGGACCCTTGGCGGCCTGTCTACGTGAGCTGAAGTCTCTGGAGACGTTGATAGTTGGTCAATCCGGAGATAAGAAAGGGTCCAAAACGAAAGCGCTGATTCAAGTGATGAAATGGCAGTTTGGTGGTGAGGAGATTCGGCTTTCCTTGCAACGAATAGATCGAATCAAGAGTACCCTGAATTTGGCCATCACGGCGGACGAAGCGTAGGTGGTAACCCCTTCCGAATCGATATGCACTGGGATTCCACAAATGCTAAGACGTTCCTCCTATTTACTGTCGTTCGGGCTGACTAGTTTCCCAAGTGCATTACTACTTGATATTCAAGAGATGACAGCCTCCCTAGCGACAACGGTTGAGTCAATGAGAACTGATATAACAGCTATTGCTGAGAATATGCAATCCAAACAACTTAGTGTGTCCCTTCAATATCTTGATAACTTGATATATGCTAAAAGCTAACTCTTCGTGACTAGACAAGAAGCACAGAGATATCCTAAAATGGCTTTCTCCAGTTGATCCGAAGGTTAGCCACGAGGCAGCCACAAAGATTCACCAAGATGGAACGAATAATTGGTTTGTGCAATCCGAAGAGTTCAAGAGTTGGCGCACGTCGAAACGTTCGTTTTTGTGGCTAAGTGGATTCCGTAAGTATCTTGGAGATTAATTTGCGCCTAGAAAGTGCTGACGTTTTTCACACAAGCTGGTGCTGGCAAGACAATCTTGTTGTGGGTATCAATTCTATTCCCCATTAGTTCTATACCCTGACATTCATCAGCTCGAGCACCGTGACTTATCTCACCCAGGAAGTAAACAACGGAGGTGAAGGCAATCTAACGGCAATCTTCTACTGCGACTTTAGGAGAAAGGAAACCCAGGACTTAGTGAATATGATAGGGTCTCTCGTCGGTCAGCTCTGCTATCAAAGCGGGATATTCCCTATCGAGCTCGAAGAAGCGTTTCAGCAAGTTCACAATACGGTCGGTCACCAAAAGCCGGCATTACAACTTCTTCGGCAGGTATTGGAAGATTTTGCGTCACGGTCCCATGTTGTACTTTTGATTGATGCCCTAGATGAATGCCTGCAGCGGCAGGAGGCGGTTGATTTCATCTCCGATTTGCAGAAGACAAGATCCTCTCTCAGTATTCTCATCACGAGTCGAGATGATGTAGAGATGCAAGCTGGCTTATACCTGTTTACCCACATGAGAATTGAAGGCCATTTGGTAGAAGTTAATCAAGACGTGGAGTCATATATCAAGTACAGACTCTGGTCAGAGCGAAGATTACAGTGGCTGAATGATTGTGTTAAGGATGACATAGCTACACTGCTGATCGAGAAGTCTGCTGGGATGTAGGTACTTCAGTCCACGTTCCCGGGACGCGCAGCTGACGAGACAGGTTTCGCTGGGTCCAATGCCAGATTGACGCTATTGCAACTCTGCGCACAGTTAAGGCCATCCGTGCCGCTCTGAAGGAGCTGCCCAAGGGCCTGGACGAAACGTATGATAACATCTTATCAAAAATTCCAGAGTCGGATACGGAGACCGTCCGTCGAATTTTGATGTGGGTTGCATTCGCCGTCATGCCTTTGACCCTGAAGGCCGTCCACGAGGCAATCGCCATCGACCCTCATATGGACCACCTGGACGAAGAGTCAACTCTGCGGACCCCCCAAGACATGCTTGACCTCTGTGGCAGCCTTGTAATTGCATCCGAGGAAGGTTATCTTGGACTGGCCCATTTGTCCGTGAAGGAGTATCTCCTCTCCCAGCGAACCAGGCAAAATCAGTCTCTCTCCGCATACGCTCTTAACCCAGAGAGTGCCAATCGTGAACTAGCTGAGAACTGCCTGGCCTATCTTTCTTTCCGTGAATTCTCCTCTGGGCCTTCACCGAGCGCTAGCGACTACACCGATAGACTGATCCGCTTACCACTCGTCAAATACGCAGCCGTCAGCTGGTCGTACTTCGTCCGTGCCACGACCATGACCCCGGAGTTGCGAGACCGCATCACGCGATTTTTCCAGACGCCGCCATCGCCAACCTTCATGTCCTGGGTGCAGGTCTTGAACGCCATACACGGAAGCTGGGATTTCTACCCCCACACGACCACTACGCTGTACTATGCGTCGACGTTCGGTCTAGCTGAGACGGTGGAAGACCTGCTCCGCAACACAAGTGTCATGTTTCTCCTCGACGCTGCGGGAAGTCGCTTCGGCGGCACCGCACTACACGGTGCTGCACTTCGCGAGCATCTAGATGTCATGTATCTCCTGCTAGAGGCCGGGGCAGATCCTAACAAGGCCGACCTAAACCGGATTAGCCCACTCCACACGGCTGCAGAGTACGGCAACCCGGACGTCATTGAGATGCTCCTGGCGGCTGGAGCGAATCCGTATGCACTCGACCATGAAGGCCAAACCCCGTACGACTGGGCAGTCCGTGCCGCCAACCCTGTTGCGATCAGTATGTTAACCAGGGCTGTCGAGTTATCAAGAGAGGCAAAGCATCAGGATCGCCATTACCATTCTCCTCCTTCGTTGAGCAGGCCTAGCTCTTTCCGCAGCGGCGCAGAGTCCCCAGCAAACCCGGCAGGTCCCCCGAGCGAAGCTCTGTTATTGATGTCCCGCCAGGGCACGCTCATGCTGGAGTCGAGAGTGAACTTTTTAAATCGGTCTGGGGGCTCGAATCCATGAAAATCAATCTCACGATCATCTTCTTACAAATGAACGAAATATATTTCTCCCAACTTCGACGGGGTTACATTTAGACTAGGCATTTAACTTGGTTCGAGAAGGCGAAGATGTAAGGGGTTTCGAGTTTAAGTCGTGCTGTTCTTTGGTTCCTTTGGCTCTTCTGTGTCGTCCCCACAGGATGTAATAGCATCTATCTGGCCAATCCGCCAAGCTCAACGAGCAAGATAGTATCCCTCGAAACATCTTAATAATACAGAAATGTCGCCTAGGGATGTTCCAAAAACCAGGTATCGTCTCCTCCTTCCATCTCCTTCATACTATGTAGAGAAGCCGCTGCCTAGATACCTGTACTGGAACCGGTTCTCCGTCTCGTAGGTAGACTCATACTAAGTATATAGTCCTCAAATTTAGGTCGTTCGAGTATGTGGAACCAGTGGATGCGGCTCCCTATAAAAGACAAGTATTAGGATAGCGTTAAGAACTATGGTCTACTTTAAACCACTGCGAGGAGAGGCTCACCAAGAGGAATGGCCAGAACCGGGCCGTCCACTTTCCCGTTCTTGAACCACGGTCGACATTTCGCTGCCCAGGCTGTACGTGGCATGAAATGCTAGACGTGTGTGATGAAGTCGTCATAAGCGGATTGTTTCACGTTACCTAGTATGCTTTGATCCCTTCAGTCTGCGCTTTAGTGATTAATTGCATCACATACATAGTATTTCGAGCACAACTCGGTACTATGTAATTGTGAATACGATTCCAGGAGAGGTTAACCAGGTGACTAGTACTATAGCCACTTTGGGGGGAGGGGGGTGGTGAAGGGGAAGGAAAGGGGCCCAGGGAAATCTGGAATGATCTTCTCCGACGGGCCCGAGCAGCTGCATCAGACTGCATTTTGCGAACGTCTTTCTGCTTTCTCGCTGCCATTCAGTAACATTTGAAATTTGCTATTAGTCTCTCTTTCAACTTGCTTCCGAAAGTCCATGTACATACTATGTACATAGTATGATTTAAGATCATTCCGGAAATGTTCCCTCTGCTCATTACTTATGCACTGAATCGGTCAGGCATTGACCCACCTCTCAGGGTTGGATACCTCGAGGCTGCTCCTGGAGTTACCCATGTCGACGAACGTATGATATGGACAAGTTCCTTGACTTTGGATTGCATCGCAGGGACTACTTGAAGCCTATGAATATCTGGCCATCTCTAATTATTTAATATGCCGCTAGCGTTGATCAACTGGTTCACCTTGTCGACATTCCACGTCCAATCGTTTTCGTTCCAGGTTGCACGAATCACCCTGTGATTAAGGCTGATGTACTCCGTCAAATCATGCTTCTTAACACAGTGCTCGAGATATTCTTTAATCTTCTCGGAGGGGGAGAACATCTCAGCCCAATTTGGATTCGGCTCCCATGAGAACTGATAAATTGTGGGATGCTATAGTATTTCAACGAGTTAATTTCCTTATAGCTGATACCTAACAACTATGGGTTCTTACTTACGAATATTACACTTGCATCCAGGGTACTTATAGCGGTTTTTATAATAGGTGCCTCTAATCGCTGGTGGATTTAATACGTAAGATTAACTCTACTCGTACCGGTAGCAATATTATATATATTATACGGGTAGGCCGTACTGTATCTATCGGTTGCGCTAACACTTTATAGTCTTCCGATACGTAGATATAATGAGGTTTACGTTGATAACTAGAAGCTTGAAAGTAGGGTTAGCTACCTATATCACTGTATCGTCTTTGACTGTATGCACTGAGCAAAGTCGACATTAGACTGCTATATACCAACTTTACTGCTTAATTAACGGTACGAATATTGGAGGTGCATATATCTCTAGACTAGACGAAGTGGTAGACCTCAATGGTGGGGATCAAAATAGAAATGGAGCCCCCGGAGATACTATATACTTAAGTATCCAGTACTCCTCTTCCATTTTCGGCCCATATTTTAATGGAATTACCCTCGAATATCCGCTGCCACCTGGCTGTTATTCTTAGGCGTCGTCTGAGGATTAATTGGTCTGGGATTTAGCTTTAGCAAGAATTGGCAGACTGTAGCCGCGTTTAGAGAGTTATGCTTAGTGTATTGGAGGCTGAAAGGATTGGAGATACTAAGTACTCAGCGGCTGAGCGGTTCCTATGGCACCTACGGGTTTTCTCTCCTTCCTTCCGATTATTCTTCGGCGAGGATTGGGATATTCGGCATTCGTCCTCACAGTGCTACCAGGGGCAGCCGCTATCATTTACGGCCTTTCACTTTCCTGGGCGGCTGACAAGCACCGCATGCGAGGCCCTTTCATCCTGTACACTGGGCATTATTGGTCTTTGTATAATTGGCTTTTTGCATACTCCCACCCCACGGTATGTTGGTAGCTTTCACGGGCAGTGTGGCACGAATGGCCTCATTGTCACTGGTCTCGCAGGGGTCAAAACAACGTAAGAGAAGACGCTAGGAGAAGTGTTCTTACCGCCATATTATATTGGCGTGGTATCTATTCAGCCTTGGTGTTCAGACAGCGAGTAAGTATACTACTCCCTTACCTGGGGCAGTAAATGTCAAAGGCTGAAATGATGGCCATATTTCAGGATGCTCCGAACTATGTACCTCAAGTTCCAGGTGTCATCGCAGCGAGGGCATTGATCCTTCTCGTGGTTCTCACTTTTGCCAATTCGAGCAAATAGGCAGGCAGATGCTGGAAAATGAAGTATTGAAGGATTGACAGAATTCCGATATACCAAGTTAAGTACATATAAGTAAGTGCTTGGTAATGTTTCCGATGCCAGAAGAAGGGCAGGAGGGGATCTCGAGCCAGGGGAAGAGAAAAACTTGTTGGTGCAACCGCCATGGCCATCGCGTTACATTTGAAGCCAGAAAGTCAATCTCAACCTGAAACCTACGTAGTTCCCTAGATACTGGCAGATGCAGAAGGAGCTGTACAGTTCTCGGAGAAGGGTCGTCTTGGTTTACAATTGCCGTTTCCATATTGAGGTTCTTCTGGTTTCGCATGTGTAGCTGCGCGTCGTAGGTCTGAGTCTCGCATAAAGGGCCCAGTTTTTGTGGCAACAGTGACGATTCAATTAGCCATAACTTGGGAAATCTTCTTGCATCTCCCTCGCAGAAATCAGTTGCATGGCCTTCGGGTTGTAAAGCAATGAATTGGTTCGGAGGAGGAAGCACCCAGCTGCAAACGGTTGGGAGTCGGTAATTTCTCAACACGGCACATGAGACACATGTAGCCGTAATTCAAGGTGGTTCCCTCCACGATCGGTCTGAAACCGCGAAGCTTGCGCTCTAGGCAAGCGCATGATCGATCGGCCACAGCGAAGAGCATAAATTTTGTCGCATATTCCCAGCCATTGCCATTTGCAGACTCAGTCACTTGCAGCTACTCCAACAATCAATATCTGATGACCATTCGCGTAGTAAAGGTCTTTGAAGAAAGTCAGAAGCCTCCAAGGCTACATAGTATCTATCAGATCGAATTCCATTCGCATCTTCTACAGCACGAATCGTCATTATTTCCCAACAACAATGGCCCCTCAGCTGTAGATAGAGCATGAGGTTGAACACCTCATCCAGCTAAAAGATAACAATATCAAGAATAGGATAACTGAGACAAATGATGTGGGCGTACATGATAATACTACATAGTAGGTACTATATATTATCCTCGACGGAGAACGCTTGCCCGAGCAAAATGGAACTACATGTGTCTCTTCCTCGGTCGCTAGTTCTTTGTGTTCCATCCTATATACTTCATATCTAACTTCGAATTCTTCTCAACGGACTCTTAAGCAAGATAGTAGTGTGCCTGTGGTTGGGTGGGATGCGGCCTAAAGTACATAGTATATGGTAGTGGAGGGGAATCGAAGAAACCCATGAGCATGTACAATACTTTAATTGACTATGTAC
>Ga0105239_10002450_pt1 | contig 23661 bp, 14 predicted proteins | sample KBSC44metaG_FD_92761 | JGI IMG/M metagenome (GOLD analysis project Ga0105239, IMG submission 92761) | Corn rhizosphere microbial communities from Kellogg Biological Station, Michigan, USA - KBS C4-4 metaG | ecosystem: Host-associated > Plants > Roots > Rhizosphere > Soil | place: Michigan, USA...
ATGGTCTGCCGTCAGGAAGACGAGGTAATTGCCTTTGCCAACCTTGCTGTCGAGGTAGAGGAAAAAGTTGGCGAGGTCCTTGTCGAGGCGCAAGTAGACATCCTCGATCTCGACGGAATTCGGACCATACTTATGACCTACATAGTCGGTGGATGCACAATTGATGGTCAGGAAGTCGGTGACATCCCGTTGTCCCAGGGCATAAGCGTCGATGGCCGCCCTGGCAAAATCAAGTGTAAGGGTGTTGCCGAAAGGCGAGCTGCGAATATTGTCATGGTCCTCACGATATGCCTTCAGAATGTCGTGCGGAAAAACGGGCGCTTTTTCCCCTTTAAATAAACCCTCCCAGGAAGCGTTATCGGCCGTGCTTTGCACATAGGTGTTTATGGGATATAAGGTATTCCAACCGCCAGTTGCCAGTTTTTCAGGTTCGTTCTGCGCGTTGAACCGCCGTACCCATTCCGGCAGCTCCTTCATATACCAGGTGCTGGTGCTGAAACAACCCTTTGCATCATCGAACCAAAATGCACCGGTAGGAGTATGGCCGGCCGGCAGGATAGATGCCCGGTCTTTCAACGAGACGCCCACTACCCTTGACCGGAAATTCGTGGCCAACATCAGCTCGTCGGTAATGGTCGTGGCCAGGAGATTTCGCGGAGACATGTTCCCCGCAGGTGCAGTGCCGCCAACGGGCTGAACGGTGCTGTCCGCCACACAGTATTGAGACTTTCCCGTCGACTGATCGATCCAGTCGTTGCCGGTTATTCCATCGATGGAGGGTACCGAGCCGGTAAAAATTGTCGTATGGCCCACCGCTGTAAAAGAAGGCAGATGGCCGATATAGGTTTGTTCGCAGGAAAATCCATCATTTAACAGACGCCGGAAACCGCCGGCGCCATACCGGTCATAATATCGATAAAGATAGTCCCAGCGCATCTGGTCAATGACAATGCCGACGACGAGTTTTGGCCGGGAAAGCTGCTGGGCGCCTACGGGCGGAATATAGAAGGACAGGGCCAGTGCAAGGCCATAAAGATATTTCATATTGATCATAGTCGTGTTGCGGTTCTTTTACGCTGCAATGTAATAAAAACCGCGAGACTAAGATTTTTAAAGCCCAAGCTTCCAATAGGCAGTGGTTCCGGGTTTACGCTCGTCGGTGGCCTTGGTCAGCAGGGTGTCCCCGGGATGCAGCTCGCCAAAGACTTCGATTCCGCCATCGGTGGTCATGCCCTGGCGAACATCCACCCATTCGGCCTTGCCACCGTGCACGCGGATGACGAATTTTCGTTCCAGCGTGGTGGCGATGGCCGTTGGCGGAAGGATATAGGAGGGGGTATTGCGTTGAAGTTGCAGCCGGGCATAGACAAAGGCGCCGGCCTTCAGCAGATGATTGTGGTTGTCGACATCATATTCCCACAGCTCGGTTCGGGTAGCGGGATCGATGGATTCGGTCTTCCGGGTAAGTCGGCCGGAGAAGCGTTGCTGCGGATAGGCGTCTACGCTGAACGACAGATCACCGTGGCCGGTAGCGGCGGCCACATAGGTTTCGGGAATGGACACGCGCAGGCGGAGAATGTTGTTGTCCTGGATGGTCAGCAGCATGCTGCTGGCGCTGACGAGGGCGCCGGGGTCGGCCTTCCGGGCGATAATGACGCCGTCGAAGGGAGCGGTAAGGTAGAGGTAGCCGGACACTTCCTTGTAGGCCTTGGACTGCTGGCGAAGGGCTTCGTAGGCGGCGCTGTCGGCTGCCATCTGGTCACGGCTGGTGACGAGATCGACCGGGGCGACAATGCCGGGGGAAGGGCTGAGGGAGGCCTGGTATAGGCGTTGGTACTTATCGGCGCTGGCGGTGAATTTGGCCCTGGCGGCTGCCAGCGCGGCTTCGGATTGAGCGACCTGGGTGTTCAGTTCCGGGGCTTCGATAACGGCAAGGGGCTGACCTTTATGAACGCGGTCACCGATGTCGACTTTCATGTCGCGGACATAGCCCTGTACCTTGGCGAAGAGATCGGTTTGGAGGTAGGGCTGCAGTTCACCGGGCAGCTCGACGGACTTTTTAAGCGTGTCGGTGCGCAGCAGGAAAGCCTGGATGGTGTCCTGGACCGGCGTGGCCGCCGTGTGGACGACCGTCCCGGACGAGTCCCCGCAGGCGCTGAGCAGGGCGAATCCGGCGCCGAGTACCAGGGTTTGTACATGGTAACCGATCATATCGCAAAGGTACCGTTTCCTGCTAAACATGGGATTGTATATATGAGGTGAATACATGATGTTACGGGTTGGGTTGCTTGGGTTGATGATCGTCAGGATAAAGGGATACCGCCTTGTAAGCTTTCCGGCCGGCCAGCCATTGATAGATATGGGGAAGGAAGAACAGAACGCCCAACGCAGAGAAGAGCAGGCCCCCGATGACGGCTATTCCCAGGGGCGCGGTCTGGTCCCCACCTTCGGTCAATCCAAGGGCCATGGGGATCATGCCGGCGATCATGGCGACGCTGGTCATCAAAATGGGTCGCAGGCGGTGGCTGGCGGCTTCCAGGTGGACGTCGCTTGCACCTGAACGGCGGAGCTGTTCGGCATTCGTAATAAAGAGGACGGAATTGGCGATGGCGACGCCGACGGCCATGATGGCGCCCATATAGGATTGAATATTGAGCGTTTGGCCGGTGACATAGAGTAACAACAGCGCGCCCGCGACAACGGCGGGTATAACGGACAAAGTAACGAGGGCTACGCGGAAGGACTGGAAAAAGACGGCCATGGTGAGGAAGATGACGACGACGGCGACTATGAGACCCAACTGGAGGCTTTGCAGGGTCTGCTGAAGAAGGTCGCTTTGCCCGCGCAGCAGGATACGGGCGCCGGCCGGTAGTTTCCCCATATCGCCAATGATCTTGCGTACCCTGGCATAGACGGCTCCTCTGTCCTTTTGCTGGATATTGGCGGTAATGGTAATATATCGTTGCTGGTTGAGCCGGTCGTATTCTCCCGGGACGACGGTGCGTTGCCAACTGGCGACTTCATTCAGATAGTGGGTCTGACCGTTGCCCCCCGAAGAGATGGGTACGGCTTCCAGTTGGGAGGTACTGTTCATGCGGTAGCCTGGATACTGAACCTGTACCTGGTAGGCGGTGCCGGTAGCCCGGTCGAGCCAGTAGCTGGGGGTGGTGAAGCGGGAAGAGGAGGTGGCGGCGACGGTGGAGCGGGCGATCTCATCACCGGAAATGCCCAATTGTCCGGCGCGGATGCGGTCAATGTTCAGCTTGATGGCCGGATAGTCGAGCGGGGTGGCGATCTGTAGATCGCGCAGCTCGGGAATAGCGGCGAGTTTCTTCATTAGTTCGGCGGCGGTCTTTTTACCCTGATCGAGGTTGCGGTTGGCGACGGCGATCTCGACCGGATTGTTGCTGCCGAGATTGAGGACCTGTTCGACGATATCGCCGGGCTCGAAGGAGAGCTTGACGCCAGGCAGGGAACGGGCCGCGGCGGCCCGGAGACGTTCGCGGAATTCGGCGATGGGGATGACGCCGTGCTTTAACTTGATCTTCGTCACCGATTCATTGGGGCCGCCCGTCCAAAGGTGGATATAGTTGACAGGATAGCTGGAAGGCTGGGTGCCGATAAAGGCGGAGCTGATGTCGACATTGCCTTTGCCGGCAATGCTGTCGGTCAGGGAGAGGAGTCGCCGTGTGGCGTCTTCAGTGCGTTCGAAGCGGGTTCCCACAGGCAGGCGCAGCCGTACCTGCGCCTGCCCGCTGTCGGTAACCGGAAAGAGTTGCGTGCCGGTTATGCGGAAAAGGACGAAGACGAGAACCAGGGTCCCTGCCAGGAATAGGAGGGTAAAGACGGCGTAGTTCGCATGAAAACGACGGCCGCCACGGAGGTAACGTTCGCGGAGCCGGTCGAAGGAGGTCTGCCGTTGTGCCTTTGCGGATAGCTGATCTTTGAGCAGCCAGTTCGAGACGACGGGCACAAAGGTCTGGGAGAGAAGAAAGGAGGCGATCATGGCGAAGCCTACCGCCAGGGAAAGGGGCAGGAACATGGCTTTCGGCACACCGTTCATAAAAAAGGCGGGCACGAATACGGCCAGGATGCTGAGCAGGATCAGCAGCTTCGGAGCGGCGATCTCCAGACAGGCGTCGGCGATGGCGCGGGATTTACGCACAAAACCGCTTGCGGGCCGGTTGGCTGAAAATGCCGTCTCCTGGTGCCGGTGAATATTCTCGACGGTCACAGTGGCCTCGTCGACAAGAATACCGACAGACAAAGCCAGCCCACCCAGGGTCATGATGTTGATGGTCTCACCGCAAAGATACAGCGCCGTGGCAGCCGAAAGCAGTGCCAGCGGGATCGTCATAATGACAATCAGGCCGCTCCGCGGATCGCGCAGGAAAAGTAGCACAACCAATCCTGTAAGTACAGCGCCAAGTCCGCCTTCGAAAAGCAAACTCTTGAGCGAGTTGATGACGTAACCCGACTGATCGAACTCGTAGCTGACTTTTATATCGCCGGGGATGGCGGCCTGCATATCGGGCAAGGCGGCTTTTACTCGTTGTACGACGTCCCACGTGGAGGCATCGGATCGTTTGGTGACGGGAATGTAGACCGATCGTTTGCCGTTGATCAGCGCATAGCTGGTTGTGATGTCCGCGCCGAGGCTGACGGTGGCAACGTCGCGCAGGTAGACGGCGGGGCCATTGCCGAGCTGCAGGGGTACTTTCTGCAGGTCCTGCACGTCCTCGATGACGCTGTTCTGCGGGGTAAGCCAGGTAGTGTCGCCGATGTTGACATTTCCGGCGGGGGTGATGCTGTTGAACCTGACGAGGGATTGCACCACATGGTCGGCGGATAGATGATAGGCCTGGATCTTTTGAGGATCCACGGTGACGACGACGGTCTTCTGGTTACCGCCGAAGGGTGGGGGAGCGCTGACACCGGGCAGGGTGGAGAACATGGGCCGGACCCGAAATAACGCCAGGTCGGAGATCTCGCTGAGCGAGCGGCTGTCGGAGCTGAAGACCAGCTGACCCACGGGCACGCTGCCGGCATCGAAGCGGGTGATGAAGGGGGGCACGGTGCCGGGTGGCATAAAGGCCCGTGAGCGGTTGACGTAACCTACAACTTCGGCCATGGCCTGACTCATGTCGGTTCCTTCGTTGAACTCGATCTTGATTAGCGCGGCGCCCTGGATGCTTTTGGAGTCGACATACTTGACGCCGGTGATGTAGAGGAAGTGATATTCATAGTAGGACGTAATAAACCCTTCCATCTGGTCGGGGGAGAGACCACCATAGGGCTGGGCGACGTAAACGGTCGGCAGGCCGAGCCTGGGAAAGATATCGATCCGCGTGTTGCGGATGGCCAGCCAGGAGAAAAACAGGATGGCGATGACAGTGACGAGGATCGTGATAGGATGACGCAGTGCCGAAATAATAAGCTTCTTCATGATGGGCTATTTCAGTTGGTCGGTGAAGAGGTTGAGATTGCCTTTCGCTACGCCGATGTCCAATAAGGCGCGCCAGACCTGGAGGTTGGCATCGGCTTCGGTCATTTCAGCGTTGAGCAGCTGGTATTGGCCCTGCGTCAGCCGGGTGTAGTCTACCAGGCCGGATCGATAGCTGAGCTCGAGACCCTGGTAGGAGAGCCGGGCAGCCCGGGACTGGACGGGGGCTTCCTGCGCGAGGAGCAGGTCCTGCCGGTAGGTGGATTCGGCGGTCTCGACCTGGCGGCGGAGGTTGACGTCCACCTGCGCGAGCTGGTCCTGGTCGGCTTGCAGCAGACTTCGGTATTGCCGTTTTTGGATATTCACGCGCGAGAATTGCAGGATGGGAAAGCTGAGCTGCACGCCGGCGCCCAGGTTGCTGCGGGAAAGCTGCCAGCCATCGGCTTTGTTGACGGTGCCGGCCGGATCGATGCCGGAGCCGCGGGAATAGGCATTGGCCCAGAGGTCTAATTTCGGACGCCAGATAGTTTGAATTTCTTTGAGGCTGGCGGCGCTGAGAGCCACCTGCGCCTGGTAGTAGCGGTAACCGGGATTCTGCGTATAGGCGCCGCTGGTATCGGGGGGAACCGGAAGGCGGAGCGCCAGTGCCGTATCGGCAAAGGCGAGATTGTCGGGCGGATCCGGCAAACCGGTCAGGCGGCAGAGTTCGAGTACTTGTGCGGTGTAAAGACGTTGGGTGCTGAGCCGCTCCATGGTAGCCTGTGCGAAGAGGGACTGGAATTGCACGGTGTCGAGGCCGGGGCGAAGGCCCTCCCTGGCGAGGACGAGGGACTGGCGAAGACTGATCTGAGTCCGGTCGATATTGGCTTGCTGGGTGTTGAGGAGCTTTTGAAGGTAGACGATACTGAGATAAGTGAGGATGCCGGCATAACGTTGCTGAAACAACGCATTGTCATAGGCGCTGGCGGACAGGCGGAATTGGGCGGCGGCCTTTTCGACGGCGGCGGTCCGCTGCCCAAATGTCAGAGGCGTCCATTGCAGCAACGCAGCCAGGGCGGTGCCAGGGATCAGGTTATTGCTGCTGTGTGCGGCCACGGGGCCGGAGATAGGCATGAGGAGACCGGGGTAGCTCATGCCGGTGATGTTGTTATCGGTGGCATAGCCGGCCTGGTAACCGGCGGTGAGGTTCGGAACGAGGGTATTGCGGGCCAGGTCCACGTTATCCTGTGCCGCGTCGGACCGGCTCTTGTAGGCGCGGAGCTGGGGCTGGCCGGTCTCGATCAGAGTCAGCACTTCGCGGATAGAAAGAACGTGTTTTTGGGCGCTGGTCGCGCCGCACCATAGCAGGCCGACGGTGGCGGCAAGTAGTTTCATGCTAACCTTTCGGGCTAAGGTAGACATGAATTGGGAAAAAATTTGGAAAGGACAAAAAAGGGCGCCCCAGCCGGGACGCCCTGCACCAAAAACACCACTACAGAGTTTAATTTATCAAAAATCCTTTCGTCAAGGCCTGGCCGTTAAGCTCATATTGCAGGTAATAAACCCCGGTCGGCAGGCCGCTGAATTCATACCTCCAGCGCGAACCCCGGTCCATGCCGGTCAACGCACCCGCGGCATTGACGATCCGCACAGCCGAAGGCTGCGACCCCGTGAAATACACGATCACCGAATGGCTCTGCGCTACCAACCGCAAGCCTTCGTCAGCCAAACGCTGCAGCTTCACCACCGAAGAATAAAATTCCTTTCCCGACGACCGGTGCACCAGTAGCCGGTATAAAACAACGCCGGCAGGCGGATGAACATCGTCATACCCATAGGTCCGTATCCCATCCCCCGGGATCCCGGCCACATCGCCCAGCTCCGCCCACTGCGAACCGTCGGAACTGCGTTCGATGGTAAAATAGCCGACCTCCCCCGACTGATCGATCATCCAGGACAGGTCGACCGCATCGCCCTGCCACACCCCGGCAAAAGCCGTCAGCGAAAGCGCCAGCACCACCCCCTGGTGGGAAGCAGTGGCGCCGATAAAATTCCGCGCAACGGCTGCCTGCTGTACATAATGACTGGTCATATTGACGATGCTCGATGCCGAAGCCAGCCAGAAGCTGCCCAGCGACGAGTCCGTGTATTGCAACGCCGCTTCGGGATTGCCGTTCAGCTCCGAAGGCTGGTAATACAGCTGGATCGTCCCCGTGAAAGAGACCTGGCTACCGAGCGAATACACCCGGTTGATACCGGCCGCAGGCGTCAGGCTCAACGCCGTATGCGAGATTTGCAAATTATTGGAAGCGATCGTCCAATCGGCCGACGGGGTCAGCACCAGGCTGTCCGCACCGAATACGGTACCGCTCTTGACAGTCAAAGCCGTGCTGCTGCCCACGGAAAAGATGACCGTCTGGGCGCCCGCGGCGAGGCAGCAGGCGTATAAGACGGATAAAAGTAGAATTCGTTTCATAATGCAGGTTTGCTTTCTGACAACGCCGTTAGTGACCGGACAGGATATACCAATTGGCCCCATCGGATTGAAGCACAACGGCCGTGTATTGACTCGTAATAGTATAGGTCGTCGAGCCATCGACAGTCTCCGTTCCATTGTAGCCGGCGACGATAACGTTGTTGCCGGCGCCGGAGATCTTCTTGATCACGTACATCCTGCCGGCACAGTCCGTGGCCGTCGGAAGGCTGAGGGTGATGGCGCCGGCGGTGTTGTTGCAGAGGATGGTATGGTCGCCGGCAGTCGCTGTGTAGCTGGCAGTTTTGACGGTGATCGCCGCGGCAAAGGAGCCGCCCACCTGCAGGGTCGAGGCGGGAGCGGTGGAACCAATGCCGACATTGCCGCCCGTGGCGATCCGCATCCGCTCATTGGTCGTCGCCGTTCCATCGACGAAGAAGATCAGGTTTTGCCCTGAAACGCTGTTGCCGATCGCGAAATCGTTACCTGCACCGAATAGATAACAGAGGTTATGTCCCCCCAATATTCCCGACTGATTATAACCGCTGGAGTTGATGCCAAGATCCACGTAATTCGTAGTTTCATTCCCATTGTTCGCCGTGGCGACGAGGTCGGAAGAGGCAGCGTTGCCGCCGCTCTGATTCTGGATATTCAGCTGGAGGTAGTTGTTGAGGGAGCCCTTTCCACCAATGACGTTAAAGCTGGTGCTGCTGTTCTGATAGACCAGCAGCGCCTCGGGGCTGGAGGAAAAAGAGGTCGATCCGATGCCGACATTGCCGGTATTGGTGATGCGCATTCGCTCGGCATTGTTGGTAAGGAAGGGCAGGCTGTAATTGGTCGTCGTTCCGATCGATTGCATCGATGTGACGTTATTACCGCCCTGAACCCAGGAGTTTCCGGAACCGGAAGGAGTTACCTGATCGGCGACTGCCCAATTAGAGCCGTCACTGATCAATGTAACGGACTCGTAGGTCTGGTCCAGCAACCACGAACCGGCTTTGTCGATAGTTTGGGACGATACCGTAGCAACGGTAAGCACCGGGACGGGAATGGTCGTACTGAAATTCTTTAGGCAGTATTCCCTCCCGGCACAGGTACTTGCGTCGGGAAGCGTGGCTGTCGCGGCGGAAGTACCGGTAAAGATCAGTGTATGATCGGATGTCACGATGGCTGTGGCGCCCGTAAAAGACCGGGTCGCTGCTGCAAGAGACCCCCGGATGTCCAGGGTGGAATTGGGGGAGGTAGTGCCGATGCCTACCTGGGAAAAAGAAGCCAGAGACAAGAAGCAGCCCAGCAGTAGAGTAGTGAAGTGTTTCATATTTTAGACTAATGTGCTTCGTTATAACCGCCAATCGGTTCTTTTATGACCGCCGCCGGCGGCATTATTTCCCGACTAGGAAAATGCGACGGAACCGCTAATGGGTTCCTATTAATTTCTGGAAAACGCGCCCGGGCCCGATAAAAATCACGCCGCCTGGAAATACACCACTGCCACGCACCCCTTGCCCGCCCCCTCACTCGACAACTCCAGCCTCCCATTATGACTGTCCAAAATAGTCCGGCAATGATGCAACCCAACCCCGCTGCCCGTCGGCTTGGTGGTAAATCCCCGGATAAACATCCCCGAACCCGTCGTCTCGTCAAACCCAACCCCGTTGTCTCGTATCTCCACCTGCATACCATCCGCCGTCCGCGCAAATCGAACCCAGATCCTCCGCTCCAAAGAAGAATGTTCGAGCGCCTCGATGCTATTCTTCAGCAAATTGAGCATCATCTGCATCAACCGCGTCCTGTCCCCCCTCACGACAAAGGACTCCGGCGCCGGTTCCACCACGATAGAAATGGAACTCTTCTGCAACGTCGCCGCCAGCATGGCGATGGCGTCGGAGACCAGCTTGGACAAGGGCACCGGCTTCCGCTCCTGCGACTCCGTCCCGCTGAGGTACTGGCGCTGAATATGGAGGATTTCCTGGATGCGCATCGTACTATTGTATTGTTCGGCAACCACCTTGTTCAATTCCTCCTGCTCCTCCTTCCGGGTGCGGACGATCCCTTCCACCAGCTGGATCACTGCCCCGGCCTTCTCCTCACCGATCGCCCCGGCAAATTCCTGCCGGTGATCCCGGAAAAAGCCAGCCAGCTGCTCCAAAGAAGCGGTCTTGTTCCCTTCCAGCAACCGCTTGATCCTGGTGATATAACCACTGAACCCGATGATCGCATTACCGATATCGTGCAGCACCTCCGAAGCCAGCTCGTGCTTCCCCTGCGCAACGGCCCGGTCAAGCAGGCTCGCTACCTGCGCCTCCAGCTTCTTCTTCTGTCCTTGCAACGACCGCAGCCGGACGGCATGGGCGCAACCAATGGCGGCGACCAGGATCAGCACCAACAATACCCGGAACCATCCCGTCTTCCAAAAAGGCGGCGTGATCCGGATGGCAAGGGTTCGGAGTTTCCCGCTCCAATTCCCGTCTGCCGTGCCGGTCTTTATCTTCAGCACATAATCCCCCGGCTCCAGGTGCGTATAGGTGGCCATCCTCCGGCTGCCGATATCGTTCCATCCCGTATCGAAGCCTTCCAGTTGATAGGCATATCGGTTTCGACCCGGCGCGGCATAGTTCAGCGTGGCGAATTCGAAGGACATGACGGAATTCGACCAACCCAGCGTGACATCGTTCGTCTCACTGATATCCCTGGCCAGCGGGGTAGGGAGGCTGTCGGTGGAGACGGGCACCTCGCGGTTGAACAGCTGGAAGCTCGTGATCACCAGCGGCGCCGCCATCGCCCGCGGCCGGATGCTGTCGGGATCGAATTCATTGAAGCCCGCAATGCCACCAAAATAAAGCCGCCCGGACCGGCTGCGTAGACAGGAGTGCGGTTTGAACTCATCTCCCTGCAAGCCCTCGGCCGAGGTATAGTTTTGAAAAACACCCGTTGCCGGGTCCATCTTCGAAAGCCCTTTATTGGTACTGATCCACAACATCCCATTCCGGTCCCCGGCAATGCCGAAGATCATATTGTTCGGCAACCCCTCCGGGGTCCGCCACACCATAAAACGCCCCGTCACAGGGTCCAACCGGTTCAGTCCGTCCCCGGTGCCGATCCACAGGCAATGCCGGCGATCGGTATAAAGGCAGTTGACCGAATTGTTGCTGAGGCTGTTGCCGGTGTCGGAATGGATAAAATGTTGGAATAGTCCCGTCCGCTTGTCAAAACGATCGAGCCCTCCATCAAAGGTGCCGACCCACAGAACACCGTTGTCATCGGCCAGCAGGGTATGGATCCGGTCACTGCTCAGGCTTTTCGGATCGTGAGGGTCATGCCGGAAATGCACAAACGAATTCCTGGACCGGTCATACCGGTCGAGCCCATTTCCATAGGCGCCCAACCACAGATCGTTGTCGCCATCCCTGGCGATTGAATAAATATTGTTGCCGCCCAGCGAGCTGCTGTCGCCGGGCCGGTTGCGGTAATGAAGAAAACGCTTCGTCTTCTTGTCCAGCACACTCAACCCATCACCCCAGGTGCCGGCCCAGATCCGGCCATCGGCATCCTCATGGACGCTGAGCACATAGTTGCCCCCCATACTGCCGGGGTCGGCGGAATGCCGGAAAGAGGTAATGACCCCTGTCACAGGGTCCATCGATTCCAATCCACCCCCATCCGTAGCGATCCAAACGGTCCCCTCCCGGTCCTCGAGCAGGTAGAGCACATTATTGTTGCCAAGACTACCCGGCGAACCGTTATGCCGGAACGTCGTGAAAAGATTGGCGTCCTTCATAAAAACATTGACGCCGCCGCTATAGGTCCCCAGCCACATATTCCCCTGCCGGTCCCGGCAGATATAGTCGATGGAATTATTGGCCAGGCTGCTGTTGTCGATATCGTCCTGCGCATAGGTATGCCACTCGTCCGTTGCAGCATCCAGCACGCTCAGCCCCCCATTCTCGGTCCCGGCCCAAAGATGGCCCTCCGGGTCCTCGCCAAGGGCCGCGACATCATCGTGCGAAAGGCTGGCGGGATTCCCCGCCTCGTGCCGGTAATGCACGAAATCCCCGGTTGCGGCGTTCAACCGGTCAAGCCCTCCGCCCCTCGTCCCGACAAAAAGCCGGTGACGGCTATCCTGGAAAATACAATAGATGGAATTATTGGCCAGCGAACCGGGGTCACCGGCCGCATGCACATATCGTTGCAGGGCGCCCCCCTCGGCCATCCGGTAAAGACCGCCTCTGAACGTGCCGATCCACATCCCGTGCCGGTCATCCTCGCATAACGCCGTGACATCGTTATCCGCGATTGCCGTATTGCGAAACCGCCCGGTGGCCGGATCCAGCACATCCAGTCCCGCTCCATCCATCCCGATCCAAAGCCGGCCCCGGCTATCCATTCGCAGCGTATTGATAAAGTTCGCGGCAACCCGGCGGCTCTTACCCTCTCCAAGAGCATACCGCGTAAACCGGTGTCTCGCCGGATCGAAACGATTCAGCCCTCCGCCCCAGGTGCCGATCCAGAGTTTGCCCTCCCGGTCTTCCGCCAGCGAGGTGATATAGCTGTTGCTGAGACTGTTGCTGTCTCCTGCAAGGTTGCGATAGATCGTAAATCGGACGCCGTCATATTGGTTCAGCCCATCCCGTGTCCCAAACCACATGAATCCCCGGCTGTCCTGCAAGATACAGGTGACATTGCTCTGGGAAAGCCCGCTCTCGGGGCCCAACCGGTTGAACCGGATATGCTGCCGCTGCGCAAACGCCGAAACCACGCAAAGCGAAAACAACAATAAAAAGCAATAGCGGATCATAAAGGCAGTGTTATATGAAAGGAGGCGCCATTCTCATTGGTCACCAGGACGGACCCACCATGCGCCGTAACATATTGTTTTACGATCGCCAGCCCGAGCCCCGTGCCGTTGGTCTTGTTCCGCGTGACAAAGGGCTCGAAAAGATTGGTGAGGATGTCCTCCGGGATGCCCGGCCCGTTGTCCCGGATGATCAACCGCGCCTCACCGTCTGTCCGGTCCGCGGAGATCTCGATCGCCGCATCCACTACCTTCCGGGATAGCAATGCATCCTCGGCGTTGTTGACGATATTCATGATCACCCGCTTCAACTTGCTCTCATCTCCCATGATCGTCAGGTCCTCCGGTACGGAAGACCGGATCGTCACCGTGCTATTTCCATTCCGCGCCTTCGCCAGCTCGATCCCCTCGGCCACCATCCGCGAAAGCAACACCGGCTTCTTCTTCGGCGGCACGGCATTGATAAAGTCCATAAAATCCTCGAAGACCTCTGAGGCCTGCTCCGCACATTGGTCGATCATATCCAGCCATTGCTCCTTCGAGCTCTCGCTCCGCGCAAACCCCGTCAGGCTCTTGATATTCTTGATCGGCGATCGCAGGTCATGCATCATCATGCTGACCGCATTGCCGACGGCCGAGAGTTTTTCTTTCTGCAAAAGCTTCTCCCGCAGCTCGGCATTGCGGATGGCCTTGGCGGCATTGAGCACGAACAGCTTCAGAAGGTACAGTTTCTCGGTCTTCAGCTTTTCATCCTGTTTCAGCACCGCGAATATGGTATAATGATCCAGCCGCGCCAGCACAACGTCATCCACCTGCCGCACTTCGCCATCCTCCACCCTCGCCGCCCGGATAAGCCCGATCAGCTCCTTCATATCGATCTTCGACTCGATCTCCCCGATCGAGAACAATCGCTCATATTCCCGGTCGCTATGCAGCCTCCCCAGCAACGCCATATCCGTCTCCACATAAGTCGCCAGTTGATCGAGGATATTGCTCAAAAGGGAGTTCAGCTGGTTCTCATCGATGCTGATCGACGAAATAGCCTCGATCAGCCGCTCGAGATTGCGCAGCTTGTTATAGTCGGTCACCGCCTTGGTCGCGATCTGCGTGATCTCCTCGGCCGCGTACGGCTTACAATGATACCCTACGTTCTGTCCCGCCCGCGCAACTATATCGTCGATCGACCGGTCGCTGAAGGCCGTCACAAAAATGATCTCCGCCTTCGTATCGTATTTCCGGATCTGTTCGGCCGTTTCCATCCCATCCCAGCCAGGCATCCGCATGTCGAGAAAGATCACCGCATAGGGATTGCCATCCGCAACGGCCTTCCGGACCATCTCCACGCCTTCCATGCCGTTGGACGCTTTGTGGACGACAAAATTCGGCGCACTGCCCTTCCGGACAGGAGCCACCGCCGGCGCAGTATCGAAAAGAATGCTCGCCGCCTGGCTCATCGAATCCAGTTCCGCATTGCTCCGCATAGGGGTAAGGATATCTTCGATATTGTCCCGCACCATCTCCTCATCGTCGATGACAAGTACGGAAGCATTCGATACTTCTAACATATAGGGTATTTTTATAGAGTTTGGAGGTTAAATTGAATGGTGACGACGGCTCCCTTGCCGGGCCCCTCGCTCGCTATCTGCACACTGCCATTATGACTTTCTACGATCTCCCGGCAATTGTAAAGGCCAAGCCCGGTGCCGGACGACTTCGTGGTGAATCCTCGTTCCAGCAGTCGGCCGCCGATTGAAGCGTCGAACCCACAACCGTTATCGCTGATCCGCAGGATCAGGCAGTCGCCCTCCTGCCGCAGATCGGCATCGATCCGCTTCTCACCGGTATTATGATTCGTTGCCTCGATGCTGTTCTTCAAAAGGTTCATCACCACCTGCATCAGCCGCGTCCGGTCTCCCAGGATCAGCGCCGAGGTCTCCGGCAACTGCGAGCTCAGCCGGATCTGGCGTTTTTCCATCGTAGCCGAAAGCATCGAAAGACTGTCGGTAAGGACAGCCCGGAGATTCACCGGCTGCCACCCATCCGGCTCACGCCCCGCGACATATTGCCGCTGAATGTGCATCATCTCCTGGATATGCGTCAGTATCGCCAGCTGCCCCGTCGCGGCATTTCGGATCTCCTCATGCAGCTCTGCGGACGAAACGGCAAGGGAATGGAGCATGCTGACCACCGCCCTTGCCTTCTCTTCTCCAAACACCTTCGACAGCGCGTCCTGCTGGCCGCAACAGAACTCGGCGAGACTTTGCAGCAGCTGATCCTTGTTGTTTTCCAGGCTTCGGCGCATACGGGTGAGATGGGATCCTAACCCGACCACGGCATTGCCGATATCATGCAGGATATCGCTGGCAAGATCGGATTTCCCTTGCTGGATGGCCTTTTCACGCAATGCCTCCTGCAGTTGAAGCTGAAGGTCCTTAATGCTTAATGGGTTCATAGATAGGGGGGCTTCTCAAAGGAAACGAGACAAGAGCATGGACATAGACGGCGTCAATACCCTTATAGTAAAAAATAAGGGATTGTATGTAGTGAAACCCTCGGTAAGTTTTAAAAGCCCCCAAAACAAAGCGCCGCGACAAATAAAAGAGGAAACGGCAAGGTTTACAGGAGTACGACCCTGTCAAACCCTATCATGAGCAAGCTATTGACAAAGAAGATCACCATCTTTCTCTCCGCAGACGCTACGGCGATGCAGGAATATTATAATGGTCACGACCCCGCTCCCTTGTACAAAAGACAGCTAAGCCACGGGTTCGAGAACTATATCTTCAATTCCGTGGCGGCCATCAAACGGCATACCCAGGTGATGTACAATGTCAGCTATAAAGAGGACGAGGAGAAAGAGAACATCGAGACCATCACGTTTTCGATCCGGCGCCACTTCCAGGAAAAGAAAGCCCTGAAGGAGGCCGAGTTCGAAAAGTTCAAACGCCGCAGCTATATGCTCCTGTTCATGAGCCTTGCCGTGGTCATCCTCTTCCAGGGACTCGTCCCCTATGTCCTCAACGCCAATCACCGCATCCACTCCGGCCTCAGCAACAGCCTGGACGTACTCTGCTGGGTCATCCTGTGGCGGCCCATCGACAAGCTGATCTTTTCCTGGAACCCCTATCTCAAAGACATCTCCATCCTCGACAGGCTGGCAAAGGCCGAGATCATCGTCATCGATAATGAAGAATAGTCTTGTAATGATATTGACCCTGATCACATACCACCCCGTTTATGCCCAGTCGCACACCGGGTTCGAGCAATATTTTTGCCCGGGCTCGTCCATGGCCACCGCGCCCGTAACGCGGGTCTGGTATGCCACGGCCGGCAAAAGCTATCTCGAGGCGCGATATAATTATGATGCCGAAGAGGGTATCGGCCTCAGCGCCGGCAAACAGTGGGGAGGCGCTACGGCAAAAGGTTGGGAATGGAGCGTCACGCCGACCGCCGGCGTGGTGACCGGCCAATGCCAGGGATTCTCCCTCGGCGCCAATGTTGGGCTCCGCTATAAAAACTGGAGCTTTTCCTCCGCCACACAGCTCACCGCGGCAAAAGGCGAAGGATATACCTACAGCTGGTCCGAACTCGGCCGGTCTCTCAACGCCAATGCTTACTTCGGCGTCGCCCTCCAGCAGGATTGCCGTCCTCATTCCGGTTGTACATTCAGCCCGGGCCTCACCGGACAGCTCTCCGTCGCCAACTGGACCTTTCCTGTCTATATTTTTAACCCCTTCGATAAACGCGTCTGGCTGCTAATGGGCGTTACACGCGAATGGGTACTGCATAAAGGCAACGTTAACCGAAAAAATTCCCCTTAAACCCATGAACCAATCATATCTCATCTTCGTCTGCGCCACGCTCGGCGTCATGGCCTTCCTCGCCTGGCGGTATTTCGAAAGCCGCCTTCGCACCTTCGTGATGGGCAACGCAGCCCTCGAACAGGAAGTGGAAGACCTGCAGGGGCAGCTGGACAAGTCGATCCGCAAGGAACAACGCAGCAGCCGCGAAGCCGCCGAGTACAAACAGGTGCGCGAAGGCCTGCTCACCGCCCTGAGCCACGAGATCCGCACGCCGCTGAACGGCATCATGGGCATGGCATCCCTGCTCAACGAGACAAGTCTCACCGCCGAACAGCTGGAATATACCCGCACGATCCGCAACAGCGGCGAACACCTGCTGGCCACCGTAAACCGGCTCCTTGCCGGCAGCATCCTGAATCTCTCCAAGTCCGGTTCCCTCGAAGATACCCCGCCCGAATCAAAGGATTTCTCCCTGCGGGAGGTTATCGAAGAGACCCTCCAACTCTTTGCCGGCACAGCGGCCAAAAAGAGCATCGATCTTCTTTATACCATCGACGCCGAGGTCCCCGAGGTCATCAGCGGCGACCGCAAACGTCTTTCGCAGATACTGGTCAACCTGGTCGAAAATGCCGTCCGCCATACCCACAGCGGCGAGATTACCGTCACGGCGGGAATGCTCCGCACCCCGGAAAAAGATTCGCTTGACCTCTGCTTCGAAGTAAAGGATACCGGATCCGGTATCGCGGCCGATAAACTGGAACAACTTTTCAAAGGCATCGGTACACCTGATCCGGCAAATCAAACCGCATCCAATGGCACACCGCACCCGGCCACCGAAGAAAATCAGCCCGCCGGCCTCGGCCTCGTCATCTGCAAACGCCTCGTCGAAACCATGTCGGGTTTCATCGAAGCAGAAAGCGAACCCGGCCTCGGCAGCAAATTCACTTTCAGCATCCGCGCAGCCAAAAGCCGGCAGCAAGCCCGCCGGTCGGCTGCCCAGCAACGCCGCGCCTTCGAAGGCCGGCAGGTGCTCGTCGTGGACACACACGAAGCCCGGCGGAACGCGTTGGTCCGGCGCCTGGAAAGAATGCAGATGCTCCCCGTCGCCGCGGACTCCGTGCGCCACGCATTGGATATGCTCTCCCGGCATCCCGCGATCGATCTTCTCATCACCGATAACGGCCTGCCCCCAACGGAGCTCGTTGAGCTGATCAAAACCGCAAGGTCCGGCGAACCTATCGTCTCGGTCGTGGGATGCTGCAATCCCGGCGACAACCTCGCCGCCCCCTTCGACACCGTTCTTTCCCTGCCCCTGCGCCAGCATGAGCTGAGCGATCGCCTGCTCGAACTCCTTAGCACACCCGCCGGTGAAACCGTCCGGCCGGAATCCGGCCCCCGCCTGACAAACACCCTGGCGCAGGAATATCCGCTCCGCATCCTCGTGGCGGAAGACCATTTGGTCAACCAAAAGCTGGCCCTGGCCGTCCTGGACAAGCTGGGCTATCAACCCGATATGGCCGCTAACGGCAAAGAAGTGCTGGAACAGGTGAGCCACCGGAACTACGATATCATTCTCATGGACGTCCAGATGCCCGAGATGGATGGACTGGAAGCGACCCGCATGATCCGGCGCTGCATCGAACACCAGCCCGTCATCCTCGCCATGACGGCCAACGCCATGCAGGGCGACCGCGATAGCTGCCTGCAAGCCGGGATGGATGATTACATCAGTAAACCTCTCGATCTTGACGAGCTGATCGCCCAATTAAAGAAGTGGAGCGCCGTCGTCCGCGAAAAAATAAACAACAATTAGCCGGGATTAAGTGGGGAAATTTTTCTACAATCAGGAGACCCCATTCCTGGGGTGCGTTCTCATAAAGAGGTCCTTCAACGCGTCGGCGATCAGCCCAAGCCCGGCCAGGTCGTTCGGCTTGACAAAGTATTGGATGGCCCCATGCCGCTTACAAATGCCGATATATTCCGGATTGCTGGACGTGCTCCATATCACCTTGGGGATCAGTTTATAACTGGGATTCCGCTCCGTCGCCCGAAGGACGTCGGCGCCGGTCATCCCCGGCATCTTATAATCCAGCAGCATCAGGGCTGGAAGCTCATTATTGGCACAATCCGACAGCCATTCCATCACATCCTTGCCATTGGGGATCGTTTTTATCCCGGCATTGGGCAGGCGTTCCTGTAACAGATCGATGATCATCTCCTGGTCCTCAGGATCATCGTCTGCGATCAGGATGTATGGAGTTTTGAGCATGGAAAATACGGCAGGTTACGGGGTCAAAGGGCAAGATTGGTGCCAACCATACGTATTACGGAAAAGCTTGGCATTTCTCTTGAAGACTAATATACTTATGCCTAACGCACGACCTAATAAGCACCCCCTTCCCATCCGTACGGAGGATCAGTACCATTTGATGATCGATGAGGTGGAAGACTATGCCATCCTGATGCTCGACCCCAATGGGGTCATTCTCAACTGGAACAAGGGAGCGCAAAAGATCAAGGGATACGAAGAACACGAGATCGTTGGCCGTCACTTCAGCGTCTTTTACCGGCCCGAGGACCGCGAAGCCGGGCTGCCCGAACAGCTCATGGGTCACGCACAAAAGCACGGCAAGGCCGTCCACGAAGGCTGGCGCATGAAGAAGAACGGCACGTCCTTCTGGGGCAGCATCGTCATCACCGCACTCCACGACAGCCACGGCAAGATCCTCGGCTTTTCGAAGGTCACCCGCGACCTCACCGAACGCAAACAGTCGGAGGACAAGCTACTCCAATACGCCCGGCAGCTGGAAGCGCAAAACCAGGAGCTGCAGCAATTCGCCTACGCCGCCGCCCACGACCTGAAGGAACCCCTTCGTAAGATGCAGCTGTATTATTCAGCGATCCTCGAACGTTTGGACGAACCCGTGTCCTCTGAAAAGAACCGGCTCTATCTCGAACGCTCGGTGGACGCGGCCCGTCGCATGCAACAGTTGATCGACGATCTCCTGCGCTTTAGCCGGATCGCCGGCTCGGCCGAGACCCTCGAACCCGTCGATCTCAACAGGGTATGGAGGGAGGCCGCGGGCGAATTCCGCGAGACCATCGAACAGTTGCACGGCACTATTGAAAAGACCCAGCTTCCCACAGTAAAAGGTATCCCCTTCCAGCTGCGCCAGCTTTTTGTCAACCTGTTGGGCAATTCTCTCAAATACCGCGATGCTACCCGCCCGCCGCGGATCGACGTTTCCTGCACCACCGTCCGCATGCCGGAAAGGGTGGACGCCTGGGGCAGCCAGTGGTTCGATCGCATCGATATCCGCGACAACGGCATCGGCTTCGATCCGGGCCAGGGCGAAAAGATCTTCAACATGTTCGAACGCCTCCACACCCGCGAAAAATACAGCGGCACCGGCATCGGCCTGGCGATCTGTAAAAAGATCATGGAGAACAACCAGGGATTCATCGAGGCCACCGGCATCCCCGGCGAAGGCGCAACCTTCTCCTGTTTCTTCCGGAAGGAATGATCAGTTCGCCTCCGTGTCCTGCACTATTTTTCTCAAATGTACAATCAATTGGCAGAAGGAGTGAATACAACTGAAAACGTATGGAGGTTGTTGATATAGTCGTAGCGGATATCGTACCGGTATAAAGTGCAGATGTTTTTTACGATGGCCAGACCCAGACCGGTACTGTCTTCGCTGCCTTCAGGCCGTGTTTGTTTGTGGAACCGGGCAAATATTCTTTCGGTCCTCAGCGGCCTCCCGTTGCCCGTATTGCCGACGGTCAGGGTATTGTCGTTGGACGCAACATAAATGCGTCCGTTGTTAAGGTTGTGCCGGACCGCATTGGCGAGGAGGTTGCCAATGAGAATGTCGATCAGGATGGCATTGGCATGTACAAAGATGTCCGAGTTGAAGCCCTCGTGAATGTTGATCCCCTTTTCTTCGGCGAGAACATCCAGGTGGCCGATCATTTTTTCGCAGGTTTCGCGAACGTTGATCCGCTCGAGCGAATAGTATTGGTTGTTCTCGATCTTGGCCAGCAGAAGAAGGGTCTTGTTGAGTTTGGTCAACCGCCGGGTGGTCCCGTCGAGGGAGTTGATCAGCTCTGCCTGCTCCCGGCTTAGCGGGCTTGTTTGCATCAGCAGCTCCAGTTTGGACTGAAAGATCGCCACCGGGGTCTGCATCTCATGCGCGGCGTTCTCCGTGAATTCCTGCTGTTGCAGGTACAGTTGGTGGCTGCGGCTGAACAGCTGCTCGATGGCCTTGTTGAGTTCGTTGAACTCGTCAGTGGTGCTGGTCATGAAAGCGGGGTCGGTTCGTTTATTGACCTCGTAATTGCGCATCGATCGCAAGGCCGCATAGAAAGGACGCCAAAGCGTTTTGGACATCCGCTGGTTGACCCAGAGCATGGTCAGAACAAGAATAAAGAGGACGATGGTCTGGACTACCAGGATGCTGCCGAGCAGGTCCTCGTTCTCGATAAGGCTGCTGCTGATGATCAGCTGGTAGAGGCGACCGCCGACGGAAATGGTCCCGGCCATTTCCCGGTAGGGCTCCCGCTCGCGGTGCCGCCGGTTGAATCGTTCGATCGTGCAGATCCGGTCGGGGAGGGCGGCCGGCAGCGGCGAGATGCGGATATCGTTGTCCATTTTGGCCCAGGCGGTCAGCTCCTGCTCGGACTGGATGGCGTTGACATGTTCCCGGGTCTCATGGAACTGAACCCGCAGGCTTCGGTCGACCGCATGGAGCAGAACGGTCCGGACGACGAAATAAAACACCGGGATGGCCAGCAGGAACAGCACCGATGAGTATAAAAGATAGTTGCGGATGGTTTTGTTGTTGAGTTTCATGACCGCTTAGCCTAAGCAGGGCAAGATAACAGGCGATCCTAAACAGATTCTGGATAAAAGGAAAGCGGCGGAGGATGATCCCCGCCACCCGTCAAAGCTCTTGGGTGGCTATCTTGAAAGAGTTGCTGAAGCCACCACAGGCGCCAATCTGGGACCTCAAGATTTCCGAACAGCAGCCGTATCGATATCGGACAGCCGCCCACCAGCCGCTCACCTCGCTCCAACTGGTAATCAACGCGTTCAATAGTTGGCATACCTTTAGAACACCGCTAAGGACCAACTCTCCTACCTCATATGTTAAAAAATTACTTTATCCTCGCCTGGCGCAACCTCGCCAGGCACAAGACTTCCGCCATGATCAACATCGGCGGCCTCGCCCTCGGCCTGACCACCAGCATCCTCGTCATGCTCTTCCTCGTCGATGAATTCGGTTTCGACCGGTTTCACCGCAACATCGCCGACCTGTACCTGCTGATGAAGAATCAAAAGGTGGCGGACGGAGTATGGACGGGCAGGACCAGCGCCGGCCCGATGGCCGGCGCGCTGCGATCCGGCCTGCCGGAAGTGGTGAATTCGACCCGCGAAGCCGGCGCCTGGACAACGGCGCATATCGGCGACAAACAGATCCCCCTTCAGGGAATTTATACCGATACCGGCTTCTTCAGCATGATGAGCTTCCCCGCCATAGAAGGCAATCCCGCACAGGCCCTTCGCGATGCTCAGGCCGTGATCCTCACCGAAACCACGGCCAAAAAGCTCTTTGGCGATGAAAAGGCCCTCGGCGCCACCTTTGTCATCGACGACACGGTCCCGGTAAGGGTAGCAGCGATCGTCCGCGACGTACCCGCCAACAGCAGTATCCAATTCGAATATATCCGGCCGTTCGCGCCCTTCGAAAGGCAAAACACCTGGCTAAAGAAATGGGACGATAACCGCATCCAGACCTGGCTGCAACTTAAACCGGGCGCAGACATAGCCGCCTTCGGCCGGAAGGCCACCGCCCTGCTCCAGACCCGCAGCAACGACACGACCGTCTCGACCTTGGCAATGCCCATGTCAATGCTCCGCCTACACTCGGGATTCGAGAACGGCAAACAAAAAGGCGGTAAGATCTATGTCGTTTCGCTTATCGCCCTGTTGGGCTTTTTTGTGCTGCTGATCGCCTGTATCAACTTCATGAACATCGCCACGGCCCGGTCCGAAGTCCGCGCAAGAGAAGTGGGGGTGCGCAAAGTAATGGGGGCTTCACGCCGGCAGGTGATGACGCAGTTCTTCTGCGAAGCCCTGACGATAACGCTTCTTTCACTCGTGGTCGGCATCATCGCCTCCCAAGCCGTCCTTCCGCTATTCAACCGGTATATGAACACAAATATTCGCTTTGATGGCCTCGACTGGCGGATATGGATCGCCATCACCGGCATCGGGTTGCTGACGGGACTCATCGCAGGCAGCTATCCCGCCCTGTTCCTCAGCCGGTTCCGGCCCGCAAAGGTGCTGAAAGGCGCGATCTCCATGGGTAAGAAAAGAACCCTGCTCCGCCGGGCGCTGGTTACCACACAGTTCTGGGTCGCCATTCTACTAATAATTGCCACGATCGTCGTTTGGCAGGAGATCGACTATGTCGAACGCCGGCCACTGGGCTACGATCAGGAGAACCTCGTCGATGTCCACGTCACTCCGGACCTCGGTGCAAAATACAACCTCTTCGCCGATCAGCTGGGAAAGCTTCGCGGCGTAAAGAGCGTATCGGCGGGCAGCGACGATCTTATGAACTTCGGGTCCGGGATCACCGGTATGGATTATCCGGGCAAGATCCCGGGCCATGAGATCTCGATCCTTATTACAAGCGTAGGATATAATTGGACAAAGACGGCCGGTCTATCCATGGCCGAAGGCCGCGACTTCGATCCCGCCTACGGCGCCGATACCTCTGCCTGCCTCGTCAACGAATCGATGCTAAAGCGTCTGGGATTAAAAGAACCGGTTCTGGGCCAGAAGATCGGTGGCAGCCCGATCATCGGCGTAGTCAGGAATTTCGTCTTCAATAATCCCTCGGGGATCATCGCGCCGATGGCGATCTATTTATACAAGGGAGCGCCCACCGGCGGCCATTTCTTCGTCCGGATCGCCAATGACGATCACCGGCGGCAGACGATCGCCTCGATCGGCGCCGTGGTCAAAACCCTCGACCCCAAACACGGATTTGATTATAGCCTTACAAAAGAGGATTATCAGCATCGATACGAGGAGATGACGGCCTACGGTACCTGCGCCACCATCTTTGGCGGTATGGCGATCTTCATTTCCTGCCTGGGCCTC
>Ga0105239_10002452_pt1 | contig 23658 bp, 14 predicted proteins | sample KBSC44metaG_FD_92761 | JGI IMG/M metagenome (GOLD analysis project Ga0105239, IMG submission 92761) | Corn rhizosphere microbial communities from Kellogg Biological Station, Michigan, USA - KBS C4-4 metaG | ecosystem: Host-associated > Plants > Roots > Rhizosphere > Soil | place: Michigan, USA...
CCACTTGCAGAGGCCTCCTTCGGGAGGCCTCTTTTTTTCGGCCATGGATGGCCCGAACGCCGGGTCCGCGAATGCTCCCGGCATTCGCGAACACTTCCCACATCCCTGTGGGTCGGTCTGCGAGTGCTTCCGGCATTCGCGAACACCCCTGCATCGCTGGTCGGAATTGCAAGTTCAGCAGCAGCGCGCCACGATCCTTCGCGATCGCCCAAGCCATCACGATCGCTGGAACGTCAATGAAACTCCTTCATGCGCGTCCACGGAAAATCCCGACGCTCTCCTCCATGAATGGAAGCCGAAAGCTCGGAAGTGCCGTACACGAAAACTTAACCTCGATTGCCCAAATAATGTCACGCGAATCTGAATGGCCACAGTTGTGGCGTCCTTGACAGACGCCTATAGTTTCGCGAGCTCTCCTGCGAATGACTGGGATCAGGACGGCCGGACAGTGTTCGACACGTTTGGATATTCAGCGGGAGTGCAGAGCTCGCGCGGCTGGTACAGCGCGCTTCAAGGCGTCAACCCTCTCAGCGGGTTCCCTGATCGACCCGCTTCGTCTCGTCTCGTACCACTCGCAATGGGGACCGAACGATGAGTCAACGAAATGGCACTCTCCGGCACAAGCTGTCCACGATATTCGCTCTGGCAGGACTGATAGGACTGCAGGGCGTTCTGCTCTCCAGCAGCGATGTTCAGGCCAGAAGCCTCAGCGCCCAGGCTGCGAATCCAAGCACACTGAAGAAAGCCCCCCGGCAGCTCGCGAAAGTCGCGACCAACGTGAACCAGCCGGATGGCAGCCCGCTGCAGCTGACGGTCGGGTTGACGCCAGGCGGCAACGGGACGACCTGTGGTGTCGCGACCTCGGTCATCGTCAATGTCGGCGACACGATCGACTTCTGCTACACGGTCACCAACAATTCGAGCACGGCGATGGCGTTCAGCACGCTCGACGACAGCATCGACGGCAACATCTTCACCAACTCACCCACTGCAATTCCGGCCAGCGGCGGCAGCTACGTCTACCATCGCAGCGTCACCGCGACGGCCAGCCACACCTATGCCGCGACGTGGACGTCACGCGATCTCCTGCCGGGCTATACCGCCAATGACACGGCCCCTGCGGCGTTCGTCGACATCACGGGAACCGGCACGCCACTGGGACTCGGAGACGACGCGGAAATCGGCATAACGATTCCCTTCGCGTTCTCGTTCTTCGGCGCCTCGTCCAACCAGTTCTGCATCGGCAACAATGGCGTGATCGTGTTCGGCGTGGCGACCTGCAGCGTCGACTTCACGAACTCGGCCTTGCCCGGACTGTTCGGCGGCGCGGCGATCGCCCCGTATTGGGATGATTTCTTCCAGCCGTCCGGCAATGTCTACTGGACCGTGCAAGGTGTGTCGCCCAATCGCACGCTGATCGTCGAATGGGATCGCGCACACTACAACAGCGGCGCCGAAACCAGCGCGCGCGCGCAGGTGGAAGCGATCCTCGGCGAGAACGGCTCGATATCGTTCCAGTACCTGAATACCACATTCGGTACGCCAGCAACGTTCGACCACGGTATCAGCGCGACGATCGGCTTGCAGAACGCTGACAACTCCCTGATCAACCAGTACTCGTTCGACACCACCCTGCCGCATGCCGATCCTTCATCGATCGTGTGGACGGCGGGCGCAGCGACGGTCCTCGTCGCGAATGCCAGCGTCAGCCTCGATGTCGGCGCGCCGGTCCTCGGCGTGGCACCGACTGCGATCAATGCCAACGCACCCTCCGGCAGCAGCACCCCGGTCACGGCGCCATTGTCGATTTCCAATACCGGCAACCGCGACCTCACCTGGTCGATCACCGAATCCGCCGGCGATGGCATCGCACCGCAGGCGCCCGTGGCGCACGATCGCAATGGCCAGCGTGCCGTCGTTCTCACCGGCGCGGCCCGCGAAGCGATGTATGCGCAGCGCAAGCTCGCGCTCACCGAGGGGCGACCGGTGCAAGCCGATCTGCGCAAGGGCGCGCCGCGCTCGATCGCCGCACCGTCCTCGAACGTGGTTGCCGGTGTCGATTGCGGCGTGAGCGTCCCGGGGATCATCGTCCATGACGATGGCGTTCCGGAGAACGGCTACAGCGGCAATGCGACGACGGTTTCCTCGTTCGTCGGCGTCGACAAGTTCACGCCTTCGGGGTACCCGGGTACGTTCACCAGCGTGTGCACCGCGTTCGTGACGAATGCGGGTGCGACCTCGGTCGACTATGAAGTCGTCATCTTCGACGATACCGGCGCGGGCGGTGGCCCGGGTGCCGAGCTCGGCGCAGTCGCGACCACGGGTGTCGTCGCGTCCGACATCGGTACACCGGTGTTCAACAGCGTCGACGTTTCGGGGCTTGGGCTCAACATCGCGTCGGGTAGCGTCTACATCGGTGTGCGCTTCAGCCCGCAGACGGAGACCGGAGTTTTCATCGGCTCGGACGAATCGGGTACGAACCCGCCGGCCGGTGGCTTCGTGTCGTTCGATACCGGCTCGGGACCTGCGTTCACCCCGACTGCCGATTCGTTCCCCGACTACACGTCGCTGATGGTGCGCGCGGTCGAAGGCCTGACCAATTGCATCAATCCGCAGGACATCTCCTGGTTGTCGGTATCCCCGACCAGCGGCACGGTCGTGACCGGTGGTGCGGCGGCATCCGTGACGGTCACGATGAATCCGACCGGCCTGGTGGATGGCCTGTACACGGCGAATGTGTGCGTGAACAGCAACGACCCCGCGGCCCACCTGGTGCCGGTGCCGGTCTCGTTCACGGTCGGCAATGTCGACCCGGCGGCCACCATCGCTCCGAGCTCGTTCGACTTCTCGGTCAACGAGAACGCCACCGACAGTGACACGTTGACGATCACCAACTCGGGCGATCCGGGCAGCAACCTGACCTACACGATCACCGAGGCGACGGGTGCGTGCGCCACGCCGTCCGACGTGACGTGGCTCAGTGCGAGCCCGACCTCGGGCAGCGTGCCGGTCGGAACGCCGGGTTCGGTCACGGTTGCCGTCGACAGCACCGGTCTCGCACCGGGGCCCTACAGCGGCAACCTGTGCCTGGCGACGAACGACGCGGCGCAACCGACGATTACGGTCCCGGTGACACTGACCGTAGTGCCGCCTGACCTGATCTTCAAGGATGGCTTCGACGGCGCGCCGGTCTGCGATCCGCTGCAGTTGCTCGCCGACACAAGCTTCGAAGCGAGTCTGGACGGATCCGGCCCGTGGGCATCGACATCGACGAACTTCGGCACGGCACTGTGTGACGAAGCGAGTTGCGGCGTTGGCGGTGGCACCGCGGGTCCCCGCACAGGCAACATCTGGGCATGGTTCGGCGGTATTGCGTCGGCTGAAACCGCAACGGCTTCGCAGCAGGTCACGTTCCCGAACGGCAACGACCGCTTCCTGAACTTCTACCTGTGGATCGGTTCGGTCAGCGGTACCGCGGGTGCGACGAATCTCGACGTCATGATCGATTCCGACGTCGTCGAGTCGTATCCCGAGCCGGGCACGGCCGAGACCGGATACACGTTGCGCAGCATTGACGTCAGTTCGTACTCCGACGGCAATCCGCATACGGTGAAATTCAACTACGTGAGCCCGGGCACGTCGTCGAACTACAGTCTCGATGACGTCACCCTCGACTGCACGGCGGCGGCACCGCGACCGCACTGATCGTCAGCAGTCCGAATCACCGTTCCTTTCAGAGGCCTCCTTCGGGAGGCCTCTTTTTTTTTCGACCATGGATGGTCCGAACAGCGGGTCCGCGAATGCTCCCGGCATTCGCGAACACTCCCCACATCCTTGTGGGTCGAAATGCAGGAGCAATCTCCGGTGTCCTTGCCATTGCATCAATGGACGGCCTGAACGCCGTGCCCGGCGCGATGCTTCGAATCGCAACGCGCTTTCACCGCCTGCAAACGAGCCTACGCGGTGGTTTCGATGCGATCGACGCGCTGCAGGCCGCGCGGCAACAACGAGCCACGTGCGGCGCGATTGCCGCCGTATTCGACGAGGTCGTTCCATTTCAGGATCAGCTTGCGCTGGCCCGCGTACAAGGTCACTTCGCCCCTGCCTTCGACGACGACCGCAACGCCCGCAACGCGTTCGCCTTCCGCGAGCTTCGCCTTCGGGATCTCGATCAGCTTGTTGCCCTTGCCGCCCTTGTCGAGTTCCGGCAGCTCGGCCACCGAGAACATGAGCAGGTGCCCGGCATTGGTGACCACGACGATGCGGTCGCGCGCGGAGTCGGCGACCATCGCCGGCGCGAGCACGCGCGCGTCGTCGTCGATGTTGAGGATCTGCTTGCCGCCCTTCTTGTTCGCGAGCAGGGCCTCGAACTTCGTCACGAAGCCATAGCCGAAGTCGGAGGCGAGCACGAGCTTGCCTGCAGCGTCCGCGATCGCGACCGCATCGAAGCGTGCGCCGGCCGGCAGCGCGAAGCGGCCGGTCAGCGGTTCGCCATTCCCGCGCGCCGAAGGCAACGTGTGCGCCGGCGTCGAATAGCTGCGCCCGGTCGAGTCGATGAACGCGGCTTGTTGCGTCGTGCGGCCTTTCGCACTGGCGAGGAATTTGTCGCCCTCGCGGTAGCCGAGTTCGGCGGCGTCGACATCGTGGCCCTTGGCCGCACGCACCCAACCCTTGGCGGACAACACCACCGTGAGCGGTTCGCTCGCGACCAGCGCGGTCTCGTCGAGTGCCTGCGCGGCCACGCCTTCGACGAGCGGTGAACGACGCGCATCGCCGTATTTCTTGGCATCGTCCCTGAGCTCGTCCTTGATCAGGGTCTTCAGGCGCGCCTTCGAGCCGAGGATCACGTTGATGCGCGCGCGTTCCTCTTCGAGTTCGTCGCGCTCGGCATTGATCTTCATCTCCTCCAGTCGCGCAAGCTGGCGCAGGCGCGTCTCGAGGATGTAATCGGCCTGTTCTTCGCTGAGCCTGAAACGCGCGATCAGCACCGGCTTCGGCTCGTCCTCGCTGCGGACGATGCGGATCACTTCGTCGAGGTTGAGGAATGCGATGCGCAGGCCTTCGAGCAGGTGCAGGCGCCGCTCGACCTTGGCGAGGCGGTGCTGCAGGCGCTTGGTGACCGTGTCGGCGCGGAAGCGCAGCCACTCCGACAGGATCTGCTTGAGGTTCTTGACCTGCGGTTTGCCGTCGAGGCCGATCATGTTGAGATTGACGCGATAACTCTTCTCGAGATCGGTCGTCGCGTTGAGGTGCTGCATCATCTCGTCGAGATCGATGCGATTGCTGCGCGGGATCAGCACGATGCGGATCGGGTTCTCGTGATCGGACTCGTCGCGGATGTCCTCGATCATCGGCAGCTTCTTCGCGCGCATCTGGTTCGCGATCTGCTCGACGATCTTCGAGGGCGACACCTGGTACGGCAGCGCGGTGACGACGACGTTGCCGTCTTCCTTCACCCACACGCCGCGGCAGCGCACCGAACCATTGCCGGTCGCGTACATCGCCGCGAGTTCGCGTGCCGGCGTGATGATCTCGGCGGCAGTAGGGAAGTCCGGGCCCTTCACGTGCTCGCACAGGTCGGCGATGCTCGCCTCGGGCTCGTCGAGCAGGCGGATGCACGCCGTTGCGATCTCGCGCAGGTTGTGCGGCGGGATGTCGGTCGCCATGCCGACCGCGATGCCGGTCGAGCCATTGAGCAGCACATGCGGCACGCGCGACGGCAGCCACGAGGGTTCCTGCAGGGTTCCGTCGAAATTCGGCACCCAATCCACCGTGCCCTGGCCGAGTTCCTGCAGCAGGAGTTCCGCGATCGGGGTCAGTTTGGATTCGGTATAGCGCATCGCCGCGAACGACTTCGGGTCTTCCTGCGAGCCGAAGTTGCCCTGGCCATTGATCAGCGGATAGCGGTACGAGAACGGCTGCGCCATCAGCACCATCGCCTCGTAGCAGGCGCTGTCCCCGTGTGGATGGAATTTGCCGATGACGTCGCCGACGGTGCGCGCGGACTTCTTCGGCTTTGCCGCTGCGTCGAGGCCGAGCTCGCTCATCGCGTAGACGATTCGGCGCTGCACGGGCTTGAGGCCGTCGCCGACGAAGGGCAGGGCGCGGTCGAGCACGACGTACATCGAGTAGTCGAGGTAGGCGCGCTCGGCGTAGTCCTTGAGCGGGATCTGTTCGTGGTTCGATTGCAGGTTCATCGGGAATCCGGTGGAAACAGCGCTGCATCCAGCGCGAACGTCAATCGCCGATTGTGCCGCAAGCACCGCCACGCAGGTAGCTTGCGCCGGTGCCGAGGTTGTGGATGTCCCGCGGTAGGGGATCGGTGCTCCTCCGCGGACAATCGATCGTCCTCGCCAGGCTCGGAGTTCCTCCTCGAAGGCGCAGCGCTGCTCCCCGCAGGAGCACCACTGGTCCTCGGAGGAGCACGGCTTCTCGTCGGAGGCGCAGCGCTGGTCCATGGGTCGCGCACCGCTGCTCCCCGGAGGAGCGAAGTTGGTCCTCCGAGGAGCAGAGCTGCTCCTTCGGGGAGCAGCGTTCGTCCTCGGAGGCTCATCGCTGATCCTCGTGAGGCGCAGCAGTCGTCGTTCGAGGCGCATGACTGCTCCTCGGTGGACCAGCGGTCCTCCTCGGAGAGCCTGTCAGGAATTTTGTGTGCGAGGCCTATCATGAGTGGGAGGAGCATGTATGGCCCGGAAGAAGTCCCCCGAGCGGCAGCGAGAGCTGCCGACGATCCCGAAGGAACTGATTGATCAGTTCGTGAAGGGACCGATGAACGCAGAGGCGGTGAACGCGGCGTCGATGGCGTTCAAGAAGGCACTGATCGAGCGCGCCTTGGGCGCGGAGTTGTCGCATCACCTGGGCTACGCGCCGGGAGAGGCGAGGCCGGAGGAGGCGGTGAACCACCGCAATGGCGCGAGCGGCAAGACGGTGCTGACCGAGGACGGCCCGTTGCGGATCGACGTACCGCGCGATCGGATTGGCTCGTTCGAGCCGTTGCTGATTCCGAAGCATGAACGGCGCTTCACGGGTTTGGACGACAAGATCGTCGCGATGTATGCGCGCGGCATGACGATGCGGGAGATCCAGGGTTTTCTGCGCGAGCAGTACGGGACGGAGGTGTCAGCAGGGAGCTTGACGAATTGTTGTCGATACGATTCATCAACGATCCAAGGCGATTGAAGCTCCTCCGGATCGACCGTTCCGGCGAGCAGCCGATGGCCGTTTTCAGGAACGAGATCGGCGAGGAGTTCAGCGCGGGCATCGGGAGCGGCGTAACACGCGGCACCGGTCTCGGTCGCGGCCGAATCGACCGGATCGACCGGGACAGCGTCCACGTCATCGAGGATGGGATCGATCACGAGACGGAGTATGTGTTTTCGACGCGCGGGAGTGTCCGTCGCTTGGCAGTGCATCGCCGGTAGCGACGAAAGCAGCCCAGTAGTAGGGATGCGTGCTCAGTCCGGCGGCGCGACGCGCGGCCAGTGTCTGTCGTGCCGCGAGGGCCAGAGCGGTCGAGGTATCGGACCGTTCACCCAGGCGCTGCCGGTAGAAGTTCCGCATCAGGTCCGCGGTCGCAGCATCGTCGACCTGCCACAGGCTCATTACGACATTACGCGCACCGGCCACGCGGAATGCGCGCGCGAGTCCGAACACGCCTTCGTCCGGATGCACGGGCCCGAGGCCGGTATCGCAGGCGGCCAGCGTCACGTTCTCGACCTGATCCAGTTTGAACGCGGCGACCTCGCTGGCGGTCAGGATGCCGCTGTCGCCGGCATCCGTTGAGCCTCTGACCGGCGCTGCGGCGAGGACGAGTCCGCTGAGGTTGCTTGCCGTCCGACGAGGTTCGTCCTGTGCAACGCGCGACGAACTCAGGCGCACGCCGCGTGTCGCGAGCAGATGGGTGACGCAGGCGGAGTCGCCGCTGAAGGCGTGCGTCGCGAAATGCAGCACGGTGCCGCGCTCGGCTTCCGTACGCACCGCCTGCCTGGTCGCGTGGTTCCCATCGAGCAGGCTGATCGGCGCATTCGCATCGAACGAGCGCCACAACCCCCGCAGTTCGGCCAGTTCCGAAGCGGCGCCACCGAGTTCGCGCAAGGCCTGCGGACACGCGGGGTCTCCCTGCAGCGAAGCCGGCCCGGGCGCAGGTGGCCCGACCAGCAGGAGGCGCTCGCGGTCCGGCGTGTCCCGGCGCACTGCGACGAGTTCCCGCTCGCTGCCGAGCAACTGGGTCGCCATGCCTGCCTCGGCCCAGTTTTCCGTCGCCGTGGGAAGCGCGAGCCATGCGACGCGATGCACGTCGCCTTCGGGCACGACAAATACACGGTGGATCGCATCGGGCAGCGCCAGCGGATCCCAGATCCGCTGGCGCACCTCCTCGCCGAGCGCCGAGACATCGCGCTGCTCGCTGCGCGGGTCGCGCAGCCCCGAGACCCACGCGCGTATCGCCGTGTCGATTGCGGGCGTGGCACCGAGATCGAGCAATCGCGCGCCGCCGTCCTGCGCCAGCGCAAACGCATAGACGTGCTGTCCGGCCTGCGTCGACAGGTCGTCCCACGGGTCGGCGTTCGCGATCGCATACGCAACCAGCGCGGAGCCCTCGGGCAGCGACTGCTTCAGTGCCGCGAGATCCGGTGGCGCTGTCGCGAGCGGCAATGCGGAATCACCGAGCTGATGCGCGAGCAGGCGTTCCGCCCGATCCAGCGCGGTACTCGATTCGGCCAGGCCGTTCGCATCAACCTTGCCGCCTTCGTGGCCGAGCAGCGCATCGCCGTAACGGCGGCTCGCTTCCTCCCACGCGCGCCAGGCCTGTTCGCCGGGCGCATCCGCGCGCTGCCGAACTACCTTGAGGCGCGCCGCGACGAGACCGGTCACCAGTTGTCGCGCGCCGATCTCCAGCTGCCATGCACTCGCGACACGAGCGGGTTGCGGGTCGTGCACCGCCAGTGCAAGGGCGAGGTCGAGCGCGCCGGCAAGATTCTCCTTGAACGCGAGTGCATTGGCCTCGCTCAGGTTCGCGCCGATCGCGCGCAGCACGCGTTGCCGCGCCGTTTCGGCGACGACGGCTTCGGCGAACGCCTCGTCGTCGCGCCCGAGGCCGTGCAGCGCCTGCGCCAGCGCACGATGCGCACCGATGCCCGTTGTCGCCAGCGCACTCGGGTCCGCGGGCAGCAGCGTGAATGCGACGCGCATCTGCTTCTCCGCGTCGGCGTAGGCGTGTCGCGCCAGCGCGATCTCGGCGAGATCGAACAGCACTTTTGCCACCGCCGGGTGCCGATCGCCATAGCCCTTCTTCGTGATGGCCAGCGCACGTTCGAACAGACTCTCCGCTTCGGAATAGTGCGCGAGCTTGAGTTCGCATCCACCCATGTTGGTCAGCGCAACCGCGATGCGCACGCTGTCGACACCGAATTGCTTCTCGCCGAGCGCGAGCGCCTCGCGGTAGCGGGGCAGCGCGACCGCGCACCCATCGATGAGTTCGTCGACGTAGCCGAGCTGATTGAGCCGCGACGCGAGCGTGCCGACGCTCGAAGCGGACGCTTCGCGTTCGACGGCCAGGGCCTCGGTCAGCGCCGCGCGGGCGCGCGGGAGTTCGCCGGTGACACGCAGGCTGTTCCCGTAGGTCATCAGCATGAAAGCGAGCGCACGCTTGCCCGGTTCGCCGTAGGGACGCGCTTCGCGGATGCCGGTTTCGGCGTGTTCGAGCGCGTCGGCATAGCGGCCGCTGAAGAATTCGGTCTGCGCGAGCGTGCCGAGTACGCTCGCGGTCGTGAGGCTGTGAGTGCCGAAGACCTCGCTGTTCCAGCGCAGTGCGAGTCGACTGGCTTCGATGGCCTCGGCGAAGTGGCCGTTGCGTTCGAGCATCGGACCGAGCATCACCTGCACGACCGCGCGCGCAGCGCGCGCATACGGGTCGCGTGAGCCGGCAGCGGCGACGCCGTCGCTGTAGCGCGCCAGCGCGGTCGCGTAGTCGCCGCCGTTGAGCGCGATGCCGCCGAGCGCGTGGTAGGAGCCCACGAGGTCGATCGGTCGCAACACGGCACGATCGCGTTGAAAGGCGGTCGCGGCGCGTGCGGCTTCCTCCTTCATCTCGGCGAGCTTTCCGTGCGAGGCGGACAACGTGTCGAGGCGCAGGGTGAGCCAGGTGATCTGCGCGTTGCGGTGCGCATCCTCGGGCAGCGCCCCGTGGCAATCGCGAGCATCGCCGAGGATCTTCTTCTGCTGCGCGAGGTCGGGTGCGTTGTAGTCGAACAACTGCACGCGCGCGATGCGGTCGAGGATCTCGCAGCGTTCGAAGCCGGCGGCGGGATGCTTCGCATCAAAATCCGCGAGTTCGCGTTGGCCGAGGGCGTATGCGTCACCGAAGCGCTCGGCACGGATCAGCGCGAGATAGGCATCGTCTGTCGACCGCGCCGCCGAGACGGAAACGGCCAGCAACGAAAGGATCGACAGCAAAGCCCGCATGACGGCGACACCCGCAGGTCGGACGGCGGCGACAGCATAACGCGTTCGCTTGCGCGCACTCACGCATTCCATTGCGTACCACCGCTCGACGCCTTCATGGAGATTCGCAAATGCAGTCCGCCCCGACTCGTCGTCTCTCTCGCCGGCACGCCCGGTTCATGGCCGCCTCGATCGCGTCGATGCTTGCGCTGCCCGCCGGTGCAGCGATTCCGCCGAGTGAACGCGCCGTACTGATGGCGATCTACCAGCAGGCCGGGGGTGCGGACTGGACCGATCACACCGGCTGGGGCGGCGCGGTCGGTACGGAGTGCGCGTGGCATCGCGTGATCTGCAACGGCAGCAGTACGCACGTGATCCAGCTCGCGCTGTATGGCAACCACCTGGTAGGCACCTTGCCGCCGTTGTCCGATCTGGGTGGATTGCAGGCGGCAAATTTCGACACGAACCAGCTGACGGGTTCGATACCCGCGCTTTCGGCATTGAGCCAGCTTACGGAGTTCGGCGTCGAACAGAACCAGATGACGGGCTCGATTCCGTCGCTGGCGGGGCTGGTGCATCTGCAGCACTTCAGTGCCGCGCAGAACAACCTGACGGGTCCGATCCCTCCGCTGAGCAGTCTCGTTGCGCTGAGCGTTTTCTTCGTCAACCACAACCAGCTCGCCGGGCCGATCCCTGACCTGGGCGGGTTGACGCATCTCAACATCTTCAACGCGGAGGACAATCGGCTGACCGGAATCACGTCGCTGGCGGGGCTGTCCAACCTGACCTACCTGCGCCTCGGGAACAACCAACTGGAGGGTCCGATACCGCCGTTGACGGATCTCGGCAACCTGCTGTTGTTCACTGCGGACCACAACCGGTTGTCGGGGCCGTTGCCCTCGCTCGCCGGCCTCGTCCATCTCAGCGGGCTCGTGCTGGACCACAACATGATCTCCGGTCCGCTGCCGTCATTGGCGGGCATGAACGCGCTCAACGACGTCGTGCTCGATCACAACGCCATGAGCGGACCCATCCCCGATCCGCCTGCGCCGAGCCAGCTCGTCGCCGGGATTTCGACGCTGTGCCCGAACGGATTCTCGCCAAGCGCGAATGGCGCCACGAATGCCGCCTGGGATGCAGCGACCGGCATCTCGCCATGGAACCAGGCGTGCGATCCCGACCGCATCTTCCGCGACAGCTTCGAAAGTGACTGACGCGGCGTGTCGGTTCTTCATCCACTGTGGTCGCACGGTCATTCGATTCCGTCGAATCCGTCCGTGAAGATCAGGTCCGCAACGTAGACGTACGCCATGCCGACACGGTCCGAAGTCGGAGGTTGACCGAACAATGGGGACCCCGGTGAGCCGACCGCGAGACGGACTCCATCGAGCGCGATCGAAGTGCCGAAGTGCGCGTTCTGGTTGGGGTAGTACTCGACGATGTAGGCGACGTAGTCCCACTGCCCGGGTGAACCCGAGCGGTGGAAGTGCTGCATCTGTCCGTTGCCTGTCGAGGAAAGGGTGTAGTAGGGCGCGCCGATGAAGGCGTCGTCGCCTGCGAGTGCGATTGCGCTGCCGAATGCGCCGCCGTCCTGTTGCGTGCCGTAGACCTCGTCGGCGAGATAGGTCGACCAATCGGTGCCACTGCGTTGCGCGAAATACACCGAGCCTGCGGCCGGGCCGTTCAACGTCTTGATCCGCCCCGGCACCCCGAACGCGACGACGCCACCGTCGATCGCCGCTGCGGCACCGAAGCGTGCATCGGGATGCGCCGCTGCGCCGAGGTTGAAATGGCCGGCCGCAGTCCACTGCGTGTCGTCGTGCGCGCGCGTGAATGCGTAGCCTTCGCCGGCATTCGGCTGGCCGAGCACGCTGGTGCCGGGCGCGCCGACGGCGATGCCGAATCCGTTGAGGATACCGGGTGGCAGGACGTACGTGTGCAGGCCCACCGCGCTGCCGAAGAAGGCATTCGAGACGGGTGTCGCGGCGCGCACGATGCCCTCGTACGACCAATCGCCGGCGGCGTCGCGCACGAACGTCGCGACGGCGCCGTTGTTCGTCAGCGCAGGCGGGGTCGTGCGCGACTGGTGCGGCATGCCGGCGACCGCGAGGCCCGACGCGCTGATCGCCACCGACTGGCCGAGCAGGGCGCCCGCTTCGTCGGGTGTCTGCAACGGGACGGGGTCCCAGTTGCCCGCGACGAAATGGAACAGGTAGACGTTGCCGGCGAAATAGCCCGCTGCCCGATGTTCGTCGGGTGCGCCGACCACGAGCCAGTCACCGTCGATCGCGATGGAAACGCCGTAGCCCGCTCCCGCCGATGGATTGGGCGAAGGCACGGCGTAGCGCGTCAGCGAGGGGCCGGGCTCATCGTCGTAGACGAACGCGTTTCCGCACGTGCCGGTCATCGGCGCAGGGCAGGGCGTGTTGTAGGCGCCGATCGCGAGTCGATGGCCCGACATCGACACCGCGCCGCCGAAGGCATTGGTGCCTGTATCCGGTATGCCGTTGAGGATGTTCTTGAGCGACCACGCATCGATACCACCGTCGATCGCGTCGGGCACGGTCGGTCCGCTCAGGCCGGCGGCTCGCGTGTCCGGCGCCCGTACTTCGTTGGGCGGTTTCGCGTACGCGATTACTTGTGCGCAAAGCAGCGCGGTCGCAGTCAGGAATGCATGGGACGATGCGGGCATGGGCAGTCTCCGGCGGGGCGCGCACCATCGATGGCGCACGCATGCCCACAGGAATGCGCGATCGGGCGGAAACGAACGCCGCGTCGCTTTGCACGGTCCTCACACGCGAGGAAACCGCCTGTCCCGCCAGGTTCATTGCCGAGGCGCATGGACGAACGCATATTGCCAGATGTGATGCGTGCCATCTTCGCGGGACAGTCCGGACAGCAGCGCGCGCAGGCGTTCGCCGCGTATGAGGGGCGCGTGCTCGTCGCTGACCACGCGCCCGAGCGAACGCGTCGCCGGCTCGGGCCCGCTGCGCACCCATCCGGCGAGTGCCGAATCGAGCGTCGGCAGGCGTTCCAGCGAAACCACGACGATGAACTCCTCGCGATCCGCCCCGGGCGTGACTTCCCATGCGAGCGACGGATCCTTCGTGCCACCCGGCAAGGTAACCGTCGCAGCGGGTAGCGGGTCTTCGCCGCCGGCGAGCGGGAACAGGACGATCGCATTGCCTGCGGCGTCCTCGTTCAGCACGTATACGTGGCTGGAGCGGTTGCTGGACACGCGCAGGCGCAGGCGATCGCCGTCGCGGACGCTGGCGGTCGCGGCGAGCGCTTCGTCACCGTTCGTGCTCGAACGGACGAATACCACATCGGCGCTCCACGCGGGGAACGCATGCGGCCATGCGAAGGCGAACGCGACGATGGCGAGCGCGCCGGCGAGCACGGCACCGGCGAGGCGCCTGCGCCGATCCGCACGTCGGTTGCGTGAACCGCCGGCTGCCGCTTCGGCCAGGTCGCGTGCCACGTCATCGGCGCTTCGCGGCCGTTGTGACGGGTCGGCTTCGAGGCAGCGTTCGATCAGTGCAGCCGTCGCGGCATCGAGCTCGGGGCGGACCGAGCGGAGCGGACGCCGCGCGCCGGCACGTTGCGCGTCGCGCAATGCGCGCAGATCCTCGGCCGCGTACGGCGCGGAGCCGGTGAGCAGCAGGTACATCAGCACCCCGAACGCATGCAGGTCGCTGCGCCTCGTTTGCGGTGCGCCGTCGATGACTTCGGGCGCGAGGTAGGCCGGGGTCGCCGAAACGATCCTGCGTTCGGCCAGCAGGCGCTCCTCGCCACCCGCACCGAAATCCATGAGAACGATGCGCCCGCCTCGCTCGCGCATCACGTTCTCCGCCTTGATATCGCCGTGGACGAGCCCGGCCGCGTGCATCGCGGCGAGTCCGCGTGCGAGGTCGCGGCCGATGCGCAGGACTTCCTCGATGCTGCACGCGCCATCGTCGCGGAGAATGGCGGCCAACGAGCGGCCGTCGACGACTTCGGTCCACAAACCGGCACGTCCGTCGTGTACGGCGCAACCGAAGCACGCGAGGACATTTGGATGGCGGATGCGCGCGAGGCGCCGCGCTTCGCCGAGCGTGTCGCTGCTGCGTGGCTCGCGCTCCAGTTTCAGCGCGACCTCGCGCTCGAGCCACGGGTCGAACGCACGCCAGACGTGCGCATAGGTTCCTTCGCCGAGCGGTTCCTCGACCCGCAACGAACCCCACAGGAACAGCGGCGGCGGACGCGTGGAAGCATCGCCGCCGGCATGCCCGCGGAACGCCACGGCGACGTCCTCGAGCAGATGCAGGCCGGCAAGCTCGGCTTCGTCGAGCGCCTTCTCCGATTCGATCGTGGTCCACGCTGGCGGTACGCCGTCGGCGATCGCGTCCAGCGCCTGGTCGAAGGCGTCGCGATGCATGGATTCAATCAGCCTGTGCGGTGGCGATGTGCCGGGTCATCAACTTCAATGCACGCGTGAGGCTCATCCGAACGGCATCGGGGCTGGTGCCGGTCTCGAGCGAGATTTCGGCGTAACCCATGCCGAATTCCAGGCGCATGACCACCAGCTCCTGCTGCCGGCGATCGAGTGCGCCGAGCGCCCGCTCGTACGCGCGCATGCGCTCGTGGCCGACCAGGTTCTCCACGACCGAATCGTCGGTGTCGCCCGACGCACAGGTGTCGACGTCGACGCTGTCGTCGCGTCGCCGGTGCTTGCGCAATTCCGCCCGCACTTCGTTGAGCAGGATGTGGCGCAGGTAGGCAAGGAAGCTGCCGCTGCCGCTCGACTCGAATTCGCCGAGGTGGCGCAGCGCGCGCAACAGCGTCACCTGCACGAGGTCGTCGGTGTCGCTGATGTCGCGCACGGCGTGCGGCATGCGCCCATGCGCCCAGCGCCGCAACGTCGGCAGGCAACGTTGGTAGAGGCGCTGTTCGGCGTCATGATCGCCTTGGCGGATCTCGCGAAGCAGTTCCGCGGTCGCAGCACCGGTGGACACGGTTTCTGTCATCGGGCCGTTATACCCCCGTCGGGGATGTCCGTGCCATGCCGGCGGATTGCTGTCGGTGCCGGCGTGGCCCGCTGGCGGGTGGTCCGTCGTGGAGGGAGTGTGGGCGTCGGATTCGTCGCCCGAGGCCGTTTCCGATAGTTGACAGGCGGATCGACCGCCATTCACGGGGAGTGCTGTCATGAAAACCGAAATGCGTCTGCTGGTCCTTGGCCTTGCGTTCGCTTCAAGCTTCGCCTGCGCCGATGGCTCCGGCACGTTCTACAACGAAGGCAAGGCGATCGCATTGAAGGGCGTCTACGCCTATCGCATGGCCGATCCGTTCGACAAGGACAAGCAGATCACGCGCGTCGTGTTCGCCGACAAGCCGATCGACGCGCAGGCGCTGAAGGACGCCAGCGACCGTGACGGGGCCGTCGACGAGCAGCTGCGCGGTGCTACGCGCGTCGACCTCAACCTCGACCCGGACGGCTCGGTGCAGAACGTGAATACCCACGTCGGCGACACCAGTGGTTCACAGAGCGGCAGCGGCTGGTACACGCTCACCCTCAAGCACAACGACGACAAGCGCATCGAGGGCAGCTTCCACAGCAATGACGAGGCGGACAAGAAGAGCGGGCGCTACTACGACCTGCGCTTCGCGCTCGACCTGCCGGGCGCGCCCGATCTCGGTGCGGCGCTTCCGGCCGGTGGCGGCGAACAGGGCAAGGCCTACGTCGCCTACCTGGCAGCGCTGAAGAAGGGCGACATCGACGCACTCGCGAAGCTCATGACGAAGGCGCGCGCGGACGAGTTGCTCGCGCATCGCAATGACAAGGACTTCAAGATGATGTTCGGTTTCATCCAGGGCCAGGCGCTGCGCGAGCCCAAGTACGTCAAGGGAAACAGCAAGGGCGACACCGCAACGCTCGAATACACCGGCAAGGACGGCGACAAGAACGACGTGACCAGCGACGTCTCGATGGTGCGTGAAGGCGGCGCGTGGAAGCTCGCCAAGGAATCGTCGACGACGCACACGCACTGACGCGGGTGTCGGGACTCGCGCCGGATTGCGTACCTCCAGTGGAGCGGGCAGCGCGGGCTGCCCGCCTTCCACATCCGGGAGAGGTGCGATGCGCAAACGTTCGATGGGCTTGATGCTGGTGGTGGGAGGTTTGCTGCTCGCGGGCGCGGGCCACGCGCAGACGTGGGCGGCGCCGGTGACGATCAGCCACGACGGAAGCTTCGCGTTCGACTCGTGCAGCCTGCCGAGCGAGACCTTGTACGTCGAATACGGCACGTTCTCGTTCTATGCGCCGGTCGCGGTGTACCGCATCGTGACGCCGGTGATCGGTCGCCCGCCGCTGATTCACTCGTGGTCGCTGACGATGCAGCCGTTCGGATGGGATGCGTCGTTGTGGGTGTGCCGCCAACGCGTGGGCAACCAGTTGAACAACTGCGAGGACGGTTCGGACAACTGGGGTATCAACGTGCCCGAGTCCGCCACGGTGCCCGCCGCGTGGGGTACGCACTGGATCGTGGTCACCGGCAACATCGAGGACAGCTACCCGATGTGCGGACAGTTCGTGCTTAACGCGCACCGCAACTGAAGATCGCAGGTCGCGATGGCCGGCGCGTGATGCTCCGGCCTATCGCTGCGTCGACGCGGCGACCGCGCTTCGCTCGGCCAGGCGCGCCCGCAATTGCGTGGCATAAGGCGATGGGGACGCGAGCTGCGGCTCCAGCTCACCACGCAGCACGCGCGCCTCGTCCAATTTCCCCTGCGCCTCCAATGCCTGCACGAGCGAGACACGTGCTTCGAGCACGCGCGGATGCGTCGCCGGGTGCGGCGGGCTGCGCAGCTTGAGGGTATCGCGCAGCAACGCCTCCGCGACGGCAGGCTTGCCGAGGGCGAGATCAGCGCGCGCGAGCGCATAGCGCGCAAAGCCGTTTTTGCAGTGATCGGCCGGATACGCCAGCTGCGAGTAGTCGAGCGCGGACTGCGCGCTCGCTGCCGCCGTGGTCGCGTCGCCGGCGTCGAGTTGCGCTTCGCTGAGTCGGGCCAGCGCGAGCGGACGCCAGGTATTGTGCGCAGGCAGTGAAGGCGCTACCTGGTTCGCGTCCGCGAGCAGCTTCAGTGCTTCCGGATACCGGCGTTGCAGGCGCAGCAGGTCACCCAGTGAAGCCTGCAGCAGGTTGAGCTTGAGGGGTTCCGGTGGCTGTATCGCCTGCTGGATCTCGATCGCTTCGCGCAGGATCTTCTCCGCCTCTTCGTAGCGGCCGATGGCAGTGAGCAGCTCGCCGAGGTCCTGGCGCGCCGGCTGGTCCGCGGGGCTGCGCGCTCCCTGCGCCTGTTCACCGAGCGCGAGCGAGTGCCGCAAGGCGTTCTCCGCATCGGCGAAACGACCCATCTGCGAAAGGTCGACCGCCAGCTCGTCGTACTGCGTGGCCAGTTCGCGCGACGTCGAGATACCAGGCTTCTCGGCGCGCGCGACCAGCTTTTCGCGCTCGGGCAAGGCCTCGGCGTAGTGGCCGCGCCGTTCGACCATCGTGAGCAGGTTGCGTTCGGCCGACACGGTTTTCTGGTGCTCTTCGCCGACGACCTTGCGGAAGATGCGGACCGCTTCGCGCAGCGCATCCTCGGCGGCACCGAGGCCGTCCTTGCGCCAGGCGAGCACCAGCGCCAGTTCGTTGAGCGCGTGCGCGACCTCGAAGCCGTCGTTGCCGTACACCGCACGATAGGCCTCGACGCCCTTGCGTGACGCCTGTTCAGCCTCGTCGAGCTCGCCGCGCGTGCCGAGCGTGTAGCCGAGCAGCAGCCACAGCTCGGCGACCGAATCATCGTGGTTGCCGAGCGGAGGGACGTCGCGCGCAAGCGCTTCGCGCAGGAATTCCGCGGTCCTGGCACTGTCACCGAGACCATCGAGCGCCTGCGCGATCGAGATGTCGACCTCCGCGATCGTCTTCGCCTCGGTGCCGGGTTCGCGCTGGTACAGGAGCAGGCTCTCGCGCGCGTGCACGAGCGCGTCGTCGAACTTCGCCATCACGCTTTCCCACTGGGTCAGCGCGAGCAGCACGCGTGCGCGCACGCTGCCCGGCATCGCCGGCGATTCGATCAGGCGTTGCGCGCGCTGCAGCGCCGTGCCGGCGCGGTCGGTGTCGCTGAGGCTGAGGTACAGCTCGCCGAGCTGGGCGAGGATCTCCGCCTGAATTTCCGGTTGGTGGTCGAAGGAGGCGGCGAGTTGTTCGCCTTTTTCGAGCAACTGGTGCGGCGTGATCGGCTCGCCGCCGTTTTCTGTCGGATTCGCCTCGCGGATCACGTTGCTGAGGAACTGCTGCATCGTCTCGGCGCGGCGCGCCTGCTCGATCGCGTGCCGCGCTTCGTTGGCGCGTTCGCGTGCCTGCCAGATCGCGACGGCGGTCGCGACGAGCAGGGCAACGACGGCGCTGGTCCCGATCGCGACCGCAAGTCGGTTGCGCCGCACGAATCGGTTGAGCGCATAGGCCAGGCTCGGCCGTGCGAGGGTCAGCGGTCGATGCTCCAGCCAGCGTGCAAGGTCCTCGCGCAGCAGGGCGACCGAGCCGTAGCGGTTGGCAGGCAGCGGTTCCAGCGCATGCGCGATGATCCGGCCGAGGTCGCCGCGCAACACGCGTGCGGTGGCCTTCGCGCCCTCGCCGGGGACGAGTTTCGCGTCTTCGTCGGTCGATGCATGCCGCGCCAGTTCGGCCGTGGTCCATTCGGCGCTGCGTTCGCGCGCCAGCGTCGGCAAGCGTCGTCCGCTGACCAGTTCGTACAGCAGCAGGCCGAGCGCATGGACGTCGGTCGCGGTCGTCACGCGCTCGCCGCGCAATTGTTCGGGCGCGGCATATTCGGGCGTGAACACGCGGGTGGCGGGCGTCTTCTCGTCGTTCGGGTCGAGCACCTGGGCGATGCCGAAGTCGAGCAGTTTGGCGGCACCGGCTTTATTGACGTAGACATTGCCGGGCTTGAGATCGCGATGCACGACCAGTTGCGCATGTGCGTGCGCGACCGCTGCACACACCTGGTCGAAGACCTCCACGCGCGCTCGGGTATCGAGCCCGCGTGCGTTGCACCAGCCCGTCAACGGCTCGCCGTCGACGTACTCCATCGCGAGCCAGGCACGGCCGTCGGCAGTGCCTGCATCGACGAATGCGGTGATGTTCGGATGGGTCAGTGCTGCAAGGATGCGCCGCTCGCGCGCCGCCAGGCGCGGCGTGTTCGAAGCGCTGCGATCGAGCAACTTGAGTGCGACGCGCTGGGTGAAATCGGCACCGCTGCGCTCGGCGAGCCAGACCGTGCCCATGCCGCCTTCGCCGAGTCGACGCAGCAGGCGGAACGGGCCGACATCCGCCGGTGTGCGCTCGTCGTCCGCGAGCAGGCGGTCGATCACGCCGTTGAGCGCTTCGGTCGCGGCGGCTGCATCGGCGGGCAGCAGCGTTCGCGCCGCGGCGGCGAGGGCGGGATCGTCCTGCGCGACACGATCGAGCTCCGTTGCGCGCTGCGTGGTCGCGAGCGGTTCGAGCCGGGCGAGCAGCTCGCGCAACTCGCGCCAGCGTTCCGGTGCGAACAGCGGCTCGCGCGCTTCGGTCACGGGCTTCCGCCGAGGGCAAGGCGCAGGTAGTTGCGCGCGAGATCGAGCTCGCGGTGGACGGTGCGTTCGGTTACGCCGCGCAGGTCGGCGATCTCCTGCGCCGACAGGCCGCCGAACATGCGCCAGACGAAGATCTCGGCGAGCTCTTCATCCTGCTTTTCGAGCGCGCCGAGCGCCTGGTCGAGTGCGAGCGCCTGCTGCGCATCGGCATGGGCATCCGGCATGCTTTCGTCGAGTTCGGTGCGGATCAGGTCGCCGCCGCGCTTTTCAGCGAGTCGTTCGCGCGCGTGGTCGATCACGGTCTGGCGCATGGCGCGAGCGGCGAGATTGAAGAAATGGCGGCGGTCGTTGATCGATTCGAGCCGACCGCGCGCCAGCTTCAGGAAAGCCTCGTTGACCAGGGCAGTGGGAGTCAAGGTGGCCTGCGCGCCGGCCCGACCGAGCTGGCGCGCGGCCAGGCGGCGCAGTTCCGCATAGATTTCGGCATAGGCCCGCCCGCCCGCTTCGCGATCGCCACCTCCCGCCGCGCGCAGCCATTCGGTGAGAGGTACCTGGTCGGCCACCGGTGTGCTCCGCGGCATGATGATGCGATGCCGCGCAGCATAGCGCACGCGGAGAGCGAGGGCTCTCGCGGACGGCAGCGGGATCGCGCGCCACGTCAGGGCGTCGTTGCCGACAGGCGTGCGACCAGGTTGCGTGTCTCCGGATGGTCCTTGCCATACACGCGCCGGAAAACTGCGAGGGCGTCTTCCCGCATCGTGCGTGCCTCGTCCGGCATTCCATTGTGCGCGAGGACATCCGCGAGCAGCAGGTCGATATCGCCGAGCCTGACGCTGTCCGCGCGTGGCCCGGCCAGCAGGCCGGCGCGTGCGGAGCGGACCATGCGCTCGCCCTCGGCGGGGCTGCCGGTGGCCGCCAGGGCAGCGCCATACGCTGCATCTGCCAACGCGATGTATTGCGGATCGCCACCGCTGCCGGGCAGTGCGAGGGTACGGCGCGCCTCGGCGAGGGTTTCCTTCGCAGCAGTCGTGTCGGCGTGCAATTCGGCAAGGCCGAGCATCAGCTCGCTTGCGCCGCGGCGCGGGTTGTTCGCATTGATCGCCCGCGCCTCGCGCAGGCCGGCGATCGCCGCCGTGTAGTCGCCGGCACGATACTGTGCCGCGCCGAGTGAGCCCAGCGTGGTGCCGATCATCGTCGCGCCGGGCTTGAGCGTCGCGCGCGCGAGTTCGACCGCACCGCGCAACGTCGCGAGGGCCGCCGCATGGTGGCCGGCGTAGGATTGGGCGAGGCCGAAGACGTTGTCGACATAGATGTTGCGGGGATGGCGTACGCCGGCGGTTCGTTCAAGCATCGCGTGCGCGCGCTGCGCCAGCTCTTCGGCTTGCGTGAAGTCCTCGTCGTAGAGCTCGTCGGCGGCGAGATTCATCAAGTCCATCGCGATGTCGGGACTTTCCGGGCCTTCGTCCGCGATGCGCTCGCGCAGGACTTCCTCGTGCATGCGCTGCGCGCCGGCGTGGTCGCCGCGCAGGGTCGCGATCTTGGCGAGCCCGGTCACGGCGCCGATGCGGTCCTCTCCGTGGGATGCATCGCTGTCGTGCAGCAGCGCACGCGCCTCGGTGAATGCGACTTGCGCGCCGTCGATGTCGCGGTTGTCCTCGCGCGCGAGCGCGAGCGTCACCAGCGTTGCGCCGAGGCGTGCAGCGCCGACCCGTGGCAAGGTGCGGAGCTGGGCTACGCTGCGCTCGAGCAGTGGCAGTGCCTGCACGCTGTCGCCGGTGTTGAGCAGGGCGGTGGCGATCGTCGCGCGCACCTGCGCCTGCATTTCCGGAGCGTCTTCGAATTCCTTTTCGACATGCAGGGCCGCTTCGTGCAACAGGTCGACCGCTTTGCCGCTGCCGCCCGACACCTTGAACGGGTTGGCGCTCGCGAACAGGTTGGACAGGAACACGCGCGCGTGTTCCGCGTCCGCCGCCATCCGCTGGGCGCGCTGCGCCTGCCACAGCGCGACGCCACTCAGGCCAAGCAGCGCCACCAGTGCGATCGACGCGAATACGACCAGGGTACGGTTGCGCCGCACGAATCGGTTCGCCAGGTAGCCGAGGCCTGGTCGGCCGATGCCGAGGGGACGGTAGGCGAGCCAGCGCCGGATGTCTTCGCGCATCGACGCGGCCGAGTCGTAGCGTTGGATCGGGTCCGGCGCGAGCGCGTGCACGATGATCCGGCCGAGGTCGCCGCGCAGCGCTCGCGTCATCGCCGCCGCGTCGTGTTGCGGCGGCGAAGTCGGGGTATTCGTCGATGCCGTGCGCGCCCGCGTCGCATTGCGCGCCAGTTCACCGGTCGTCCATTCACGCCGGCTGTCGCCGCGATCGAGCAGGGGCAGGCGCCGGTCGGCGACCAGTTCATAGAGAATGAGGCCAAGGCCGTGGACGTCGGTCGCCGCCGTCGCGCGTTCGCCGCGGAGTTGTTCGGGCGCGGCATACTCGGGCGTGAACACTCGCGTGGCGGGTGAATTCGCTTCTCCCGGGTCGATGACCTGGGCGATGCCGAAGTCGAGCAGCTTCACGGTCCCCTCGCTCGTCACCATGACGTTGGCGGGCTTGAGGTCGCGGTGCACGACGAGCTGCGCATGTGCGTGCGCGATCGCAGCGCAGATCTGCTCCAGCAGCCTGACGCGTTCGCGAACGCCGAGATTGCGTTCCCTGCAATAGTCGAGCAACGGCTCGCCGTCGACATATTCCATCGCCAGCCAGGGGCAACTGTCGGCGTAGCCCGCGTCGATGAACGCAGTGATGTTCGGATGCGCGAGGCTGGCGAGGACGCGACGTTCGCGTGCCGCGATCGCAGGCGCGTGGTGCGGGCTGCGGTCGAGCAGCTTGAGGGCGACGCGCTGGACGAAATCGGTGTCGCAGCGTTCCGCCAGATAGACCGACCCCATGCCGCCCGCCCCGAGATGGGCCAGCAGCCGAAACGGGCCGATCCGTTCGGGCATGGCCGGCGACGCCGGCGGCAGCAGGCGCTCGAACAGGTTGTCGACGCGCTCGTTCGACGCTTCTGGCGTTCGCTGCAACAGCGCGCGCGCAGCGCCGGCGAGGCCAGGGTCTTCTCCGGCGAGGCGTTCGAGCGTCGACGCCTGTTCGGCAACGGCGAGGGTTTCGAGGCGTGCGATGAGTGCGCGAAGGTCGCGCCAGCGGCTCGCTTCGAACAGAGGCGCGTTGTCGTGATCCAGAGAGCCCCCTCGGAAGCCGCACCCCGCGCGACGTCCTGCGGCTTCGCAGCATAGCGCAGGTCGCGCTGTCGGGAATCGCGCGGCCCTGCGTTTCCAATGGGTAGGGGAACCATGGAGAGCAGGCATGAATCCGTCGGTGCGATCGAATCCGGTCCGCGTGGTGCGTGATGCTGCGGGTGCCTGGGCCAGTCGCTGCGGTACCTGGCTGCTCGGCTTCGCCCTGCTCATCGGTGCCGGCAACGCGGCGGCGGCGATCGACTATTGCGTGGGCACCGTCGACGAACTTTCCACGGCGCTGACCGTCGCGACCTCGCCGACCGGGCAGACGATCATGATCAAGCTGAAGCAGGGCACCTACCACGTCGGCGGCTCGTTCGTGATGAACTGGCACGAGTAC
>Ga0105239_10002453_pt1 | contig 23633 bp, 20 predicted proteins | sample KBSC44metaG_FD_92761 | JGI IMG/M metagenome (GOLD analysis project Ga0105239, IMG submission 92761) | Corn rhizosphere microbial communities from Kellogg Biological Station, Michigan, USA - KBS C4-4 metaG | ecosystem: Host-associated > Plants > Roots > Rhizosphere > Soil | place: Michigan, USA...
CAATTCACCGATCCCAAAAACTGGCGGATGATTGAGTGCAGCATCGGCCCGCGCCAAATGACTGGCTTATCACCCGGATTTAGAAATCCAACCGAAATCACTTTCAGCCCGTGCGCCTGCATCGGCTCAATTCGGTTGTCAGCGTTGGCTTGAGGCTGTCCGCTCGCTCCCAGCATCAGTGGAACATTAGGGCCGTAAACATCGGCGTCAAGCAAACCGACTTTGTATCCCAGCTTGCTCAGAGCAACTGCCAGGTTCACCGAGATGGTGGTTTTGCCCACGCCTCCCTTGCCGGAACCGACGGCGATAATGGCATCGATGCCGGGAATCGGTTGAGGTGCTGGTGGCTGCTGACCGTGATGGTGTGTGTGTGCACTCAAAGGAAAAGCCTTTCGAAATCGTATCTTCCTTGATTATATGCGTAGTTGGCCGTGTGGAGGCGGGACTTGCCCCGCCTGTGGTGGGTTGAGAGTTTCGAAAACGGGGCACGCCCCATCTCCACACAAGTGGTTATTTGGGACGCCTTTGCAACTCAGGAACCTTCTCTGTAGCTGGATTGGTAGTCGCCGATTCATCCGGCTTGGTCACCTGCATATTCGCCGGAGCTGATGGGTTCACGCCAAAATCCCACACGTACAAATTCATTCCTTCTTTGCCGAGCATCTCCGCCACGGCGTATTCACCCGGAGCAAGTGGCTCTTTCGGCGTCACCTTCACCCATCCACCGGTAAGCTGTTCAGCCGTCGTCGGAATCAGATTCTGCTCCTGACTCACTTTCCCATAAACCGCGATCTTGATCGCGCCCACCACGCGTTTGTTGTCTTTTACTACCTGAGCGCGGACAATTTTGAATCGGTCCCAGGGCTGCTCCGCTGGCTGCGGCTGGTTGGGGGCCGCTCCCTGATCGGGAGGCTGCACATTCACATAAATCGCCGGCAACGCTGCATGCGACTGCACCTTGGCGTGACTGCCCTGAAGTTCAATGGTCTGCTTCGCGCCGGCCAGCGGGTTTATCGCAGCGCGCAGAATATTGTTCTTCTTGTTGCTATTGATATCGCCGCCACTTTGCTCGAGTTCGACCAATTGCGGCTGCCCTTGATAGTTATCCAACAACGCTACGCTGCTGTATTCCGACAACCGCAGCCCTGGAGCAACCAGCGGAGTTTTAGCTTCGTCCGCTTTACGCTCAGCTTCAAGTTGCTTATCTAACTCAATAGTCTCTGGCGGAGGCATGCCGTTCGCGCGGTCTTTCTCGAATTTCTCCGTGGCTTCCCAGTCCACCATGGACTTGGGCACCTCCTCCCACTCGCCACGTTCGGCACTGAGATAACGGACACGGTCGCCTTTGATTTCATATTTAACCGCCAGCTGGTAAGAACCGTCTTTGAGGATGAGCCGCTTGGCCAACTGCTGCGCGGACGCAGCAGAAGCGAGCAGCACCACGACTGCCACGGCAGCCATCACGAAAAAGTGGACTCTCGCGCGCATACCAATACTCGGTTTAGATGCTTCCGCAGAGCATTGTAAACCTACGATCCAACGTGCTGGTAAGCCTGGATTTAGGCCTTCGCAGCCTTGGCAAACTGCTTGACGTTGTGGGCGGTGTTGCGGAAGGTATCTGCTTCTTCGCGGGAGAGCAATAACTTCTTGGTCAAATTAACCGTGGTGACCGTGGGTTTCCGCCACTTGGAGGTTCGAACCGTGGTGGTCTGTTGAAGCGTAAGTGTGTTTAATTCTCCGCAATCGGCACAACTGTGTAATTGCGCGGTCATAAAATTACCAGTTTTGGTCGTGCCCGGTCCTAACTTTTGTAGGAAATTAAAGTCGCGCTTTGCTAATGATTGCGTAATCTGGCTAGGATCGCCGGGCGAAAGGTACAATTTTTCGGCCAACGAACACCAGAGTTTGCAGTTTTCGCAAAACGGCTGCATTTGAAGTACAGCCACCGCAACCAGAGCCGCAATCCCCAAGACCACCAATGCTTCCAGCCCCCAAAACACCCAAAGCGCGGTCCCCTTGGTTACCTCTCCCTTACTCATGCCCCAAGTGCCATATTGATTGATGAACTTGATCAGATCCCAAAGCGCCTGCGGACGAGCCATGAGCGTGAATGGATCGAGCTCTTTTTGGGCAAAGGTTAGAAAAATATTTTTCACCCAAAATGCCCAACTCCAGTACAGAGATACCGCCGCCGGTAAAACGGCAATCACTCCACCGATCATTGAATTGCGAACTTTGCCCCATTTAAGTCCCATCGCGACCGCGGCGCCGACCAACGCTCCATAAGCGATGGTGGCGCAGCAGGCTAGTTTTTGTTCATCAATTTTGATACTTCCCCATGCGTACACATAAGCTAAAGGAAGGCCCGCAACCAGGCCAGCAACAATCCCGCTGACAATACCAAGCGGCTCAAATTTGCCCGAATGCTTGTAGGTCTGTGTCATAAACCAGCTCCGATACAGGGACTAAGACGTTGCTAGATTGTGCTTTGAGGAAAAACGGCGGGCAAATTACTCAGGTGTCGAACTTACGTGTCGATTTAGGATGTTTGGGAGCCGGAGTACGTAGGCGAAGGTAACCTGGCAGGCTGATCTTGCTGAACCTGAGAATTCTGTCGACATTCACTTTGCAGCGTTTCAGGACCAACCCATGAAAAAGCTAGGCAACGCTGTTGATCGGAATTTGCAGCGGTTCAGTAACCATCGGATTTAGCGCCTGGAAAAGCATGGATACCGAAACTCTGCTCAACTGCCTTGTGCTGTTTTCGATAGTAATTCAGGATAATCGTTCGGTCGTTACCAGTTCAGCCTCGCGGATCTGACACATTAATTTTCTGAGTTTCCTTCTCGACAAATCTCTGCCATAATTGATCGTGCACGCCAGCCTGCACAATTTCCAAGACAATTTAGAGCGAGGAACAGATGTCGGCAAAGTACATCTTTGTAACCGGCGGTGTGGTGTCTTCATTGGGTAAGGGATTGGCCGCAGCCTCCATCGGCTGTTTGCTGGAAAGCCGCGGACTCAAAGTGAACCTGATGAAGTTCGATCCGTATCTGAACGTCGATCCGGGTACCATGTCTCCCTTCCAGCATGGAGAAGTCTTCGTCACCGACGACGGGGCCGAAACTGACCTCGACCTCGGCCACTACGAACGATTTACCCACGCCAAGCTCTCTCGCGACAACAACTGGACGACGGGTCGGCTCTATGAGCAGATCATCGCCAAGGAGCGGCGTGGCGACTACCTGGGGAAAACGGTGCAGGTGATTCCGCACGTCACCAACGAAATCAAAGCTGCGATGAAGAAGGTGGCTCAGGATGTGGATGTCGCCATCGTGGAAATTGGCGGAACGGTTGGCGATATCGAATCGTTGCCCTTCATGGAAGCCATTCGCCAGATGCGGCAGGAACTTGGCCGCGAGAACACGGTCTTTGTGCATGTCACATTGGTCCCTTTCATTGCAGCCGCACAGGAATTGAAGACCAAGCCGACACAACACTCGGTGAAAGAGTTGTTGAGCATCGGAATTCAGCCTGACATTTTGCTTTGCCGTACGGATCGGTTCCTATCGAAGGACATCAAGGGCAAGATCGCGCTGTTCTGCAACGTTGCTGAAGAAGCTGTCATCACCGCCAAAGACGTAGCCTCAGTGTATGAAGTACCGCTGGTGTTCGCCAAGGAAAATGTCGATGCGCTGGCTCTGAAATATCTTCACATTGACGCCAAAGACCGCGAACTTTCTAAGTGGGAAGACATCGTCCACAAGGTCTATAACCCGAAAGCCGAAGTGACGATCGCAATTGTCGGCAAGTACGTGGAGTATGAAGATTCCTACAAATCATTGAAGGAAGCTTTGATTCACGGTTCCTTAGCTCACAACCTGAAGCTGCAGTTGAATTGGGTTGAGGCTGAAGGCCTGGAGTCGGGGCAGCAGGCTTGCGCAGAGCAACTTGCTGAGTACGACGGCATTCTGGTTCCCGGTGGATTCGGCAAGCGGGGCATCGAGGGAATGTTGCAGGCTATTCGTTATGCGCGCGAAAACAAGGTTCCTTACTTCGGTATTTGTTTAGGCATGCAAACCGCCTGCATTGAGTTTGCTCGCAATGTTTGCGGATTGGCAGAGGCCAACTCCAGCGAGTTTGATCCCGCAACTAACCACCGCGTGATTTATAAGCTGCGTGAGTTGCGTGGCGTGGAAGAACTGGGCGGCACCATGCGGCTAGGAGCCTGGACCTGCAAAATCGAGCCCGATACCTTGGCCTACCGAATTTATGGCCAGACCGAAATCAGCGAGCGCCATCGCCACCGCTACGAGTTCAACCGTGAATATGAAGAGACACTCACCGCGGCGGGCTTGCGCATTTCTGGTTCGACGCCGGACGGCACCTACGTGGAGATGGTCGAACTGCCCGATCATCCTCATTTCATCGGCTGCCAGTTCCACCCTGAGTTCAAATCGAAGCCACTTGAGCCGCATCCCTTGTTCAGAACTTTTGTGGGAGCCGCTTACGAGAGTGGCCTTAAGCGCCGTTCTGACAAAGTGGCAGCCGAGGTCGAGATGTTCCATCGACCAGGAAAAGTCAGCCAACGGTAAGCAACTACCGAGGACATGAAGGCGCACGAAGGTATTGCTGAATGATTTCCTTCGTGTACCTTAGTGTTCTTTGTGGTTTATCTTGTTGTGAATCGTCATGGGCATTTCCTTCCAAGTCGAAGGCGTCAGAATTGGCTCCGGCCATCTGTTTCTGATTGCCGGCCCATGCGTCATCGAGAGCGAAAAGCATGCCCTCTTCATGGCGGAAGTAATCAAGGGTGTCACGCGTTCTCTCAATATTCCCTTCATCTTCAAAGCTTCCTATGACAAAGCCAATCGCACCTCGATGCGCAGTTTTCGCGGCCCCGGTCTGGAACAGGGATTACGCATTCTGAAAAAGGTGAAGGATGAGGTTCACGTCCCCATCCTCACCGACGTACATGAAAAACAGGATGTCGGGAAAGTTGCCGAAGTAGTCGATGTTCTGCAAATCCCCGCATTCCTCTGCCGCCAAACGGACTTGCTGGTCGCCGCGGCGATGACGGAACGAGTCGTAAATATAAAAAAGGGACAGTTCGTCTCGCCCTGGGACATGCGCAATGCGGTTGAGAAATGCAAGACCGCAGGCAACGATCGTGTCTTTGTCACCGAGCGTGGCTCCAGTTTCGGCTACAACAATCTCGTAGTGGACATGCGTTCCCTAGCGATCATGCGGAAGTTCGCGCCGGTGGTGTTCGACGCCACGCACTCTGTGCAACTACCGTCTGCGTCGCCAGGCGACGAAGACCAACCAACTGCAAGCGGCGGACAGCCGGAGTTCATCCCAGTGTTATCTCGTGCAGCGGTAGCTGCGGGAGTCGACGGAGTGTTCATGGAAGTTCACGACAACCCGAAAGAAGCCAAGTCCGACGGGGCCAATGCGCTGGAATCAACCAAGCTCCGCGGGGTACTGAAGGAACTGCTGGCGATTCAAAACAGCATTCCAGCCTCACACACAACGCCTTAAGCATTACACTTTGAGTTTGCAGTCCACGGAGGACCACGTGCGATCTGTTGTGACAAGAATTGCGTTCATCATCCTGTTTACTTCGTACTCGCTTTTTGCCCAGAGCAAGGCGCCGCTGCGAGTCGGCATCGTGGGACTAGTCCACGGCCACGTTGGATGGTTTCTTGAACATGCACTGCACAGGCCGGAGATCCAGCTCACTGGCATTGCCGAACCCGACGCCAAACTGGCTGCGTCCTACGCCGATCACAACAACATCGACCATTCGCTTCTTTTCACCTCACTTGAAGAAATGCTGGTCAAGACTCACCCACAGGCAGTGCTGGTTTATTCCAACACCTTTGATCATCGCAAGATCGTTGAAACCTGCGCCAAGCACAGCGTCCACGTGATGATGGAGAAGCCGCTGGCGGTGAGTTACGACGATGCTCTCGCCATCCAGAAGGCGGCACAGCAAGGCAAGATCAAGGTACTGGTGAACTACGAGACCACCTGGTATCGCAGCAATCGTGCCGCATACGAACTTCTGCATCAGGGAGCATTAGGCGATCTCCGCAAGGTCGTGGTCCACGATGGCCATTATGGCCCGATCGAAATCGGAGTGCAGCCGGAATTTATGGCGTGGCTGGGCGATCCCAAGCTGAACGGCGCAGGCGCACTCTACGATTTCGGATGCTACGGAGCCGATCTGGTCACCTGGCTCATGGATGGCAAACGCCCGCTCACCGTGACCGCAGTCACGCAAACCATCAAGCCGGACAAATATCCGCACGTGGACGATGAAGCGACTATCATCCTCACCTATCCGAAAGCGCAGGCCATTCTGCAGGCCTCATGGAATTGGACCTTTGACCGCAAGGATATGGAAATGTACGGCACGACTGGAACTTTGATGACGGTCGGCCACGATGACGTCCGCGTCCGCCTCAAGGACAAGGACGAACAAAAAACTACCGCTGCGCCTTTGCCCACCCCTTATGACGATGAACTGGTGCTTTTGCGTGCCGTGGTGGAGGGCGCCGATCCCGGCGCGCCATCGTCGCTGGAAACCAATGTGGTGGTCAGCGAAATTCTGGATGCAGCGCGACTTTCCGCTACCAGCGGAAAAACCGTCGTTCTGCCTGCGGCGCACTAGTTCGCGCCGCAGACTGTGGTGATTTGAATCTGCTACCATTCCGCAACACCTCTTCCTCATGCATATTCTCAGCATCATCGTGGGGGTCTGGATTGGCTTTCTCGTCCTGCTCGACGCCTTTGAGACGGTCGTCCTCCCACGCCGCATCCGCCGTGTATTCCGCCTGACGTCGTTTTTTTATCGCAACACATGGCGTCCATGGGCGCGCATTGCGCGACTCATAAAATCGCCAACCATCCGCGAATCTTTCCTGGGATACTTCGGGCCGCTCTCGCTGATCTTTCTGCTCGCGCTGTGGGCTTTTGGTCTGGTGCTGGCCTTTGCACTACTTCACTACGGATCGGGCGAGCACGTGCTACTCAGTGGTGAACCCATTAACTTCTGGACGTTGCTGTACTTAAGCGGGGAAACCTTCTTCACGCTTGGACTCGGCGACGTCCTGCCCATGACGGGCCCCGAGCGCGCGTTGACGGTGCTTGAGGGCGGTATGGGGTTTGCATTTCTCGGCTTGGTCATCGGATATTTGCCGACAATCTATGGATCGTTTTCCCGACGCGAAGTTGAAATCTCTTTGCTGGATGCGCGCGCAGGTTCGCCACCGACCGCCGCGGAATTATTAGCTCGACTGGGAAATTGTCCTGACGGTCACGGCCTTGATGCCATCCTGCAAAGCTGGGAGCGCTGGGCGGCCGAAGTGCTCGAAAGCCACATTTCTTATCCCACGCTAAGCTTCTTCCGCTCGCAGCACAGTAATCAATCCTGGCTGGGCGCTCTGACTATGATTCTCGACACCTGTGCCTTGTTGATGGTCGAAATCGAAGGCGTCCGCAACCAGCAGGCAGAACTCACCTTCGCCATGGCGCGCCATGCATTAGTCGATTTAACGGGGGTGTTTCGAGCCAAGTACAATCCCCATGCGCCTAATCGTCTGCCAGACAGCGAACTTCTCCGCCTACGCGATTACCTTAAAAAAGAAAACCTGCATTTGCGGGAAGGGTTCGAAGCAGAACAAAAGTTGAAAGAACTGCGCCTGTTGTACGAACCCTACGCACAGGCAATGGCTCGCACGCTGTTGCTCGATCTGCCGCCGTGGATCCATGCCGGAAAGAAAAAAGACAACTGGCAGGCAGGCCCGTGGGACCGATTGATTCAAGCACACGGCCTGGGCGAAATAACGCTCCCACACAGAATAAAAGACGATTTCTAACCGTGTACCATCGTAAGCTTCACCGGCGCGCTGAGCCAGCCTGAGCGTGCTAACATCCTCAATGTTTATGCAAAGAGTCGGCGAAAATGTGGTTCGGATTGAAGCAGAAGCCCTACGCGCGCTTGCCGACCGCATGGCCGGACCGATGGCTGTTACCTTTGACCGCGCTGTGGAGTTAATCTTCCGCTGCAAAGGCCGTGCCGTGGTCACTGGAATGGGCAAGAGCGGACTGATTGCCCACAAGATCGCTGCCACCTTGAGTTCCGTTGGCACGCCAGCTTTTTACATGCACCCGGTTGACGCGATTCATGGCGATCTTGGAATGATCGTGCGTGGGGATGTTGTCATCGCGCTTTCGGCCAGTGGTGAGACCCAGGAACTGCTCCACCTGCTGGCGACTATCAAGCGTCTCCAGGTTCCGCTGGTCAGTTTGACCTGCGATCCAATTTTCCTGGGCAACGGTTCAAAGCTCTCCACACTGGCAGCCGCTGCGGATGTTGCACTGGATTGCTCCGTCGCTAAAGAAGCATGCAATCTCGGCCTGGCACCAACTGCATCCACCACAACCATGCTTGCTCTGGGAGATGCGCTGGCAGTCGCACTCTCCGAAAAACGCGGCTTTAAGGAAGAAGACTTCGCCAATCTCCACCCCGGCGGCAATCTGGGAAAGCAGTTGGCACGCGTGGAATCCCTGATGCATTCTGGGGATGCTTTACCTCGAGTAACCTCCAAAACCAAAATGCCGGATGTGATCTATGAAATGTCGCGCAAGAAATTGGGGGTTACGGCTGTGGTCGATGGAGAAAAGCTGCTTGGCGTGATCAGCGACGGTGACCTGCGGCGTCTGCTGGAAAAGCGGGGCAAAGATGCACTCGATCTCACCGCTGGCGAGTGCATGACCAAAAATCCAAAGACCATCCCGCCTGGAGAATTCGCGACTGCTGCCCTGGCTGTCATGGAGGAGAAGAAAATCACTTCACTCGCAGTGGTTGACAGTAGCGGCAAACTCCACGGAATCGTTCACCTGCACGATCTCTGGGGAACTGAGATGGTTTAGCCCTAGTGGAGCTACAATCATTTCATGTATCACTACGATCCCAATACGGCTCTTGAAGAGTTAACTGAAGAAGCTAATCTTCCCAACCCGGTACACGTCCGCGACATGCTACTGCGCAAAAAACTCACTCCAGACAAGTCGCTGGAGTTGAACCGCATGTTTGTCGAATATCAGAAATTTTTCGGAGAGACGCAAAAACTGGGCAAGGAGATTTTGCAGCAGCTTTCCAGCTAGCTACGATACTCGGAAATTGCCCTGGCTGAAGAACTGTGTTGCCAGGGAAGAAGTTTCGTCCAAGAAGCTTCTAAAATCGGCCGGCTTCACTTTCTTCTCCGAGCGGTACACGATCAGCGTGTCCTGCTGCCCTTCGAAGCACCATTTTTTGGCCGGATCAATCTGGGAGAGAAATGCAAGTAACGCAGGCGTAAAAATACTTTTCGCTCTGGTTTCGTCGCTACACCGTACATACATTGTTCTGGCAAATTCCGGATGGGAGTCGAAACGCATTCCTCTGCCTGGGAAAATCTTGAGCCAAAGCCCTCGTCGCCGAACTTCAAAAAGCGGTAACTGCACTCCGCTCTTAGAATAAGCCGCAACCGTTTGCTTGTAGGTGTGCGAGTATCGGCCGCCTCCAACCGTAAATTTGTAATCAAACAACGCGGCCTGCAGATTGCCGGCACTACCGGTCATAAGGTTGCGGATTTCCTTGCTGTGGCCTCTCTGAAACAATGCGGTTTGCAGACGAGGCGCCTGCATCTGATCTTTCCCGCTAAAGGTTAAGCCAAGCTGTGGTGCGACCGCCGAGAGCGCTTCGCTGCGTTTGCGCTCGTAGTAGGCGCTGATACCCCAAATCGCAGCGACAATCACCACTACAGCCGCGACATACGGCACCCACTCAGGAATCTCAGAAATCAATGAAATCGCAGTGGCCATCGGGGATGGAATGCTACGACGCGGTAGTCGAAGAAGCAAATGAATTTCTTACACATCATTTACAATAATCAATTCCCTACACATTGGGACTCTTTTACTATGCATCGTTGGTCAGAACTGTTTATCCCCACTCTGCGCGAAGCCCCGGCAGACGCAGAAGTCGCCAGCCACAAATTTCTCCTCCGTGCAGGCTATGTCCGCCAGCTCGCCGCGGGAATTTATTCCTATCTCTTTCTCGCCCAGCGTTCGATGAACAAGATCACAGCCATCGTCCGCGAAGAAATGGACCGCATCGGCCAGGAGTACTATTTACCCGCGTTGAATCCGCGCGAGTTGTGGGAATCCAGCGGACGCTGGTCCGTCATGGGCGACAACATGTTTCGCCTGAAAGACCGCAAGGGAGCTGATCTCTGCCTCGCTATGACCCATGAAGAGGTCATGACCGAGATCGCCCGCAAAGAGCTGCGCAGCTACAAGCAGCTGCCACAGATTTGGTATCAGATCCAGACCAAATTTCGCGACGAACCCAGACCAAAGGCCGGGTTGCTGCGCGTGCGGCAGTTCATGATGAAAGATTCGTATTCGTTCGATATCGATGCCGCGGGACTCGACGTTTCCTATCAGAAACACCGCGACGCGTACTGCAAAATCTTCGACCGCTGCGGATTGCAGTACATGGTGATCGAAGCCGATTCGGGTGCAATGGGCGGATCGCAGTCCGAAGAGTTCATGGTGCGCACGCCTGCCGGCGAAGACCAGATTGTCAGCTGCGATCAATGCAAATACGCAGCCAACATGGAAAAGGCGACGTCGAAGCTGGAGCCGGTGGAAGATCTCAAACTTGAAGGTGATGGCAGCCCGGTTGAGGTTCACACTCCGGGACAGAAGACAATTGAAGAAGTCGCTCGTTTTCTCGGCGTCTCACCAAAAAACAAAATCAAAACCCTAGCGCTGATGGCGGAAGCAACCGAGGCCAAAACCGGCAAGACGAAAGCTCGCGCGATTGTCGTGCTGATGCGCGGCGATCATCAGATGAATGAAGCTAAACTGATTTCCACTATCGGCAAAGAAACCCGCCCGATGACGGAAGAGGAAATCCAGCAGCTTTTCAAATCTCCAGCCGGATTTCTCGGCCCTCTCGGAATCGAGTGGGCAAAAAATCTGAAAGATTCAGATCATCCTGCGCTACTGGTCGATAAAGCATTGGAAGGGCGCACGAACCTAATCGCGGGCGCCAACAAAGAGGATTACCACGTAAAAAACGTCACCCCCGGAGGTAATTTCCACCCGACCGCTTACGCTGACCTGCGTAGCATCACCGCTGGCGAAGCCTGCCCAAAATGCGGCGCTTGTCTACGTATTGACACAGCCGTCGAAATTGGACACATCTTCAAGCTCGGCTACAAATACTCGGAGTCCATGGGAGCTCGTGTCCTCGACAAAAATGGCAAAGAAGTCACTCCAATCATGGGCAGTTACGGCATCGGCATCGAGCGCATTCTGACCTCCGCCATCGAACAAAGTAATGACGAAAACGGCTTCTGGCTGCCTTTCCAAATTGCCCCTTTTGAAGTCGTGGTGACCCCGGTCAATGTAAAAGACGAGCAGGTCAGCAAGGCCGCCTTCGACATAGCCAATCGTTTGCAAGCTGCTGGTTTTGAAGTACTTCTGGACGACCGCGATGAACGTCCCGGGGTCAAGTTCAAAGACGCAGATCTGGTCGGAATTCCCTACCGGATTAACGTAGGCAAGAAGGTTACCGAAGATACTGTGGAGGTCGTTACTCGCTCGACTCGCTCTACCGAGGATGCTAGCATCGGCGCGATAGTGGAGTATTTTCAGCGTCTGCTAGGTCGGACGCGATAAGTGAGTAATGTTCCATGAGACTTTTTATAGGAATCCTATTCGTTGTTGTTGCCATATTTGTCGGCGTGGCGCTTGTTCCGCCCTATTGGGCCAACTACCAATTCGAAGACGCCATCAAGACAGAAGCACTGATGGCCACCAACAGCACCAAAACCGAGGATGCCATTCGTGACTCTGTGTATAAGCGTGCGCAGGATTTCGGGGTTCCACTTGAGAAAGAGAAGATCAAAGTCACCCATCTCGGGGCAAACGGCAGTGGTTCAGTCACGATTGAAGCACCTTACTCTGTGACGGTGAACATTCCGGGATATCCCATTGTCCTGCATTTTGACCCAATGACCACGAACAAGGGTGTTTTCTAGTAACCAGCCCAATGGCCTCTGCTGATTTAGAATAGGGGTATGGTAGCCGGTGTGCTGTGATTACTCCTGTGAGTCCTTTAGAGAAAACAACTGGAAACCGCCGGACCCAGCGTTGGGTAACATCTTTGAACCCTACGCCATCCTATCTGTTGCGATCTCTGTCTGAGGCGGCAATCCCCCGAAACCCACGTGGCCATTAAACTTAAAATTCCCAAAAGCGAAGGTAAGGGTAAGGGGCGGCTCCAACGCGACCCGCTGATCCGGGCTGCCGTCCTGATTTTCACGGTCTTTGCGGTTTTGTTTATCGGCGTCTTTTCCTACTTTTACGTCAAGTACGACCGCATCATTACCGAGCGTTTCAAGAATCCAGTCTTCAGCAACTCCGCCAAGATTTACGCGATGCCCAAAGTGGTGCGCGTAGGCGATAAGGCCGGTCTGAAAGAAATTGCCAACGATCTACGCCGCACGGGGTATTCCGATCACGATGATCAGGCAGGCATGGGGACTTACCACCTGTCGAATGGTGGGATTGAAATAAAACCCGGGCCCAACTCATACCACGCACCCGAGGCAGCGACCATTCGGGTTTCGGATGGCGAAGTGCAGAGCATCAACGGACGTGGCGGCTCTCTGACCGCATACGAACTGGAACCTCAGGTTGTGACCTCGCTGTTCGACGCCGAGCAACGGTCGAAGCGGCAGCTAGTGAACTACAACGACATCCCCAAAGTGATGGTCAATGCGGTTCTCGCCATCGAAGATCGCCGCTTCTTCCAGCATGGTGGTGTCAACTTCATGCGTCTAGCCGAAGCTGCCTGGATTGACATCGTTCATGGTAAGCATCGCCAGGGTGGATCGACCATCACCATGCAGATCTCGCGGGCGTTTTTCCTGACACCGGAAAAAACCCTCAAACGCAAAATGGTGGAGATGCTGATCGCCACCGAACTCGAACAAAAGTTCAGCAAGGAGCAAATTTTTGAGTTTTACGCGAATCAAGTGCCACTCGGACAACGTGGCTCGTTTGCCATCAGCGGCTTTGCCGAGGCGTCACGGTCCTACTTCAATAAAGATTTGAAAGATATTTCATTGCCCGAAGCAGCCTTGATCGCCGGATTAATCCAAGCCCCAAGCGCCTTATCTCCTTACCGCCATCCCGATCGCGCTTTAGAGCGGCGCAACCGTGTGATTGAGAGCATGGTCGAGACAGGCGCGATCAGCAAAGAAGAGGCCGAGAAAGCCAAGGCAACGCCTCTCAAATTGGCGCCGCCCAACGTGGAAGCCAGTGACGCGCCTTACTTCGTCGACCTGGTACGCGACACGCTGGTCAGCAAATACAACGAGCGTGACGTAAACGAACAGGCTTACCGCATTTATACGACACTCGATCCCGATCTTCAGCAAGCCGCCGCCCAAGCTGTTCAAGCCGGCATGAAGATTGTGGACGATGAAGTCACCAAACGTCGTACACGCCGCGTGCGGGTGGGTAAGAAATATGAGACCAAAGTTGATCCAGGACCAGATGCGCAGGTCGCGCTGGTAGCGATGAATCCGCATACCGGTGAAGTACTCGCATTGGTCGGCGGCCGCAACTACGGCATGAGTCAGCTGAATCATGCCTCCGCCAGCCGGCCTACCGGTTCGATCTTTAAACCTTTCGTCTACGCCGAGGCCATTAATAGTGCACTGGAAGGGGCGCCAACCATCTTCACTCCAGCAACACTCGTAGCGGATGAACCAACCACTTTTACCTACGGCGATCAAATCTATGAGCCACGCAATTATAAAGAGGAATATCACGGCCAGGTAACGGCTCGGTATGCGCTGGCTATGTCGTTAAACAACGCCACGGTGAAATTGGCCGAAGAGGTTGGATACGATAAAGTTGCGACGCTAGCGAAGTCTGCCGGCATCAATTCAGTCAAGGCCACACCGGCCATGGCACTTGGCTCTTACGATGCGACGCCGCTGGAGATGGCGAGTGCCTACACCGTTTTCGCAAACGGCGGCCAGCGGATCACGCCAATCATGATCAACTCGATTCGCAACGCCAACGGCGACATCGTTGCAGATTTTAGACCTGATCGGCAGCAGGTGCTCGACCAACGCGTCGCATTCGTCATGACCAACATGCTGGAAGCCGTTATCAATAACGGCACAGCGATCGGCGTCCGCCAAAGAGGATTTGCTTCTCCCGCAGCCGGAAAAACTGGAAGCTCTCACGATGGCTGGTTCGCCGGATACACCAGCAATCTGCTTTGCATCGTCTGGGTCGGATACGACGACTACAGCGACCTTCATCTGAGCGGCGCACAAACCGCGGCCCCGATCTGGACCGAGTTCATGAAGCGGGCAACTGCGTTGCAACAGTATTCCAACGTTAAGGATTTCAGCCAGCCGTCCGGCGTAGTCGATGTGCAGTTGGACAAGATGACCAACCGCCTGGCCACCGCGGCATGCCCCGATACCTATTCTTCGGCCTTCATCGCGGGAACTGAGCCCAGCGAGTCCTGCGACCAAAATGGCGGGATAAAGGGCTTCTTTTCCCGCATGATCGGTCTCGGCGGGGACAAGGCCAATCCGCCTAATGAGCAAGTCCAGCCCCCTGCGGACGGCTCTCAGCCGACCGATGGGAATAAGGCCGATGGCACTAAAAAGAAGGGCTTTTTTGGCAAAATTGCCGATATCTTCAAGGAGGATAAATCGTCTAACCCTCCCAAACCGGCACCTAACGACGGGCCGAACCATTAGCCGTTTGGTTGGCTTTCGGTGTCTAATATTTGCTTGAAGAGTGTGTTTACATAGGATTACGCTTCCCGGGAGGTGATCGTATGCGTCGTCTCTCTCTGCTCTGTTTCCTGCCGCTGCTCGCCAGCGCGGCCATCCAAGCTCAGCTGTACTCCGCTGAACAAATTGAAGTCGCTCCACCGGCGCCGCGAGTCGAGGCTCCCTCGGAAACCGCCACCGTCGCCGAGTTGGAAAAACGCGGCGACGAACTACGAGCGGTTAAAGATTATCTGGATGCGATCGATTATTTTCAGGCAGCGCTCAATAAAGATCCGCACAATGCTGTCATTACGAACAAGATGGGACTTTCCCACCTGGCATTACAGCGGTACCCATTGGCGGGTAAATGCTTCCGCACTGCGACGCGTTTGGACCGCAATTATGCCGAAGCGTACAACAATCTGGGAGCGATTTATTACTTCCAGAAAAATTATGGGAAAGCCATCAAACAATATGAGACGGCCCTGAAACTCCGTCCTGATTCTGCCACGTTCTACGGAAACATGGGCGCGGCTTACTTTGCCAAGAAAGAGCCGGAGAAGGCCATGATCGCCTATATCCGCGCCTTGCAACTTGATCCGGAGGTTTTAAGTCACAGCTCGCGTGTAGGGATTGCCGGGCAGGTCACGCCGCAGGAGGAACGCGCTTTTTATGACTACATTGTGGCCAAGGCCTACGCCAAGCTGGGACTGCTGGATCTTTCGCTGCAGCATCTGCGCAAAGCAATGGAAGAGCAGTACAAGGATATCAATAAGGTTTATAAAGACGCAGAATTCGCTGAGCTGAGAAAGGACCCGCGGTTTACCGATCTGATGACCAACAAACCGCCGGTCGTGCCGGATTAAAACTTAACTTGCTGTAGTTCACCTACCTGTGTAGAAACCGGGCAAGCCCCCCTAGGAGCGCAGCGAGCCAAAAAGCGGCCCGTTACACGCGGGATAAGTCCCGCCTCCACACGAGTTTATCTACTGCACTGTTGGACTTCTTTCGCCGATGTAGCTTGTGATTATCTTCTGCAGTCTTCCCTGTGCACGCAAAATATATTCCACCGCATCGCGCAATGCGCCGTCTCCACCGGCATGTCGAGTGATGTAGTGAGCATCCTTTTTCACTTCTGCTCGGGCATTCGCCACCGCAATTGCAAATCCGCAGTTCCACATCACCGGGAGATCAATCACGTCGTCTCCAACAAAAGCAGCTTGGCTGGCCTTCAATCCTTCTTTCTGCAAGATTTCCTTGAAGACGCCCAGCTTGTCTTGAATCCCCTGATGTACGTGTTCCAACTTCAGGTCGCGCGCGCGGAGAGCCACAGTTTCTGAGATACGTTTGGTAATCAATCCGGTTTTGATTCCGGCGAGCCGCGCCAGAGAAATCGCGGTGCCATCGTGGGCATGAAATCCCTTGGCCTCGACCATGCTGGTGCTGTGAAGTCCGAATCCGCCTTGGCCGCCATGAGAGGCGGTACGATCGAGCACGGTCTGTTGTGCACCTGCGGGGGCTGGGAAAATAAAAAGCTTTCCGTCGGTCAGAACACCGTCAACATCGAACAATAACAACTTGATTTGTTGGGCGCGAGCTTTTGGATTTGGCATTGTCGCGATTCTAGCATCTGCCTTTCGCTAACGAACTCCCCGCTACTAAAGCAACCACATTCGTTCGATGGCGGACACTATTGTTCGAATGCGGACAAGTTCTCCGGAGGAAAACGGGTTATCCGTGTGAAATCTGCGATTTAGCTTTGGCAATCGGGGTGCTCTTTTTAACCTGGGATGACGGAATCAAAAAGCATTTGGGAACTTTTTGCTTACGAATTACGTTACACCAGCAGACAAAGTAACTAGCCCTTTTGTGGTGACAAATACTGTGGGGGTCCAGAGCTGTTCTCGCTCTCGGTTTGGCGGCCCAGGTGAGGACAATTCTACGAAGAGCCTTGGTGTGTTCTTCGCAACCCCAGAATAAATTGTGTGCCTTCGCAAGGCTGTTAGCACGAGGGCTCGAACAGCCGCCTAATCCGTCCCGACGCTTGGAAAGGAGAAGGTATGAAGGCTTCGAAGATTTCTGCACTTTTAGCGATGGCCGTGCTGTGCGCAACCTCCGCATTCGCAGCAGCCAACAAGACATCGATGGAGATAAGGAAAGATGTAGTCGTCGCCGGCAAGACACTACCAGCTGGCAATTACACCGTGACCTGGGAAGGTCAGGGACAGAACGTTGATCTGAGCCTTGCCAAGGGCAAAGAGATCGTCGTGAAAGCTCCAGCTCACCAGGTGGATCTGTCCAGAGCTTCGGCGAACAATGCTGTGGTAACCAAGGACAGCCCTGATGGCACGCACACACTTTCGCAGATCCAGATCCGCGGCAAAAAGTTTGCATTGGAACTTGGCCAACCTACCAGCCAGGCCGATGTTGCAAGCAGGGCGAAGTAAGTATCCGCCTTCGTCCTGCATCAACAGGGGAGCCCCCACGCTCCCCTTTTTTATTGTTGGTTGAGACTTAGTTTCCGCCGGCATTACTGTTTTGGTAAGGGGCAATCTGGTCGGCAATCTTTGCTTTATCACCCACCAGAACGATGGTCAACTTGTCGGAAAGAATATATTTCGAGGCCATCTGCTGCACCTGTTCCGGCGTAACGGAGAAAACTTTTTGGACGTAGGTTTCCAGATAATCGTCGCCCAGCTTATGCAGGTCTGAGAATTGCAAACGGCCAATCAAACCCGCGCGGCTGGAGTTCTGGATCACGAAAAGGCCGCCGAGATAATTCTTGACTCCGGTTAACTCCGTATCCGAAGGCGCCGTTTTTTGTAGACGATCGATCTCATAAAGAATTTCCCTGAGCGAAGGCCCGGTGACGGCAGTGGTTACATCAGCCACTTCTGCCCAGAAGGCATCGCGATAGCGGACCGAAATCTGACTGCTGGGAGAGTAGGTGTACCCCTTCTGTTCGCGAATATTTGCAGTAATGCGCGAACCGAATGACCCGCCCAAAAGCGTATTCATCACCTGCAACTGAATGAAATCTGAATTGCTGGGATCAATTGTCGGCAGACCAACATACACGGTGGATTGCGCGGCGCCGGGACGGTCGACAACATCAAGCTCGCGTTTCGCAGCCGTAGTCGGAACCTGAATCAATGGTTCAGAACCATGTTTCCATGACGAGAACGCCTGCGTAATCGCAGCCTTCACCGCAGCAGGATCAAACTTCCCGGCCACATAAATGTGCGTGCGTGCTGCCCCGAAGTTATCGTCATAAAACTTCTTGGCTGTCTCGGCAGTGAACGAGTTGATGATGGAATCGGAAGACAAAATTCGTCCGTAGGGATGATCAGGATAAAGAGCCTGATAAAAACGCTCGCGAGCCAAGGTTTGCGGCTGAGATTTCTGCACGCTCAACTGGCGATGAAAATCCTGTTTGAGCCGTGTCACTGCCGATTCAGGCAACAACGGATGTTGCACGACATCAGCCAGCAACTGTGCCATCTGGGGCGCAAATTCGGACAGCACGTCTCCGGAAATCTGCGTAACATCCGGCCCAGCGGCAACGCTGACTGCGCCGCCCATGCCCGCCGCTTGCTGCGCAACTTGCTCGGAGGTGCGCGAACTCGTACCCTCCTTCATCAGTTCGCCTGTGAAATCAGCCAGCCAAACCTGGGATGCCGATTCATTCAAGTTGCCCGCACGCACGGTGACATCAATCATCACTTTGGGAATCGAACCGAAGGGCACTAGGGTGACTTGCAATCCATTGGGCAGCGAAAACTTCTCCACTTTGGGAAGTTTGAACGGTTTGGGGGCACTGCCCGCAGGGGGCGTCTGCTTTTCTGCGGACTGCGCGAATGACAAGCCACAAGCCATCGTCAGGAAAGCGACGGCGATAAGAGTCTTTTTAAGATTTTTCATTTTCGTCTCCTCGCTCTCCAAAATTAATTGCCAGGTTTGGTCTCAGTTCCGGCTGGTTTAGTTTCGACGACCAGTACAGTTCGATTTTCTGGCCGCAGGTATTCAGCCGCAGTTTTCTGAACCAGCGTCGGAGTCACCTTGCGTAACTGTGCTTCGATGTCGTTAATCCGTGATGGATTGTCATCAAACAGAGCAAAGCTGGCCAGCATGTCCGCACGGCCGAAACCGTTGAGTGCACCGAGATCGTCATAGAGACTGGAGCGGAATTTCACCAGAGCACGGTCCAACAACGCCTGGTCTACCGGCTTGGTGCGCAACGGGACGATGACCGACTCCATCGCACCGACGATGTCATCAGGCGTGGAGGCGCTGTCATGGATCAGCGAAACCGTCCACAGCATCGGGCCTTTGTAGTTGAACATATTGCCCAGCAGATTGATTCCGCCGGTCACTTCGCCAGTGAAAGCCCGGCGCTTTACCAGTTCCTGATAAAGCAAGCTGTCGTCGCCCTGCACCAGCAATTGGTCGATTAAGCCCATCGCGTAATATTCAGGCGTGTTGCGGTCGGGCATGTGATAAGCCACTGCCAGCGCGGGACGCTTCGCCAGCGGATCTATTTTGCTGGCACGTTTTTCCTTCTCCTGCCGCGGCTCAGTCAAATCGGGCTGCGCGACCGCCGGCGAGGAGGGCAGCGAAGAGAAATATTTTTCGATGAACTTCTTTGCCTCAACCGGATCAAAATCTCCCACGACTGCGAGTGCAGCATTGTTCGGTGCGTAGTAGGTTTTGAAAAACTGATTCACCTCCGGCAACGTCGCCGCTTCGATGTCTTTGAGATCCCCATAAAAGTTATGCGCGTTGTACCAGTTGGTGTTGGCATACTGCGGCATGTCGAGCCAGGGGAAACCGCCGTACGGACGGTTAATCACGTTGACCTTCACTTCATTGCCAACGACCCCCTGCTGATTCCTAAGATTGTCCTCGTTAATTGCAAGGCCCCTCATGCGGTCCGCTTCGGCCCAGAGAACGGTTTCTAGTTTGTTCGCCGGCACAACCTCGAAGTAGTTGGTAAAGTCGAATCGCGTCGAACCGTTGAGCACCCCGCCGTTCTGTTGCACGAGGCGAATGAACTCCATCTTGCCCAGGTTCTGCGAGCCCTGAAACATCATGTGCTCAAACAGATGAGCAAAACCGGTGCGATCGCGGGGCTCAATGCGGAAACCGATGTTGTAGTAAACACTCAACGCAATCGTAGGCGTCGAGTGGTCAGGAGAAAGCACAACCTTCAAGCCGTTGGGCAGCTTAAAATATTCAAGCGGAATATTGAAGCTGGCCGCCGGGGCTGCCAGTGCAGTTGCCGCGAAAGCGCAGCACATCAAAACGTAACCAAAAATCTTCATGCGATTGCCTCGTAAGGAGATCGATAGGAGCGGTGCCGTCCAACCTACTACGAGAAAACAAGACTCTTCAAGCTAAAGACGTGTGAAGGACCATTATGTGAGCAAAGTTATCGGCCCTTAAACTGCGCAGGCCGCTTCTCCAGGAACGCACTGGTCCCTTCTTTTTTGTCCTCAGTCGCGCAAGCCAGTCCAAATAGAGTAGCCTCCAGATAAAGCCCCTGAGCCTGCGTCATTTCCAGGCCTTGGTTGATAGCTTCGATCGAATACTGCACCGCCAGCGGGGCGTTGGCGATGATATTTTGCGCGATGGCCTCAGCGCGCGGAATCAAATCAGCGGGCGCAGTGACTTCATTCACCAAACCGATGCGGTGAGCTTCCTGCGCTGTAATCATCTCTCCAGCTAAAACCAGCTGCATGGCGATTCCCTTACCCACAAGTCGCGGAAGCCGCTGCGTTCCTCCATAACCGGGGATGATCCCAAGTTTCACCTCAGGCTGGCCGAATTTTGCGTTTTCGCTGGCAAGACGCATGGTGCAAGCCATCGCAATTTCGCATCCGCCGCCAAGCGCAAACCCGTTAATGCAGGCAATGACCGGTTTACCCAGGTTCTCGATCAGATCCAGAACGGACTGTCCGCGATGCGTGTACTGTTTGGCTCCAACAGGATCTTGCTTCGACAGTTCACCGATGTCTGCACCTGCAATGAAGGCCTTCTCCCCGGAACCTGTCAACATGGCGACACGTATGGTTGCGTCATTCTTGATGTCGGTAAACGCTGCGCGCAGCTCTTCCATGGTGGCCATATTGAGCGCGTTAAGAACTTTGGGACGGTTGACAGTGACGTAAGCGATGGAGTTTTTCTTTTCGAGAAGGATATTTTCAAAGGTCATAGATCAAGTCCTGCTACCGTAGTTCAAAAGCATTATTACCACAGACGCACAGAGTCACAGAGAACTGCTAGCTTCGAGACAATTTAGAGCTTGCTCGGTTTTGGATTACTTGGGTCAGAATAATCGTAAAACCCCTTGCCTGATTTCCGCCCGTACCACCCGGCCATCACCATCCGTTTCAATAATGGAGGCGCCGCGAACCGCCGCTCTTTGAACTCGTCGAACATCACGTGGGTGATGTAGTAGGTCGTGTCCAGACCAACGAAATCAAGCAGTGTAAACGGCCCCATGGGATAGCCACAGCCCAGCTTCATCGCTGTATCGATGTCTTCGATGGAACCGACTCCCTCTTCATAAGCGCGGATCGCATCCAGCAAATAAGGCACCAACAGTCGGTTCACGATAAATCCAGTTTTGTCACTGGTCCGCACGGGAACCTTTCCCAGCTTTTTGGCAAATTCATAGGCGGAATCGAATACGTCATCCGCTGTGGCGATTGTGCGCGCGACCTCCACCAGCTTCATCAATGGAACTGGATTGAAGAAGTGCAGGCCGACGAAACGCTCTGGCCGCTTGGTGGCTGTCATCAACTCCGTAATGGAAATAGACGAAGTGTTCGAGGCAAAAATGGCATTTTTCTTAACCATGTCGTCGAGCGCTGAATACATCTTTTTCTTTTCGCCGACATTTTCGATCACGGCTTCAATGACGATGTCGCAGTCAGACAAATCCTGCATGTTGGTTGTGCCATTGAGGCGTGCGCGGATGGCCTGAGGAGTTTCCTTGATGGTCCCCTTCTCGGCGAGTTTTGCCAAGGATTTCTCAATTCCGGCAAAGCCCTTGTCGAGAAACTTCTGTTCTACTTCGAGAACCGTCACAGCAAAACCCGCCGTAGCAGCCACTTGAGTAATGCCCGAGCCCATCAATCCACAACCAAGAATCCCCACTTTTTTAATTTCCATTTAGCTCCTTACTCACGATACATCGGGTGTGCAGTCACATCGGAGATGCGTTGCAACACAATCCTTGCTCCCTACCTATGCTTCCGGCCGAAAGCATGTTCTTGGGACCGGGCCACGAATATTGGTTTCTTATCATGCCAAGTAAAAACCGCGTTAAATCGCCCATAAAACGTCGCACTGACATTTTTGCCCTTACGGGTAGAGTCGAAAAATGTGTTGAAAGAATCGTCTTGTATGAGGGAAAAATCTGGGTTGGGTTTTACCTGCTCAGGATAAGCCACAACCACATTCGTCCAATAAGCACAAGGCTGTTGGCTGAAATCATCAATCCAAAAATCACTGCCAGCTAGACTTGCATGTACAGCCACCATCTTGCCTTGATATTTTGCAGAATCTGTATATAAGTCACACATTGAAACTTTGGTGATTGCTTCAGCGTCTAGTTGTGATTGAGCCGATGACCATCGGGCAATTGCTATGCAAAATACCAACACTGGCAAGAAGCTTGTGCGAATAGCCTTCATTGATTCGTTAGCACTTAGGCCTAAACCCGGCTTGCAACTTGCCACAAGATACACCTCATCACCAACTGAGTTCCACCAGCGACACCCCCTGCCTCGGCAATGTAAATTCCAGCGTCATCGTCCCCAACTTACTCTCAACAAACTGCGGAGATCCCAACAACTGCAACTGCCCCGCAGCCTTCAGCTTGGCATATTGTTCAGGCGTGGGATTCTGCGGCGATCCAATGTCTTTCCAGACCGTATAGGCATTGCTGTGGTCGCGGTCGATGCGGTAGTGACGCATCATGATCTTCTGCGACTGCTCGGGCAATCCGGAAATATCCACCATGATCGGAGCATCAGGCGCACTCACGTCATCATCGTGATAGTTCCATAGCAACACCGTCACCCGATGCGGCGTCCGAGTCGCAATGGCATCGACGTCCGCCTTATCGCGTACGCCATTGTCGAGGATTTTTGCAACGTCCAGTGCTCCGCTGCTGACCGCGGCAACCCTCTGGTTTCCCATCATTCCCAGCACGCGGAAAAGATTCAGCACTGGCTTGTCCACGCCGTTAGTGGCCAGATCGCGAAAGCCGGCAAAGTAGGGCTGATCTTCAAACTCAAAGGCCCAAGTCAGGATGCCCTGTAAGTTAGTTTTATGCTTCTGGTTTAAATCAAGAATGTTGCGGACCGCGGCCGCGGTGTAAGAAGGATACATTGTGCCATTGCGATAGGCATTTTGCGGGTGGGTGGTCACCGAGCAGGCGGCACAGCCCTCAGGGTCAGATTCGCTTAGCACGATGGGCAAAGATGCAAACTTCGGGAATGACGCCACGATTGCGAGACCTTGGTCCACATCACGGAGATTATTGAGCAAACCCATTTGAACATGTCCATCCACTACTTTGGGTTGACCCTTGGCGTGGAAAGTAATGAAGTCAAGTGGTGTTCCAGTTTTTCCCGTGACAAAGTTTTTGCCGTTGGCACAATGCTCAAGAAACTGACGCAGATACTCTGCTGCCGCTTTCCGAGCGGGCCCGGTCGTGGCCGGACCACCCACTTTGGCATCGGGCAATGCGCGGCGAAC